>OGOR01000146.1_pt1 | contig 64804 bp, 66 predicted proteins | sample 1552771 | NCBI WGS metagenome assembly OGOR01 (sample SAMEA2580124, study PRJEB22360) | human gut metagenome | biome: human gut; feature: human-associated habitat; material: faeces | place: Denmark | collected 2008/2010
CACCCTGCCGTTCGGACCGGAACGCCAAGTATAACCAGCTTCTGCGGATCCACGAACAGCTCGGAGCTCTTGGAAGATATAAAGATCCTTTTGCAAAAAAATCTCAGAAAAAGCCCTGCATAAAATAAACGGAAAATGGTTGAAATCCCGGTTTAGCTATGGTAAAATAACCTCTAGTTGATTAGGAGGTGTAACCGCGTGAACATTTTGAAAATTATTCTGACTGTAATTTATGCAATAGATTGTATCGCTCTGACTGTTGTCGTACTGATGCAGGAGGGCAAGCAGCAGGGTCTTGGCTCTATCGCCGGAGTAGCTGATACTTACTGGGGTAAGAATAAGGGCCGTTCCATGGAAGGTGGTCTTGTAAGAGGTACCATTATCATGGGAGTTATTTTCTTTGTACTGTCAATCGTACTGAACATTATCTGATCTGCCAGGGGCAGAACAGAAGTTGGTAACACTCTTGCTGCGTTAGCATGCAGAAGAAACTCGGATGGGGACTTCTTTTGTTAATCAGCAGGAGTGTTTTTGCGTTGATACAGGGGCACGGGTGAGCCTTCCTCCGGAATGATAACAGGGTAAAATGAAATATAAATATGAAACAGGAGAAAATGTGAAAAGATCGAAAAATTTTGAAAAAAGAAAAAAGTTTATAATGGAGCTTCTGGGAGATCCGCTGTATAAGCCCATGCGCCTGCGTGAGATCGCATCTCTTCTTCAGCTGGATAAGAGTGAGAAAAAAGAGCTTTTTGACGTGCTGGACGAGCTTTGCGCCCAGGGCAAGGCTGAAGTAGATAATAAAGGAAGATACAGCAAGGTTTCCGGCAAGCGCAGAGACAGACGAAAGAATAAAGAAGCTCTGAAGGCAGAAAAGTCGGAGCGTGGCCGTAAGGGAAGAGAACGCAGAGAGAAGGATCATGAGGAACATCATTTCTCTGAGAAGGACGGAACCCTCATGGAAGGAACTTTTATTGGCCATTACAAAGGTTTTGGCTTTGTGGAAGTGGAGGGTCAGGAACAGGATATTTTTATTCCGGAAAATGACACGGGAAGCGCCATGCATCAGGATAAGGTGCAGATTCTTGTACGGAACGGACATAAAGAGGGAAAACGTCAGGAAGGCGTTGTGCTGAAGGTTCTGGAAAGGGGAATGCCTTCGATCGTGGGAACATACCAGAGCAGCCGTGATTATGGCTTTGTGATCAGTGATAACCCCAAATTTTCCAAAGATATCTTTATTTCCAGAAAAAACTCCATGGGAGCAAAGGACGGAGACAAGGTAGTTGCAGAGATCACAGATTACGGCTCCAGAAACCGGAAGCCGGAAGGAAAGATCACGGAGGTGCTGGGAAACTTACGTTCACCTGGAACAGATATCCTTGCTATTGTGAAGAGCTTTAACATACCAAGTGTATTTCCTGACAAAGTACTTCGTCAGGCTGACCGTGTGCCGGATCATGTACAGGAAGCGGATCTGGATGGAAGACTGGATCTCAGAAATCTTGTTACAGTTACCATTGACGGTGAGGATGCAAAGGATCTGGATGATGCCATTTCCCTGACAAAGGAGGATGGAATCTACCATCTGGGTGTGCACATCGCAGACGTGAGCAACTATGTTCAGGGCGGCAGTGCCCTTGACAGAGAGGCACTGAAGCGCGGAACCTCCGTCTATCTTGCAGACCGTGTCATTCCCATGCTCCCGGAGCGGCTTTCCAACGGTATCTGTTCTCTGAACCAGGGACAGGACCGTCTGACCTTAAGCTGTCTGATGGATGTTAATGAAAAAGGAAAGGTGATTTCCCATAAGATTGCAGAAACCGTGATCCGTGTAGATGAGCGTATGTGTTACACAGATGTGAAAAATATTCTGGAGGATACCGACGAGGTGGCGAAGAAACGCTATGAAGCTCTGATCCCCATGTTTTTCCTGATGAAAGAGCTTTCCGGGATCCTGCGCAGCCGTCGTCATACAAGAGGTTCCATTGATTTTGATTTTCCGGAGAGTAAGATCATCCTGAATGCGGCAGGAAGAGCTATTGATGTGCAGCCCTATGAGGCCAATGTGGCAACCAGGATCATTGAGGATTTTATGCTTCTTGCCAATGAAACTGTGGCACAGGAATACTGCACCGGAGATTATCCCTTTGTATACAGAACACATGAAAATCCGGATCCGGAAAAGATTGAAAGTCTTTTGATGCTTCTTCATAATGAAGGAGTCAACATACAGAAATCCGGACAGGAGATCACGCCTGGTGAGATCCAGGAGATCCTGGAAAGTATTGAGGGAATGCCCAATGAGGCACAGATCAGCCGACTGACCTTGCGTACCATGAAACAGGCAAAATATACTACGGAATGCAGCGGACATTTCGGACTTGCAGCGAAGTATTACTGCCACTTTACTTCTCCGATCCGAAGATATCCGGATCTTCAGATCCACAGGATCATCCATGACCGTCTGAGAGGCAGACTGGTAAGGGAAGGACGTACCGAGCATTACAAGGAGATCCTGGATGAAGTGGCGCGTCAGTCCAGTGTGTGCGAACGGCGTGCAGACGAAGCGGAAAGAGAATCCGATAAGCTGAAGAAAGCAGAGTATATGTCCTATCATCTCGGAGAGGAGTATGAGGGGATCATCTCCGGCGTTACAGGATGGGGACTTTATGTGGAGCTTCCGAATACCGTAGAAGGACTGATCCATATCAATACATTACGAGATGACTATTATGTATTTGACCAGGATGCATATGAACTGCGGGGAGACATGACAGGAAAGATCTTCCGTCTTGGGCAGAAGGTCCGTGTCCGTGTGGCAGATGCGGATAAAATGCTGAAAACCGTGGATTTTGTCCTGGCTGAGGAAGACTGAGGGAGCGCGAAATGGCAAAAAAAACAGGAATGAAACTGATCGCAAATAATAAAAAGGCTTTTCATGATTATTTTATCGAGGATACTTATGAGGCCGGGATCGCACTTGCAGGAACCGAGGTGAAATCCTTACGTTCCGGTAAATGCAGCATCAAGGAGGCCTTTGTCCGTGTAGAAAACGGAGAAGTTTATGTATATGGAATGCATATCACTCCTTATGAGAAAGGAAACATTTTTAACAAAGATCCTCTTCGTGTGCGTAAGCTTTTGCTGCATCGTTACGAGATCAATAAGATCGAAGCTAAATTAAAGGAAAAAGGATTGACTTTGGTACCACTGAAGGTTTATTTCAAGGACAGCCTGGTAAAAATAGAGATTGGCATGGCACGTGGTAAAAAGCTTTATGACAAGCGCCAGGATATTGCAAAGAAGGATCAGAGAAGAGAAGCGGAGCGAGACTTTAAAGTAAAAAATCTTTATTGATCGACTGGTTTCAATTGAAAAAGTAAAAGTATGATAAAATGCGGGGAATGAGAAATGACAGAGGTACAGGAAAGACGTAAAAAAACGGTAGAAGCATCGATGACGGAGCAGGTTCATCTGATCATGCAGCAGCATCTGAACGGAGGCGGAAGACTTTTTGGCGGAGCACTGATGCAGTGGCTGGATGAGGTTGCCGGAGTGGTAGCTATGCGTCATGCGGAGACATATCGGGTGGTAACTGCGGCAGTGGACAATCTTCAGTTCAAGCATGCGATCTATGAGGGAGAGATCGTAGTACTTAAGGGATATGTGACTTATGTGGGAAGAACTTCCATGGAGGTCGAGATCGATACGTATGTGGAACAGCCGGATGGCATGCGTCATACTGTAAACCGGGCATTTTTTGTGATGGTGGCTGTAGATGAAGACCAGAAACCGATCCAGGTGCCGGAACTGATCATTACCACAGAAGCGGAAAAAGCCCGGAATGAAGCTGCGAAAATGCGCCGTGATATGCGCAGACAGCGAAGGGAAAACGGGTTCTGACCTCAGCTGTTCCAATTTTTGACATAGTTTAAAATATCTAAAGATTCTGTGAAATTCAGAACGGTCAGGTTGACAAGAAAGTGATACTCTGTAATAATAGAAAAGGAAAACCTGACAGCGAATAGGACCATTTTATATGGAGGAGATATAATGAAAAAACGTTATTTGATTCTTGCCGGAATTCTTGCAGCGAGCATGCTTGCAGCCGGTTGCGGAAAGAAGAACTCTGTGGCACCGGAGCAGAAGGTGGAGGCAACGGCAACCCCGACGGTAACGGAAGCTGCGAAAACGGATGTGGTGGAGATGCAGACCTCTACGGATGAAACAGCAAATATCAAGAACGTAATGGGAACCAAGAGTGAGACCACTACCAGTATTGTATTTACCAATAAGATGAACTCCACGATTTCTGCAATTTATGTCCGTCCTACCAGAGATGATGGCGATGACAGTGATGAGACCTGGGGAAGCGATCTTGTAAATAGTAAATTCACACTGGCTTCCAACGACAAGGCTGTTTATTATATGGAGAAGAGTCAGAAGGACGATAACGGAGATACAGCAACAAGCTTTGATGTAAAGATCACATTTACTGACGAAGAGCAGAATGAATGTTTCTTCCGCCAGCTGCCGCTTCTGACGATCTCACAGCTGAGCCTGTGCATGGATGGTGAGGGTGAAGACGGAATTCCATATGCTACATATCTGGCGAGCGGAAGCACCAAGGAGGTGTCTACCCTGAAGGATGTAAAGGCAAGGCTTGGCATTGAGGATGACAGTGAAAGTGACAGTGACAGTACAGATTCTTCAGACAGTACGGCTGTGACTCCGACTCCGGAGAGTTCTGATGATAATGGAGACAGTACAGACAGCAGTTCGTCCGGCAGTTCGGACTCCACATCCACACCGGATCCAACATCTGCACCAGCTTCCTCTGATTCTTCCGATGCGGATCCTACGGAAGCACCATCCGGCGAGGATGATCCGGCATCTGTAGCAGCAAGATATATCGGTCAGTCCATGTCTGAGCTTGAGAATGCATGCGGCAGCCCAAATGGCAGTGATTATGAGGACGAGCCGGAGTCCGGTAAGACAGGTTATTATTATTATGATACGTTTACGGTATCCACAACTTTTGACAATGACGGCAATGAAGTTGTATCCGGCGTATGGTAAAGGAGAATAAACATATGAAAAGAGTGTTACTGAAATTAAGCGGAGAGGCTCTTGCAGGAGAGCAGAAGAGAGGCTTTGATGAAGCAACTGTTACAGAGGTTGCCAAACAGATCAAGACGATCGTGGATGAAGGACTTCAGGTTGGTATCGTGATCGGAGGTGGAAACTTCTGGAGAGGACGTACCAGCGGAGCCATGGACAGAAGCAAGGCGGATCAGATCGGCATGCTTGCTACTATCATGAACTGTATCTATGTGTCTGACATCTGCAGATATGTGGGACTTAAGACAGAGGTGTTTACCCCGTTTGTATGTGGTGCATTTACCACACTTTATTCCAAGGATGCTGTAGAAGAGAGCTTCGCAGAAGGAAAGGTTGTATTCTTTGCAGGTGGTACCGGCCATCCGTATTTCTCTACAGATACAGCTACTGTACTTCGTGCTGTTGAGATCGGCGCAGATGCCATTCTTCTTGCCAAGGCTGTTGACGGAATCTATGACAGTGATCCGAAGGTAAATCCGGATGCCAAGAAGTATGATGAGATTTCCATCGATGAAGTAGTTGCAAAGAAGCTGGCAGCTATGGATCTTACCGCTTCCATCATGTGTATGGAGCAGAAGATGCCGATGCTGGTATTCGGTCTTGATGAAAAGGATAGCATCGTCAATACCGTACATGGCAAGTTCTCCGGAACAAAGGTAACCGTGTGATCAAAAGGGAATAATAAAAAAAACCATACAGGGAGATATGTGAAATGGATGAGAGAATTCAGGTATACGAAACAAAAATGGGAAAAACACTGAATGCTTTGGAGAGTGAGCTGACAACCATCAGAGCCGGCCGTGCAAACCCGCATATTCTTGACAAACTTACCGTAGATTATTATGGAGCACCGACTCCGCTCCAGCAGGTTGCAAACATTTCTGTACCGGAGGCACGTATGATCCAGATCCAGCCGTGGGAATCCAGCATGATCAAAGCGATCGAGAAAGCGATCCTTTGCTCTGATCTGGGATTAAACCCGAGCAACGATGGAAAAATGATCCGTCTTGTTTTCCCGGAGCTTACCGAGGAGCGTCGTAAAGAGCTGGTGAAGGACGTTAAGAAAAAAGGCGAGGGTGCCAAGGTTGCAGTAAGAAATATCCGTCGTGATGCCAACGATGCATTTAAGAAACTTGCAAAACAGGATGTTTCTGAGGATGAGATCAAAGAGCTTGAGGATCAGATCCAGAAACTTACAGATAAGTACATCAAGGAAGTTGACAAGGCGATCGAGAACAAGTCTAAAGAGATTCTGACTGTATAATTGTAAGAAATACGAGGATAGAGAGGGCTTCTTTGAAGAAGCTCTCTTTCTGTATGGAGGAGATTTATGAACGTACCAAATCATATCGCGATCATTCTGGACGGAAACGGACGTTGGGCAAAGGAACGAGGAATGCCGAGAACCTACGGACATGTAAAGGGATGCGCCAATCTTGAAAACATTTGTTATGATATCAAAGACCTTGGGGTGAAATATCTTACGGTTTACGCTTTTTCCACAGAAAACTGGAAACGCTCCAGAGAAGAAGTGGAAGCACTGATGAAACTGTTCCGCGGTTATCTTAAGAAATGTATCAAGATTTCCAAGAAAAATAATATGAAGATGAAAGTCATCGGAGATGTTACTGCCTTTGCACCGGATATCCAGCAGAGTGTCCGGGAACTGGAGGAATATTCCAAAGATTTTGACGGTATTTATTTTCAGCTGGCATTAAATTACGGAAGCCGTGATGAGATCCGCCGTGGAATGCAGAAGATGGCACAGGATGTAAAAGACGGAAAAGTTGAGCCGGATGGCATTACAGAAGATACGATTGAGAGCTATCTGGATACTGCAGGTGTACCGGATCCGGATCTTTTGATCCGCACAAGCGGTGAGCAGCGGCTTTCCAATTTCCTGCTTTGGCAGCTTGCCTATTCCGAGTTTTATTTTACACCGGTTGCATGGCCGGATTTCAATAAAGAAGAGCTGATCAAAGCCATCGAGAAATACAATCAGAGAGACAGACGCTACGGTGGCGTCAAGGAGGAGTAGATCATGTTTAAGACAAGACTGATAAGTGGTATCGTCCTTGTCATTATTGCCCTGGCAACTATCATTTCCGGAAGCTGGATCTTATTTTTTACACTTCTGGCTGTTTCACTGATCGGAATGAGAGAGCTTTACAAGGTAATGAAGGTAAGCGATGAGCATGTTACTGTGCTGGAACTTGTAGGATATCTTGGAGCAGTGCTTTATTATATTGCCATGAAAGCTGATTTTGGAAATTACGGAACAATGGCGATCATCATCAGTATGATCCTGATCCTGTTTGTTTATGTATTCGGTTATCCGAAATACCATGCAGAACAGGTGATGGCAGCATTTTTTGGAGTTGTATATGTTGCTGTGATGCTTTCCTTTATCTATCTTACCAGAAGCCTTCCGGACGGAAAATTCCTGGTATGGCTGATATTCCTGTGCTCCTGGGGATGTGACACCTGTGCTTACTGTGTGGGAATGCTTATCGGAAAGCATAAAATGGCGCCGGTTTTAAGCCCGAAGAAATCCATCGAGGGAGCTGTAGGAGGCGTTGCGGGAGCGGCGCTTCTTGGAGTGATTTATGCAGCAGCAACACAGGGAAAAATGGCTGAGTATGCCTTGATCTGCGCAGTTGGAGCTCTGATCTCCATGGTGGGTGATCTGGCTGCATCTGCGATCAAAAGAAACCAGAACATCAAGGACTATGGAAAGCTGATCCCGGGCCATGGAGGAATCCTGGACCGTTTTGACAGTGTGATCATCACAGCCCCTGTTATTTACTATCTTGCAAAAATGATTCTTGGAATTTAGGAGACATTAAAATGAAGAATATTGCAATCTTAGGTTCTACCGGCTCCATCGGGACCCAGACACTGGATGTGGCAAGAAAAAACGAAGACCTTCGTGTTGTTGCAGTCAGTGCAGGCAAAAGTGTGGAGAAGCTGGAAGAGCAGATCCGTGAGTTTCATCCGCTTCTGGCAGCAGTCTGGGATGAAGAAGCAGCCCGGGATCTGAAAACGCGTATTGCGGACACGGATACAAAGGTAGTCAGCGGAATGGAAGGACTTCTGGAGCTTGCGTCCATGCCGGAATCAGAAATTCTTGTCACCGCGATCGTGGGAATGATCGGGATCCGTCCTACCATGGAGGGAATCCGTGCCGGAAAGGACATTGCCCTGGCAAATAAGGAAACCCTTGTCACAGCCGGTCATCTGATCATGCCCATGGCAAAGAAATATGGCGTATCTATCCTTCCGGTGGACAGTGAACACAGCGCTATTTTCCAGGCTATCCACGGAGAAGAAAACAAAGAGATCCACAAGCTTCTGATCACGGCATCCGGTGGTCCCTTCCGCGGACGTACCACAGAAGAGCTGCGAAGGGTCACTGTTGCAGATACTCTGAAGCATCCAAACTGGGTAATGGGACGAAAGATCACCGTAGATTCCGCAACCCTGGTAAACAAAGGGCTGGAAGTTATGGAAGCCAAATGGCTGTTTGACATGGATCTGGATCATATTCAGGTGGTGGTGCAGCCGCAGAGTATCATCCATTCCATGGTGGAGTTTAAGGATGGTGCGATCATGGCACAGCTTGGAACTCCGGATATGAGACTTCCGATCCAGTACGCTCTGTACTATCCGCACAGACGATATCTGGATGGAGACCGCCTTGATTTCACGAAGCTTCATGAGATCACATTTGAGGTTCCGGATATGGAGACATTCCGGGGACTTCCTATGGCGATCCAGGCATCCCGGGAGGGCGGAAGTATGCCGACTGTCTTTAATGCAGCCAATGAGCTTGCAGTAAAGAAATTCCTGGAGGAAAAGATCGGCTTTCTGGATATTTATGAGATTATTGCACAGTCTATGGAAAGACATAAAAAAATCGCACATCCGGATCTGGATGAGATCCTTTCTGTAGAGCAGGATACTTATCAGTGGATCGAAAGCAGGTGGTAAATTGAGATTTGTGATTGCTGTAATTATTTTCAGTGTTGTGATACTGATCCATGAGCTGGGACATTTTCTTCTGGCAAAAAAGAACCATATCGAGGTATTGGAATTTTCTCTTGGTATGGGACCCAGGATCATAAGTACGGTAAAGGGCGGCACACGTTATTCCGTGAAACTGTTTCCTCTTGGAGGTTCCTGCGCCATGGCCGGAGAGGATGCGGAAGATGACAGTCCGGGAACCTTTAATTCGGCTCCTGTGTGGGGCAGGATCGCAGTGGTTGCTGCCGGTCCGATATTTAATTTTCTGCTGGCATTTGTTTTGTCTGTGATCATTGTAGGCTGTATGGGCTATGATCCGGCAACCGTATTAGAAGTAACCCAAAATTCTGCTGCGGAAAAGGCCGGATTGAAAAAGGGCGATGTGATCACGGAATATCAGGGCTACCATATTGATCTGGGGAAAGATCTTTATGTATATTCGTATCTCAACGAACTGAAAGAGGGAGATACCATCCGGCTGAAAGTAAAACGTGATGGAAAGGAACAGGAGATTTCCTATAAACCAGATGTAAATGTGCGGTATCTTCTTGGCTTTAACCGTTCCGATGTAAATTCCATGACAGTGGAATCACTGATCAAGGGAATGCCACTGGAAGAGGCAGGTCTGGAAGCAGGCGATGTGATCACGAAGATCAACGGTGTGGAGGTTCCGGATGGAAATGCATATGAAAAATACATCGAGGAGCATCCGTTATCCAAGAAACCTGTGACGATCACCTATGAGCGTAACGGACTGGAATATGAGGCAGAGATAACACCAAGGGAATACAGAACACCGGTTTCCGGTTTCGGATATAACACATACAGTGAAAAAACTTCCGGCTTTAATGTTCTGAAATATGGTGCTGTGGAAGTGAAATACATGATCCGTACTACGATCTTAAGCCTGAAAGAGCTTGTGACCGGTCACCTTGGAATGAAAGACTTAAGTGGTCCTGTGGGTATTGCGGATGCCATTGGCGACACTTACGAACAGTCCAAGAGTGAGGGAACGCTGATGATCTGGATGAATTTGCTGAATATGGCAGTTCTTCTTTCTGCAAACCTGGGAGTGATGAACCTTCTTCCTCTTCCTGCGCTGGATGGAGGAAGGCTGGTATTTCTGGTGGCAGAAGCGATCCGGAGAAAACCGGTAAACCGTCAGGTAGAAGGCATGATCCATTTTGCGGGGCTGATGCTTCTGATGGCGTTGATGGTTATCGTTATGTATAATGATATTCTGAAGATATTCTGATATCTGGCGGAAGAAGGTAAATATTAAGTGTTACTGAGAACGGAGTGAACAATAACTAGCAAGTGCTGTATGATCTGTGAGGAGATGATACAGCACTTTTTTTGTGCAGATATTTATTATATAATAAAGGCATCAGAGTAAAGGGGGATATATAAATTTGAAAAAGGATATTTTAATACTGGCGGCATTGATAGCAGTTGTTATAGCAGTTCCTTTTCTGGCTACAAAGGCAGAAGAGGCAATCCAGATTAAAAATGAGGAATTTAAGGAAAAACAGAACAGGGAATGTTATGAAAAAGCGGAAGAATGCATGGATGCAGGCAAATATGATGAGGCGATAGAGCTGCTGGAAAAACTTCCGGGATATTATGAGGATGTAAAATATATTATCCAATATGCAAAGTTTTGCGATGCTGTTCAGAATGGAGAAGGAATTGAGGAGCTGCATAAGCTTATATGGTATGTTCCAAAGGGAGATGAGTACAGTAGCAAATATATAGAAGAAATGAGGAAGGCCCAGAAAGATACAGAAGAACAATACAAAAAATATATGGCACAGAAGGAAAAAGAAGAGGAAGAAAAAATGAGAAAGAAGGATGAGCCATATAAGGGAATGAAAGAAAAATACATAAACATTACGCTTCTGGGAAGGGCAAAAGAGAAAAGAACAGAACATTACTGGCGGGACACACCGGGAAAAAGAACACAGGACATTCAGTACAGATATATATGGTATAACAGCAATGGAGCAAAAAAATTCATGGCAGTCTGCAGAAACGGACGGGTCAGCAGTGTAGTGGAATTTGTTTCATCCACAACATCCGGGAAAAAAACTTACCGTGGAAATACCAGCAGGAATAATGACAGAAAAGATATGTACGATGTGCAGGATTATGATGATCCGGAAGATTTTTATTATGATCATGCAGATGAGTTTGATGATATCCAGGATGCGGAAGATTACTGGGAGGAAGCACAGTAGGAGATATGGCATTTTGAGATTCTGTACATATACTAGCAGAGAACCAGTGTGCTTTCAGGCACAAAAAGGAGCCTCTGTTTATGAAAAATCATTCTTATATTTCCATGCAGCAGGATATGCCGGATCAGGGACAGCTGCAGGTGACGGTGCTGGACAGTGCCAGTAACCGTCCGGTGGAAAATGCTACAGTGCGGATCTCGTACACAGGAGTCCCGGATAATGTGATCGAAGAAATCCGTACGGATTCCTCCGGAAAAACGCCCATGCTGGAGCTGGCAGCTCCTCCACTGGAATACAGCATGAAACCGGTGGAGCAGCAGCCTTATGCAGAATATACAGTTCGGATCAGTGCAGAAGGTTTTACACCAAAAGAAGTTGCAGGGACAGAAGTTCTTCCCCATTCCATTGCCAGGCAGGGAGCATCCCTTAGCAGACAGCAGGGTAGTGGAGAGGACTATCAGCGGATCGTCATCGGACCCCATACGCTTTTTGGGGAATATCCTCCCAAAAATCCGGAAGCAGAGATCAAGCCGATAAATGAAACCGGCGAGATCGTATTAAACAAAGTGGTGATCCCGGAGTATATCGTAGTCCACGACGGGCCAATAGGGGATACCTCTGCACAGGATTATTATGTAAGATATAAGGATTATATCAAAAACGTGGCCAGCAGTGAGATCTACGCAACTTGGCCGGAGGACACGATACGTGCCAATGTGTGGGTGCATAAAGGCTACCCACACTTACTTTTGCTGGATTTTCGGATAAATATCTAAAGTAAAAGAGATGTCATCGCCATTTTTCCATGTATTTTTTGCGTTTTTAGTATAAACAGCCTTTTCTATCAATTCACGGAGAAATCGATTCTTTGTAGAGGTATCCCACGTCCAGTAATTTGCGAGAAGATCCTCGCACTTGGGAATAAAAGAGGAACGTTGAAACTGAAGTTCCTGTTCATGTTCAATTTCTTGCTTCAGAGAAAGAATTACTGCATCGCAGGCAGACAGCTCGGCAGCAGTAGCACGGGAGCGTTCAAGAAATTCTTCCGTGGAGTAAATTCCCTGTTCAAGAAGATCGTACTGCCTTTGTTTCCTTTTCTTTAAAATATCAATTTCTTTTAATTTTCCTTGAATCATTTTTTCTCTTTCAGAAATAGAAAGAGAATACTCCTGATCGGAAACACTGTTATTTAGTCTGTAGCCATCTACAAGCTCTTGGATTCCGTCAAGAAGAGCTTTTTCAACAAGAGGAAGCTTGCTGCTTATATTGCTACAAGAACTGTATGGGCACCGGATCAGATCACCCTGTCTTCCGTTAGGGGATTTACGAGTCATAACATGATCACATTTTCCACAACGAACAATACCGGCAAGTGGATTGCGGAGTACATGCAGAGAATTGAGCGGTCGTGCAGGATTTTGATTCACGATATCTTGGGCTTGCTGAAAAAGTTCCTTTGATACAATAGCAGGATGTCTGCCTTCAACAAGAATATAATCCTTAGCAAAAGGGCGAGAGATGGTTATTTGCCCATCTTGTATATGCTTTACAGCCTTTCGGCTGTTCCAGCGTATCATTCCTGCATACACTGGATTTCTAAGAATTGCCTGCACACGAGGGACGGTCCATAAACCACCATCCATGGTTTTAATTCCGGAATCATTTAGTTTACGGCAGATCTTAGCCATTCCAATTCGCTCACCTGCCACTCCGTGGACATACAAATTGAATATGAGCTTAACAATCTCTGCCTGGTCAGGAACAGGCTGCAATGTCCATCCTTTTTCACCAACAAGTTTTACACGGGAATATCCATAAGGCGGCTTACTGCCGCAATATTTTCCTTCTTTTGCGGAAGATTCGCGACCCGCAGTGAGACGGCGGCGAATGGTCTTGTATTCACGCCGGGACATAAAAAGTCCGAATTCAAAATACTCTTCGTCGTATTCGTTGTTTGGATCGTAAGTTTTAAGTGGAGTAATGATTAATGTGTTGGAGTATTGGAAAGATCTGGCAACAACACCCTGGTCAATGGTATCGCCTCTGGCCAGACGTTCCACTTCAACAACAAGGACGCCATCCCACATACCGGATTCAACTTCCCGAAGAAGTTGTTGCATAACAGGCCTTGCAGAAATCGTCTCACCGGATACGATCTCTTTATAGATTGCTCCTACATTATAGCCACGCTTTTTGGCAAGATCCAGCAGAATCCGCTCATGCCGGGCGAGAGTTTCGCCTTCGCCCCTGGCCTCGGCCTCCCGATCGGCGCGAGACTTACGCAGGTAGATACATACATTTGAAAGTTCCATAATATCACCTCGGTTTAAAATATGTAAAAATGGGTACAAAAATAACAGCGCACAAACATTCTGCTTGTATGCTGTTTCCGAAGATGATACAATACTACATGAGCGTACTACTGTATTCTTCGGAGCAGTAGCCTTGAAATGAGTGCCCGTATTGATTACGGGCGCAAGGTTCGTTGGTAGCGAGCCTTGCAATATGGAGAGGGGTGTAAAAACCCTCATGGCCGTCCTTGTGTTGGTAGCGCAGGGACGGTTTTTTTATTAATCAAATTTTTGAGTAATTAGTTTATCTAAACAAAGAAAAAATCCCTCCTTCCGAATAACGGTAAGAGGGATTTTCGCTAGTCATCTCTACAACGACCATTTCTGTTGGAATTCATCTTACCATTATTAGTTTATTGTGTCAAGCAAATTTAATCAAATATATAAACCTCCTTTATAAATTGTTGATTTTCATCACAGCCAGCTGCGGAATAAAATAGATCATATAATTATCCACAGCAACATACTGTCCGTATTTGGAACGGTAGCAGTCAATCACTTCCATGAGATAATCCTCTGGCACGTCCAAATGCTCAGCCATTTCATGAAGATTCCGGCAGCGGGCTTCGTAGGCGTTGATGATACCAATTAGACCTACACGGAGATTATAACCGTAAAGTCTGGCACGGTATTCCTGTTTCCGGTTCATGGTGTCGTTCTGATCCAGGATGTTTCCGGTAGTGGTACAGTAATGTCCGATCTCTTCGGCCAGCACGCAGGATTTCTCGGCCTGGGTAGGAAGAGCCTGGTTAATGGCAATCCGATTTTTATATAATCGACCACCATAACCAGGGATATGAGCTTCTTTAACAATTAGGCTCTCTGATTCAGACAAAATTAGTAGTTCTTCGTAGGTCAATAAGATCACCCGTTTCTTTACAAAATAAAATTACAGCCCTAATTCCTTTATTAAATCTTCCTGAGAAAAAACGGAATCATAATCTGTAGAACCAGCTCGTTTAGCTTTTACAGCAGCGATTTCATCCGGTTCCGGAGCGACTTCTTCAACATTGTTAAGTGCAAAAGAGGCTTGGCTGGTAGTAAGTTTGAATTGTTCATGAATCAAATAAATCAATCCTTTCTATTAACAGAAGTAACGAATTTTTCCAAAATATTTTATCCAGGCACGTATAACATCATCATGCCGTGCTTCAATCATACGCATAATATTGCGGAGTGTATGGTTAGGAATCCGGGAATTATTATTACAGAGCAAACAGTTGCCAGTACTGGTTATCCATATTTTGGTCGCATTGGCTTTGGGTGCACCCTTTGCAACGTGGATATGAACTGGTTCCAATGGTTCACTTTCATTTGTCCAAAAGTAAATCCAATATTCACCGAATCTAAAAATTTGAGGCATTGTCGAAGCCTCCTTCCTGAGAAAATTCCATAATTAAATGAGCCATAGAATGTATAATCTCATCGAACCGGTCAATTTCTTCATCTGAATATTGAAAGATTTCCTCCCAGTCATAACCAGGAAGCCAACAGGTGGCGTGCTTGAAACAGTACCTTTCATCGGGAGTTTCAATATAAACTTTGACTTTGCCATCTGCTTTCATTTCAGAGTGTGTAATTTCAGTGTCATCATTCAGTGTCATAAATGGATACATCATAATAAAAAGCTCCTTTCAACAGTTTGAAAATGTGTTTGGTAAATTATTTATATTTTTGACACCATTCTGCGTAATTGATATATGGAACAATTTCAGATTTATGGGTTATAGGATTCCATATACATCTTGTTGCGTTTGACATAATAGGAGACGAAATTGTTGTACAACGGCAACCAATGTGCATTGGTGGGCAATTAATCCCTATTTTTCTTTCAGAAACAGAAAAAGAATGTCCGTCCAAATTTCCACAAATAGGACATGTGCTATTATCGAGAACGGCCGAGAAGATATATGATCTTATTCCGGACTTTTTATAACTATCAAAATGACGTTCACAAGAAATTTGAGAATCAATATACCGAATTTGCTCAAGCGAAATCTTTTCTGTTACAATGTGCTCGTCATATAGGCGCTTGGCAAAAATAGCTACTTTTCTGCTTGATACACCTGAAAATTGTAAATAAATAGCACCTGCTGCAACTAAGGAAGAATTAGTAGTATTCATGGTGTTAATACAAATAGTTTCTAAATGTGAAGGAATTCCATTATGCCACCGAGTAGTCCAATCACAACCTAATCCGGGATTCCCTTGCACCTCGGCATTAAATCTACAACACAACCTATAAGCTAGATCAAGCTTTCCATTTATTATCCAAGAGATTGCCTTGACAAAAACATCGTATTCTTGATACGAAAATATATTTATAGATGCAATTTTATGATAATTAATATTAAACAATGACATAAGAGACCTCCAAACAACTAATCTTGGTTGCCACATATAATATTACAGTATAACTCGGCATTCCAAGTAAAGAGAGTAGTATATTACCAAAACATTAAAACCTTTATTAAAGCATTTATTCCCAAAACGAATCATCTTTCATAATATCATCCGCATGTTTCTTTTCTTCCTCAGTCGGGTTAAAAGCATGAGCGGCGTTGGGGAGGAGAGCTTCCTCCATCTGCTGGGGGGAGAGTGGATTTACAGTGATGATATTATCAGGGGCTTTGGACGGTTCTTCTGATACAGAATCATGCAATTCAATAATGCGGTCATATTCTTTCTGGAGGACAGTATCGACCATATCTTTACCGTGAGTGTCGAGCTCACGGTATTTTTTTATAAAATCACGATTATCATTAGAAATGAAATCTTCTTTGTGTGCTGGAGAATTAACGTATCCAAAAGTTTTTAATATATCAGATATATTATAAGCTTTACACATAATGAGAAAAGCATCAGGGCTTGGCTGACTGTTCCCACTTTCCCAGCTGTAAATAGTTTTTTCGGATGCTTTAAAGCCTTTGGATTTTAATAAATCAGAAATTTCTTTTACCGACTTTTTGGCATCAACTCTACATTTTTTTAAATTTTCACCAATAGAACCTTTCATAGATGCTCCTCTCACTTCTATTTATATCTCGAATATACCATTAAGTTTTTAACATGTCAATAAAATTTCTGAGAATATTAGAAAAAAGCATTGACATTCTGAGAAAAATAGAATATCATACAAACAAGTTCTTAGAAACTTAGAAAAGAGGTGGAAAAATGGATGGAGCAACAAAAAGAGTTTCTGAGTATATCAGACATAAAGGCTTTAACCTGTCAGATATATCAAGAAAAACTCATATTCCGTACATGGCATTGTACGACAGTCTTTTCAATGAAAAAAGAAATCGAGATTTGCGGGTAGATGAATTTCTGATCCTGTGCAATCACCTTGGTGTTAATCCGATTATTTTTTCAGACGAACAGAGAAAGGCGGTTTAAATGGAAGAAACGGAAAAAGAAATTGTTTACCTGCGTAATCAGATAAACATGCTTAAGATCTGTCTGGCAATTACGCAGGTAAGTGCAATTATTGTATTGGTTTCTTTGCTGTATCAATATTCTCGACTGTCTCATGATTATCAAGAGCTTCTTCAAACTTGTCAAGGGTTTCTTGACACTGTGAAAGCTGTTTACTTTGCTCTTCGACAGATTGCTTCAACTCATTGATTGCTTCAATTTCACTTGAAGAAGAAATGTCTGCATTATGTAGGAGTTGCTGCAATAATTCGTTTTGAGATTGCAAAAGCTGAAGCTCGATCACTTCAGTTTCAGAAGGCTTAGATTGCAGATACAAAGGAATGATTATACCGGAAATGATAGCGATAATGAGACTAATGATAGCGCAAAAATCAGATGTTGAGATCTTACGCTTATGCTCATTAATAGGAACTGCAACAGTACAAGGTATGCGTTATTACGGTGGAGATCATGAGATCCTAAAAGAAAAAAGGAAAAACAAGCTGGTGTGCAATCATGCAAAAGATATCTCAGATACAGCCAGTAGTTACTTCATTGGTAACCCTGTAACTTATAAATCTGAAGCAGTTATCACGCCACTTACAGATGCTCTGCAGACTGCAGAAGCTGATGAGACGGACGGAGACAATGGCCTGGAGCTGTCTATTTATGGCATAGCCTACGAATATATCTATGTAAAAGAAAATGAAAATTATTTAGTAACTAAGAATATATGGAATTTCGAGAATTGAACATGCGTAGGAGGTAAGGGATGGAAAACGAAGAATTTTTAAGGCTTTGTAAGGCAAAAGTAGCTGAATATACAAATTCACACATGGATAAGACCGATGGAAAACAGATTACAGTACAGGATGTGTACGTGGTATGGAGTTGTAAGACATTACAGAACAGTAAAGCACTTCTGAGCACGAACTGGAGCTGGAACTTGCAGGCAAGATCACTGCAGTGACCTTCTCTAAAGGCGGAATTCAGACACAGGTTCCTTCTGTAGATGGTGTACCGCTGGTTTCCACGCCTTCCAACCGTATGTACACAGCTATCAAGATCAATAACGGTAAAGATAGTGGTCAGGAAAAAGGCGGATATGAAAAAGGAACATCTGCAAAGAACCTGAACTTCTTCATCTGTCCTGTAACCACGCCGATCGCTGTCACAAAACAGGATATCATGCGTATCTTCGACCCGACAACAAACCAGAGACTGAACGCATGGCAGATGGATTACCGCCGTTTCCATGATATGTGGATTCTGGACAACAAACTGGATTCCATCTACCTGAGCATGCAGGAGGCAAAAGCATGAGACTAATCCGTAAAAATGTGGAAAGAGAAGCTGATGGGACAACAGCAGAAAAGCTGATCAGCGATGGATTTATGCCAATGGGAGAAAAAAAGCCAGATACAGTACCAGAAGAGAAAGCCGGCAAGAATATTGAAGATATGACAGTCGAGGAGCTGAAAGCTCTTGCAAAGGAGAAAGGCCTGACTGGTGTATCTTCCCTTGCCAAGGCAGATCTGCTTGCTATTTTGAAAGGATGATCCTGTGGCGAAAAGTAAAGACATAGAAAGAGTTCAGACCTTGACAGGAGAAAAAGATGAGGATCTCATAGAGATTCTTCTTGATGATGCAGAAGCTTTCGTACTGTCTTACACAAACCGGACACGATTAAAAACTGGACTTGAAAAAGCAGTCAGGGATCTTGCCGTGATCGCTTTGAACCGGATGGGAACAGAGGGGGAAAAGTCCAGAAGTGAGGGCGGAGAGAGTTATACCTTTGAGGATGCGACGAAACAGATCTACGACACGCTGAACCGGTATCGCCTGGCCAGAGTAGGAGGAAAGACTTATGAGACTGAGAAGAAGCAGACTTGAGGAATTTTTCCATAAGAAAATGACGGTAAAGAAAGATAAGGAAGGCAGTACCAGCGAGGAATATGGTGCTGCCTCTTCTGTTACCGGAGAAAGCTGGCCGGCATCCGGAAAAGTACAGGCTGAGCAGTACGGCCAGAGACTGAATTATATCCGGAATATCCGGATACAGGGAAGCTATAAGATCCAGACGGATGAAAAAGGCCGGCTGCATTATATCCTGGAAGATGGAACGGATATAGAGGAACGGGACGGGATTTGTCTATATGTGGCAGCAGATCAGCTTCCAGACTATCGGATCGTATCCATCAAATCATATCGTTTCCTTACCATGGAGGTGGAAAAGATATGAGTGTAAATGGATTTGATGAAGTGGAGAAAGCTTTGCAGGAGGTGTCCGAGTTGGACACCCGGCAGGCAGTTGGAGAAGCGATCCAGTTTGTACGGTCAGCAGCAGTTGAGAATTGCCATGCAGATACCGGAGAACTCCGGCAGAGCATTTTTGCGGAAACCACAGAGGAAGAAAACTCTGTCACAGGGATCTGCTGGACAGACAAAGCTTATGCTCCGTACATAGAGTTCGGAACCGGACCGAAAGGCCAGGAGAAACATGCCGGCATCTCTCCGGAAGTAACTCCGGTCTATACTCAACAGCCATGGTGGATCCATGAAAGCCAGATAGACAGAAGAGTGGCTGAAAAGTACCGTTGGCCATATATAGACACGCCGGATGGAAGATTCTATAGATGCAGCGGAAATCCGGCCTATCCGTTCCTGTATCCGGCTATGAAGGATAACGAAGAACAGATCTTAAAGATGCTGGGCGGAAGCCTTGCGTCAGATTTATGAACTGTGGTATAAAGTGCTTCCAGTCGTGTGTTAAAGCACTCTCCAACTGTTTTTCCAACTACACTCCAATTGGTTGTCGCAATCGCTGTATTCAGTGTGCTTACCAGACCAAAGACGGTATCATGTACGGTTCCTTTGATCAGATTCCAGTCAAGGCCTTCAAGAGCACCATTGATCCCATCTCCGATAGCTTTCCCAAGACTGTTCCAGTGGAAATTCTTTGCAAAGGTATCTACAAATCCAAAGGCTGTGTTCATTCCCTTTCTCCACTGTACTGTGCAAGGTTCTGAAATCCCTGCTTTGCGCCATCTACAGCTCCACGGATCACAAAACTTGCAAACATAAATTTTGCAGTCATTCCGATCGTCTTCAGTATACCTGTCAAGCCTCGTCCGGATGTTCCCAGACCATTGAACGAAGATTTTGTCCTGTTAAGAAACGGGATTCCAGATGTGAACTTCTGGATCAGTGCAGCATAAGCACCGGAGCATTTTCGGATCACACCGGTGAAGGAAGATGCAACGTTTCCAACACCTCCCAGAAGCTTTGTAAAGCCTCCCCACCCCTTTGAAACAGTTGTTCCTATTCCTTTGAAAATTCCTGTTCCAAAGTTCAATGCCTGTTTCGGAAGAGATACCGGCCGCTTTACGTCTGTATTTGAGGATTCCATCTGTCTGGCCTTTGTTTTATACTCCTCTACAGCTATTTTCGCTTGATCAATGTCATATGTAAGGCTTTTCCATTCCTGACTTTCTTTTGATACGCCCAAAGCTTGGAGCTTATTCTTTTTTTCGCGATAAGCATCAAGTTCCTTATTTACTTTCAAAATGTCTTTTTGTATTTTTTGATATTCTTCTGTTGGCACCTGCTGAGTTGATTTTCCTGATTTTTCTAACGATTTCATTTTTTCTTCATACTCAAACAGCTTCCCGCGAGCTTGTTCAATATCGTATATAAGGCTTCTCCATTGCTTGCTTTCTTTCTTAACGCCCATCGCCTCAAGCTTTTCACCTTTTTTTTCATATTTTTCTATTTCTTCGTTTAAACTTTTAACAGAATTTCTGATTTCACGATATTCGTCTGTAGGGGTTTGTTTAAAAGCAGTTCCTGACGTTTCCATTTTGGCTGCAGCATCTTTGTATTCACTGAGTTTTTTTTCAGCTCGAGTAATATCAACTACAAGGCTTTTCCATTGCTGGTTCTCTTTAGATTTACCCGTGTTTTCAAATTTGTGCTGTTTTTCTTGTAGTTTTTCCAATGATTGCTGTGCTTTTGATAAATTTTTCTGCAATTCTGCATACTCTTCCGTTGGAACTTTGATGCCTGCCTTGATCTGGAAATTTTTCACAGGATTCCTGCTGAGCATTTCCCTGATCTTATTCAGAGTATTCCTTACCGGCTGTAGTGCCTTGCTTTCCATCCCCTTGAACGGATTCTTTATTTTCTCAGTTTCCTTCTGGATTTCTTCAACGCTTTTCTTTACTTCCCGCCGGCTGTTTTCCATCCCTTTTTTCAATGGTTCTGTTGTAGCTTCAATTATCACCTGCATCTTATGAAGTGTGTCTCCCATGGTCTCACCTCCTCTCTTTTTCTCAACAAATTAATGATTATGTCTATAGTTCCATTCTGCGTTGTACGCCCTTCTTTTTTCCATGTACTCTTCCCACTGGCGGGCTTCCTCTGCTTCTTCGTATGCCTTCTGTTCTTTTTCAAACAATTCCGGATAATAATCCCAGGGATGAGCTATCTTGCCATCTTTGGCAAATAACGCTGAGATATCTACTGCTATGGCCTGGGCCTGTATGAAATTATCCATGATCCGCTGTTTTTCTTCTCTGAGCAACCGCCTTCTTATATTTGCCAAAGTATCAAATATCTCATTTACAGAAAGGTTCCAGAATGTTTCCGCCGGGATCCCCATCTCAAGAGCTACCGGATACAGCTCTGAGAGCTGTTCTGACATCAGGCGTTCTCGATTTCCTCCAGAAGGGATGCCGCTGTTTTCTCCGGCAAAAAACCCGATACCACCATGAGCGGGACCAAAATCTTCTGATAGAGTTCCAGCTGACTGTTCCCTTCATCGATCCATGCGTCATACAGCTTCTGCACATCCTGATAATCAATCCCATGCTCCCACGGTGACATTGCTTCCTGGATGATCGTCAGCATCACGGAAAGCGGCGGAATATCATCGATCATATTCATGAGATTCTGTCTGTACTTATTTTCCAGGCGTCCGATTCCGGAAGCTTTCAGTTTCATCTTGAAGCTCCTGCCGCCTACATTCCAATAAGCAAAGGGCTGTCTCTTTTTCTTCTGTTCCTCCAGATTGACTACTTTTTCCTCTGGAGCCTGTGTCTCATTCTGGGCAGAAGCTCCGCCCAGATCCTGAATGCCTTCAAAATTCATCATCTTTTATTCCTCCTTACGCCGGATCTGTCTGTTTGATCTCAGACTGTACGGCCATGGTCGCCTCAAACTCGATCACACCATTTACTCCACCGCCTGTACGTTTTACGGAAAACTGTGCAGTAAACTCGGTAACTGTTCCATCTTTTGTTTTTTCCTGGAAATCCCAGATCTCTTTTTTGTCTGCTGCATCTCTCATAATCCTGTACGGGCTTCCGGCTTTGCTGTTGTCGTACTTCCATTTGTACTTCATATCCGGAAGGTCTCCAATGCCTTCCTCGTACATCTTGTGCGGATCTGTAAGGCAGGTGTTTTCCTCCTTATTCAGTTCCACTCCGACTTCCGGGATCTCTTTCAGTCCTGGAAGATCTGTGTAAGCTGCAGAGTTTTCTCCAGCTGTGTGTTTTCTGTAACCTAATGTTGCTCCATTTGCTAACATCTCTATTCCTCCTTATCTCCAGTACACGCTGTCAGAATCCATATCAATGATCCCTTCGTAGCGCATCTGTTTATGCTTCATCCCTGACGGATCCGGCACATCTGCACATGCGATCCGTTTCAGGCCTGTCACTTTCATCGCTTCATCTACCTGCAGAGCTGCTTCTGAAGTGCTGTGATTATTCCAGATATCGATCCGGTATCTTACAAGGGCTTTATCCTCTCTCATTCCTTCAGCATCGGAGCTGGCTTCGTATACATCGTTCTGCTCTTCGGTATACTGGATCGTTGAGCCCTCCGCCCAGGAACGTGGATAAGCATCTGAAACATTTTCGGACACCGTGCACAGTGCCGCGTACACCTGATCTTTTACATTCTTCATATATCCTCCAAACAGTAAATACTATTATCCTGTCAGTGAACAAACGAAAGGCCCCAGAAAACTTTGGGACTCCGGAGGATGTAGATCTGTTCCATCACACTCTTGCGGCAACAGCGGAATATCAACGACAGGCAAAAGAATCAGAGAAACAGGCAGCCGCCCGATCAGCAGACGCGGAGGCCTGGGCACATGGCCGAGAGGATCATCCGGATCAGGAACAAGACAACGCGAAATATTACGCGGAACAGGCCACTGCTTCACAACAGATGGTGTCTGATTCGGTCACTCAGGCACAGAACGATATCGGTGAGGCGCAACAGCAGGCGATTAAGACAATTACAGAGCAGCAGGGCATATCTATTCAAAAAATAAAGAACCAAACAGCAGAGTCAGAAGATAACCTTAAAAATACAATTAGAGTTGCAGAACAGATAAAAACAGATCTTGACACGGAAGTAGAAAATGCAACTCCGATCAAACAGGGTTTAGATGATTCTAACACGGCGGCAATTAAGACCAAGGTAGACTTAGATAAATCAAATACAATAGCAGACCAAATCAAAGCAGAGCTGGAAGTTTTAAATACAACAGCATCAAAAACGAAGACAAATTTAGACGGGGCAAATAAAACAGCTACTGATTTAATCGGGACTTTAGAAAACGAAATCTCAGAAGGCATTCAGACGAAAATAGATATTCAGACAACAGGTGAAACAGCAATGAGCAACCTGCAGGCAGAAGCCACAAAGCAGCAGGAGTTCATAAAAACAAGCATCGATGATACCCTGTCGATTTCTGGAAAGGCGGCAGATGCAGCAGTCACAGGAAAAAAGATTGATTCACTAAAGGAAGATTTATCCAACAAAATTACAAAGTTCTATGCATCGAATGAGGGAAAGAACCATTTAGCGGATTCTGACAATGGAAAGATAGAGGATATGGTTCTGTATGGAAAGAGCGAGCAGAAACAGTATAAAGGTATAAATTTGCTCCCACCAGATACTAACTTTAAAGAATATGTAGAAGTTTCTATTCCCAAAGGTTCGCTTGTATTTTGGGTTACAGACGGAATTCTGACTAATGGTGGTAATTTTAGATTCTTCAACGAAGACAAAACAGAAAGTATGTGGTTTGGAATTGATTCCAATACTACTTCAAAGAGAATGTCTTTAACAATTGATGCGAAATATGTACAGAATCTTATTAGTACAGATTTTGATTTATCTAAAATATGCTTAGGAGTTGGCAGTAAGCCAATATATGAACCTTACACAGGTGGTATCCCATCCCCATCACCAGATTATCCACAGAAGATTAAGAACGTTGTGAATCCGACAGTGAAGGTTTGTGGGAAGAACCTGTGGAATCCAACACTAGGAGGATATATAAGTGGCTCTGATGGATCAATAAAAGCAGCTCCAAAAAAAAGTATGGCCGCAACAGATTTTATAAAAACAAGTGGAAAAGATATTACTGTTATAGCACGCAACTTTAGTTCGGCAATGGAAAGCGCTTATGCATATAGAATTGGATTTTATAATGCAGAAAAAAAAGTGGATAAAAAATATCATTCTTTCAGACGGAAACAAATATAGCATAAATACATTTAATATAACAGGTACAGAATATGTCGTGCAAATGAATGTAGATGCACATTAGGATACGATGAAGATGTGAAAGCATCTCACAATAAATATGCAATATAGGGAGCAGAAATGCTCTCTTTTTGTTTTGGAGAAATTTATGAGAAGAATCAGAGCAGAGCCGTAAGGCTCTTATTTTTATACAAAATTGCGCCGGCGTAACCGGAGAAAGAGTGGAATAGTGAAAGAAATACTCACACAGACATATTTTATTGCATTACCGATCTTGTTAGGATACATTGTTTGGCTTCTGAAAAATCAAAAGAAAGACCGAGATGCAAACAGTAAGGGAACTATGCTGCTGCTTCGTGTTCAGATGATCGAATATCACTCAAAATACACAAAAGCAGGTGATATTCCATCGTACGCTTATCAGAACTTTTGTGAGATGTACGAAGCCTACCACAGGCTTGGAGGAAATGGCATGGTGACGAAAATGAAGCAGGAAATTGAAGAATTACACATCAAAAGAAAAGGAGAATGAATATGTTTAAAAATTGTGTATTCAAACCAAGTGTAGATACTGTGAAATGGCTGAAAAGAGCTGGAATCAGGGCACTGAAGACAATGGCTCAGACTGCAGTAGGTGTGATCGGTGCCGGAAGCGTGATTTCAGCAGTGGATTGGAAGATGGTAACATCAGCAGCAGTCGTGGCCGGGGTGGTAAGTATACTTACCAGCGTAGCAGGTATTCCGGAAGTAGAGGCAGAAGAGGGCGAATGATCGTCCTCTTTTGAGTGAGAGGAGAAGAACATGTTAAAGATCATGGGAAAATCACAGGCCAGCATTGAACAGATGCGGGCCTACATCAGAAAAATGAATCCAAAGGTGTCCGATTCGGTCATAAAGATGATTCCTCTGTATATCACAGAAGGCGCAGCAGAAGGTGTCCGTGGTGATGTCGCATTTGCCCAGAGCTGCCTGGAAACCGAAAACTTCACATTCAGCGAATCGGCAGTAACACTTGCACAGAACAACTTCTGCGGGATGGGGGTGACCAGAACAGGCGTAAAGGGCAACAGCTTCAAGACCCCGGCAGAAGGCATTCGGGCCCAGATCCAGCACCTGCAGGCGTATGCCAGTATGGACCGATTGAAGAACCGTTGCGTGGATCCGCGCTATACATACGTCAACAGAGGCTGTGCAGAGTATGTGGAGTACCTTGGAATTCAGGAGAATCCCAAAGGACAGGGCTGGGCAGCTGGCCGAAATTATGGCCAGAAAATCATCAGCATTTTGAATAGCATATTATCTATTAAGGCATCAAATAAAGTATCAAAAACAGAAAAGGAGAGCACTACCATGAACATCATCAAAATGATCAGCAAGAAAAACTGTTATATCGGCCAGAATAAGCCTGCTTACATTGTAATCCATGAGACAGACAACTGGAGCAAGGGAGCAGATGCAAAAGCCCACGCCACAGCCATGAAGAATGGAAACCTGGCCGGAACCGTGCACTACTATGTTGATTCAAAATCAGTCTATCAGACACTTGATCACAGTGACGGTGCCTGGGCCGTAGGAGACGGAAAAGGTAAGTACGGTATCACAAATCGGAATTCCATCAACATCGAGATCTGTGTAAATCCGGAAACAGACTACTATAAAGCAGTAGATAAAGCGGAGCAGCTGGCAGCACAGCTTCTGAAGCAGTATAGATGGGGAGCAGATCGCCTGAAACGCCACTATGATGCTTCCAGGAAGAACTGCCCGCGCCGGATCCAGGCAGAAGGACGCTGGCCGGAATTTGTAAAAAAGACTGTAGCATATATGAAGGGAGCAACGACAGTGAAGAATACGACAACAAAGAACACCGTAACATTAACTGACAAGATCGAAGTCCAGTTCCCGGTTATCCAGAAAGGCAGCAAAGGAACGGCTGTATCCATGCTGCAGGCCATGCTCGGAGTGAAGGTGGATGGTGATTTCGGAAACGATACAGATACCTCGCTGAAAGCATTTCAGAAAAATGTAAAGCTCACAGTAGACGGGATTTGCGGAAAAGACACCTGGACAAAGGTAATTGAACACATGAAGGTCAATACAAAATAACTTCTTATTAAAAAAGTCCGGCAGGTACCCACTGCCGGACGGATATTGTATCATCATTTATGTGCCAATGTTCTGGCAATCATGTCGTTTACTTTGAACAGAGTTTATACAGAGTGGTACCGAAATAAGGGTTATGATTTCACCATTACATCCTCCACAGCATACGACCACAAATGGATCCATGGCAGGAATATTTTTGAGAGTATCGACCGGATCGTGGATGAACTTTTTGAAAACTACCTTTCCAGACCGGATGTACGTCAGCCGATCCTGACCCAGTACTGTGACGGACGCCAGGTGCAGTGCAGGAATCGGGGATGGATGACCCAGTGGGGAAGCAAAGCTCTGGGAGATCAGGGATATTCCGCCATTGAGATCCTGCGGAGCTTCTATGGAAACGATATGTATATCAATGTGGCGGAAGCAGTTTCCGGGATTCCCGCGTCCTGGCCGGGATATGACCTGACTATCGGTGTTACCGGAGAAAAGGTACAGCAGATCCAGGAACAGCTTAATGCCATAGCAAAAGCCTATCCTGCCATCCCGTCAGTGACTGTGGATGGTATTTATGGTCCGGCTACCGCTGCATCTGTAAAAAAATTCCAGAATATATTCGGGCTTCCTGCATCCGGAGTGGTGGATTATCCAACCTGGTATAAGATACAGGACATTTATGTAGCAGTGACCAGGATAGCGGAGCTGCAGTAAATATAAAAATAATAAAAATGTTCTTGGCCATTTTCGGAGTGATCTGATCGGGGCTGAGGTGTAATGCGTGAACATGATTTCAGAAAAAATATTTGACGTTTTAGAATAAACCAAGTATAATGGCTGTTTGTATCTTTGAACGTAAATTGTAAAGAGATTGCGTTTATGAGCATGTGAAAAAAGCGAAATGAGAATGTCTGTTTTACAAAAGGAGTGATGAAAATGACATTTTATCAGGAACTGCAGTTAAGCTCAACCGGATCAAAACAGCTGATCAGAAATACCACAGACAAAAAGGAGAAAAGAAGGCATATTCTGATCTATAATTTTAAAGTGTATCTTGTCATGGCATTTTGTGTGGCGGTTGTGACATTGTACAGTAAGATAACCGGCAATGACAACAGTGTTGTAGGAGTAACCGTACTACTGGCAGTGCTGGTTTTAAGACAGGCGGATTTCGGAATCCGGACGTCCCACGGATTGTTGTCCATTGCCGGGATTTTCTGTATTCTGATCGCAGGACCGAGATTATCCAACATGGTTTCACCGGTACCGGCATTTTTTGTTAATGCGATAAGCATCCTGTTACTGATGACCCTGGGATGCCATAATGTAATTATGTATAACCATTCCACATTTGTTCTCGGATATCTGCTTCTGATGGGATATGACGTAACCGGAAAGGCGTATCTGCTTCGTGTAGAGGGGCTTTTGGCCGGAATGGTTCTCTGCATGGTAGTTTTTTATAAGAATCAGAAAAACCGCCCGTATCGCAGGACGTTTCTGGACCTGTTCCGGGAATTTGATCTGCATTCCGCAAGAGGCAGGTGGTATTTAAGACTGACGCTGATCGTTTCCAGCGCTATGCTGATCATGTCTCTTCTGGGACTCCCAAGAGCAATGTGGGCCGGAATTGCCTGTATGTCCGTGTGTCTGCCGTTTACCGCGGATTGCAGGGGAAGGGCCGGAAAAAGAGCTATGTTCAACATCGTTGGCTGTATTCTGTTTGCAGTGCTTTATCTGATACTTCCGGAATCTATGTATCCCTATATTGGAATGATCGGAGGAATCGGTGTGGGATATTCCGCAGGTTATGCGTGGCAGACTGCATTTAATACATTTGGAGCACTGTCCATTGCATCAGGACTGTTTGGAATGCCGGCAGCAGTGCTGCTCCGTATTGGAGCCAATGTATTTAGTTCAATTTATACTATGCTCGCAAATAAGCTTGGGGATAAGCTTGTGCAGCATATGTGGGTACGAAAGAGTGCAGAAATCTGAGATATTGCCCTGAAAAAAGTTTTGCCGTATAATGGGTAATAGCATAACAGCCTGGATATTACCGGGTCGACAGAGGAGAAGATTATGTACGAAGAAACAACAGAAAAACTGCTGGAATTTATCAGTAAAAGTCCTACAGCCTTTCAGGCGGCAGAGGAAACAAGAAGACGTTTTTTGGAGGAAGGCTTTACAGAATTGAAGGAAGAGGAGCGCTGGGAGCTGGAAAAGGGCGGAAAATATTTTGTCATGAGAAATCATTCCGCGATCATCGGATTTTCCATTCCTGTCAATGACTGCAGGAGATATCATATCATTGCAAGTCACAGTGACTCCCCGTCTTTTAAAATAAAAGAAAATCCGGAGATGTCTGTAAACGGAGCTTATGTGAAGCTGAATGTGGAGCGGTACGGAGGAATGATCCTTTCTACCTGGTTTGACCGTCCCCTTTCTGTGGCAGGTCGCATGATCGTCCACAAAAACGGAAAAATTCTGGAAAAGCTTGTAGATATTGATAGAGATCTGGTCATGATCCCGAGCCTTGCGATCCATATGAACCGGGATATTAATGGAGGCTATCATTATAATGTCCAGAAGGATATGCTTCCATTGTACAGTGGCAGTGGCGAAAAAGGAAACTTCATGCGGATGCTGGCAGAAGAGGCAGAGATCCGTCCGGAGGATATCCTGGGCCATGATCTGTTTCTCTATAACCGGATGTCCGGAACGATCTGGGGATCCAGGAATGAATTTGTTTCCAGTCCAAGATTAGATGATCTGCAGTGTGCTTTCGCTTCAATGGAAGGCTTTCTCCAGGCAGATAAGAAGAAGGTCATTGCAGTCCACTGTGTACTGGATAATGAAGAAGTGGGAAGCACTACCAGGCAGGGAGCTGCATCCACATTTCTTAAAGATGTACTGTTTCGTATCAATCTGGCCCTTGGCGGAGATCAGGAAAGTTATCTGATGGCCCTTGCAGAGAGCTTTATGATCTCTGCGGACAATGCACATGCATTACATCCGAATTATACAGACAAGGCAGATCCTGTAAACCGACCGGTGATGAATGGTGGAATTGTGATCAAATATAATGCCAATCAGAAATATTGTACCGATGGGATTTCCACAGCAATCTTCAAGGAACTCTGCAGAGAAGCAGATGTGCCATATCAGACATTTGTGAACCGTTCTGATATTGCCGGTGGTTCCACTCTGGGAAATATTTCCAATACCCAGGCAGCCATAAATACGGTCGATATCGGTCTGCCGCAGCTGGCGATGCATTCCGCTTATGAAACAGCTGGAGTGAAAGATACGGAAAGCCTGATCCGTGCGGCAAAGGTATTTTACAGGTGATATCGGAGGACAGGAAAATGAGCGGAAAAGCAGTATTTTTTGATGCGGACGGAACAGTCTGTGATATGAAAAAAGGAGTGCCGGACAGTGCCATAGAAGCCATCCGTGCGCTGGTAGATAACGGACATGAAGCGTGGCTCTGCACAGGAAGAAGTCGTGCGTTTGTATCCTGGTATCTGGAGCAGATCCCTTTTACGGGAATGATCAGTGCCTGCGGATCCACCATTGAGAAGGACGGGAAGAGACTTTTTAATAAAGAGATGACGCCGGAGGTTGCAAAGCTTTCTGTGGAGGTTCTCAGAAAATACGGACTGATCCCGGTAATGGAAGGCGCGGATTTTATGTATTATGACAAAGAGGAGTATACCGATGAAGTGAACTGGTATGCCAGTCTGATCACAGAATCCCTGGGCGATAAATGGAGGCCTATCCGTGGAAATGAGGATTGTATGCGGATCAATAAGATCAGTGCAAAAATGACGGAGGGATGTGATGCGGAGGCAGCGTTATCCATTTTATCAGAATACTATGATATCATCCGCCATGAAGGCAGCAGTTCGTTTGTGGGAAATACCATTGAACTGGTGCCAAAGGGCTTTAACAAGGCTGTTGGGATCGCAGCTGTGATCCGCCTGTTTGATATTCCGTGGGAGAATACCGTTGTTTTTGGAGACAGCAACAATGATCTTGCCATGTTTGGATACGCTGCAACAAAGGTTGCCATGGGAAATGCTTCTCCGAAGATCAAAGAACTGGCAGATTATGTTACGTCTGATATGTTCCACTACGGCATTCGGGATGGCTTGAAATATCTGAAGCTGATCTGAGAAAATGCTTCGTTTGTTTTGTAGGCTATGAGATTGTAAGAACAGAAACATCCACATCAGAAATGATAGCTTTATGTGAATATGCTTTTATAAAAAAATGCTGTAAGAACCAGAAATCATAGTTCTTACAGCATTTTATGTTACAGATTTTTCCGGGTAGATAATATGCAGAAGCTGCAATATCAGATCAGTCCCAGACCTTTGCAGATAAACAGCCAGAGTGTCAGGGTAAAGGCACTGAATAATGTGGTAAGAAGCACGACTCCCGAAGAAAAAGAACCCTCATGTCCCATGTTTTTTGCCATGACAAAGCAGGTAACGGTGCTGGCAGACCCCAGCATGATAATGATGGAAACCAGCTTGTCCTTTGTAAAACCGCAACGGATGGCAAGAGGAAGAAAAAGTGCTTCATAACCGACAAGTTTCATAAATGTACAGGCAACAGATGCTTTCAGCCGGGAAAAGGCTTTTCCGAAGTGCAGAGATCCGCCCATAGCCATGAGGCCAAGAGGAGTGGCGGTTTTTGCAAGATTGCCTGCCGTAGAGTCCAGGATCTTCGGAAATGGAAGACGAAGAAGGGACCAGAGTGTACCGGCTGCAATGCCGAGAATGATGGGATTGGTGACAATTCCCTTTAAAGTGCGCTTCAGAACGGTACCATCTATTTTTCCCTGACCGGGTTTAAAGACAGAGAGAACTACAACAGCCATTACATTGTAAAGAGGGACACTGGCAATGATCATCAGTGGTGCCATACCTGCATTTCCGTAAAGGTTCTGAATAATGGCGATACCAAGGATCGCTGCGCTGCTGCGGTAGGATGCCTGGATAAACTCGCCCCGGATATCGGAAGGGTGGAGAAAACGGGACAGGAGCACGGAGATCATAATACTGAGCGATGTGATCGCAAAACAGAAAAGAATCATCTTGGGATCCCAGGCCTCATAGATATCGATTTTAGCGATGTCCTGAAACAGAAGCACAGGCAGGGGGATGACAAACACAAATTTGTTCATACGATTGACAAATGTTTCATCAAACAGTCCGATCCTCCGGAAAAAATATCCCAGGAGCAGCGTAAGAAAGATGGGCACGGTAACATTCAGACAGAAAATAAGATTGTCCATAAAAGAAAGCCTCCCTGTGGTAAAATTTCTCTGTTTATTATATCCAAACTACGAAAATTGTCAAACGAGGTATACGGGACTGGAGATTTCTGGTATGATAAAAAGTGTTGCGAAGAAAGCAGCACAGGGGTTGAGAAGGAGAAAGGAAAGAAAATGAGATACGGAAAAATACGGATCGAAGATGGCTTTTTTGTGTTTACCAGACATATGATGCTCAACAGTCTTCCGTGTAAAGATATTCTCTGGGCGTACATGCGCCGTGAGGGAACCGATAAAACCGGTGAAAAGCAGCTGATCATCAATTATCTGGTGATCATAACCAGACGTCAGAAGCGTTATAAATTTGATATGACAGAGCAGGAGGTACAGGATTGCCTTCAGCTTCTTAAAGTACTGAATCCGGATCTTGCGGTTGGTTTTCCAAAAGGAAGCAGGCTTCCGCTTCAGAATCTTCCGAATACAAGAGATCTGGGAGCATTGATGACAGTAGACGGTTCGCATATTCTTCCCAGAAAACTTTTGCGCAGCGGAGAAATCTATCATGCTTCTGCTGCAGACAACCGGATCCTTTCAGAAGAATATAATGTAAAAACAGTGATCGATTTCCGGTCAGCTGCAGAAGTAAAGAAAAAACCGGATGATATCATGGCAGGAGTGGAGTATTATCACATTCCAATCCGGGATGAGGACAGCAGTGGAAACAGCTTTTTTGAACATGTGATGTCCTGCTATGGTGATGTGGACCGGTATATGCAGGACTGGTACCGGAATTTCGTTACGGATGAGTATTCTCTGAAGCAGTATGCACGTTTTCTGGATGTCCTGCTTCATGTAAAGAATGGAGCTGTTGTTTTTCACAGTGCCACAGGAGAAGACCGGACAGGAGTCGGAACAGCACTTTTGCTCTTTGCTTTGGGTGTACCTAAGGAAACGATACGAAGGGATTATATGCGGTCGAATCCATGTCTGGAAGATGAACTGAAATATATGCGCAGGCTTTACCGGGCAGACCGGCCGGAAAACAGCCGGAAGCTTGCAGATCTGAAAGCCTTCTATCAGGTGAAGGAGTCCTATATCAATACAGTTTTTGATGTCATCGAAAAAGAAAACGGAGGAATTGAAAGATTCCTTCGGAAAAAACTTTATCTGACACCAAAGGCATCCGAGGAGCTTAAGAAAAAATATCTGATCTGAGGATAAAAACATTTCTTATCATCCTGAAGGAATTTTGCAGGAAATTTTGATTGACAAAATTTTCGAAGTTGTTATAATGGTAAGAAAGCAAGGGTTTATTAGATTAAAGCGTTAACTGACGAAGTCGGTTTTCTATACATAAAAGTGTTGAAAGCAGGTGTATTATGGAAAAGAGAATACTATCCATCCTTGTGGATAATACCTCCGGAGTCCTTAGCCGTGTGGCTGGTCTTTTCAGCCGCCGTGGATATAATATTGACAGCATTACCGCAGGAGTGACTGCAGATCAGAGATATTCCCGTATGACAGTTGTCTGTGAGGGAGATGATCAGATGCTCCAGCAGATCACCAAACAGCTGGCGAAGCAGGAAGATGTACGGGATGTTAAGGTCCTTGAACAGGACGACAGCGTTGCCCGTGAGCTGATGCTCGTCAAGGTTGCTGTGAAGCCGGAACAGAGGCAGGGAGCTCTTTCTGTTGCAGATATCTTCCGTGCCAAGGTGGTGGATGTAAGTAAGGATTCTCTTATTATGGAGATGACCGGAAGCCAGAACAAGCTGCAGGCGTTTGTGGAGCTGATGGCTGACTATGAGATCCTTGAGCTTGCAAGAACGGGAATCACAGGTCTGTCACGAGGCAGTGACGATGTCCGGTACCTGTAAAAATTTTTACATATGTTTGCTAGGAGAGCAGCTACTCTCTTAACGATAAATAATTTTTATGAAGAAGATGTTGTAAACATCAGAGGAGGAAAGTAAAATGGCAAATAAGATTTTTTACCAGGAAGACTGTAATCTTGGATTATTAGATGGTAAGACAATTGCGATTATTGGATACGGAAGCCAGGGACATGCACATGCACTGAACCTTAAAGAGTCCGGATGTAATGTAATCATCGGTCTTTACAAAGGAAGCAAATCCTGGAAAAAAGCTGAGGAGCAGGGCTTCGAGGTATATACATCTGCTGAAGCAGCTAAAAAAGCAGATATCATCATGATCCTGATCAACGATGAGAAACAGGCTGCACTTTACAAGAAGGATATCGAGCCGAACCTTGAGGAAGGCAACATGCTTATGTTCGCTCATGGCTTCAACATTCATTTCGGATGCATCAAACCACCAGCATATGTTGATGTTACAATGATCGCGCCGAAAGGACCTGGACATACAGTAAGAAGCGAGTATCAGGCTGGTAAAGGTGTTCCTTGTCTGATCGCTGTAGAGCAGGATGCTACAGGTAAAGCTCAGGATATCGCACTTGCATATGCACTTGGAATCGGCGGAGCAAGAGCTGGTGTTCTTGAGACAACATTCCGTACAGAGACAGAGACAGACCTCTTCGGTGAGCAGGCTGTACTTTGCGGTGGTGTTTGCGCACTTATGCAGGCTGGTTTCGAGACACTTGTTGAAGCTGGTTATGACCCAAGAAACGCATACTTCGAGTGTATCCATGAGATGAAACTGATCGTTGACCTGATCTATCAGTCAGGATTCGCCGGAATGAGATATTCTATCTCCAATACAGCTGAGTATGGCGATTACATCACAGGACCGAAGATCATCACAGAGGATACAAAGAAAGCAATGAAGAAAGTTCTTTCCGATATCCAGGATGGTACATTCGCAAAAGAGTTCTTACTCGACATGTCCGATGCAGGTGCACAGGTACACTTCAAGGCTATGAGAAAATTAGCTTCTGAGCATCAGTCTGAGAAAGTCGGCGAGGAGATCCGTAAACTCTACAGCTGGAACGGCGAGGATAAGCTTATTAATAACTAAGCAAAATTTATTGCAGGTGCAATAAATTTTGCGCTACTCGAACGAAGCGCAGCGAAGTTTGAGTCAAAGAAGTCACACACGTAATACAGTGGTAGGAAACTTTTTTGAAATTTAAAAATCCCATCTGGTCGCAATGATCAGATGGGATTTTTTTTATATTCCTTTATTTATCCGGATGCCCTGTTTCATCATCAAAAAATGGCGCGATCAAAGTCGAATCAGTATCTTTCTGTCTGCATACAAACCCGATCTCACGCAGCGGAAAAGAAAATCCTACCGGTACTTCCACCAGAGTTCCTTCTTCCAGCTCTTTTTTTACAAAATCACGGATTACACATGCAATCCCAAGACCAATTTCCGCAAACTGGATCAGAAGATCCATAGTTGTTACTTCCAGAATATGGCTTAATTCCACATGATGTTCTTTCAGCTGAGTGTTCACGGTCTGACGTGTAATATTGTCCTCATCCAGCATCATGAAAGTTGCTGCCTGGATCAGAGGTTCATCCGGATAGAGCTTTTTCTGATTTTCCAGATACTGCTGTGTACAGACAAAGGTATCCTGGATTTTCAAAAGAGGCTGAAAATAATATCCCCGAAGCTTCTGCGGCCGTCCGATGAGTCCCAGATCGATTTTTTCCTCATCCAGAAGCTGCAGTGTCTGATAAGTAGACTGGCAGGAAATTGTAATACGTACATGAGGAAAACGTGCAATATAGTTTTCCAGGTGGGAGAGCAGTACATATCTGGTAAGAGTAGAACTGGCGCCCAGACGCAGCTTTGGAATGTCCCGGGAACGGTTATGGCGAATGGAATTTTCTCCTTCATCCAGAAGTGAAAGAGCTTCTTTTACTTTTTCAAAAAGAAGCTCACCGTCCGGGGTCAGAGTGACACCCCGGGAACTGCGTTTAAAAAGAACGGTATCCAGATTCTGCTCCAGCTTCTGGATCGCCTTGCTGATAGCAGGCTGGCTGATATAAAGGTTCCGGGAACTGTGGGAGATACTGCCGGTACGTGCTACCGTATAAAAAATATGATAAAGAGACAGATTATCCTGCATGCAAAACCTTCCTTTCGAAAAATAGTAAGGTAATAAAAAAATCCGAAGTCATCAGACCTCGGAAATCCTTGAATTTGTTAGAAATATCGGGGCAACAGGATTTGAACCTGCGACCTCACGGCCCCCAGCCGTGCGCGCTACCAAGCTACGCCATACCCCGCAACGCATATAACTATAACATAAACGAATTGTAAATGCAACCATTTTTTGAGGAGAAAGATGGTTGTATGGATGATAATAAAGAGTGTGATCCCTTGATACTTTCATAGGCTTCACACTCTTTACATGATATGATCAGGCTGTCTGTATTGTGTTACCTGGGTCAGGTAAAATACCTTTTCCCTGAAGTACAACGACAAGAGTTTCTGTTGTGTCCTGTAAATTCTTGATATCTTTTCGGATATCCCGTTCTGCAAGCTTAACATCCAGTGAAAGGTCGTCCAGGCGTTTTCTGTTGGTATCACATTTCAGATCGATCATTTCAAGTCTGTTTTCTACCCGGTTGAAGCGGGCATCTATTTCATCAAAACGAACATCCATAGCATCAAGACGAGCGTCGATACCGTCAAAATGAACATCCATAGCATCGAGACGAGCGTCGATACCGTCGAGACGAACATCCATAGCATCGAGACGAGCGTCGATACCGTCGAGACGAGTATCCACTGCATCCAGTCTGGCGTCGATACCATCTAATCGGTTATTTATATTGCCCAGCTGGACATTGATCGGGTTTATCATACCGGCTAATAATTCCAAATCTTTCTGATCTAGCATATGCGCATCCTCCCACAAAAATTGTACCGCATATTTCTCTGTGCGGATATTGTATCATGTTTCGAGTATGAAGTCTATGAAATTATCAAAGAACAAAATGGACGGGAACAATAAGTTCTTGACTAGTATAATATATATAATAAGAAAAAACAAGACATATTTTTATATCTTTAATAATAATAGAAAATGTAGGCGAACTACCTGAAGAATAAAAAAAGGAGGCCGGGAGTTGTGCTGACTCCCGGCAAAAAAGTATGAAAAAGAAAAAGATTGTTTAGCATTTGCTATCTACAGTTAATAATATAGTAAAAAAATGTGTGCATTGTGTGAAAGGAAAATGAAGAGAATGTGAAAACTGCCGCTTAATGTTAGATTAAGCGACAGTAATTTTTTCGGATTATTCTGTTGTTTGATCCAAGATTTTGAACCATATGTAATGATAACATCCGCTTTAATGCTTGTCAAGCGATCTGAAACTGCCATAGCTGTCCAATTATGTCGTTTTTTGTGCCGTTTTATGCAGCTTTTTATATATCAGAGAAAGAAAAATACATATCAATATATAAAAGTGGTCATGATAAGTGGTCAGATGTATAGTCCCAGGGACCTGTATTTTGCGGGAAATATTAGGCTTCTTGTTATAAGATTCATGGTCATAAGTGGTCAGCTTTTGTGGTCAGAAAAATGGCGAATTTCCTTATATACAGGTTTTTTCAGGTCCTGTCGCTTAATCTAACATTAAGCGACAAGATAATAATATTGGATAAGTTATATAAATAAACGGAAGGAAGAGAACATGCCGTCCAATATAGGCTACAGCATAACAACCAGAAGACTCCGACTTTGCTGCGGACATCCGGAATGGCTCAGGAAAACCCAGGATTTCTATAATGAAATTGAAAGCTTTTATTATGATCTTCTGCTGGCTCATGAGGAACTGGGAGAACTGGGGAGCCAGAAAACTCTTCGGGCCCTGGAGGTTCTGACTATTATGGGAAGAGACAAGCAGGTTCCCCAGAATCCCCTTCCCTGGGAAAAAGTCCCATTATATTTCAGGCGGGCTGCGATAAACAGTGCTATAGCCGCAGCAAAGAGTCACATATCCAGGCAAAAGTCCATTCCGGGTAGGAAAGCAGAAAAGCTTCATTCAGCAGTTACCTATTATAAAGGAATGTACAGAGATTTTTCTCATAAGGAGATTACACTGAAGGTATGGACAGGAGAACAATGGAAATGGATGAGATGCAGACTGTATGGCAGAGAATTTCCCGCAGAAGCAGAGCTAATGTCACCCTCAGTAACCTTTGAGAAGAAATATCTCATGTTGCATGTTCCCGTGAAGGAATTTACAGCAGACACTGCAACAGTAAAGCAGCGTATCCAGGAAGGGCGGAAGATCTGTGCCATTCAGTTTACAAACGGAGATGTTTTTGCTGTGGGGACAGTATGTGACGGCACAGGGAAGGAAACAGATGTGAAATTCTGGGGCGGCGGAAAAGAATATACGCATCGCTGCAATCAGATCAGGAAGAAAATCGAGAAAGCCCGGAAATCTCTCGGCAGGGAAAAACAGCCCGGAGAAAACAGGAAATACTGGATGCATCTGAAGCACCTGTCGGAGCATTATGCCCATGAAATCAGTTCACAGATCATAGGCTTCTGCCTGGAAAAGCAGGTTTCGCTGATCGTCCTTCCAAAATACAAAAAAGAATACACAGACTATGTGATGATCGGATCAGGAAACTGGAGCACTATGCATCTAAGCTCCGGGATCAGGAGCAATCTGCCCTATAAAGCATGGAAAAACGGCATTCTGGTCATTGAAACCTATGCAAAAGGGATATCCGAAACCTGCTCTGTCTGCGGTGCGCCAGTTAAGACCGCAAACCGCAAAACAGATGAATATACCTGTGAGAACGGGCACAGAGGAAGCCGAAGCCTGAACAGTGCCAGAAACCTGAGCCATAAATGTATTCTTCAGTTTGGAAAACAAGTGGTATGACCACTGTTTTATAGAGCGAGAGCGCAACTCAGCTTCTGCTACAGGCAGATGCTGACAGGTTGAATACCGCCTGTCGTGTCTCCCTTATCATAAGGAAGAGTCGGCCAAGAATTTCCGCCAGAAGCTTCGGCACAGCCGAGACAGCGGATAAGAGTATTCGAAGTTATGTAAAAAAAAGAAAGTATGAAAAGCAAAGGATAAGGATAGCAATGAACACAGAATACAGGAAACTGAAAAATCTTTTTCTGCGGCAAAGCTGCCAGGATGCATGGGAAGACTATGCACGAAGCATCCGCAAAGTAAATTTTCCCAGATGGGACTATGTGATCCTGACCTCATCAAATGAAGAACAGGCCAGATCCTTCCGCAGCCAGATCGCAGACAGATTGGAACAGGGCGTACTGCCGGGATGGACAAAATATTTCGTGCTCCCGGATCCGGAAGGCAAGAGAGTAGGCTCCGGCGGAGCAACTCTGAATGTACTCCGATTTCTTTCGGAGGAAGAAGGACTCTGGGGAGATTTCCATAACAAAAGAATCCTTGTGATCCATTCCGGCGGAGACAGCAAAAGAGTCCCACAGTATTCTGTGTGCGGAAAGCTTTTTTCACCAGTACCAAGAGAACTTCCGGATGGAAGAGGCTCTACACTGTTTGATGAATTTCTCATCAGCATGGCAGGCGTTCCGGCCAGATTCAAAGAAGGAATGCTGGTACTTTCCGGAGATGTGCTCCTCCTTTTTAATCCTTTACAGATAGATGCCCAGTTCCGCGGAGCTGCGGCGATCTCTATGAAATCTCCGGTAGAAGTGGGAGTCGATCATGGAGTGTTTTTGAATGATGGAAGCGACCATGTAAAAATGTTCCTTCACAAACAGCCGGCAGAAACACTTCGCAGGCTGGGAGCCGTGAATGGACAGGACTGCGTGGATCTTGACACAGGCGCCGTACTTCTGGACGCCGAAATACTGGAAACACTTTTTAGTCTGATCGCTGATGCATCAGGAAAAAAAGCAGATCCGGATAAATACGAAAGCTTTGTAAATGAAAAAGCAAGGGTCAGCTTTTACGGAGATTTTCTGTATCCGCTGGCGGCAGATTCTACCTTTGAACAATATCAGAAAGAAAAACCGGAAGGCGAATTCTGCACAGAGCTTTTTACCTGCAGAGAAAAAATATGGAAGGCATTAAGTCCTTTTCAGATGAAGCTGATCTGTCTTTCTCCTGCAGAATTTATCCACTTTGGGACAACGAGAGAGCTACGTGCTCTGATGACAGAAGAAGTAACCGATTATGAGTTCCTTGACTGGAAAAAACACGTATTCACCAATGACTTGAATTGCCAGGGAGCTTTGCATACAGCACTGATCGGGCCGGAAGCAGACATCGAGGAAGGAACCTATATTGAAGACACCTGCCTTGAGGGAAGAACCTATGTCGGAAAGGGCACTGTAGTATCCGGACTTTCCCTGAAGGATGTACATATACCGGCGAACACAGTATTTCACGGTGTGAAGCTGAAGGACGAGATCACAGAGCTTTACGGCGGTCAGACAGGACGATGCGTGATCCGTACATATGGAGTCATGGATAATCCGAAGAAAACGCTGGAAGAACGAGGAAGTTTTCTGAGGGGAAACCTGGCAGATTTTCTTTCCGCCAATGGACTGGAGCCGGAAGATATCTGGACCGGCGAAACCCACGCACTCTGGAATGCAAAACTGTATCCGGTCTGCAAAACATTCCAGGAAGCAGCACAGGCAGGAAACCTTCTTGTAAAAATGAGCGAAGGACTTGCTGAACCCCGACAGATCGAGAGCTGGAAAAAACAGCCGAGACTGAGTCTGGAAGAATCTTTCCGGTATGGAAATACAGAAAATCTTCTTTCCTGGAAAAAAGATCTGGAAGCAAGGATCCTGGTGGCAGTATTTCTGGGAGAACTGAAAAAAGGCGGACATTACATTCCTGCACTTAAGATCTTTGGTGAAAAAGAAATCCAGGAACGACATTATCATCTGCTGATGAAAGAAGCTGAAAAAGCAGATTTTTCACAGAAAATACGGATCCTGTATGCAGTATCACGCTCCATGAAATTCACTAAAAAATGCTTTGACGGAAAAACATACGATGTGCTGGAGCAGGAGTGCTTTTCCCAGATCCAGAAAGAGATCGCATCTCAGACACAGCTGACAGGAAACAGCAGCTATACGATCGCAAAAGAACAGGTAAAGGTAAATCTGCCGGTACGTGTGAACTGGGGCGGCGGCTGGTCAGATACACCGCCATACTGCAACGAACACGGAGGAACTGTTCTTAACGCAGCAATCCTGCTGAGAGGCTGTGAACCCATCGAGGTAGAGATCCGGAAGATACCGGAATTACATATTGAGCTGGCAAGTACAGACACAGGTGCTTACGGAACAGCAGAAAGTGCAGAAGAGATCCAGGATTGCCATAATCCATACGATCCTTTTGCCCTGCACAAGGCAGCCATTATCGCCTGCGGGATCCTCCCGCTGGAGGAAAAGGCCGACCTGAAAAAGGTCCTGGAAAAAATGGGCGGTGGATTCTACCTTTCCACCTGCGTCAAAGGCGTTCCCAAAGGCTCCGGCCTTGGAACAAGCAGTATCCTTGCAGGAGCCTGCGTCAAAGCTTTTGCAGAGTTTCTTGGAGAGAGCTGGGATGACAGCCAGATCTATGATACAGTCCTCAACCTGGAGCAGATCATGAGCACAGGCGGCGGCTGGCAGGATCAGGTTGGCGGCCTGACACCCGGAATCAAATTTATCACATCAAGACCCGGAATCCGGCAGCAGCTGAAGGTAGAAAAGGTAGAGATCTCGGAAAAAACGAAACAGGAGCTTCAGGAACGATTCGCTCTGATTTATACAGGCCAGCGGCGCCTTGCCCGGAACCTTCTCAGAGAAGTCGTAGGAAATTACATCGGCGGCCGAAAAGAATCTCTGGAGGCACTGGATGAGATGCAGAAAGTAGCAGCACTCATGAAATTTGCCCTGGAAAAAGAAGACATCGACGAATTCGCGAGCCTTCTCAACCAGCACTGGGAAATCTCCAAAAAGCTGGATGCCGGCTCAACCAACACCTGCATAGACCAGATCTTCAGTGTATGTGAAGACATGATCGACGGAAAATTCATCTCCGGAGCCGGAGGCGGCGGTTTCCTGCAGGTAATACTGAAGAAAGGCGTCACACAGGAGATGCTGCATCAGAGGTTGAGAGAGGTGTTCCAGGATTCTGGGGTGGATGTCTGGAGCGTGGAGTTTGTGTGAAGATAAGTTTTGAAAAACTTCATTTCTTAATAAGGAATGAAGTAAATTTGGAGGAATATAGCAGATGAAGAAAGAGAGCGCAGGTAAGAAAAATCTTCTGATTTATGCTCATTACTATATTCCAGATACTGCGTCAACGGGGCAGATCCTCCGTGAACTGGCGGAGGGTATGCTGGATAAATTTAACATCACAGTCATTTGTGTAGTGCCCAGTTATTTAGGGACGATTGAAGATAAATATAAAACAAAGAAATATTATGAAGAAGAAATCAACGGCATAAAAGTGCTGCGGATCCGAGTGCCGGAATTTAGCAAGACCAATAAGAAGAGCCGCGTAAAAAACATCGTTTCTTATTTCTTTGGAGCAATGGGAGCTACCTTTAAGGTTGGAAAGATGGATTATGTGTTCTCAATTTCTCAGCCTCCTATTCTTGGCGGTCTGCTTGGCGTTTGGGGCAAATGGATGAAACACGCCAAGTACATTTATAATATTCAGGATTTCAATCCGGAGCAGGTGCTGGCCGTTGGCTATACCAAGAGCAAGTTCGTCACGGACGTTATGATGTGGTTTGACAAGTTCAGCTGCAAGCGGAGCGACCTTGTGATCACAGTCGGCCGTGATCTGGTGGAAACAGTGGAGAACCGTTTCAAGGGGAAGAAAGTTCCCAAAACCGTCATGATCAACAACTGGATCGATGAGAATGAGATTTATCCGCTGGATGAAAATAATGAGAAGGTTCTGGCGTTCAGGAAGAAGTATGGTCTGGATGGCAAGTTCGTCATTATGTATTCCGGAAATATTGGATTGTACTATGATCTGGAGAAATTGATTGAGGTCGTGGAGCGATTCAAACCAGGCACGAAAACCGCAGATGGCAGAGAAGTTGTGTTTGCATTCGTTGGTGCCGGATCTGTGTTGAAAACACTGGAAGACTATGTGACCGAGCATCGTATGGAGAATGTAGTTTTTATCCCATATCAGGACAAGGCAGACTTGATTTACAGTCTGAATGCTGGAGATGTCCACTGGTGTGTGAATGCGAAAGGTATTAAAGGAGTGAGCTGCCCGTCAAAATATTACGGGTTGGCTTCTGCTGCAAAGCCAGTAATTGGAGTGCTGGAATCTGGATCTGAGATTCGCTGCATTATTGAGGACACAAAGGGTGGCCTGTGTTGCGAGCCGGGCGAGTATGACCAGGTGGAAGAAAACATCCGCTGGTTTATTGAGAATGCTGGAAGTGAAAAGCTGAAGGCCATGGGAGCCAGAAGCCGGGAAAAACTTGAAAAAAATCTGACCAGAAACGTAAGTGTACAGAAGTATGCAGAAGAAATTCTGAAGCTGTAAAGGAGGCGAGAGGGAATGAATAGTAACTGGTTCAAGCTGGTTATGAAGATGACGAAAATTGAATATGGAAAGAACCTCTTGCTGAAAGGCGTACCAATCATTTTCAACAAAGGTGGTGCCAAGCTGAAGATCGGTGAGAACACCACGATTAAGAGCAGCTTCCTCAGTAATCTGGTTGGACTTTACAGCCGGACAATCATCGTTACCCGTGCACCTGGTGCAGAGATTGAAATCGGAGATAATGTGGGAATTTCAGGTGCTACGATTTACGCCCGCAAGAAGATCACGATTGGTGAGAATACCTGCATTGGTGGTAACTGCAAGATTCTGGATAATGACTTCCATCCTATTGAAACAGAAACCAGAAACAAACTACTCCGGGATGAAAATGGTGGTGACAGTGATCTGGTGCCAAGCAGAGAAATCAAGATCGGTAAGAACTGTTTCATTGGGTGCAACAGTATAATCCTGAAAGGCACAGTGCTGGGGGATGGCTGCGTTGTCGGTGCCGGTGCTGTGGTATGCGGAAAATTCGAAGATAACTGTGTGATTGCTGGTAATCCGGCAAGAGTTATTAAGAGGTTGGAGGGCAATAGCTGATGAAGAAAATATGTTTTATTGCTCAGTTTCCTCCTCCAATGCATGGCTTATCCAAGGCAGTTGAGACTCTTTATAATTCAAATTTGAATTTTGAGATTGATTCGCAAGGGGAGTTTGAATTTGAAAAGGTGGATATTACCAATAACAAGAACTTTATTAAGAATCTCCTGAAGATAAGCCGTAGCAAAGCTGATTTGTTTTATTTTACAATCAGCCAAACGAAAGGCGGAAATCTTCGAGACTTGGTCATTTTTAAGCTATTGGAATTGCAGAACAAGAAATGTTTGATTCATCTCCATGGCGGATATTATCGTCAGTTAGTCGATAACGATATGGCTGGCTGGCAACGCAAAGCAAATTATAAAGCCATCAAGAAACTCTCAGGTGCAATTGTCTTGTCAAAGTCTCTGAAGAAGATTTTTGAAGGGATGATTGATGAAGATAAAATTTTTGTCGTAGAAAACTGTGTTGATGATCAGTATTTGCTCACTGATCAGGAAATAGATGAAAAGTTGAAAGCACTTGAGAACGAAAAAGTTCTTCATGTGCTATGGCTGAGTAACTTTATACGAAAGGTCCCATATAAAGAAGATTTGAGTATGGATGTTAATGATATTATTCGTGAAATGACGGATGATACACAGCTTTTAATTCTTTTGAATCCGAATAACCCGATGGGAAATGTATATTCGGATGATGAGTTCGAATCTATTATGAAGATTGCAAGGGAGAAGCAGATTACGGTACTGGTTGACGAGGCATATCATTATTTTTATCCTAAGACATTTATTAAATATGCATTGACAAAGGATCATGTGTTTATTACAAGAACATTCTCCAAGTTGTTCTCTATGGCTGGTTGCCGTCTGGGTTACGTTGTAGGTTGGGCTGATGGTGTTAAGATGGTGCAGAAGATGTGTACACCGCATAATACAAATGCATTTGCTATGTTATTTGCAGAAAAAGTATTAACGACACCGGGAATGCTTGATTCTCTGATTACAAAGTTTAATGGTGGAAGAAAGTATCTTGTTGATTCTTTGGATAAAAATGGGTATCGTCATAAGGGCGAAGCCGGTAATTTCATTTTTATCGAACCTAAAACAGATGCACAGACTGTCGTGGATAGGATGAAAGCGGAAAAGAAAATCCTGATTAAGGCTTACCCGAATGTCGGTGAGTTTGGTAATTGTTTGCGAGTATCAATTGGTGAAGAAAAGTATATGAAGCAATTTATGGATGCATTGCTTGAAATTGATCAATGAATCAATTATAAAGCCAATATATTCTCTTTGATGGTGATCAATTTAATGGTGCTAGAGATAGTAAGGAAAAACTATTCCGCGTTGCGAGTTCACTAGAGATTTCAATTGGAAATATTGAACAGTTGCTGGTAAGACAATTTATTATAAAAAAGGAAGAGGACTATCAAACAATAGCTCGACTTGTTCGCATGATTGCAGAGCAATGATAGGCAACTTTACGAAAAAAAGGTTTCATGGTATCATTATTTTATATATAATTGATGCTATGGAACCTTTTGAACATAACAGGCATATAAAGTGGTGATTTTAGTGAATACAATTTATCGGATTCGTGAAAGTTTACAATGGAATCAGGAAAAAATGGCTGATGAGATGAACGTTACAGCTGTTACAGTGAAGCGTTGGGAAAATGAGGATGGGATTCCGAGTAAAGCTGCCCAGGAGAAGCTTATCTCTATATGCCAGAAGGAAAAAATAGATTTGGCTGAAGTAGTAGAGAAGTCAATCAGAGAACAGGCACAGGAAATTGCGAAAAGTAATACGTATAGAGAAATTTTGTTTCATGGTTCTAAGTTGGGATTGAAAGGAAATATTTCTTTGGCTAATCGGATATGTAGAGACTATCGCCGTGAAGGTAAGTATTTTGATGAAATCATTGACAGTGCAAGACAGAAGTAGGTGAAAATAATGGATTCGATAGAACTGAAGCTTTGTGATATTCAGGGCAGGTTGTTTGAGTTGGCGTGGAAAGAGCATTATAACAGTGAGAGATTTATACGGTATTTTATGAATTCAAAGGTAGCCCGGGCGTTAGATTCGGAGTATAACCGGATGCAGTGGGCTGGAGAAGAGTATTTATTGGAAGAGTTTGCAGATGAATGCCCGGAAGTAAAGAAAGATGGTATACAGCATGATAAGGAAGTTATGTATTGGGCGGGATATGTGTATCGATACTGGCATTATGTAACAGGTGAATCAAGCAGAGAGATTTATCGTCAGGCTCCGGCAAAAACCATGAATGTAAATTACCTGATGTTTCACACGATGGATCCGGAGATGGCAGTGGAGGATCTTAAGGAAATCTACAGGCAAAAAAGGGGTGTGTAAAATATGGGTGCATCGCAGATCGAGCAATATAAAAAATCAAAAAGCTGACAGAAGTACGAACCTGTGTCATTGTAAAAGCAGGTTTATTCTGTCAGCTTTTTTATGTAAGTATAATTCGTTCGGCGGATGATGCGCTGTGAAATTATACCAGTTTATTTAATTTTTCAATAATTTCTGTAAGTTCTTCTCTGGAATACCCGCCGAAGCTTACCAGCGCACGTAATGGCATGGAGTCGGTCATGGCTTCTGTCATTTCTTCAGTGATAGCTTCGGAAGCGGCTTCAGAAGAGGATTCTTCACCAACGTTCATGGCTGAGATATATTTTGCTGTCAGTTCTTTTGCTGTTTCGCTTGTTTTCGGGTTGCGGAACAGTTCGCCCAGGGTGGTGTTCATATGAACATGCATCGGAAGCTCCTGGCTGCTGTTCAGATGGATCCTGCCTTCAAGATGGATATCTCTGGAAGAGGTACCGACAAGGAGCTTATATTCGCCGCTGGCTGCGAACCAGTCATGAAGTTCTGTATTGTACCATGCGAAGCTTCTCTTGTCCAGCTCCATGGTTACTGTTTTGGTTTCGCCTGGATTTAGGAAAACCTTTTCGAAGCCCTTGAGCTCTTTTTCTGGGCGGATCGCGGAACTGGTACAGTCTTTGACATAGAGCTGTACGACTTCTTTTCCTGCCATATTTCCTGTGTTTGTTACATCAACCGAAACGGTGATGGTGTCTTTGTCTGTAGGATTTTCATTGGAGATCTTCAGGTCGCTGCAGGCAAAGGTAGTGTAGGAGAGTCCATAGCCAAACGGATATGCTACACCCATCTCTTTTGTATCGTAGTAGCGATAGCCTACGAATACGCCTTCATGGTATTCAACCTTTTCACCACCGCCGAAGTTCAGGTAAGATGGATTGTCGGAGAGCTTGAGCGGCATTGTCTCGGCAAGCTTGCCGCTGGGATTTACTTTTCCGTAAAGGATGTTTGCGACAGCGGTACCGCCTGCCTGACCGCCGAGGTATGCTTCCAGAAGGCCTTTTATATCATTGAGCCATGGCAGCTCCACGGGGGAACCGTTGTGGAGGACGATCACGGTATTCGGCTGTACTTTAAGGATCTCAGCAATGAGACGGTTCTGGCATTCAGGAAGCCTCATGTGGGAACGGTCGTATCCTTCAGATTCAAAGCTGTCCGGAAGTCCGGCGAAGATCACAACCTTGTCAGCGGCGGTAGCAGTTTTGATCGCTTCAGCTGCAAGTGCGTCATCGTAGAGATCTTTGTCTGCAGGAAAACCTTCTGCATAAGTAACCTGTGCATCGGAAGGAACGGAATCCAGTGCATTTGTGATCTTGAAGCAGTTGATATGAGAGCTTCCGCCGCCCTGGAAACGAGGCTTCTTTGCAAAACCACCGATGAAAGCGATTTTCTCGGATGCTTTCAGAGGGAGGATCTGCTCATCGTTTTTCAGAAGAACCATAGATTCTTCGGCAATGTGGCGTGCTTCTTCATGGTCTTTTTCCATGGTGAATTCCTGCGGTGCCCGGTTGTCTGCATATTCAAAAATTATGCGTAGAATGCGTTCAACAGCCTGGTCAAGAATGTCTTCCTTGAGGGAACCGTCTTTTACGGCCTGTACGATGAGGGCATCGTTGACCCCATTGGAGGAAGGCATTTCCAGCTCAAGACCTGCCTCAAGACCTTTGACGCGGTCATTGACTGCACCCCAGTCGGACATTACATAGCCCTTGAAGCCCCAGTCGCCGCGGAGAACATCTGTGAGAAGCCATTTATTCTCAGATGCGAAAGTGCCGTTGATCTGGTTGTAGGAGCACATGAAGGTGTATGGCTGAGCTTTTTTTACTGCGGTTTCGAATGCAGGGAAATAGATCTCACGTAAAGTGCGCTCATCAGCCTCGGAAGAATTACTCATGCGGTGATATTCCTGGTTGTTTGCTGCAAAGTGCTTGATAGAGGTTCCTACATGCTGGGACTGTACTCCGTTTATAAAAGCGGCTGCGATCTCACCTGCGAGATATGGATCCTCGGAATAATATTCGAAGTTTCTTCCGCAGAGAGGAGAACGTTTGATGTTTACGGCCGGTCCGAGAACTATGGATACATCGTTGGCCTGAGCTTCTTTTCCGATGGTTTTGCCCATTTCTTCCATCAGCTTGCGATCAAAGGAGCAGGCGCTTAAAGCGGCCGGCGGGAAGCAGACGGCTTTGATGCTGTCATTTATTCCAAGATGATCGCCCTTGTCATCCTGCTTACGAAGTCCGTGAGGGCCGTCGCTGACCATTACTTCCGGGATCCCCAAGCGTTCCACATGTTTCAGATGCCAGAAATCAAGACCTGAGCACATGCCGGCTTTTTCTTCCAGTGTCATCTGGTTTACGATTTTTTTCAGATCACGTTTCATTAAAAATACCTCCGAAATGTTTTTCTTACTATGAACTATAGCATGTTTTGCTGGTAAAATATAACAAAAATTTGTTAAAAATAAAAAAATATTGCAGTTTAGCTGAATCAAGTAAGTCCCCTGCTTCAATTGCGAATATCCGCATGCCCCTCACATTTTCAGAAATATAAAAACGATATACAGGTTGATTGACAGAGCGGTGAAAGATATCTTTTTCTGGCTTTTGTGGGAAGAGTGTAGTAATATAGGTAGGAATAATGACAGAGCTGCCTGACAGAAGAATGGTCGACTGTCTGGTTTATGTGAAAGGACTTATAATGAAAGACATCATATCAAGTATTATTACAAGTGTACTGACAGCTTTGTACCAGCCATTTTGGTTTTCTGTGATCCTGTCTGTGATGGTACTGTTTTTTTATCTCTTTGCCTACCATAATGAGACAGGTGGAAGGGGAATCAGGGGAGCTTTTTCCGTGTGGTGGCAGTATTTCAGAGGAAATGCTTTTTTTCGGAAGCTGTTTTTTCTGACCTTTTATACAACCATGATCTTGTTTCGCACGCTGCTGAACCGGGATATGTGGATGAATCCCCTTTCGGATGTGATGGCGAACTGGTGGATCTGGAAATATGGAGAGGATGGTACCAGATATCTCACAACTGAGTGTATTGAGAATCTGATGCTGTTCATTCCGTTCACGATCCTGCTGTTCTGGACCGCAGGAAAGAAAATATTGAAAAAAACAACATTCTTGAATATTGTGTGGACCGGACTTAAGATTACCTTTGTATTCTCACTGTCCATTGAACTTCTGCAGCTTTTCCTGAGGCTTGGGACGTTCCAGGTTTCTGATCTGACATATAATACTCTTGGAGGAGGTATTGGCGGGACTGTGTACTGGATTGGTCATCAGCTTTCAGTCAGGCGGGGAGCCGAATAATGTCTGCTGCAGATAGCAGGAAGACAGAGAAACGGATCAGCCCGGATTGCTGTTCGTGAGTGATGCACTGAAATTTTTGCGCGGTGCATCGCTAAAATTTCGTTGACAAATCTTCCATAACGTGTTAACCTAATACCAGTTTCAAAAAGAAAATGCATAGATGAGGAATAGTACACAAGAGAACGGAGCACAGAGAGCTGCTGGCCGGTGAGAAGCAGCGGAAGGGATTTGTGGAACTCGCCTCGGAGCATCTGCCTGAAATCTTTATATATTATATAAGAGAGTAGACGCAGACGGTGTCCGCCGTTATCCGGAGAGGATATAAGGATGTATATACATTCCGTATCTGTCAAGTGTGTGAATTTTTATTCATGAAATAAGAGTGGTACCGCGTAGGACAGCAGTTGTCTTTCGTCTCTTGCAGAATCTGCAGAGTCGGAAGATTTTTTTTATGTCTTTATATCAAAAACAGAAACCAAAGAGAAATTTTAATGGAAACAGAAAGTGGAGGAAAACAAAATGATGACACCATCCAAGTACAAACGTCAGTATTACATGCCGCCGGTGAAATGTATGAAATGGGCGGAGAAAGAATATGTGGATAAGGCCCCGATCTGGTGCTCTGTAGACCTTCGTGACGGAAATCAGGCACTTGTGATCCCGATGAGCCTGGAGCAGAAAGTGGAATTTTTCAAGCTTCTTGTAAAGATTGGTTTTAAAGAGATCGAGGTTGGATTTCCGGCTGCTTCTGAGACAGAGTATGAGTTTCTCCGTACGCTGATCGAGCAGGATCTGATCCCGAAGGATGTAACGATCCAGGTGCTGACTCAGGCAAGAGAGCATATTATCCGTAAGACTTTTGAAGCTGTTAAAGGCGCCCCAAAAGCGATCGTTCATGTATACAATTCCACATCCGTATCTCAGAGAGAGCAGGTATTCAAAAAATCAAAAGAGGAGATCCTGAAGATCGCAGTAGATGGCGCTGCACTTCTGAAAAAGCTGGCTGATGAGACAGAAGGCAATTTTCAGTTTGAGTACAGCCCGGAGAGCTTTACGGGAACAGAGCCGGCGTATGCACTGGAGGTGTGCAATGCGGTTCTGGATGTATGGCAGCCCACTGCAGATAACAAAGCGATCATCAACCTGCCTGTTACGGTTGAGCATTCTATGCCGCATGTGTATGCAAGTCAGGTGGAATACATGTGTGATAATCTGAAATACCGTGAAAACGTGATCGTTTCTCTTCATCCGCACAATGATCGTGGATGTGGCGTTGCAGACTCCGAGATGGGTCTTCTTGCAGGTGCTGACCGAATTGAGGGAACTTTGTTCGGAAATGGTGAGCGTACCGGTAATGTGGATATTGTAACGCTTGGTATGAATATGTATTCCCAGGGTGTGGACCCGAAGATTGATTTTTCTGATATGCCGCATATTTGTGAGGTTTATGAGAAATGTACCGGAATGCAGATCTATGAAAGAAGTCCGTACAGTGGAGCTCTTGTATTTGCTGCATTTTCCGGATCTCATCAGGATGCCATCGCAAAGGGTATGCACTGGAGAGAGAACGGAGATCTGGAGCACTGGACTGTTCCGTATCTGCCGATCGATCCGACAGATGTGGGAAGAAACTACGATGCAGATGTTATCCGTATCAACAGCCAGTCCGGAAAGGGCGGTGTAGGCTATATACTGGAGACAAAGTTTGGCCTGAACCTTCCTCCGAAAATGCGCGAGGCTATGGGCTATGCAGCCAAAGCAGTGTCCGATCACAAGCACAAAGAGCTTCATCCGGACGAGATCTTCAGTCTGTTCAAATCTACCTTCGAAAATGTGGTTGAACCATACAGCATCAATGAGGTTCATTTCCAGCAGAAGGAAGACGGCATCGTAACACGGGTTACTTCTACATTCCGTGGAAAAACCATCGTTACAGAGGCTTCCGGAAATGGTCGTCTGGATGCGGTAAGCAATGCACTGAAGAAAGCTTACGAACTGAAATACACACTGGAGACTTATCAGGAGCATGCTCTGGAGCAGAGTTCTTCCTCCAAGGCTATCGCTTATGTGGGAATCCGTAAACCGGATGGAACGCTTGCCTGGGGAGCGGGTGTTGATCAGGATATTATCCGTGCCTCTATTGATGCACTGGTAACTGCGATCAACAATCGATAAGCATCCGGTTCCGGATAGGTTTACAAAAAATGAGAAGCTGCCATAAAACGCAGCTTCTTTTTTTGCCGTGCAGATGTTATAATAGTGCGGAATGTGAAAATAACAGTGAGTAAGAGGGGTATTATGAAAAATAAGAAAAAAAACAGGATCTCATACAGCCTGTCTGCAGAGCTGAAAAACGCTCTGAAATATCTGCTGATATGGGGAATGATCCTGATCTTTTCCGCATATCTGCTTAGTGATTCGGAGATCCTCGGAAATGTAAAGCAGCAGGCAAGACCGGATACTTGGTCTATGATCGGTGCGGGAGGAAGCTTTGAAGAGGAGTTTACCTGCAAAACGAACCGTCTGTCCGGTGTGGAGCTTTTTCTTTCTACAGAGAGTGCATCGGTTGCTGGAACGTTTCAGATAACGCTGTATCAGAATGAAAGGGAGATCCAGAGCTGGCAGGCCAGCAGACTGACCATATCGTCGGGGGATACCACGTATTTCCGGCTTGACCAGAAGCTTACGGAATGTAAGGGGCAGAAATTCCGGATCGTTTTAGATGGCGCAAAAGGGGATACCGGAGTGGCTGCAGGGCTGGTGAGCCTGAAGGATGATACACAGACACTTGCCTATCGGATCATTTCCAGGCCATTTCCAAAATCACTGGTGTTTCTGGTGATTGGAGCGGCGGCAGCTGTGATGCTGGTGATCTTTGCATTTTTGAAACGCAGACAGCTCCGGGCAGAAGTGGTGTTTGCCGTTGTTTATATTTTTATGAGTATCTGTACGCTGGCGGCGGTTCCGGCCTTTAATTCGCCGGATGAGTACAGCCATTATCTGAGAAGCTATGAGGTTTCCAGAGGATATCTGACGTCGGAAGGCAACGGAGGAAACGACTTATTCTCATATGGAAGGACGTTTAACAGTGGTCTGGTTCCGGAATTTTCCGCCAAGGATCATGTATCATTATGGGATATCGGAGAGAATGCAGATCAGCGTATCGACCGGGAAAAAACACAGTTTTACGGATTTGGAAATACAGCTTTGTATGCACCTACTTCGTATCTTCCCCAGGCAGTAGGGATCCGCATTGCAGATCTGTTTACGGACCGGCCGATGGTTCTTGCCTATGCGGGAAGGATCGCCAATATGCTTATGTTTGGACTGCTCTTTTTCTTTGCCATTCGTCTGACGCCTGTTGGGAAAAATTTCCTCGTACTTCTGGGGCTGGTACCTGTGAATATCCAGTCAGCAAATTCCATGTCAGCAGATGCCCTGGCCCTGGCTCTGACGGTTGCTCTGGCTGCCTTTGTACTGGCTATGCGATATAAACAAAAAGAAGTGATGAGTAGAAGACAGCTGATATGGATGTACGTGCTGACCGGATTCCTGTGTCTTTGCAAAGTGGTTTACATGCCGTTTTGCCTGCTCCTGTTCTTGATCCCGAAAGAACGGTTTAAAAGCAGAAAAAATTACTGGTTTCATGTGGTCTGTGCAGGAGCTGTGATCCTGATCTTAAGTTTGGGCTGGCTGGTCATTGCGTCCCGATATCTCTGTGAGTCACAGCCGGGTGTGGATACAGCTGCACAGCTTGTGGGGATCCTGAAGGATCCGGCTGCCTTTGTCCTGACTTTTGTGCGGAGCCTGGATAATTTTGGTGTGACCTATCTTACAGAAATGATAGGAAGTAATCTTGGATGGCTGAACATTCCTGTCTGTGCCCTGCTGGCAATGGGATATCTTTTGATCCTGGTCCTTCAGGTTTCCGGGAATGATGATATGTCGGGAATCCGTCTGGATCTTCCGGCAAAGGGCATTCTGGGAGGAGTCAGTCTCCTGGTATTTGCGCTGATCTTTGTAACGTTATATGGACAGTGGACAGCCTATGGCTACGATAAGATCCTGGGCGTGCAGGGACGGTATTTTCTGCCGCTTCTTTTTCCGCTGATCCTTGCGCTGAAGCCCAAACGGTTTGCCGAAGGAGCCGGGGAAACACCATGGGGACTGTTTCTGGGAGCCTGGAGTATCGATCTGTGTGTTTATGCGACACTTTTCGTGCAGGCCCTGTGCCGTTTTGCATAAGGTGTCGGATCTGGTCGAGCAAAAATCCTTGACTGGTTGAAAACAAAATATTATAATCAAATCTGTAAATAACAGAAGAAAAAACTGTTCTGAAAAAGGATAAACAGGCAGATAGAAGTACGATTTCCGGAAAGTGGGTGTACAACATTGGACGGAGATGGAGACGCTATCTGCCTTTTTTTTCTGAAATGAAATAGGGCATGAGTGTGGATAACTCTGCGATTTTATGTGGATTTTATGTGGAATACATGTGGATAAGGTGTGGATAAAACACAAATACCGCCGTTGAAGCGTTAAATACGGGAAAAAGCTTGACATATTCAATATTATTAAATATAATTTTCCCATACATTACAAAAATGTTACAAACATGTAAAGGAAATCGTAATGATCCGTATTTATCCGGGAAGCGATGATAATGGGGGCTGTGATGTCGCATCGGAGGATTATGGGCTGTTACAGAAAATGAAACGCAAGGAATGAGATTATGAAAGTTGAGAAAGATTTACGCGAGGCTGACGGAGTGCAGGATGAACGTAGAAATGGAAAAACCAGAGGAAATTCCGCGCGCAGTTTTGCAGTGCTGACATTATGTGCAGTTTTGGCGATGGTTATTTCTCTGGGGACAAGGACATTTGCAGAAAGTGAAGGAGGCAGGGTTTATGCAGCTTCGGATGGAGGAGAGGGCTCTCCCTATGAAGAGGTTGCTGTTCCTACCGGGATCGCAGGTGTGGTTTCAGGAGTTACGGATACACCATTATCCGGAAGCACGGTTACAAGGATCGGAAGCTCCTGTGAGCAGGTGATCGTAGGCCAGAGAGTACAGAAAGTAACCAATACTGCTGCAGATCTTAATGTAAGCTCCTCTATGGAAAACAAAGTAAATGAACTTGATGCAAGGTCGATCACACTGGCAGAAAATCCCACACTGATGTCAGATGAAGACTATGATACACTTCTGAGGATCGTGGAGGCAGAAGCAGGAAGTGAAGATATCAAGGGCCGTGTTCTGGTGGCTAACGTCATCATGAACCGTGTAAAAAGCGAAGATTTTCCGAATACGGTGACAGAGGTTGTCTGGGATAACAGTGACGGCGTTCCGCAGTTTTCACCGACCTATGATGGCAGGATCAATGAAGTTGCAGTTTCCGATGAAACAAGGGAAGCGGTCAAGCAGGCGCTGAAGGGTACGGATTATTCTGAAGGTGCACTGTTCTTTATCCAGAAATCTGCAGCAGAGGAACATAATGTGAAATGGTTTGAAAAGGACCTGAAGAGGCTCTTTAAATACGGGGTCCATGAATTTTATACATATAAATAGGAAGAACTGATGCAGTACAGAAGGAACCAACCGCCGGCAGAAACAGACCGGCGGTTTCTTTTTATCCGAAAGCTGTGAATATCTGTCTGATCACAGGGTGGGATTTGGCAAGACAGATTCTTTTTTAAAAGTGGTGGCATTTTCCATAATTCCATGCTATAATGTGATAACGTTGAAAAGAAAACGAATATCTTACAATAGAAAGGCGGAACACCAATGCAGGTATTGTACAAGAGCACCAGAGGAAAAGAGCAGGCAGTTACAGCGTCTATGGCCATACTTAAGGGCCTTTCTGAGGACGGCGGACTGTTCGTGCCTGAAAGCATTCCACAGCTGGATGTACCAATGGACAAGCTGGCACAGATGACCTACCAGGAGACAGCATATGAGGTAATGAGCCGTTTCCTTACAGATTTTACCGAGGATGAGCTTAAGAACTGTATCAACAAAGCATACGACAGCAAATTTGATACAGAAAAGATCGCGCCGCTTCATGAAGCGGATGGGGCATATTTCCTGGAACTGTTCCATGGCGCGACCATTGCATTTAAGGATATGGCACTTTCCATTCTTCCGCATCTGATGACAACTGCAGCGAAGAAGAATAATGTTAAGAATGAGATCGTGATCCTTACCGCAACATCAGGAGATACCGGTAAAGCTGCCATGGCAGGCTTTGCAGATGTGCCGGGAACGAAGATCATTGTATTTTATCCGAAGCATGGTGTCAGCCCGATCCAGGAGAAACAGATGGTAACTCAGAAGGGTGCCAACACTTATGTGGTAGGTATTACCGGTAACTTTGATGATGCCCAGACTGCAGTTAAGAAGATGTTCAATGATCATGAGCTGGCAGCAGAGCTGGATCAGGCAGGCTTCCAGTTTTCTTCTGCAAACTCTATCAACATCGGTCGTCTTGTTCCTCAGATCGTATATTATGTATATGCCTACGCATCACTGGTACGCGACGGCAGAATCAAAGACGGACAGGAGATCAATGTGGTAGTTCCTACCGGAAACTTCGGAAATATCCTTGCTGCATACTATGCGAAACAGATGGGACTTCCGATCCACAAGCTGATCTGTGCATCGAATGAGAACCGTGTTCTTTATGATTTCTTCCGCACAGGAACCTATGACAGAAAGAGAGATTTCATCCTTACGACATCTCCTTCCATGGATATCCTGATCTCCAGCAATCTGGAAAGACTGATCTATCGTCTTACCGGAGAAAATGCTGAAAAATGTGCAGAGCTTATGAAATCCTTAAGTGAGGGCGGCGAATATACCATTACTGACGATATGAAAGCACAGCTTATTGATTTTTATGGTAATTTCTGTAGTGAAGATGAGACTGCACAGGCCATCAGTGATATCTACAAAAACAGCAATTATGTAATCGATACGCATACTGCAGTTGCAGCCGGCGTATATAAGAAGTATGTAAGTGAGACAGCGGATCATCTTCCGACAGTGATCGCCTCTACTGCAAGTCCGTATAAATTCACAAGAAGTGTTATGGAAGCACTTGGTGAGGATCATAAAGATCTGGATGATTTTGGCCTTGTAGACGCATTAAGTGCGCTTTCCGGAGTACCTGTTCCACGTGCAGTTGAAGAAATCCGTACTGCCCCGGTTCTTCATGACAGGGTGGTAGATGCAGTGGATATGCCGGCAGCAGTAAAGGATATCCTTAAGATCAAATAATAATTGATAATAAAATCAGTAAGAAAATGTATTTTATGTTGAAAAAGCACAAATACTGGTTTATAATAAAAACAACGAAAACCGAATCCTGGAATGTTCGATCCCCCTTTTCTTTTTGAACCTACATTGACATTTTGGGAATCCAAAATCGCAGGTTGGATGTCAGACCTCACGTCGTGGTAGGCAGAAGACACTGTTGAGGATACCCACCTAGCATCTGCTAGGCGTCAAAAATAAGGGAACGGCATCCCGGGATTAATCGGTTAAAGACATAGAGCCGGTTAGTGGCTCTTTTTTCATATATGGGAGGAATTAAAACATGAGTGTTTCTGAAAGGAAATTTGGGGCACTTCCTACAGGAGAAGAAGTAAAAATCTATCATCTTGAGAATAAAAAAGGTGCCTATGCGGAAGTGCTTCAGTATGGTGCGATCCTGGTGAAGATATGTGTTCCGGATAAGAACGGAGATCTGAAGGATGTGGTCCTTGGATATGACGATATCCGAGGATATGAGATTAATGGATGCTTTTTCGGTGCGATCATTGGAAGAAGTGGAAACCGTATCGAGAATTCCAGATTTTTTATTGATAATAAAGAAGTGGTTCTTGCAGAGAATGAGAATCATAACAATCTTCACAGCGGTCCGGATGGCTTTGAGAAAAAGCTGTGGGAAGTAAAAGAAATTTCCCAGGAGAAGAATAGCGTGGATTTCTTCCGCATCAGTCCGGATGGAGAGAACGGATTTCCGGGAGAATTTTCCATTGTTGTGAAATATGAATTCACAGAGGAAAACGAACTGAAGATTTTTTACAGAGGACGCTCTGATGCAGCTACCGTTGCCAATATGACCAACCATTCTTATTTTAATCTGAACGGAGAAGGCAGCGGAGATGTGCTTGACCAGGAAGTATGTATTCATGCGAAGTATTTTACTCCGGTAAAAGACAGCCAGTCCATTCCTACCGGTGAATATGCACCGGTGGCGGGAACGCCGATGGATTTTAATGTTTCCAAACCGATCGGCAGAGACATTGAGGCGGATTTTGAACAGCTGAAGTTCACAGGTGGTTATGACCATAACTATGTAACCGATAATTATGCAAAGGGCAATGTCCGTTCGATCGCTACTGCATACTGTAAGGAATCCGGTATCGGTATGGAGGTTTCCTCCGACTGCCCATGTGTGCAGTTCTATGCAGGCAATTTTGTTAAGGATGAGAAGGGAAAGAACGGTCATGTTTATCATGAACGTTATGGATTCTGCCTGGAGACACAGGTGGAGCCAAATGCAGTCAATGTAGAGGATTTCCATTCTCCGATCCTGCTTCCCGGTGAAGAGTACAGCTCTGAAACGGTTTACCGTTTCTTTGTGAAATAACAGACAAACAGAAATAAAAGAGGTGCGAGAAGGCAATGCAGATACGTGTGGCAGAAGAGAAGGATGCAGCAACACTTTTGGAAATTTATTCCTACTACGTAGAAAAAACTGCGATCACATTTGAATACGAAACACCTTCCATAGAAGAGTTTACGCAGCGAATCCATGATATAAAGGTGAAATATCCGTATATTGTGGCAGAAGAGAAGGGAGAGATTCTGGGATATGCCTATGGTTCGGCGTTTCACCCGAGGGCTGCTTATGGCTGGTGTGCGGAGATGTCTGTTTATGTGAGACATGACCGGCGGGGCAGCGGTGCAGGAGGCAGACTCTATCGAGCCTTGGAGAGTCTTCTTGCAGAGATGGGAATTCTGAACCTGAACGCCTGCATTGCAGTTGCACCAAAAGATGATGAATACCTGACCAGTGCCAGTGTGGATTTTCATAAGCATTTCGGCTATAAGCGTGTGGGAGAGTTCCACAGATGCGGCTATAAGTTTAACCGCTGGTATAATATGGTATGGATGGAAAAGATGATAGGTGAACATAAGAGCCTGCAGCCGGAAGTAAAGCTTTTTCCGGAAATCCAGGATAAGATCGGATTTGAACGTTTTTCCTGGTGAAAAAAGAAACCTGAGGGAGGTCAGCATGGACGAGGAAAAGAAAAATATAATCCAGCTCATGCTGGGATTTGTGCGCAGGGCAAACGGAGATCATGTCAGTGCATATGCGGCCCAGGCAGCGTATTTTCTGATCATGTCTTTTATCCCGTTTATACTGTTTCTTACAACGCTGATCCGTTATACACCGTTAAGCTATAATGTTGTCAGGGATGCCATCATCGGGTTTGTGCCCGGAAATCTGCAGACCTTTGTGCTGAGCATTGTGGTAGAAGTATACAAAAGAAGTACAGCCATCGTGCCGTTGTCTGCGCTGATGGCGCTTTGGGCGTCCGGAAAGGGAATGCAGGCGATCACCAATGGCTTAAATACCATTTATCATGTAAAGGAAACCCGAAACTGGCTGATGACCCGAATCTATTCGGTTTTTTATATGCTGTTGTTTGTGCTGGCGATCATTGTCACTCTTCTGGTCCTGGTTCTTGGTAATCGAATCCAAGTAGCTGCACAGAGAACCATTCCGATTCTCGGGAGGCTGCTGGCCAAGGTTATAGGGGCCAGGACATTGCTTGTATTTGCCGTGCTGTTTGCAGTGTTTCTGGTCCTTTATAAAGTGCTTCCAAACCGAAAGGCAACCTTTAAAAGCCAGCTTCCGGGTGCATTTATGATCGCAGTGGCATGGATGATATTTTCCTATGGATTTTCTCTGTATTTTGAATTTTTTCCGAATTTTGGAAATATGTACGGAAGTCTGACTGCGCTGATCATGGTAATGCTGTGGCTGTATGTGTGTATGAACCTGCTTCTTTACGGGGCGGAGATCAATGCCTACTTCGAAAATGAATTCCGAAAGGCCCAGAGATCTGTAAAAACACTTCTTTCCAAGAAAGAAAATGAAAAAAACAGTTCCAAAGAATCCTAACTTTGCGCTTGACAGAAGGCAGACCTTGTGGCATAGTATTAAAAGACAGAAAAGCTGTGAAGGTGTTTATAGAGGATCATTTTCTCACAGAGAAGGGAAGTCACCGGCTGTAAGCTTCCCCGGGTTCAGATGGTTCTTGAATTTCCCACCGGAGCTTCCTCTCTGAAGTAACAGTAGGAGATGACGTAAGCTGCGCGTTAAGCAGACAAGAGGTGCCCGTGATCTTTTCATGGGAAACTGGGTGGTACCGCGGATATTCCGTCCCTTTTATAAGGGACGGTTTTTTTATTGCCCATATCTGGATCTTCGGGGTGGGCGGCGGATCATTTGATCATTTTAATTAAAGGAGAAATAGACCATGGATATGAAAGAAAGACTTCAGGAACTGGCTGAAAATGCCAGAAAACGGATCGAGGAATCCGAGGGCCTGGATAAGCTGAATGATGTGCGTGTTGCATATCTTGGAAAAAAAGGTGAGCTTACTGCAATCTTAAAAGGTATGAAGGATGTTGCTCCGGAAGAACGTCCGAAGGTTGGACAGCTTGTCAATGAGACAAGAGCTAAGATCGAAGAACTTCTGGAAGCCTCCAAAAAGGATTTCGAGGAGAAGGTCCGTGAGGAAAAAATGAAGGCAGAAGTGATCGATGTAACACTTCCTGCAAAGAAAGCGAAGATCGGTCATCGCCATCCGAATACTATCGCTCTGGAAGAAGTTGAGCGTATTTTCATCGGAATGGGCTATGAGGTTGTGGAAGGTCCGGAGGTTGAGTATGCGGACTACAACTTTACAAAGCTGAATATTCCGGAGGATCATCCGGCAAGAGATGAGCAGGATACATTCTTTATCAATGATTCCATTCTGCTCCGTTCCCAGACATCACCGGTGCAGGCACGTGAGATGGAAAAAGGCAAGCTTCCGATCCGTATGATCGCACCTGGCCGTGTATTCCGTTCTGACGAGGTAGATGCAACACATTCACCTTCCTTCCATCAGATCGAGGGCCTTGTTATTGATAAGAACGTTACGTTTGCAGATCTTAAGGGAACCCTTCAGGAGTTTGCAAAAGAGCTGTTCGGACCGGAGACAAAGACCAAATTCCGTCCGCATCATTTCCCGTTCACAGAGCCGAGCGCTGAGGTTGATGTTTCCTGCTTCAAATGCGGCGGAAAAGGCTGCCGTTTCTGTAAAGGTTCCGGCTGGATTGAAATTCTTGGCTGTGGTATGGTTCATCCGAATGTTCTCCGTATGTGTGGGATCGATCCGGATGAGTATACAGGATTTGCCTTTGGTGTAGGTCTGGAGCGTATCGCACTTCTGAAATATGAGATCGATGACATGCGTCTTCTCTATGAGAACGACAGCAGATTCCTGAAACAGTTCTAAAACAGTGAACACGGATCATGAGTATCCGTCTGACAGTAAATATAGAAAAAAGAAGGGACAACCAAAATGAATACTTCATTATCTTGGATTAAAACATATGTGCCGGATCTGGATGTAACGGCACAGGAATATACAGATGCCATGACCTTAACAGGCACAAAGGTAGAGGGCTTTACAGAGCTAGATGCAGATCTTGATAAGATCGTGATCGGCCAGATCGATAAGATCGAGAAGCATCCGGATGCAGATAAGCTGATCATCTGCCAGGTAAATATCGGAACTGAGAGTGTGCAGATCGTAACAGGCGCTCCAAATGTAAAAGAAGGAGATAAGGTTCCGGTTGTTCTTGATGGCGGACGTGTTGCAGGCGGCCATGATGGAAAAATGACTCCCGGAGGGATCAAGATCAAAAAAGGCAAACTCCGTGGCGTTGAGTCCTTTGGTATGATGTGCTCTATCGAGGAACTTGGAAGCACCAGAGAAATGTATCCGGAAGCACCGGAATACGGAATCTATATTTTTCCTGAGGACGCAGTTGTGGGTGAGAGCGCTGTTAAGGCACTTGGCCTTGACGATGTGGTATTTGAGTATGAGATCACTTCCAACCGTGTAGACTGCTACGGTGTTCTTGGAATCGCAAGAGAGGCAGCAGCAACCTTCCAGAAGAAATTCTGCCCGCCGATTGTAGAGGTTAAGGAAAATGATGAGAAAGCTTCCGATTATGTAAAGGTTACTGTAGAGGATCCGGAGCTTTGCCCGCGTTACTGTGCAAGAGTTGTAAAAAATGTCAAGATTGGTCCGTCCCCGAAGTGGATGCAGAGATGTCTGGCTTCCAATGGAATCCGCCCGATCAACAACCTGGTTGATATCACAAACTATGTAATGGAAGAGTTTGGACAGCCAATGCATGCATATGATCTGGATACTATCGCAAATCAGGAGATCGTTGTACGCCGTGCAGGAAAAGATGAGAAATTCGTCACACTGGATGGCCAGGAGCGTATCATGGATGAGAACGTTCTGATGATCTGTGACGGTGAGAAGGCTGTCGGCATCGCAGGTATCATGGGTGGAGAGAATTCCATGATCACAGACGATGTAAAAACTGTTCTTTTTGAGGCGGCGTGCTTCGATGGAACCAGCATCCGTCTTTCTTCCAAGAGGATCGGACTTCGTACAGATGCATCCGGTAAATTTGAGAAGGGTCTTGACCCGAACAATGCACAGGCTGCAATTGACCGTGCATGCCAGCTGATGGAAGAGCTTGGTGCAGGTGAGGTTGTAGGCGGAATGGTTGATGTCTGCAGCGAGACAAGAGAGCCATCCAGAGTAAAATTTGAGCCTGAGAAGATCAACAAGCTTCTTGGAACCAGCCTTACAAAAGAAGAGATGATCGATTATCTTGGACGTGTAGAACTGGCTTATGATGAAAAAACAGACGAGATCGTTGCACCGACATTCCGTCAGGATATCCACTGTAATGCAGATGTTGCAGAGGAGGTTGCAAGATTCTATGGCTATGATAAGATCCCGATGACACTTCCTACAGGAGAGGCTACTACAGGTAAGCTGCCATTTAAGCTTCGTATCCAGGAGGTTGCAAGAGATATCGCAGAATACTGCGGATTCTCAGAGGGAATGTCCTATTCTTTCGAAAGCCCGAAGGTATTTGACAAGCTTTGTATTCCTGAGGACAGTGATCTTCGTAAAGTCATCACCATCAGCAATCCTCTTGGAGAGGACTACAGTATCATGCGTACAAGCACACTGAATGGTATGCTGGCATCCCTTTCCACAAACTATAACAGACGTAATAAAGATGTTCGTCTTTACGAGCTTGGAAATATCTATCTTCCGAAGTCCCTTCCGGTTACAGAGCTTCCGGATGAGCGTACCATGTTTACACTTGGAATGTACGGAAAAGGCGATTTCTTTGATATGAAGGGTGTATGCGAGGAGTTCTTCGAGAAGATCGGAATGAAGAAAAAGGTTACCTACGATCCAAACAGCGGAAAACCATTCCTTCATCCGGGAAGACAGGCTAACATGATCTACGAGGGTAAGGTAGTTGGATACTTAGGTGAGGTTCATCCGGCTGTTGCAGATAATTACTCTATCGGAGAAAAAGCATATATCGCAGTGATCGACATTCTGGATGTTCTGGAATTTGCTGGTTTCAACCACAAATATACAGGAATTGCCAAATATCCGGCTGTAACTCGTGACCTGAGCCTTGTAGTTCCCCATGCAGTTCTCGCAGGACAGATTGAGGAGATTTTTGATCAGAGAGGCGGAAATATTCTTGAGAGTTATCAGCTGTTCGATATCTACGAGGGTGCACAGATTGAGAAAGGTTTCAAATCCATGGCTTATTCTCTGGTATTCCGTGCCCATGACAAGACTCTTGGTGAAAACGAGATCTCCGCAGCAATGAAAAAGATCATGAATGGTCTTAACGGACTTGGAATCGAGCTGAGAAGCTGATGCTGATCTACATTGTAAGACATGGCCTGACTGAGTGGAATAAATTAAAAAAGCTTCAGGGTGCAGCGGATGTACCTCTTGCGAAGGAAGGGATCCTTCTTGCAGAAAAAACCGGAGAAGCTCTCCGTGATGTGAAGTTTGATATCTGTTTTACAAGTCCGCTCTCAAGGGCAAAACAGACAGCAGAATATGTTCTGGGGAAACGTGATGTTCCGATTATACCGGATAAGCGGATCCAGGAGATCGATTTTGGTGTGTTGGAGGGTGATCAGGTAAGAGATGCAGATGGCAATTATATCGATCCGCAGATCGAGACTTTTTTCCGTGCTCCGGTAAATTTTAAACGACCGGAAAAGGGCGAGGATATTTTTGATGTGATCGCCAGGACAAAGGATTTCTGGGATGAAATAACATCAGATCCGACTCTTGCGGATAAAACAATTCTTGTTGCCTCTCATGGATGTGCAGTCCGTGCTCTTCTTCAGAATGTAGATCTTGATCCGGAGAATTTCTGGAGAGGCTCCGTGCCGCCAAACTGCTGTGTTAATCTTGTGGAAGTAAAGAATGGAAAGACAACGCTTCTGGAAGAAGATAGAGTTTATGCATAGAAAATAATGAGAAACGCAGAATAACTGTAATGGCTGTTCTGCGTTTCTTTTTTTGCTTGTTTTTATTGGTGGAATTTCACAGGTTATGATTGACTAATTGAGATAAAATGAGATAAAATATATAAAAGTAATGGATAATTCAGAAAAATAAAAGTTAAACTTTACTAATTATATAAAGATGCAGAATTGTGTTGGGATTATATGAAATCATTTAACCAAGTGCGGATTGCGAATATCCGCCTGACTTTCTGCATGAT
>OGOR01000150.1_pt1 | contig 63725 bp, 70 predicted proteins | sample 1552771 | NCBI WGS metagenome assembly OGOR01 (sample SAMEA2580124, study PRJEB22360) | human gut metagenome | biome: human gut; feature: human-associated habitat; material: faeces | place: Denmark | collected 2008/2010
CTTTGTTTCATTCATGGAAAAACTATGGTGTGGGTGTATTGCCTAATAATCATCCCAATTGGAATTATAAATATCAGGTTAGTTTTGTTTTGATGAATGAAAAAAAGGAAATTGTATTTCTTTATACAGAACCGGAAGCAGAACCTTCCGAATGGTTGAAGGGAATATCATACAATTATTTGAGTCGGTTTAATATTCCGGCAGAATTGCAGGGAAAGTATACCTTATGTGTCGGCTTGACTGACAAGACAAAAAATAACGAAGCGGCTATTGATCTGGCTGTGTCTGGGAATTTAAAAATAGGGAAATGGATATTTGTGGTTGAACTGGAGTTGTAATGTGTGTACTTGGCATTTTTGCACCAATTAATAAAGAAGCTTCTGACTGATTATCAAAAAATAAGAACTTTCTCTATATCTGCACCCAGTAAATCCAATATGTTTAGGGATATTCTTTCAATAGTACAAAACAACACAATCTATTCAAGTTAAATTATTGATAATCAGATAGTTTTTATATCTTTGGATATCCCTCAAAAAAGAAAATTAAGAATATAAATTAGTGGAAAATAAAAGTGCAATTCTGATTATTGATGGATTGCACTTTTTATTACTTTTGTAAAGACATTGTTTCTTCACATATAATTTGAGATTATGAAAATAACGTTTTCATATTTCTCCTGTCTTTTCATTATCGGATGTACACATCAATCCAACCAAGGAAAATCGTTATAGAAAGCAGCAATGCAGATGCAATTCGTGTAAGTGCTGATACTTTAGCGTATGAATATACTGCATGGGCATTTATAAACAAATCTGTTCCCATATTTCTCATTAGCCATATACTGCTCAATCAATTTACATAATGATGTTCAAACCACCTGTATTCATCTTCCTCAAATAGTGCTAAAAAAGAGAATTCTGATAGCCAACTACCTGACTATCAGAATTCTCTTTGGAGCGGCAAACGGGATTCGAACCCGCGACCCTCAGCTTGGGAAATTTAAAATTAAAAATATAACAAATTGATTATAACACATTTAAAAACCAATTGTTTTTTATTGTGACGTTTTTGTGATTATACTACATTATTTTCTTTGATTTGTGAAGATAAATATTGCTTCTCTCTTTCGCAAATAAGAACACAAAAAAAGCACAGCAGCCGTTCAATCCACGCCCTACTCTCTATCCCATTTTCCCGAAAAGACAATAACAAAAACGAAATACAAAAAGAAAACTATATTAATTAGTTATAAGAAGCCAATGTTGAAACAAAAACCAATCTTCTTAAAAAATTGCCATTAATACAATATTTTTTACTTGCAGAATGAATGAAGAGAATTAATAGAACGGCAAGACTGGCGAGTTTGTATATTTATTGACATGAAACGAATGTTGTGGAATGGGATCGGAAAAACAAGTATAAAACAGATAGCTTTTATAGGTTTCTACTGCCTGAGATATTTTTCCGGGGATTTTTGAGATTTTATTTGATTTTGTTTTACATTTCTACTTTTAGAATACTTCTGATTAGCCCTTGTCAGATCCTTGATGATTGTTTCATCAAACACTTCTGAATATATCTCTGTTGTCTTGACCGATGTATGCCCCAAGAGTTTTTGGACGGTGGTTATCGGAACGCCTTGATGTACCAACAGAGTAGCACAAGTATGACGACTTGTATGGTAGGTAAATTTCTTGCTGATACGCGCCATTCTTCCCAATTTCTGCAATGTCCGATTAGTGTCCGAATTGCAACCTAATGCAGCCAGTTGTTCGATGCTGTCGTACTTCCGCATTATGCCCAGTGCCTTTCCGTTAAACAGCAGATATAGCGGAATATTGAGTTTCACACCTGTTTTGACGCTGTTTAGGACCAGCCATTCCTTTCCGTCAACTGTTACGAGATTTTTATAAGTCAATTGCTTGAAATCAGAGAATCTCAATCCGCAATAGCAGCAGAAGAGAAATGCGTCCAGTATATGCCGGCTGTTGTTCTTCCTGTCCGGCAGTTCAAGATTCTCCAGCTTCTCCAAGTCTGCGGGCATCAGGAAGTTATGTTCCTTCTTCTCTTTCTTGATCTTGAACTTACGGAAAGGGTATGCCTCCTGTAATATATAACCTTCGTTTATTGCTTCGTTAACCAAGGTACGCAGTATTCTCATGTGTTTTCCGACTGTGTTTACTTTCAGATTCTTGTTTCGCAAAAATGCGTCAAACTCTTTCAAAAACGTATAATTTATATCAGTAAACTCTATCACGTTCCGGAATTCCTTCAAAGTGGCTACCGTGCCCAGCATGTTATCCTTGGTTCCCGGTTTCCTATCTGAATTCTCTATCGTTTGTATCGCAAACTTTAAAAACGACACAACTGGTTTAATTCCCTTTTTTACAGCCTCCTTTAACGTGGAAAGGTTTGATTCAAGCCCTCTTTTCCAATAGCTAAGTTCTATAGCCTGCAACTCCAGTATTTTTTCGTATAGCATTGCGTTAAGTTCATTTGACTGCGGATGGTTGATAACTTGGGCACCATCCTTGCTCCAACACTCCGGCTTGAGATAGATGTTTGTTTTAAAATATGATTTCCGCTGGTTAAGATAGGCTTCAATCTGTACTAATGCGGTTCCCTGTCGATTTAGTCTGTTTTGTCGGTTATAAACCAAACGGTATCTGATCTTCTCTAACATACTCAACTTTTTGTTTTAAAGTTAAAAAAATCTTCTGTATTTACAAAATAAACCACAAAAAATGCTTCTGGGAGAACTGATTGGCATAAATGATCTAAAAAGAGATGCAACTATAGCTAGAAATTCAGCTGGGGCTAATGATTCGTATTATTATAATATCATCCCATCTAATGTTGTAAAATGTAGTTATCTTGTAGAGATACTGGAAGACAGGAGTCAACCTAAAATTTATATTGTATCTAAATATTACAGTAACTACAAAAATGATTATAACGTTAAAGGTGTTGTAGTAGGGAGTTCTATGTTGTCTGTTAAATTTTTCTATAATGACAACGGAGATATTATCCTTTCTATTGTTGCTTCTACTAGGTCTTCTTTAGTTTCTGTTAAATTACTATGTGGAGATTCTATGCCTTCTATAACTAAAATCGAAACCCCATCTGGACTAACAGAAATACCTATTTCTTAACAAAAAAATAGGTATTCCATGCTTCTGGGAGGACTGTTGGGGATAAATGATACGTGGTTAAGGTTCAGAGATGAGAAAGAAATAGAATCTCAAGACGAATTAGATCAGATGAATTATAGCGGAATATACTTACTATCACAAAAATCAAAATTAGAATATGTCCGTAATTGTGTATTAGTTGTAATCGGCAAACCTAATATCTGTTGTATTCAGAATCTATATAATTATAGCGGAGATATTTATAAATATCGAGTGAAATGGTTTAGTAGCAGTTGGGGTAATTGGCAAACCGTATCTTTGACATGATTAAAAAACGGGTGGTCCGGTACAAGCCGGTGCCACCCGATCCTGATATGCACAACGCCATGTGCGGTGCAAAGGTAATCCATGTTTCTAAGAAGCCAATACAAAAGACCTAAAATCTCCCCATTTCCCATCATAATTACGGCGGAAACCAACAACATCCTCACCTAGACGGAATGTCATTTGAATGACATATCCTTGTCCATCGTTAAAAACTATCATTATGGAATAATTTGAAACAACACTAATTCCGTTTCGTCCGAATACATGATACATTCCGCTTGCAGTTGCACTATTTACCTCTTCGTCTGTACTTAATATACCTTTGGGCATAAACGGGAACAGCTTCAAACTGTTCATTAGTCCTCCCAGAAGTGGGAAATCAGACCGCCGTTGTTGTGATTCTCACCCAAGAATTCCAATTACCATACCACATACTACGTATATAGTAAGATCCATCACTGTAATATGTAATTTGGATGGATGAATCTTGTCCACCACCTAAATTAGTATATAAGGTAACCAATATACCCCATAATCCGTTATTTATAGGCGTATTGGTTGCTCCTTCTTGGATTCGTAGAATAACACTTTTTTTAATGGTGTTTAAGTCACCTTTAAACAGTCCTCCATCTCTTAACCACGAATCATTTATCCCTATTAGTCCTCCCAGGTCGGATTTTAGGGCTTTATGTTGTTTGAATTTGTTTCCAATCAGTCCATTGAAAATTACCATCAACGACAACACCTGCACGATATTTGATAATTAAAGTATTGACCACTTGTCTAGCTTCTTGAATAAGATAACCAGATCCGTTGAATACTAATAAAATTCCATAATCATTATCCGGTGAATTAGTAAATGATGCCAAAGATGTATATGTGTATATACCTGATTCTGTTATATTATTAAAATCTGTATTTTGTTCTAAAATACCTCTTCGCATGAATGGAAACAGCTTCAAATTAGTGAAAAGTTCTCCCAGAAGTGTTGCTAAGTTGCTTTTATCTATTTGAACAATTTCACCATTTGATCGCTTTCCGAAAATAGTTACGATGTCACTTACCACCGGAACTTCATTTAATTTTTTGTCTGCCATAATCATATTTTTTTATTATTTATTACTACTTGATTTTCTACCACTTGAACATATCCGCCCGAAACAAGATTTTCCAAGTCGAATGCCATGCCTATTCCGCTGTCACGGATACAGAGATAAAGAACCTCCTTATCGGTGTAATACTTGCCTTCTTCCAGCACCATGTTATGTACCCAAGGTATAGGATCATCCAGTGTGCCGGAGTGCTCTATCTGCACAACCTTGTACAAGGATTCCGTACCCGTTCCCGGCTTCCAGTCCTCCTGCGGTGTATGTTTCTGTATAACCTCATAGAGCGTGCTGCCATAGCGGAAGCGGAACTGCACATCAACCTCTGTACCTATCAGATCCTCCCATACGGGAAAGTACTCTTTCTTCGCCAATGCTTCCTCTACAGTAAGCCCGGCATTGTTAATGTTTGCCGCAATATCGTTTAATAGTGTATCCACACGATCAAGTGCTTCAACATCTATCGCTTCCGTATCGATAAAAGACGCTTCGGCAATCATCTGCTCCTTCTGCTTTGATGTGATTTCTTTCCACATAGCCACATCCTCAGGGCTGTTTATCAACACCTGATTTTCAAATCTTCGTTCCGACAGAGGCATATCTTCGGCCTGTGTCAGATAGCAATCATAACCTGCTTGTAATATCATATCGTTTACTCAATTAAATCCATACGTGTTATATACCAATGGTTGTTAAAGGCCTTCATCTCCAAAACATAAGGCCTTGCCATCTGAATTTCTGTTTTATTATTATAAGCGCCCGCCAGCCCGCAGAAATAGTTCGTAGCCTTGTATTTATCTGGGTTCTTGGCCGCCCTTGATGTCATATCAACCACAAACTCCAGTTTCAATCCGTTCCATGATGATGCAGGAGGAAGAGTTATGGTCCCGCCCAAACCGTCAGCAGAGAAGAACGTAGATCCCTGAGTAGACGGATTCACGGTCATATTGCCTTCCGAATCAGCCAGACTATCCATATCGCTTCCCGGTGAGTAGAGAAGAGTGGCGGTTACCGTACCCCCGATATTCGCCTTCGTTGCGACAAGATTTCCATTCTGATCCACACGGAACGGAGCGTTTCCCGGAACCTTACCTCCAGCCCATATCCTTATAGGTGTTGTACCAGCTTCCTTGCTGCTTCCTCCTGTAAGACCGGCTACGACATTATTATTCGAATCCTTTATCAATAACTCATTGCCTTGGACGAAATTAAGACTGGCATTCTTGGCTATTATTAGGCTGGTATAAATAGGACCAACATTGCTTAATTCCGTCCAATAGGTGGTATTGGTATAGGTTATAGAAGATGAGGATGTATGCGTCTTGATACACTTATACACATCCCATCCGTCTACCGCGCTATTATTCCTTACCATCACGATATCAATATATCTCGTGCCACTTGTAAGGTCCTCGTCATTCCTGTACGTCACGCCGGACGCCCACTCGGAAGACCGTATAATACATCCCTGTATTCCTTGTATACCCTGTTCACCGGGCTTCCCGTCTTTTCCATCCTCGCCATCCTTACCATCCGTTCCGTCTTTGCCCGGCTCACCTTTCTCTGCCCATACATCGTATTCGGCAGTGTTCACCTCACCCGTCAGGCAGTATCCGCCATCATTGAAAGTAAACCGGTTGCCGGCATTGTCTGTCCAGCACCATAAGGGAGGATTGGTAGTGGATGCCTTGGCTACATAAGAGCCGCCACCCATCGAAACGACACCCATCTTGGGTACAACCATACCAGTCCTAAACTGCCCCATCTGGGTGTAACCGTCACCCTTGTCACCTTTGATTTTTATCGGTGTACCCCATGCTCCGTCAGATGCGGACGCAGCAACCTTCTGCGACATCCATATGGCGGCACTTGTCGCATTTGTATGCCATCCTCCAGTAGTACCGTTCCCGGTAGGTACAGAAGGTTGGGAAGTGCTGTCATTATAAGTTATAAACACGCTCAATCCGTCAGAACCTGCTGCACCATCAGCACCGTCCGATCCGTCCACAACCATCAATGCCCATGCTGTTCCGTTCCATATATATACACGACCATTATTGGTATCCCGGTATGCCCAGTTGGTCTGAGGATTGGAAGGAGGTGTTTGGAGATCTCCTTTCCATACAATACTCAATCCGTCTTTCCCGTTCTTCCCATCAATTCCGTCAATAGTCATCTGATACCACTGTCCATCCTGATATACATATGATTTCTTATCAGTGGTATTCTTGTATGCCCACCCGTTCTGAGGATTGGAAGGAGCGGAGGAAAAATCACCTTTCCAAATGATGCTCGTTCCGGCTACGCCCTCAGCACCGTCAGCACCATCAAATCCGTACTTCGCCCAAAGGGCAGGAGCACTGAATTTACTCCATATACCGTTTTTCTTCTCCCTCTCACTGATCCACTCATAAGGCAGAGAGCTGGAAACACCTATAGGATCATCATGCCAGCCGGAAGGCACATAATCGTCCGTCTGTGACGTGGAAGGAGTGGCAGGTTTACTCTCTGTTGTAGTATGGATGAATACCCTCTCATAACTGGTACCATCGCTTCCGTCCTTTCCGCTTTGAACCAAAAGTTCATATTCATCGGTATTTATCTCACCCGTCAGCACATATCCGCCATCATTGTAAGTAAACCGGTTGCCGGCATTGTCCGTCCAGCACCACAATGGAGGATTGGTAGTGGATACTTTAGAAAGAAACGAACTTCCTCCCATTGTAACGATACTCATTTTGGGAACAACCAAGCCGGAATACCACGGACCGCTATTGGTCACGCTCACACCGTCCTTTCCCGGTGCCCCCGGTGCTCCCGTATCACCTTTAGAAGCAATCTCCAGCCAATCGCCGTTAGATCCCGGTGCAGCAGACGAACCATCCTCATTGATACACGCCCACATGCTTCCGTTATAAGACAAGCTATCGTAGTAATCGTAATGTACGCCAGGTATATAGCCTTCCTCACGGAAATTCAAAGTCTGTACAGGTGTTCCGTCTGGCTTTATCTGCTTGATAATACCTGTCATATATATATTATTCAGATACATGGAATAACCGTCCATGTTCAGTCCGAATATATTCAGATTGGAAAGGTCGCCATATTGTAGGGCAACATTGGCGGCGGAGATCTCCCATGTATTCTGTTTCCACAACATACGGGTGTAAGTCCTTGTTTCGTAGACTGAAGTCTGGCGCTCCGTATTAGTGAAACTACCGTATGCCACGAAAGTCATCATCTCAAAAGGGTCGAAAGAAGAAGAGTACGATGAAGAAGTGGGGCGCAACTGGTACTTGAATGTTTCGTTTCTTTCACCCGTAACTTCCGTAATCGTGAAATATACTGTACAGAATCCGGCAAAACGTCTGTTGCCCTTTCCATCGTCGTAATCCTCCGTAGCGTTCCCGGTGATGTTATGATAGATACCCATACAGATATCGCCTACTGCGACAGCACCAATCTCACCATCTTCCAGCTTAAGTGTACATGTCTTGGTCCCTGTATCTACTGTTTCTATAATGCCGGCTCCGGGCGCACGCCACTTGTCACCCAGCGTGACCATCACACGATTGTATCTTAATTCGGGAACTTCGAGAAACCGGCGGATAAACATGCTCTCAAACTCCCCATGCCCTGTATCGAATATCTTGGCTCCGAATCCGGTTAAGCCGCTTGCAAAACCATTCTTTCCGAAAACAGCACCGGCAAACATACTGAGAAGAAATTTAGTGGAATCCGCCACGTCCTTCCGCACGAATATCTCTTTCAGCTTCTCCGCACTGTTCTCTATCTCAGTCATTACACGCAATGCGCTCATCACATCCTCATCGGTGTAGGTGACATCCTTGTCACCCTGCTTTACGATGCGGTTTATCAGATTCCCGGCTATCTTAAGACCTTTGAGGTAATTAATGATCCCTTGCGCATCATCATCGTTCAATGCGGAAAGGAACCAGTTTTGTACAGGCGTGTCCTTATCCAGTGTGTATGCGGAGTTGGCGTGATCGGCGTTGGTGACATCTCCCCCTCCGCCACCACTGCCGCCACCGCCGTTCTGCTTTATCTCTTCAACCTCAATGGAGATCTTACTAAAGTTGCTGTTGATGCGGTCTGCCGTTTCGCTCCAAGTTCCTGTTTTGTTTATTGTATTAAGCTCCATATATCCTGTTCCACTTTTACCATTCCGCATCCGGATGCACTTCAACGGACAGATGGTTCATTATTCTGATGATTAATTCTCGTATCATAAGTATGTTTCACTATTTAAGTTGGTCCATTATTACAATTTCCCAAATTATTCTACAAACTATTTATATACATACCTAATCCTCTTCCTATTTTCCTTCCTCCTATTTCGTTTGGATGCAGTGTCCCATCATTCATATATACTTCTACTTGATCAATAGTCCAGCCGTTTGAATGAAAGTCGTAATAAGGAACCCCAAACATCTCATGAATTTCCCTCATAGCTTTAGCAATCAAATTCATATTCATACCATTTCGCAAGAGAGGTGGAGTACAAGGTTGAGAACCATAAGGTAATCTTTCCGGCTGAGAACATAAAACGACTGTTATTCCCTTGTTCCAATTGTGTATGATATTAACGCAAGTCATTATGGCTGCATACAGACTTTGTGGAGTTCTTCCCTCATTAATATCTTCTTCTGTTAAGACTTTGTAACTAGTATCTATGCTATCATCCTTAACATAATATCCGGCCTCATTTAATTTAAGAATCGGTATTTTTAATTCAGCATATTCATTCTTTATGCAATCGTTTATTGTCCCTAATATATCTCCCCCATGACCATAGTCATTCGTACCTCCCAAAATAGTCACAAAATCACTTTGTAGAATAAGCTCTTTATTTTTTATTATATTTTGTGGGAACCTTGTGAGTGGCTGACCATTTCCATCTTTACCTGTATCTCCAATTTTATTTAATCCGGTTACTTCCAATAATGCAGGAAAATATTTTCCCTGCATTGTATAGCTGTCACCAACACAAAATATTTTTTTACCAACATGTGGCATAAGCTTTGAAATCAGTGCTCTCCCTCCTTGGTCTATTGGATTGATAAGATATGGATTGAACTGAGATGCATAACTTGATTCTTTATTTTTTTTTGAAAGCCATAGAGAAGCCGCTTTGTCTATAGCTAATTCTTCGGATGTTATAACTCCGGATGTTCCCAGTTTTACTCTTACATAAGCAATACCCATTTGTATCGGTTCTCCCGATACGAATCCTTTTTCAGAAGTAATATCAATTTTATTTCTATCATACGTGAACAATCCAATAGTTGCATTGGAGTAATATATATCTCCTTCGAAGACTGGTATATAGTCAGACACCCACCATCCGTTGCCCAATTTTGTGACCTTTGTCGGATTAATCAAATTATCACTTTTAAGCAAAACGTCCTGCTCAATTATAGGTAATGTTCTTAGCTGGTTAATATACTTCGTAATATCTCTAATTTTTTCAATTTCCGATAAAGTTAAGTCGGTAACATAATATCCATGACCTGATAATATTAATTTCGAATCGGTTTCGATTGCAATTTTTTCATATGTTTCTATATTTTCAGGAACTGATACATCTCTATTGACCGTTATTCCAGCAAACATTCTTGAGGAAATCATATTCCATATTCCATTTCTATAGCCTTTTAAATTCCAATAAGTATTAGCCTCACTTGTTAAATTAACAAGATGTATAATATCCCCCTTTTTAAAAGTATTTTTAAATACAATTTTTGTACTTTCACCGTTGGCGGCCACTACTTGAGAGCCAAAAATAGAACCTATATCCGCTTTTGTTTTAATAGGTTCAAGATCTTTATTTTTGATAGAAGTATAAATCTTTATATCATCCGAATTTGAAGACGATTGCTTTGATGCCGCAAAATATTTGCATCGCTCTGGAAATACAACCAACATTGGAGCTAATAATTTATTTTTCGTAGTATATGGTATGGATGATATGAAAGATTTGGCAGCGTCATAAAAAGAAACGGCTACATTTGTATTTATTTCAGTTATTAGGTTATGTATAGATACGGATTTCATTTCTCCAACTTCTATGTAATCAGTAGCAGAGCCATAAGCATAAGAAATAAAATTACCAGTATTATTAATTACAGTAGCATTTTTTCTTGTAAACAATATTTCTTTAGAAAAAGAAATGCCAATGTTACTTTCTAACTCGGACAATCCCGTAGCCAGACTTTTGCGGCTGATCGGGTTAACCACCGCATCAGTTATAGTAGCCGGGTAAATGGTTTGTCCGCCCTTGGTCAGTTTATGCATTTTTGCCATAATATCTCCTGTTTTTAGCCTAAGTTCCGCCGGAACTTGGCCCGTTGTTATTTTATGTAATTATTTATTAACTATTAAAATCACTCAGCACATCATCATACTCCTTATCTGACAGAGATACGCTCTGCACCGCATTGTATGCGGCATAATCCGGATAGGGAATGATCTCCGCTGTGCTCTCATCCGTCTTGCCGGAAACGAGGATAACACCTGTAATCTCCACCGATACAAGATTGCAGATACCATCGGCAAAATCAGCATCAGAAAGATAGTATTCGCGTTTGACCGACAAAGTGCCGGGACGGAGTCCATGCCTGTCAAAAATGACCAGCAGACTACCATCATCAAGCCTATGGCAGTTCTTGTACCCGTGCCCGTCAAACTCCGCAACAACACATCCCGACAGAACTGTACGGTAAGTGAACCGGAAGGGAGTATTCACATCCCCATTCAAGTTCTTCTCTATGATCTTAAAATCGGACTGATAATTAATTCTCATAATACACTATAATATTGATGTTACATCATCTATCTCCTCGGCTGTCAAGATGCCGGAAAGGTCAACACTTCCACCGCCTCCTGTCGTGCCTGTATCACTCCAAACGCCTCTCGTCTTACATTGATACAGAGGACCCGGTATGGTATCCCCCACAACTGCCCAGTCACCCACAACAGGAGATGGGACAGCAGCCTGCAATGCTTCTTCCGTAGAAAACAATCCCTTGTTGCGGACACTGTTCTGCTTGACCTTATCAATCTCGGTAGAAGTCTTACTAAAATTGTAGTTAAGCCGATCTGCCGCCTCACTCCAAGTACCTGTTTTATTTATCGAATTAAGTTCCATATCACTTCATTTTATTTGGGCAATTGGTTTTGATCCCATACAATCTCAGAACCTTTAACCATAATTATGCGTCCTCCCATTATCTGGGTCTGATATATATAACCGTCACTTCCTTTTTGCTCCGCGACCATACTATCCGGGCGGAAATATAATCTATCACTGCTAGAAGGATCGAACATGGAAATACTGGGAATCATCCCTCCAAGCCCGTACTGTAGGGAGATACTGAACAGTTCTTCTTCATTATAATCATACATTCTGATAGACGGTACGGAATACTCATCCTCAGGGGATATTACGATCTTGTAACCATTGGATGATATGACATTGACAGTACCACTAAACTCTCCCTCTCCTTTTATCCAGATATTGCCTTCCTTATCAATCTTAAAATTTCCGTTAGGTGACTTTACATTTTTAAAGATTCCGCTTTCCGCATTGACTTCCCCCCGGAAATATCCGCCCAAAGCATAGATATATCCTCTTAAGAACACATCACCGCCATGAGTGGCAACGAAGTTCGCCATGTTCGCCCATTCTTCATCCGTAGGCCGGTAATCAGGATCATTACGGAACCTCATTACGGTCAGAATTGCCTGTTCAAGTTTTCCTCCTGCCCAAAACGCCACATCATCATCGTCATTGTATATGCCGCTAACTCCGGCTGTGACCTTCTGTAACTTGCCATTCTTGTAATTACCCAGTTGGATCATATTGGCCAATATCAGACCACCAAGAATATCCACAGATCCATCCTTGATCGCACTGGCGATATAATTGATTGACTGGAAACCGGCTGTTGCCTTGTCATTGTCAAGAATTGAAGGCTTCCAGTCAGTAGCGATGGTTCCACGCTCTAACTGAAGGTCACAAACGGTTGCGGTACCACTGACAAGAAATATACCACTGCCATTGAAGGTGATCTTATGGGTATATCTCTGATAAGAGGATGTGAGAGGCTGAGAAACACTAAAAGAACCGCACGAAACAGACACAGACGTACCCTTTGCTTTATAACTGATAACATAACTTTCTCCTTTAATCAATGATACGGACTGGGACAAACTACCGATTGCAGCAGAGTACCCGGAGCCGGCATCACTGTCCGCAGATACGGTAGCCACACCCGTCCAATATTCCAGTTGCTTGCTAAAAAGTTCGGTATCCGCCGATAGCTCGGTAGCGGCAGACAGGTCCTCTGTTTCATAATCTCCGGTAAACCCGGAATTACGCAACAGATTGACACTTCCGACAGCCGCATTGTCTATCGCATCCTTAGCCTCTTGGGCAAGATCAGCCGCCGCCTGTATCTCATCCGGCAAGCCTTCCATATTCTTCCATCCGGTGGAACCCTGCTCGATATGGAACATACCCTTGATATCAACACCTTTATCCTGAGTGTATTCCATGTAAGTGGTCCGGTCCTTGTCACCAATGTACGTATCTCCGTACACCTTCATCCGGGCCTTGCCGGTAGACCTGTCAAAATCAAAAGAAATGACATCTTTCCCGGTCAAGGTAAAATCATTAATACCCTGATACATGATGATGGACGGAGAAACTTCGTTCACCGAAGAGAGAATTATCGCCGCCTGTCTGGTGATATCAGTCTTATGGCCCAATCCCACGATATCATCACCTGCCACCGGAACATCGTTCTCGACATTAGGATCACACACGGTCTTGGACAGGTCTATATAATTCTCACCTACTGCTGTGACCAACCGCCAGTAATAGCGGTTGCCGACATGATGCGAAATGCCTGTCTTGATATTGCACTCCTGTGCGATGGCGAGAGATCCCGGAGTAAACTGGTTCTCTATCTCAATTCCGTCTTCCTCTTCCTTGAAATAACAACGGTAGACATCATCCAACTCATCCACACGGTTGCATTTCATGCCTGCATGGGAAATCACCTGCTCGCCACCTACATACGTCTTCTTCTTTACTTCAAGCTCGTCAAAAACGGCTTTGACCTTGACATACAGATAATCAACAACAGCCTGTGACATACCGTTCTCAAGTACAGTAATTCCACTACCGTTCTTACCTATAAGTAAACCCTTCAAAAAAGTGATCAGCTCATTGGCTGTGTCGTTATTTATCTTTGAGATAAAATAACGGGATATTCTGCCAAGAATATCTGACACGTTGAGAGAGACACCCATCCTCTCACCTATGATATCCCCGGCTATCTCTGTAATCGTACTTCTCAAAGCGGAAACATTGGCGGACAACTTATCTGTTAGCTCCACGGATATATCATACAGGCAATTTTTATCCGCCTTACAAGTAAATGAGTTCACATACATGAAGTATTCCTTATCATTATACTTTATGTATATACGCGAGTTCTCATTCAACAGACCAGCTAACATACTGTTTTCTGCAAGGAAGACACGTGAGAAACTTACGGAAAAAGAGAACTTCTCATCGTTGTTTTCAGACATATACTTTATCAACGCCTCATCTAATCTCTTCTCGGCGGCAAGCACAAGAGATTTCGGCATTTTAATACCTGTAATCACAAACTTATCCCCAACAGAAGGTTTATAGTTATTTGTGGCATTAGGCATAACAACCCCGAAAGTAGTATTGTCCTTTTTTACCGCAATCCAAACCTCATTTGTAGAAGTGTTTTGTTGGCTTTCTATATATTGGGATGTTTGTGAAGTAACCTTCTGTTCAAAATCTCCTGCTGGTAAGTTCCCGGAAGAATCCACCAATACAGGATTGAATGCCCTTCCCGGCTCATTGTCCTTATAGGTAACTCCTATTTCAAACTCGCAAGCAGCACAATTACCCGTAGTCATATTGATTACAGCCGTACCACCTTCCAAACCTTGTTCGAACAGGTTAAAACCGTAATCCCCATTATATATATGTAATTTTATGTAGAAATAAGAATGTACATACTCATCCGTGCCATTGAATATATTATTCCCTTCTCCTGTTCCGAGTTCGTCACTATCGTTATCATCAAAAGCAATATCCGCAATCTCACCAAATAACTGTCCCGAAGCGTTTGTTACATTTTCTATGGTAGGCTTTATATCGCTAAAATCTACCTTTATCTCTTTTACTTTCTTAGAAGAATATGTATTTTTGAAAAAATAGTAATCATTTGTACCGGGTATTTTATACGTATCGTTAAGTGCATTGTAGAATCTTTCCGCTCCATTTGTTTGTCTATAAATGGAAGGCATAAGGTTTTGCGTGCGTTCTATAGTACCTTTTTCATCATCATTCGGATAGTAGAAAGGTATGTTGTCAGAGCTACCAACACCAGTAACGCGATTGACGGTCTTATAATTGGCGTTTGTCTTTTTTATTGATACAAGCCCTTTCTTGTACTCGAAAGGAGTAGAAATTACATTCTCTGTATATCCTATGTGACAAACCTTACCTACAAAGTAATAAGGAAGTTCGTATATGGTATATATGGACTGTAACGCTTCTGCAAGGTATACGCTGTCAAGAGAAACAAGTTTGCTTTCAGAAGTAATATCTTCATCAATCACTATCGAATATCCGATACCCGATTTTGCCATTGAAGCGTTAAGGCGACCAACAAACTCGTTTATATCCCCCATGAACTTGACGGAAGTGGAATTGGAGTGATACGTGTCTTCCCCGGCTGTCACCACGTCCATGAAATATACGTTTTCCAGCACGATACGTTCTGAAACGAATTGAAGCTCATGCTTGTACATGATACTCTTGTTGTCCTTTGAGGATGTAGGCACTTGGTCAATATAATATTTTTCCCCCCTAAACTCAACAAACTCTTCTCCTGTCCATAGTTCGTCTAAGCATGAAGGATAGTTCAGTGTAGCGGTCAGTGTGGGAGTTCCTGCCATACGTTGTGCCGTATAGGTGTACTCACCTAATTTTGCAGGCATATCAGCATTCGGAAATTTTACTTTACTTCCTTGCGTATCAAGTTTTAATATGTACAGACTTTCCTTTTCCATTTATTCTTTTACCACATCAATTTGTTCCGTAACTCCTTTGTCCTTTTTTTGCTGTTTCTCCAACAGCTTTTGAGCCTCTTCCTTCTCCTTTGCTATACGTTGTTCTTCATCGGGAACGGATTCGGTGTTTTTCTCAATGGCTGTTTTTGTGGAAAGAATGCCGGCTTGCTTCATTGAGATAAGTATGTTATTATACTCCGTTGCGCTGAACGGTTGCCATATTTTGAACTTACAGCTAACACGAAGTTTTTTAAACTCGGTGACGGCATTAAGATTTTCACTTTTGTTTACAAGCTCTTTGGCAAGCCCTTCCTTGAACAGACGCATCATCTTGTCGGCGAAATTCTGCCACTCGATAACACCCTGTTGGGCGTTCTTCAAGTCCAAGTCACGGGTAAGCGTGATAGCCAGTGCGCTTATGTCACCGCTCGACTTGACATCCTTCGGTAAAAGGAAAGTGCAGGAAGTGTTTATCTGTATCTTCTCGAACAGGTCTTGCAGACTGTCAAGCATTCCTTGCGGACTGGGGGGTGCTTTAAACTCTGCACTTCCGTTCCCGTCCATTGACTTGTCCTGCAAAATGATACTTCCGGCAAGTTTCTTGGTTGTCTCGGATATATTTCCTTTGATATACAGTATTCCCCAGCCATGCCTTTTCTGAATGACAAAGAAGATGTTATAGATAATCTCGTAAATCTCAATAAGGCTTTGACCGTTGTTCCACGCCACATCACCACGTTTGGTGCACAATGGTATCTCGCTGAAACCGTGCTCAATCGGAGTTTCCCTTACAAAACCGTCCTCTGCGGCTTCTTCACCGTCTCTTGGCGTGTGCATACGGTACATGTAGGTATCATCGTAGCTGTCAATATATTCCACACCGTTTTCATCGGCATAGTAGACGCTTTCAAGAAGCCTGTCGCCGTTGTTGTCATTGTGCGATATGATAACGTAACCATCCTCATAGCTTATCAGACGGCATTTGATACGTCCCTTATAGTCATAATAGAACAGAAGTCCGGCATCGCCTGTGGCAAGCTGCGAACGGACTGCCTTTGTACGCCATCCATCCATATTCCTGTCTACCCAATACTCCTTGATTGTGGAATAGTTGGCTTTATCTTTCTCGGAAGGAGTGCCACCTCTCAAAGACAATGTACAGGGATTTCCGCAAAGGTAGATTACGTGGCTCGCCAGTATCTGTTCTTGGAAAGCTAATGCCGTGCGCTGGAACTTGATTTCCTGATATCCCCCATCTTCTAACTTGACGCAAATGCTCGGCAAGTTTTGATCAAATAATACCTCATGGCTCATCGGGTCAAGCTCTTTCAGAAACTTTTCCTGCGAAACGATATTCTTTTTTACATTCGGAAGCCTTGCCGTGCGTGTTTCGGTAATGGTTGCGGACTGACCGTCGGAATAGTCGTTTGTAGAGCAAGTGTCACTTCCTCTGAAAAACGGTTTCTTCTGCAACAAGGCATTTACGTTCCGCAATAGATATGTTTTTTTCTCTTCCCGTGTCATTTTTCCGCATCAATTAGGTTGTAATACTTCATACAGGCTTCCTTGCTCGGCATTGCAGAACACTCTCTCGAAGTCCATTTGCAGATAATGTCGTGCTTCTGCGGAACAACGATTATTCGCTTCTGCCCCTCTTCCTCTTCAATATTGAATTTATCGTTCAGCTTCACGCGTGCATCCAACACGACCTTACTTGCTTTGATAAAAGTGTCTGAATCTCCACTTGTTTTCGCATCGTCAGCAATCTGTTTCATCTCCGATATTTCTTTCAGCAATGCTTCTCGGTTCTCATCTTTAGATATGGTAGTGATAGCACCGATGCCGAAAGGTTTCAGTTTCTCGGCAAGCATGGATAACACCTTGTTTGAAGGCTTTTCATCTTCTTGGTAAGCAACCTTTGCAGCAAGAGCCTTATCTACGAAAGAATCACACATTACCAAATAGGCAACATCTCTTACCCTTGCTTCAATTCCTTCTGTTTTAAGGGAATTGAGAATATCCTTTATGTCATTGTAACTAATCATTTCCTAACCTAATACCATAAATGTTCATCGTAAATACTTCCTTCTGTCTGTGCATGGAACGCTTGTTTGGTTTCTTCTTCGTGATTGTAATACCCTGCTTGAATCTCATTCCCGTATTCAATGTTAGCGCACGGAAGCATTCTCATAGCGCATGGGTCTAACAAGTCCATCGATCTGCCTTTCCCCAACATCTGATTCATTTTCTTCTTGTTCCAAAGCCGTTTCTTTCCGCTCTGCATATCATCAAACCGTACAACAGAGCATTCTTCCATAAACTCGTTCTCAACCGTCACTTTGTATTTCAGGTTCTGGTGAGTGTATGTCTGTACGGCAAGTTTATCGTCAAAGGTTAGATTACCTTCCTCGATCATCTTGCATAATCTGATATAGCACATATCCTTTACTGTCATTGCGGTAAGTTGGTAAAGCCCGAAAGGTTTATTTAGTGAGATATAAGGTACTGCATCGGGAATGTAATCATTAAAATACCGTCCGGCAGTCGCGTCAAAAATGATATGGCTTTCAGCTGTTCCATGCTCAAATGCAAATGTCTTCACTGCCATAGCGTTTTCTCTCGGAGTGGACTTGCTAAGAATGAGAATGTCGTATGCGTGAAATCCATCCCATGCAAGTGCAACAAGGTTGTCTGTACCATAATCCGCCAAATCCACGGTAATCCATTTGTCACCGTTCACGGCTGGGTTGTTGTTGAATACGCTTTGCGCGGAAGTGGATGGAATAGGTATCTTTTCGTTTTCTTCGGGGTCAACGTTGAAGTTTCCCTCAATGATAGCTTGTGCCATTTTACCGCCCGAAGCGGCAACAGAGCCTATGTAATTAGGATTATTTTCAAGCATAGCCCTATTTTCAGATAGCTTACCTTGATAGAATACGAATGACTTAATCATATTCGTATAGTCAAAATCACCTCCAATACGGGCAAGTTTTCTATCAATATCTATCTTACACTTAGCATAAACTTCTTCTTTGGAATCACCCCAAACCACATCATCAACAGTAGAACCGTTAACATAGAAGTATCTCACTTTCCCGTTTCTATCCGACATAATAAAACCGTCAACCCCAATGTACCAATCCAAGAACTTTCTCGTCCAATGACTACGTTTCGGGTTAAGGGTACCAAAGAACTTTCCCGTAAACGTCTTTGAACGTCCACGGTTACGGGTCTGCACATAGCTGAATGCTTCCCAAGACATTTCGGTAATCTCATCAATACATATCGCATCAATCTGTTTACCTTTCCATTGCTCACGCATTTTGTCAAGATTAGTATCATCTATATAGGTCAAGTCGCAATACGCACCACTTGGGAATGATACGCGAGGACTATCGGCAGTCTTTACAGAACAATAGTCACCGAATATAGCCTTGAATGTATCTACGAATGAACCTCCCGTCTTTTGCGACTGCAAAGACCTACGTGTAATAACCGCACGAAAATCCCCATCTGTCATTAATGGCTCTGCAAGAGCGAGAACAAGAGCAAAAGATTTTCCACCGCCAAGATTCCCACCACCAAACACTACGTCCACACATGATGACACAAACTGCATTTGGAATCCTTCTTGCGGCTTGATTACGACTTCTCTATGTACTTCTTGTTCTTTCATCAAAAGCAAAAATACCTCTTAATAATAAGGTAATATATACTTAAACCAATGTCTATTTATCATAGTGATAAATACAGTGATTTTTTTATAGTTATACCTTTTTATTAAAGCATTACTTTCGCATATAATCATTATAAAACATATAGTGTATGAAGTTTACGAAAGAGCAATTTTCAGAAGCACTGAAAGTGAAACTCACCAACAACGGCAAGAAAAACTTAGCTATGAGTGAGAGAAGTTTCAACGGCAAAGTAGAAAGAATCTACAAGCGGTTGGAGAAAGCGAGTGATAAGGACGAGTTGGAACTGGATGATGTTGTTGCCGACTACTTGGATGACTTACAAGAGGACGATAACAACATACGAAATGACAACTCAAAATTTATAAAAGAGTGGGAAAAGAATCATCCGAACAAGGACGATAGAAGTGATAACAAGGATGACAAAGGAGACGAAAGCAAACTGGATAAGTTGCTCAAAGAACTCCAAGATTTGAAATCAGAGCGTGAGGAAGAGAAAAAGATAAAAGCTATCTCAGACAAACGCAATCAACTCAAATTATCCTTAAAAGGGAAAGAAGTCAAGAACGAGGATTGGATTAACGACCAACTCGAATTGATTCACATTGATTCTGAAACAGATGTTGATGCTCTCACAGAAAGACTGCTCAAGAGCTACAATAAGTTTAATGCTAACACTCCACCTGACATCACTCCAGGAGGCACGGGAAGCGGTAAGGAAAAGACCGATGACTTTGCCGATGTGGTTGCTGTCGTAAAGAAGCAATCGCACAGAGAAGAAAAGTAATAATAATTTAAACCAAAAAGAAAATGTCAGATTTTTATCAGCAAATTCTATTGAACAGTGGCTACCTTCCCGGTAGAGCATTGGTTCAGGCTCGCGGAAGCATTGGTGGACACCGCTATGTATTCGTGAAGTTACAGATGAGCGGAAAGGACGCACTTGTATTTCCTACCAGTGGTGGAATTGTTAAAAACCCATTCAAAGGTAATGCAAGAGCTTTTGCCGGAACGCTCGCTGAATATATTCCCAGTAATGGTTCTAATGGAAGCGAAATACGTATCCTAAAATCGTATGCGGTTGCAAAAGCTACAACTGAATCTACAGACACAGATATTTACCTGAAAAGAGACGGATATTCTCTTATCCCATTCGTAGGAGATATCCTCATGGTAGCACCTTCTACATTGACAGGAAAAGGCACAGCGGTAACAATTACAGCCGTTGAAAAAGCGACTGACGGAACGGCTGGCGATGTTTGGAAAGTTACATTGAGCGCAACCCTCGGATCATTAACAACTTCATCTGTCCTTGTTGAAGCGAAAGAAACAGGCTCTGGTAAAGAAGCGATGGTTACTAATCCTAACTCATACCTTCCCTGCGACTTTGATTTTGTTTTTGACCCAGCTACATCCGAAGATGATTTCGATGGTGCAAGATACCTTATCACTCCTGCATTGGCATTAGGAGATGTATTCCTCTACGAAGACCGTATGCAACCTCTTTCGGCTGCATTAAAAGCTTTGAACAAGAGCAAGGTTAAGGGTTGGTTTAACATTTAAAATTGACGAGACTATGCCTAAATTTGATTTTAATAACAGCAGATATGCAAGATTTTTTTCTGACAAGACCAATCAACGTTTCTTGCAATCCTTTGTCAATACAGAAGGTCTGCTATACACTAATTATGGTTGGTACAAGACTCAAGGTGTAAAAGCTGGTGCTCCCACACCTACCGCCCCTAATGGCATCGCTACTTTTTCTGTGAAAGGACGTGACTTGAAAGCCGCTCCTTTGATGGATTTGCGTGCACCTCTTGGTGACAGTAATCAAATGGATAAGGACGGTCTGTACTGGTACACCGCATCCATTCCTGATTTTATCGCTCCCGGTTTCGTTGAAACAGCTATGGAACGTGAAGCAAAAGAACAACAGTTTGAGTTGTTTGGAAACGATGCCGATTTGGTAGCCGCTTGGGTACATACATTACAGTCCCAGCTTGATAGTGCGGACGCAACCATGAACTTCATGACTGCACAGTTAATGTCTAAAGGTAATATCGACTACCGCAATATCGCACGTGGTATTCAAATTCCGTTGCACAAAGCAGACATTCCGGATGAAAATTTCACTAAAGCAGGAACTAAGGTGTGGACTGACGCTGAATGCAAGATTCTGAGCCAAATGGCGGAAAAGGAGAAAAAATATCGTGAAAAATGGGGATATGAAGGTGCAATGGAATGGCAGGTTACACGCAAGATGTTTTACGAAGTAATGTTGCAAAATGCCGAAGTTAAGGAATTGATTGAAAGTTTCAAGAAAAATCCTTTAGCTTACATCGCAACAACCGCTACTGCGCCTACTACACGTGAGTTGTTCTTAGCAGCTTTCCGTGATTATCCCGGTGTATCTCCAATTGAAATTGTAGAAGAACGTGAGCGTAATCTTACCAATACTGGAGACACATTCGTGCAAGGTTGGGATGATAAGATTGCAGTTCTCCGTCCTACCGGATATGCTTGTGAGTTTGAATACACCAATAACTTAGACAAACAGATGTTTGACAAGTATGGTTCAAGCGTAATAACTAAAATTTTTGCTCAGGCTAATGATGGTCTCTGCACGATTGTGAATACAACGACAAACAACGGGCTGTATAAGGAATGGCATACGGATGTGATGATGTCGGCTTGTCCTGCACTGAAAACATTCCGCAATCACGTCATTGTAGACACAAGTCAGGCAGACGATTAATGTACAACACATTGCAACAGTAGCAGTTATGGAAAAATCATTTGACCCGATAGCATACCTCAATGGGCTTACGAGATTTGTCTTTGAAGATGATGCGCTTGAAAATATCGCATACGAAAACGGTTTGATGTTTATTTCAGACCGTTCCGAAATAGACGAATGCACTAAAGACCATTGCCTTATCGCACTATATGAGCTTGTCATTAACGGTCCGTGGTCTGTGGCTTCATCATCACTCCAGCATGGCAGTTATAGACAGGACGTAGGCAGTGAAACGGTAACGGCTCCCATAATCCAAAACTTGAAAGACCGTCTGAAAGCACTGTACAAAAAGTATGGTGAAGAAGAAGCGTTGGGAAGCATGGATTCGGGTAGTATGAGTTGGGTCAATGAAAATTCATTAGATGTATAGCTTATGCGTCTCAAAAGAAAAGCAATAGCAGAATATCCGTTTCATGGTATATTCTACACCGTGATAACGAAAAAGCCGGAGGACGGAGACCTTCTCGGTAACGGAGGATTGCTTGACGGTGATTTGCTAGGCGGTGAAGATACGGATGGTTCTCTCAATGCGAAAATAACTGAGAAAAACGAAGGGAATACGGAAACTTTGGAAGAAACCATCCTTCTTGAAACCGAATGCGATATACAGCAAGCCTCCAAGATGTTCAATGGCGGCACTATCATGGCAGACTATAACGTGTTTTTCCCATTAAAAAAAAGCAGCATTTCACCTGTAAAAATTGGAGATATGTTTAGATGTCCAAAGGAAAGTTACGGAATAGGCATTAACGGTCGTGTTATAGGAATGGAAATTAGCCAGCTTGGTGGCGTGAAAGTTAACATCAAAATGAGTGAAGTAGGTTAAGTATGGCAAAGACCAAGCAAAGTGCAATCACCCGTATTGTTGATTTACTCGCAAACGAGGGACAGAAGATAGTGGCTAAGGAACTGGCTAAAGTTTCCTATACCTACCGAAGCCTCAATTTGAGAGATAGTTACGGTTGGGGAGTATATGTTGACGGAAAGCTTGCCAGAAAGGGATATACCGCCAGCTCTCCCGGAATAAAGAAAAAATGGTATGGTGAGGAAATTACCGGTTATGAAGCAGTGGTTGAATACTTGGAATCCAAATATAAGCCACATCCGGGAATTGATTTGGTAGTTGTAGCCGCCATGCCTTACGGAGAAATACTACAAAATGCAGAAGGTAACGTGAAGAAGAAATATGAAGTGATAGCAGTGGCACGTAATGAAGTTAAGGCATTATCACGGAAATTCAAGAACGCGAAGTTCGGCATTATCAGTCACGGTAAACAAGACAATATATGAATGATTTATATAAAACTGGCAGCATGATAGAGAATTTTCTATCCATGTTACTTACAAAAGCAAAGATTTCATCAATAATCTCTTTTGATGAAACACCGCTGACAATAAGTAGTGACAGCACGGACATGATCGTTGTAGATGTTCTTAGCGTGAATGATTACGGAGGAGAGGCGAAATGTTCCGCCAACATATTCCTCTATGCGAAGTCCACGGACAGTTTGGGATCAAAGCCAGTAAAAAAACTGTTCGACATGGAAAAAACACTATTCTCGGCAATTGACCAATCCAACGACAAGCATTTCGTCATAACAAGCTGTGAACTGATAGGGAAAGAAAGTAAAAATTCCGGAAACTTCTATTGCAATGTGTACAATATCGGGATAACAATAAGATAAACAGATTATTAACAAGATAACACTTTTTAATTATGGCAGTAAACAATACTGGCGCAACAGCCAAAAAATTTATCAAACCTTCTTACATCGTGGCAACTCTGTTCACTGGTACTGAAGAAGACGATGTGCCAAAGGGTGACTCTTACATTCTTGAAGATGTAGTTGAAGACACCACTTCAATCGCTCAAGACGATAATGATGTAAACGACATCGAGTGTGAAACTTCCGACAGTCCTATTCTTTCCATCGTGAAACTCGGCAAATACCAATTTACAGCTGAGGTCGCAGATACACAAAAAGATCTGCTAATCGCTCTCATGGGATTTACGGCTGGAATTACTGTTTCTACCAAATACTTTGCTCCTGCTCAATACAAGAAATTGTATGCAAAGATTGACGTAGTGTTTGAGGAAGGGGAAACGATGACAGCATTTGTGGTTCCAAAATTACAACTTAATTCCAAGCTAATGCTTGAATCATTAAACTCCAATATTGGACGTATCAGTCTTGCAGGAACAGCGTATGATGCAAATGTCGCCGATGGAGCAAAGACTATCAGAACTCCGTTTTATGTGGATTCCGCTTATACCCTACCATCGGCAGGATAACCCATAATAGATAAGAAGATTGTTTTACAGGGCGGTAGGCTGGATATGCCTCCGCCCTTCATGCTTATAATCATGGCAGTATATAGAGCAAAGAAAAAAGATACACAACCAAAGAAAGACGCTGTAACAGCTCATACTCCTGTATCCAATGAATCAATGGAGCGTTTGGCAAGGATAATGAACGACAGCCCAAGTATTATGAAACTCCACGGTACGGAGTGGTGTATCAAAGGATTAAAGCCCGGTGTTCAATGGCTTATAGCCGAACAAGCGTGCCGGATCGTCAAAGGAGAGAAACTGAGCATGGGAGATGTTATCAAGGAGTTTGCAGTAAATCTACCAGCAGTGGCACATGTAATAACGCTTGCACTTCTCAATGACAAGGACAGGATATTCTCTGATTATGAGAAAAAAGAACTTTCAGATGACTATCACAAAGTCTATGACCTTCTAATGTGGGGGGAATACGACATAAAGGATTGGGCTTTATTGCTCGGTGAAATCCTTAACCTCATAAGCACGGATTTTTTTTCGAGAGTATCAATGTGATTCAGACCGTGAGGGAGATGACACTGGCAAGGAAGATGAAGAAAACGGAACAAAGCTGATAATATCCCGTACCGAATGGGGGCAGATGATTGATTTTCTGCGCTCCAACACTTGGTGCTCTCGTGAAGAATATTTATGGGAAATGACGGTCGGGCAAGTCCGGTTAAGCTCGTTTGATTTTTCCCATGTAGAATACGGAAATAAGGATAAGAAAAAGAAGAAGGTCAACAAGATAAGTTCGGTTGACGATTTGAAGAATTTGAATGATTTGGGTATGCCCATAATTAATAAAAAAGGATAACGATATGCCAGATAATGAAGCAGGAGCATTCCTCAACATAACACCCGATGTATTAAAGAAGTTGGACAGTTTCGATGAGAAGCTGGAGAAGATAGAGAAACATGCACATACGGCTGCGGATGCGTTGAAAAACGGGTTTGGCAGTGTGGTAGTAGATACTTCCAAATTGGAGAGCGCAATCGCTTCGTTAGCCAGCAAGATAAGTTCGATTGGGTCTAAAGGGAATCCGTTTGAGGGAGTAAGTAAAGGAGCTGGAGATACCGAAAAGAAAACCACATCCATGAACGAAAGCCTTTCACGTGCAGCAGATTTACTGAATCGGATAGGTGATAAAAAAATAGGGCAAGGTTCGTTTAGCGGATGGAATATAGCCGGACTGAAAGAAAGTATTTCTGACTTGAAAAAGTTTGTTGAGAATACACAGACTATTTCAAAACAACAGCAACAGACGGCCGTTAATGCCATGTGTTACATGAAAATGGAGCTTGACTACCAACGCCAAACTGACGAACAGAGAGTACAATCGGCAGAGAAAACCGCACAACGAAAAGAAGCAGCCGATAGGCGTGCGGCAAAAGCAGCAGAACAATTAGCGAGACAGCAAGAAATAGCTCAACGTACTACGCCGCAAGGTGCATTGGACTATTCAAGAAACGCCAAATATTTGCGTGACCAAGTAACAGCCATAAACTACTTGAAGCAGGCTCGTTTGTCTTTAAACACTACAGATGCCAACTACAGGCAGACACTTGAACAGATAAACCAAGCCATCGCCAAGCACAACCAAGCCTTGCAGCAAGCAGGAGTACAATCGCAGCAACTGGCCACACGCCACCGGAACCTAATGGATACGGCTGGGCAATTAAGCCGTCAGCTTGCCTTGGTGTTCTCCGTATCACAGATTGAAGGGTATATCAGTAAGTTGGCAAATGTACGTGGAGAATTTGAATTACAGCAGCGTTCCTTGGAAGCCATTTTACAGAATAAAGCGCAAGCAGACCAGATATTCAACAAGACCGTCCAACTTGCTGTAAAATCGCCATTCCAAATTAAGGAATTGGTTACATTCACAAAACAGCTTGCAGCATACCGTATTGAATCGGATAAGTTATATGACACGACAAAACGACTTGCCGATGTATCCGCTGGTTTAGGTGTTGATATGGGCAGACTTATTCTTGCTTATGGGCAGGTCAAAGCGGCAGCGTATTTGCGTGGTACGGAAGTTCGTCAGTTTACGGAAGCAGGTATCAATTTGTATGGAGAATTGCAACGCTACTTTGAAGAAGTTAAAGGCGAAGCATATACCACTGCCCAAATTGTGGATATGATTTCAAAACGAAAAGTAACCTTTGAAGATATTGAGAACATCTTCAAACGGTTAACTGACAGCGGAGGATTGTTCTACAATATGCAGGAAATTCAAGCCGAAACTTTGCAGGGTAAAATTTCCAACTTGAAAGACAGTATTGATGTGATGCTTAACTCTATCGGTAAGGCTAACGAAGATACACTGAAAGGTTCTATTGATTCTATTAAGGTATTGATTGATAATTGGGAAACAGTTGTCGAAGTGGCAAAAGCGTTTGGCATTGTAGTTGGTTCAATGGTTTTACTCCCTAAGATAAAAGCCGCTGCAAATGGAGTTAGCTTGCTTTCCTTTGCTTTTACAAAAGCAGAAACCGCATTACGTTCTTTGGGATTAGCGTTCAAAACATCATTTCCGTTAATAGCACTTGGAGCGGCTTTACAACTTGTTAATGAGTTGTGGAATGTGCATTCTCAATACAACAAAATGTTACGAGAAAGTAGCAATAAATATTATACAGCTCAGTTAAGAATAGGAGAAATAGACGAAATAGCTAAAAATGATACAAGAAAAGCGTTATCATCCCTTGTAAAAGAGATGAATAATGAAGGATTTGAAATAGAGATAAAGCCTAATATATCAGAAAAAGAAGCAAAAGAACAGTTTGAAGAGTATAAAAAACAATATACAGGATTCTTGGAAGATATTAGGAAGATTGAAGCCAACTATGCAGAAAACAGAAAGAAAGGATGGCTGATAGGTAATGATGATATTGAAACAGATTTAGACGAATACGAAAACGCTTTCTATGACTTTATAGCGAAGGGTAACAAAATACAAGCTGAATTATTAAGGATTTCAGAAGAATCAACCTCCTTAGGCAAAGGAGCAAAAGAATACATACAAGAACTAGTAAAAGGAAAGAAAGAAGGAGAGAATTTAATTGACTACTACAAAAGACTTGCAGACTACTTGGAGAAGTTACAGAATGGTGTTCTTTTTGCAGGTAAGAAAAGTTCTATCGCCAGCTCATTTCTTGGAACAAAGAAAGATTTGGAGAAAGATAAAGAAGAAGCAACTAAAGAAATACGTGAAATCTTTGATTCCGTAAATGATGAGGTAATAAAAGGTAATAAAACAAGAGAACAATTTAAGATTTTAATAGATAAAGGAGATTTTTCCAAACAATGGTCTGATATAAAGAAGCAACTTGCATACGATATATATAACTTGGGAGATATAAAAGTTCCTCTTAGACCAGGAATAAATCAAGAAGATCCTCAATCAAACCCCAAACATGAACGTGACATATTAGCAGAACGCATTTCTCTTATCAAAGAACTTAACAAGGAATACGAGAAGCTGAATAAGGTAATGGGCAGCGATAAGGCAGCTAAGACAGTCATGGAACGCTACGCATCCCAATTGAAAGATGTTCAGATGCCTAAAAATATCATAGGGGAAGCATTCTTGCCTAATAAGGAAAATACGGCAAAGGCTTTGCAGGAACTTGCAAAGATTATTACTGACTTTAGGAAGAAGATAGGAGCACAAAAAGATGCTAATGTCTTGTTTGACGAAAAGGATGCAGATGATTTTAAAAAGCAGCTAGACAAAACTAAAGATAACATTGAATCCATGTTCAACAGCTTAGACTTACACCAGAAGCTGAAAGATGCAGGACTGTCCGAAGCCGAAGTGCAGGCTTTGTTCCCCGGACTTGCCAAGACCTTGGACGATGTGCAGAAAGGGATTGAAGCAGAATATCAGAAGAAATTTCCGAAAGGCGAATACCTTATTGCTGATACCGATGCCAACAAGCAATATTTAGCAGACTTAAACAAGCTGAACCAGCAGCGTATAAAGGACAGTCAAGACCTTGTTATCGAACTGACTAAAGCTTATAAAACACAGCTTTCAGATCAGTTGCAGTTAGATATGTGGTATTATAAAGAAAGAAGCAAAATTTATACAAAGGTCTATGATGAACAAACAAAGACGTTTAAGGATGTGCTTACAAAAGAAATGCAAGAACAATACAGCAAAAATTTGAAAGCACAATATGACAAGAAATCGTCTGAAAATACATGGAAGGCATTTAAGGGTACAGATACCTATATGAATATGTTCGACAACTTGGAAAACGTTTCAACAAAAGCCATTGAGAATATGAAAGCCAAACTTGAAACGTTAAAAGAGCAGATGAAGAATCTTGATCCATCCCAGCTAAAGGAAGTAATGAACTTCTACAACAAAATGGATGAACAACTTTTTAAGAGAAGTCCTCTGGAATCGTTCTTAAAATCGTATGAAAAAATTAAAGAACTAAAGTCACAAGGTATAACAGAAGAAGGGCTTCTACAAAGAATTGCTGAGAATGACATTGAAAATACAAATTTGCAACAGCAAATATCTGACCTTAATACGATTATAGCACTAAAAAAAGAATCTATTGAAAAAGATTCTGTTGAATCATCATTTATTGAAAAAAACAAAGATCTTTATAACCAATCTATTTCCGTATTGGAAAGCATGGTTAAAGCAAAACAAGACACGATAAATGACAACAATAAGGAGAATGAAAATGCGAATAAGAATTTAAAATACTTCAAAGATGCAAGAAGCAGCCTTGAATACATGAAATCCGCCTGGGATTCTGTAAGAAATGCGGGACGACAGGCAATGGGAAGCATAGTGTCTATCCTTGAAACAATGGGAGAAGACACCGATAGTACAAGTATGAGGCTGTTAAACATGGTCGGAACTATTGGGGATTTAGTTATACAGGCAGTAATGTTTCAATTGCAATTAGGACTTTGTACAGAAGCGGCAAAAGAGATGGGTGTTGCCATGAATGCTGCATTAGGACCAATTGGATGGGTACTAATTGCATTACAAGCTGTAGCCACCATTCTTTCATCTATATTCGGCAACCATGACAAAGATTTACAAAAAGAAATAGAAGAACATGAAAGAAAGATAAAGAAGCTGGAACGTGAATACGACAAGCTAAAAGAGAGTATAGACAATGTATGGGATATAACAAAGCTACAAGAATATGGGAATGAACTTAATGAGAACATAAACAAACAGATAGTATCTCTCAATGCCATGATAGCCGCCGAAAGAGATAAGAAAGATACTGACTGGGACAAAATAAACGAATGGCAGGAACAGATTGAAGATCTCAGGGATACTTTGGCTGACAGTGCTAATGACATGATAGCGGAGCTTGGCGGTGTAGGTTCCGATGAAAATTTCAAAACATTGGCTGAGAATTTTGCATCGGCATGGTTGGAAGCGTTTCAAGAAACAGGGGATGGCTTGTCTGGACTTCAAGAAAGTTTTGATGATTTTATGGAAAACTATGTAAAACAACAGATACTTCTAAGATTATCTGACAAGTTCTTAAAACCTATGTTTGAAGAATTTGACAGTCTAATTGCAACAAGAACAGATATGGAGCAAGAGGATCAAGAAAGGTATTTTGAACTTCAAGCCCAAATAACCAAGCTAAGAAACACAGCCAATAATTCGGTTGTGAAAAGTGTCGCAAAAAAGGCAAATGCCGCTGCTGATGAGATAGAAAATAGTGAGGAATATAAAAGACTTCAAAAGGCATATACGGATTTTTTAAAGCCGAATGATATTAATACCGAAGCCATCAAAGACTGGTCTGACAAGATGAAGGAAGTGTTTGGTGAATATAACGAGGCGGCAGAAGAAATTTTTAACCAAATAGGATGGGGACCCGGAGGTAAAGCAAATCTGTCCGCTCTCACCCAAAGCATACAAGGTATAACAGAGACTACTGCCGAGGCACTTGAGGCATTACTAAACTCTATCAGATTCTTTGTAAACCAGCAAACTACTGATATAACAGCTATCAGAAATCTGTTAGAAGCTCGATATAGTTTAGAATCACAAGCTGAAACAAACCCCATGCTAATTGAATTGAAAGCGCAGACGGGATATTTGGAGATTATTTCAGATAGAATAGACCGTGTATTCGCACCAAATTCAAATTCAAGGGGAGCAGGACTAAGAGTATTCATAAGTGACTAATTAATTTAATACATTTAAATAATCATTCTGATGGTAAGAGATAGTATAACGACCCAAGCCATACCGGGTGGCTTCTCCGTAATAGTAAGCGGTTTTATAGCAGAATCATTGGAGCACATGATACCTTGGATTATTGTATCATTTGCAGTAGTGATATGTGATTTGGCTTTTGGAATAAGGAAAAGCCTTTTAATGGGCGAAAAGGTTCGTTTCTCTAGTGCAATACGCCGCACAATGGGTAAACTTGTAACCTACTTCGCCTTTGTTTGTATGGTTGTCATGATAAACATTGCATCCGGCAGCAAATGGGATATAGACATATACTCCTGTTTGTTAGTTTGCTTCATTGAATTTTGCTCTATCATATCAAATATATTGAAGCCCAAAGGATACAGCTTTAATATGCTTAAGGCGTTAGGTCTGTTTGGTAAGAAGGTGCTTGATGTAGAAAAAGAGGATATAAATGAAATAATAACAGAAAATAAAAAGGAGGAAAAGAAATGAGTTTAATTGATTTTATTTTTATTGCGCCTTTTGCACTTTATGCCATAATCTACGCATTTTCGGTAAAAGAATCCTGTAATTCCGATGAATCCATAGAAATATGACGTGCATTTAAGCGCTATTCTTAATACATATTCATGCCCGTTTAAATAGCTTTCTGGCGAACGCAGTAAAAGAAATGCAGCTGTCAATGTTGGCATAATAAGTATAGGTATTTCCATATTAAACCTGTATCGGGAACAAACGGAGCATAAACATAACAAACAAAAAGAATAATAAATAGATAATGTAGACGCAGATATGGCAAAAATTACTTGCAAATAAAGCTCTAAGGATTTAAAAGCAGGTATGTATAAATACATTATAGTAAATATTAATGGTAGTTGGATGAGAAAAGCACTGAACACATTTTTCTGTTCAGGAGTATAGCTTCTAATAAGTTCTGATAAGTCCATATTTTTTGCGACAAAAATAATAGTAATTTTATAATTTAAAGATAAGGAGGAAAAGAAAAATGGCTAATATTGAACATTTCATACCATTTCTTATAAAATGGGAAGCTGGTATAAGTAAGAAAAGCAATGAAACCAATGAGTCTCTTTTTCAAAGAGCAAGAAAAACAGGATGGGCTGATGATCCCGATGATTTAGGAGGACAAACTATGGTAGGTGTGACAATGGCTACCTATGAGGAATATTGTCGTAGAAAAGGTTATCCAAAACCTACGACCGGAAGGTTGATGGATTTGTCATATAACGATTGGAAAAGTATCTTGAAGATGTTGTATTGGGATAGATGGAATGCGGATGAAATAAGAAGCCAAAGTATAGCAGAGATAGTATGCGATTTTGTATGGGCTTCTGGGGTACATGGTATTAAAGTACCGCAGGATTTGGTTGGTGTGATTCCTGATGGCATTGTCGGGCCTAAGACACTCGCCGCAGTAAATTCCCGTAATCCCCGTGAATTGTTTGACCAGATCAAGATTGCACGGTTTGATTTCATCGAGGATATATGCCGGAAACGCCCAGCAAACAACAAGTTCAAACGGGGCTGGATGAACCGTATAAATGATATAAAATTTGAGGGATGAAACAGAGAGTCTATATATGGATTGCGGTAGGGATAGCATTGCTATTGCTGTTTGGATCATGCCGGAGCATAAGGTATGTCCCGGTAGAAACTATAAGGACTGACAGTCTTTATCTTACCATGCATGAGCGTGATTCCATCTACATTAAGGATTCTGTCCATATAAAAGAGAAAGGCGATTCAGTGTTTGTTGACAAGTGGCATATAGTCTACCGTGACAGGATGATTCGCGATACAGCCTATATAGAGAAGGAGAAAGAGTTAGAAGTCCCCTACCCTGTGGAGAAGGAATTAACATGGTGGCAGAAGACGAAATTAGAACTAGGAGAGTTTTCAATAGGTATTATATTAATATTACTAATCGTAGTCATTTGGCTGATAAAGAAGAAGGGAGGTGCAAGATGAAATAGTAACCAAAATGCCACAGGTAGAAGCGTGGCACATAATAGAAAAACTCATAACAAAAGTAATTCTTTCAGGGGCTTAGAATCAAAAAAAAGCCCCCAACGCTCATATTAATATTGCCACATAAAAACATGATAAAAGCATAAGACACTGCACGTTGGAGGCTAAATATCTTCAACAAAATGTCTTATGCTTTGTTCATCGATATATCTTGTTTTATGTGGCATGGCAAAGATAAGAATAAAAAATTAGAAAAAACATGTGCAAGTCAGAAATCTTTGCCAAAATAATTAATATTGTTTCAAAAGAAACAGAAGTGTCTGTAGACCAAATATTATCGTCTGATAAGAATATGGAAACAGTGGATGCCCGGTATCTTCTTGTATTTTTTCTTTTCGAAAGCGGTATGTACCCTTCACAAATAGCCGCTCATATCCATAAGACCAAACGTGCTGTCAACTACATGATATCCAATTTCCATGAGAGGATGGAGAGTGGGAAAATGATGAGAATATATTGGGACGATATAAAGAATTTGTTGGGAAACAACTGATTTTCCATGAGTTATGATCTATATACTTTTGTGCACGGTCGATTTTGACCGGATACAAAATACAAATACTTATGGAACGAACTTATGTTTTTAACCAAGACGGTGGAACCGGCGCAAACAATGGCCTGCTTGCGTCCATTCTTCCGTCCTTGCAGAACCGTGGAATTGACACTGGCTATCTGATGGGGCTGATGGGAGGAAACGGAAACGGAGGTTTCTTCGGAAACAATGGCGGTTTTCAGGACATCATCGCATTGATTGTGATTGCAGCCATCTTCGGTAACGGGAACTTCGGATTTGGTGGCAACAACAACCAAGGAGCGAACGAAGGAAGAGAAATGATCATGCAGACACTTAACCGAAACGGTGTCGACATTGCAGCATTAGCACAAGCTGTGAACACATCATCAGACCAAATCCTTGCCGGTATTAACTCTGTATCACAGGCTATCTGCGGTCTCGGCAACCAAATGGGCCAGAACACCAACAGTATCCTCACTGCGATCATGCAAGGTAACAACGCTCTGACATCTCAGATCTGTAGCTGTTGCTGCGACATGAAACAGCTTGTAACCACACAGGGATACGAGAACCAACTTGCAATGTGCAACCAGACTAACACATTAGTCAACACTGCTAACCAGAACACATTGTCATTGCGTGATGGTGCGACAGCCAACACGAATGCCATCCTTGCCAAACTTGACGCTATTCAGAATCAGGCATTGCAGGACAAGATCGCATCTCTTACTGCGGAAAAGGCTACTTTGACAGCCGAAATCTCTCAGCGTAACCAGAACGCCACTATCCTGAGTGCGGTAGGACAACAGATCGCTCCTTTAGCAGCCGGATTGCAGGCATTGCAGAGCGATGTTGATGGTATAAAATGTAAATTACCTAACACTGTCCCGGTACAATACCCTAATATTGTAGGTGTGAACGTGGATACATATCGTGCCGCAGCATACGGTGCTTATGCAGGTGATGCTGTATATGGCCGTGGTGGTTACGGATGCGGTTGCAATAACTACTGGGGTTAATCCGGTGAGAAAGGAGGTAGATATGTGGCCTAACTTTTTTACAGGATTTCCGTTCCCGTTTCCCTCCCTTGGCAGAGTGAATTACAACACTCTTCCTACGGTGGCTGTAACAGTCGGTACTGAGAATGTGACTTTGGAGCTTCCTAACCATGCGTTCCGCAACAGGGATTATGTCGGAGGGTTCTATGTCAATCTTCGTCAGGCGATCCCTGCCGGCACGACTGCCACGCTGCCTATATTGATAGGGACCAACGGGGATACAAGACCGTTGTTAGCTTACAACAACGAGCCTATTACGGTTGCCAACCTTGCCGGAACCGGTATTTATGAAATCCACTATAACAAATACACCAACGAGCTGTTCCTTGTTAATGGCGGATACAGACCTACCGCTACTCCGGCTGCAACGGCAGAAGCAATGTCAAGCAAAAGCAAGTAGTTAACACGGGTGCCGGGGTTCTTGGCACCCTATTAAAATTAAACCAATATGTTTCAATCACTTCGTACCAATAACCAGTTATATATACTTCATAAGGATGCTAACCCGTTTATCGAATACGGCCCGGTAGTCAGCGTTTCCGCTCCCAAGCCGAAATATCCTATGGCATCCCCTATGGGACAGTTGCCCCAAATGGAAATGGTTGTGGATGTTGTTGTCTGTATCAACGGGCAGAACACGACTTTCCAAAATCTTCCTGCCGGCATGGATATAGCCGACTTCGGACAGAACGGCAATATCGTAGTGTCATGCTCACGTGATGCGATGAATAACGAGGTCGCTTCTATGAAACAGAAAAGCATAGACATCATCAACAGCATGGATTTTCACAATTCCGTCATTGCAGGGTGTGACAAGATGCTTACGCTCTTGAACCCTGAATTTGCCGAGAAACAACGTCAGGAGCAGGAAATATCCTCTCTGAAAGGGCAAATGTCGGAAATGAGCAAGAACATGTCTGACCTTATGGAATTGAACAAACGGCTTATGGAACAGCTCGGAGTGGTTGAAACATCCAAAACAAAGAAATGATTATGGGAATGTGGGAAATATTAGAAGAAGGGCGTGACGATTACGGACGCGGCTTCGGAATGAGAGGTGACGAGGTGGAAGAAGCCTACAAGGAAGGCTGCCGCCACGGTTACGAAAAGGCCATGAGAGAGATTCATGGAGACATGGGCTTCCGTGATGGCGGAAGAAATTATTCAGGATCAGGTATGGGAGAACGCAGATATCCCGGCTATTTCCCTGAATATCCCCGCATGGATGACATGGGAGAACGCAGACGCAGACGCGCCAACGGTGAGTTTTATTAATGGTGGAGGGGTGGAATGCCCCTCTTTTTAAACAAAGGTTATGGAACAGAGATTGGATACATACAGCAGATTCCCATCTGGCATGAGGGAATATCTGGAAGCATACGGCTTTCATTTCAGCAAGAAACTTTATGAATGGGCCGTCTCAAAAATGAAAGTGAAAGACGAAACCACGGGTAAAGAAAAAAAGTTGGAGCCGTGGAGCAAAGACGAAGTGGACGATATGCTGAAAGCGAACGGAATTACCATCGAGCACGACAAGGGTTATGACGTTGCTTATGTCGCAAACATGCTGAAAGCGGATTTCTATAAAAAATCATTGGTTGACGAGGCACATTTGTGCAAGCATATAAAGTGCTACCTTGATGATATTGATGGCGATCCTTGCAGGGCGTTTGACGAGTTCTTTGCCACCTGTATAGGTAAAGGGATTCCTGTAATCTGGTCGGATGTGATATGATTGTTCAGGAGTTCTACATACCAAAATATGGGGACTGGCACGTCAAAGTGTATTATGCGGTACACACCTATTGGGCGGATCGGATCATTATGGACCTGTACCGTATAGGATGCAGGGGGGATTCCCTCAAGCGTGCGTATCGCAATCTGACTGAAGGCAGAATGAATACCGGTCTAACCTATTCGGACTACAGGAGAAGAGAGACAGTAATGGTTATCTCACTAACCTCTACCCCCGAAGAGTTTCAAAATTCGTGGGACCACGAAAAAGGTCATTTGTGCCGGCATATCTCCAAGGCTTTCGGGATTGATCCTTATGGAGAGGAAGCGCAATATCTCAGTGGATATGTCGGTCAAAAGATGTTCCCTGTAGCCAAAAAGTTCTTATGTGAACATTGCAGAAAGGGAATGGAAAAATAATAATCGAACAGAAGCGTTCTTTGACTTGTTGGAATTACCGTTTTTACAAAATAGTCGTGAAATTATATACATAAATCCAATAAAATTATATATCTTAATTATATGATATTATTGGAATAACAAATACTTTATTCTATCTTTGAGCCGAATTTTAAATTATAGATGGAAATGGAACAAGAAAACAACAATGCGATTCTTTCTTTTGAAGACTTTAAAAACCAAAACGGCATCGTTTATTGGTGGGCCTCAGAAGTAATGGTTATGCTTGGATATAATGATATGAAAGCATTTTGTAAAGTTCTTGACCGCGCGACAAAGGCTTTTGTTTCGCTCAACATTCCTCATTATGAAAATATAATAGCTGTGAAACGCAATAATAATGGTGTTGAGTTCCAAGACTTCAAACTTACACGTTTTGCGTGTTATCTTGCTGCTATGAATGGCGATCCAAAGAAGCCAGAAGTAGCATTGGCGCAAGCTTATTTCGCACAGCAAACACGAAAATTTGAATTATACATTGAAAACAATCAGGAAATAGACCGCGTGCTAATACGTGAAGAACTTGCAGATGGAAACAAATCTCTCGCTTCAACAGCAAAAGCCGCAAATGTTACTGATTATGCAAAGTTTCAAAATGCAGGTTATCTGGGTATGTATAATATGGAATCGTGGAAGCTTGAAAAGAAACGTGGCGTTAAAAAAGGAAAGCTATTTGACAGAATGAGCCGTACCGAACTTGCTGCCAATCTATTCCGTGTTACCCAAACCGAAGAGCTTATAAAGAGTAAACAAATATCTGGACAAGCTAATTTAGAACAAACACACTATACTGTTGGAAGACAAGTCCGAAATATAGTAGAACAAAATACTGGGCGCAAACCTGAACAGTTGCCACAAGAAAAAGAATTGCCTATAATTAAAAAAGCTCTTAAAATGACAGCAAAGGAAATGAAAAAGATTGATAAATAATTTTTTCGAATTGTAGTTTTGTTCTGCAATCTAAAGGTGCAAAAAAAGATACCCCCCATACATCTACACTAGTGAGCTACGGTCAACGTAGCCTTTCAATGTATCAAGGGCTATCTTCATGGCGCAAAGATAAAATTAAATATTCAAAAACGCAAAATAAAGTAACTATTTAGCATTAAGCGGTAATCCCCAACGGGTTTTACCGCTTTTTTTATGTTAACAGAATATGGAAGAAGATAAGTTGAACATATTGCTTGAACATGCTGATGATGTGCCTCACTGGTATTTCTGTCGTTTACTTGCTGTGATGCGATGGAACGTATAGAGAGGTTCATTTATAGACTGATACCCTTTGTCGTGTTGGCAAGGGTGATATCGTTGTGCCTGTAATGAAAGGCACTCCACTTGCAATAAGTAAAGTGCCTTTTGATTTGAACGTTGGTCGAAACCTCAACGTGTGTCTATACTAACATGTGGCAATATTCATAATCCAATACTATTTCTCGGATATCCTATTTATTTCTTTGTAGATACATTGCAGTGTAACCACATCGTTTTTGAACTCATCTATGGTATTACAGTCTATCAGTGTGGCATAATTGAAAAGCACACGTGCTATATCATCCGCAAGTTGCTTGGGTGATTGCCACTCGTTAAAATACTTAGTAAGTGAAGTAAAATCGTATTCTTTCTTGTTTTCGTTATTTGTTTCCATACTTCTAAAAATTAACAATGTTGCGTTTTTGGGTGTGAAAGTTATGCACTCCATGTCAATGAAGTGCTATAATCATACACTATGTTTGATTGATTATACTATTCTCGCAAGTTTTCCGTCAGACGGTTTACCACCAAACAGGTGATTGATGTAAGCCAAACCTTTCTGCGTGCAAAGCACTACCATTACTATAAATCCAGGGTGATTTTCACGTGGGACGGGCTTTTCTTTCATCTCGAAATATCCTGCATCAATGTATTTTTGTTTTGGTTCATTGCGATTGGCAAAGAATACTCCCAACTCTCTTAACTTCTTAAAAAGAGTGTTTCTTCCGAAAGGTAGCCCGAGTATCTTTGCTGCCTGTCCTATGTCGCACTTTCCTTCCATCGCAAAGGCTTTGTCAGCAAAGTCGGCTTTGGGCTGGAGTTTCTCTATTTGTTTCTGCTGCTTTTCATTCTCCAAAGCCAAGCGTTCTTTCTCTTCTTCGGCTTGAACCACCATTAAGGCAAGTTCTTTTCGGGAAAGCTCGTGCTTGTTTTCCTCACATGCGATAAAGTATTTTCTCGCTTGCTTCCCACGCTCGTTATTCTCAATCATGGATAGTTCTTTTGCCATGCTGATTGAGAGAGCGTATTCGATTCGTGTCGTAGCTCCTATTTCTCGCTCCACAATTTCGGTGAATGATTGATAATCAACACCTTCAATAAAATCATAAGATTTAATACGGTCTTTAATCCACGTTGAAAAATCTCTTTTACTTTCAAGAAAAGCATGTAAATCACGTGCATTAACGGCTTTCTTACCGTTGTTATCACTAATAGGAATCAGTTCATTCGTTGTGTTAAGCATATTTATAACGAATATGATAAAAAGAAACCCTCCGTAGGTGTGCTTAACACAACATACGCAGGGCATAGAAGTTGCAGATTGTTTCCTTTCTGCCACCTTAGAGGGTTTCCCAATATCTTGTACAAAATGTATTCGCTTTATTTTGCCCAAGAATTATTATGTTGTATTAAGCACTGCAAAGTAACGCATAATTTTTGTAACGGCAAAACTTTACTGTATGTTTTTTACATAAAAAAGCCACGATAGGGTTTACCGTGGCTTTATAGATTAATTTTATTAACTCCAATTACTCCAATATCATTCTCGCATGTTCCATCATATTAGGAACTTCATTTGAAATACTCTTAGATGTAGCGTCTTTTGGTGCGTACATTACTTGTATCATTCCGCTCTGAACCGTAAGAGCAACCATCATATCCCACTTGCCAGACATACCGTTTACGAAAATAAACATGTCTTTATCATTATTCATTGTAGCAGGAGCATATCTTTCCAACAGAAAATCCATAATATCATCTGTGTATTTATATTGCAATCCAAATCCACAAGCGTTCATCTTACCGTTTTTGAATGTGTATATGATAGCAACACCATCCTTACTATCCTTATATCCCAAGGACGTAGCATTATCAGTTACAAGTTCCCTTTTCTCCTTAGCCTTTATATCAGCCTTATTTGCTCCAAAGTCCAACACAGGTTCAACAAATGTATTATATTTCGGTTTCACTTCTACGGCACACTTTACAGTTTCAGCACCATTGGAAGCTACAATAAAAGTTTTTCCAACATGACCGCCTTCAACAATACCGTTACTACTAACCTTCGCCACAAACTCATCCTCTGAACTCCATGTAACATTATCGGAAGCGATTAACTTAATCTCATCCTCATAATACAATGAAATTTCCGACTTATCCAGTGACAAGCTGTTTTCATCATCATCCGAACAAGCGGTAAACACCAACATAGGCAACATTGCCAGTAAAAACAAAATTTTCTTCATGATTATATAACTTTTTATTAAAACGCTGCAAAATTAATAAACTAATATATAATAATTAAGTCTCGTGTCAAGAAAAAGAATATGCTATATAACACAAAAATCCCCACCAAAATAATTCGGTGGGGAAAATCTTATTTGATAACGCCAAATTCTTTTAGCATTTTTCTACTTATAGTAGGACTTTCTTTTACAGTCTCAATAATCTGCTTCATCAATTCGCTTTTGTTATTGATATTTCCTCTATAAGTATTCCTGTTGAATTTATCCCTTTTAGCTCTTATAAGATTGGTACAGTTGACAAATGAATCGTATAACAGGAATGGACACTGTTTTACCGTTATGGGCAAATAATAATCAGTCAGAATATCAGGGAGATTACGGTTTATTTTAGAATTTATTACCAAACCTCCTATTATGTCTCCGTTTTCATCAAAGCCAAGCACTACGAAAAATTTATCACGTGTATTGTCTCCGTTTTTTGGGGTTATGCCATTACTACCGTCAAGTGCAAGCATATAAACATCCCCAACTTTTATATTGTTTTGTATGAGCTTGTCCCCCAAGTCACCAAGAAGATCTCCTATGCTTGTCATAATAATGCGGATTCTATGGAGAGATTTTCTTTAATATAATCCAACATATCGTTGGTAGCCATTCCGTCTTTTGCCATACCTAAAACGTCCATTACTTTTTTCCCTGAATTGCTATAAGCTCTGTTCCATTCTTCTCCATGTGATTTTTCTCTTAACTCTCCATATGGCAAATAGGCGTTTTTTTCTATTGACCTGTCGATTTCCTCAATATCGGCTTTTGACAGGTAATCCAAATCAGCCTCCCTTTTTGCAGTCAGCATATAATACGCATCACAGTCTCCCTTTGATACGCTTCCGTCTATCATGGCCTTAAGTTCTTTGTCGCAATAACAATCGTTCTTGATGCAGTTATATAGAATAGAAGGAACCGGACCGTCAGGCAAAGCACAAAATTCATCAGTAGTCATGCGGAAACCATACTTTGCCAGATATGAAATATTTGCAAAATATATCACTTTGAATACGTGATAATAATCCAATCCTTTTGTCTTGTTTAGAATATACAAAACAATTTCGGTCAGCTTTTGTTTGTCAAATTTTGTCATATTATTCTTAATTATTTGGAACAAAAATAGCATAACTTTTTGATATATCGTTCACAAATCAGTAATTCGTTTCACAAAGTATGTTTTAAAGCATACTTTGAATATATTCAGTGCGTCTATTAATCTTAGTCCGTAGGGCAGTTAGGCGATTTCGGGTAAAGGGCAGCCCGGTCTTTGTCAAAATACCCCTTGCGTTCAATCGTTCAACTACCTTGTCAATATCTTGCGGAGTATTGCAGCCTTCCAACATGGCGGCTATCATATTGTTTTTTTCATCGTTCATCGCTTCTTTCCTCCGCTTTTCCCCGTTCGCCTTACCGCCTTTTGCCTGACCTGATGTAGTACCGCCTAATGATGTACATTTGTTTCCAGCTTTGGAAATGAAATAACCGTTTTCCTCAATTTGTTTTTTCTTTACTTCCAATGCTGATTTAGTTCGTTCCTGTATAAGTTCTCGTTCGAGTTCCGCAGCAAAGGAGAAAGCGAACAAAATCATTTCGTCCATCGCTTTTATCATACCACAATTCAAATCAATGCCCATTTGGACGATTACAAGACGAATTTTACGCGGTTTTAGTTCATCATTGATAAGTTTGTTTAAATCGCTCATAGAACGCCCCAAACGGGAAATTTCGGCTACTATCAGCATGTCTCCAGCCTCCAGTAATGGAAGTACATCAGTTCCTAATTTCCGTTTCTTATAGGTTACACCGCCGGATATTCCTTCTTCCGTTATCACAATGTCGGATTTTAAACCGTTTCTTTTCAACCATTCTTGGACGGTTCTGTTTTGTTGCTCCAATGTTTGTTTGTCAGTGGATACACGACCATATTCTACTACTTTCATAAATTTCCCCTCCTTAGATTAAATTCGCTATTATATTATTCGTTTCGTTGTTCTTGGCTTCTGTAAGCCCTAATTCGGATATATTTTGAAGCGCAATTTCGCATTGTTGGCTAATGTATGAGATTTCATCGGCATCAATATCACGGCTATCGTATATAAACGCTTTCGCCAGCTTGATGGCAAGACCTTGACACACATCCCCGGCAACTTTTTCGGCTGCTATAATGTTATAGCAAATTATTTGCTTAATACTTAGTTGTTTGTTCGTTCCCATATTCTTTTGTTTTTAAGTTAGTAATCAAGTTCATTTAAAAGTCTTGTGTATTTGTTCACACTATCTCTATATGATTCAAATAACGGACAATTATAATAGCTAATTTTAGCCATTTCATTTCCGGTTTCGGACAATCTTTCAACATAGTAATTTAATGCGAAAGAATACTTTTTCTTTAGTTCATTATCATTATGTTGTTTATCGAAGTATTCACTACATGATGATAGGCTCAATGATAATAAAGCCAAAATTGCAATTTGTTTCATAATTCAATCATTTAATTATAAATAATAGTTCCGCCCATGGAACTTGCACCACTTGCAAGGCGTTGAACCTTTGGCGGATAATTCGGATTAAAAACCGTTATTTCCTGTCAGCTCCTTACCTACTCCAACAGCTAACCAAATCAAGACGCAAATCATGAACATATTATTTCCTCCTTAATTAAATTTATTCGTTCATTCTTACCTATCGCCTACCCGGCAGCCGTATTACTGCCGGGGCATCATTTGAACGCTGGTCGTAACCTCAACGTGCTCTTATGCTAATTGTGGCAATATATTCACTTTAATCAACGCATCACGAAGAACAGATATAGTTGATAAATCATTCTTGAATACTTCGATGTTGTCCTCGGTAACAAGAGATGCGTAGTTGAGTATCAGTTGAGCAAGATCATCAGCAAGTTGCCTAGGTGATTCCATCTCATTGAAAAGTTCTTGAATGCTGGACAAATCGTATTCTTTCTTGTTGCTTTTATTTAATTCCATATTTTTTGTGTATTTTAAAAGTTTACAATCTATTAATTAACAACATTGCAAAATTGAACATGAAATATGCACCCACCTCATAAGAAAAGTGGGTAAATGAATTTATGTGGCAAAAAACAAGGTTACGCGGCTGGATTCAGCTCACCTTTTATCTGCTTGATGGCTTTCTTCACGTCCCAATCATTTTCATATAGAGCAATAATGAAGCGTCTACCTTTCTGCGTCCATACAGTATATGTGTTGGTATGGGTATTACCTCTTTCACTTGTGAAAATATTGGTTCTCGTTTCATGCATACCCCATTTGTCGTATGGTGATTTTAAGAGCCACTGCCCCGACTGTTTGAACTGTATTCCAAGTTCTTTCAGTTTGCTATTTAGTTTCTCTGCCGACATACCTATCTCTTTTGCTATTTGAGTTGCAGTAAGAGCATTCACACTCTGCAAGTGGTTGTCGTAGTAGTTGACTTTCGGAGCGGCTTTCTTGATTTCCTCTGTCTGAATCTCAATGGTGACTTGTTGTTGTTCGGTTTCAGCTTCAAGCTGCTTTAACCGTTCCTCTCTCTTGGCAAGGGTAGCTTGTGCGATGGTTAGAGCACGTGCCATGATTTCTTCGGGAGTGTCGTCCTGCTTGGTGGCGAGGTAGCCGCCTGTCTTGCGGATGGACTTTAAAATCTCCTTTACGCCTTTCTTAAATTCTTTGGCAATTGGCTTGCGGGATTGCATTAAGACTTCATATAAGCCATCTTCGGTTAAGAACCAAACTTGCTGATTTCCACCGGGGGTCGGAAGATTGTTCCGAACCTTTTCATCGTCATCAACAAGGTTTACTAATTTGTTTACGCTACTTTGGTCATACTCGATACACTCTGCCACTTCTTTGGCAAGGAACAACGGATTTTCGGCAGTTCCGTAAACCGTGAATTTGTGCCCAAGCAACTCAGTTTCGCTTAGGACTTGAATAGGTTCTGTTCGCATAACAAAAAAAATGCACCTACTACGAGCTGCGAACAAAACCATAGGATTTTATTTGTGGACGTTTCCATTACCACACTCGGTAGGTGCAATATCTTAATATAAATAAAGATAATACTCGATATGTACTGGCAAAAAATAAACTCCAATGATGAAGTCATAGGAGTTTGCCGCCCCTATAATTTTGTTCGCACTGCAAAGTAAAGCATAATTTTTGATATGGCAAAACTTTGCAGTGTATTTTTCAAAAAAGCCACGATAGTGTTTACCATAAATATCATTTCTAGTTATATGCCTAGCTATTCCAATTGTATCTTATTTTTTTTACAATATTTCTCAAAAGCACGCTTCCCCTTCTTTATGCAACTAATGTCACACCTCCTATTTTTGCCACCAAAAGAAACTACAAGAAACTTTATTGCCGTAATTCCTACAGCTCCTTTCCCGGATTTTACTATCATTAAGTTATATCCATTTATATCTTCAGTATATCCATCTGTGTCTTCGTGCTCTTCTACAAATTTTGAAAAAAACTTCATCATATCATACACTTCTTGGGCTGTTCCAGATATAACATTAAATCCGTCAAGGTAAATTGTTTCGGAAAACATTAGCGAAAAAACCTTTCTCCCATCATTATATGTTGATACTCCAGACGTATATCCACATCCATCATATATTACTTTAACAACCCTCCCGTTCCCTTGCGAATAAGAAGAGCAGATTGAAATAAACGAAATAAACATCAGTAATAAAATCTTCTTCATACCATATAGCTTTAATTGTTATTCAATGAATCAACGTAAACGCAATCCTCCCAGTATTTAGGAACATAAAGATTTTCAAGCCCTACCATCATCCGAAATTTCATAAAACGACTGATATAGACGGGAAAGGACTTCTTCATAAAACTTATTGGAAAGTTCATCGCTTATACCGATACCAATAAGATAGTCATAGGTGTTGGCAATCACATAATCAAAACAGGTATTTGCATCATCTTCCATGGATACTTTATCAACCTTATCACCTAAATCTACAAGAAACGTATATATGGCATTCCGTATTTTCGGATTTATCTCACGCATATTATCGTCTGACAAATACTTCCAATGAAAATTCTCTATGCCATTCCTCACGTGAACCGCAATAGCTTTTGCCAAACGATTCTTGTCGCATAATATTTCGCTTGCCATTTGTTTCAATAACGCTTTGTCCTCTTCGGATATTTTTATTTCCATGATTTTAATCGCCTTTCTTGTTCAACAGCCTTTCTTCCGTCTGCTTCAATGTATTTTTCTTGATATTTAGCTGGTGCTCCACTATAAGGTCGTAGTCACAATTACCATCACCACCTTTGCTTGTCACCACCAAAAGCTCCAATAGCATCAAGAACAGAAAAAGAAATGCGTAAAATCCTAATGCTATTTTGCTTTCTTCAAGAATACTGAACAACGCCTGCAATTCTTCCAAAAAACCTGTGTCTGCTTCTTCATAGTCTTTACGAACTACATCGGCTACCTGCATTTTTGCTTGCTGGTACGAATTTAGCTGTTTGTTGTAATCTTTTAAAGCATTCTCGTTGGCTTTAGCTTGACCACTTAGCGGATTTTCTACATTTCTCTTGTTTACGCTCGTCACTTTTTCTTCTATTGGATTCCCATCCTTATCAACCCCAGTCTGCTTTGTTGTTGTACTTACATCCGTAGCCACAATAACAGGATTCTTTGATAATAATTCATAAATCCTAATATTCTCTCTTCCTATGGAATCTATCTGCTCAGTAACCCTCTTTATGTCAGCATCTAAATATGCCATACGCTCAGGAATCGCTTCATTAATCTGTTTTGCTCTTATTTCCTTCATCTTAACGTCAATATCATTCTTGAAAATGATTTGGTCAAAGATTGTAGAGCCTAAAACTGCCATTAAAAAAGCTAATAACCCTCTAATAAATCCCATCCATCCGAGCTTCCCAACGGTTAATATAATAAAACGCTCTATGCAAATTATGATAGTCGTAAACACAAGCGATATGAGTATCTTACCATGTAGGCTTTCGATACCAACATATCTGTCCGCAAAGCAAAAACCAATAGTACCCCAAATGATAGAAAGTATAATGATTGCAGATATGTATCTTTTAAAAGTCCTATGACTTGCTTCTCCACATTCCTTCAGTATATCGGATTTCCATCCGATAATAAAGCATCCTATTTTAGTAAGTATTCCCATAACCGCACACTATCGTATAAATGATTCAGATTTGGCAGCAACACCTTTAAGGAATCCTCTCTCGTATGAATCAATCATGCTCATCATCTTGCTTTCTCCTACGTCAAGGGCATCCTCCATCTCTTTTATCTTTTTAAGGTGTTCGTTGTATGTTTCTTTTCGTGCCTTCAATGACATGGAAGAGGAAGTTAGCCCCTGCGTTTCCACAATATCAATCTGCACGTTTATATCACGTATATCGCTTTCGTATCTCAGTCTTACTTGTTCAAAAAGCATTTTAAGACCGTTGTTTATAATCTTCTTCTTTGATTCCTTATACTGTATGTCAGAGTTACACATTGCATCATTGTAACCATCTTGCTCATAGTCAGTCTGTATGTAGGAGTATATGACATCAATAGGCATACCGGTACCATATTTAATTGTTATAGTATTGCTTTCTAGATTTGGCTCTGAATCATCAACAAAATCCTCTCTTCTAATCTCAGGCAGAATTTCCTTACTATTATCCTCCACATTTGGCAATCCAACAACTTCTGTGTTATTAACTTGGTTGCCCTTCTTGAAAAAATTAAAAAGTCCCATATTTATTTATTGTTTTAGTTGGAATATCAAATTTTGCATGTCCTCTTTGGTGGCAAGAACTACATAGTGTAATAAGATACTTATCATTATATTCCCACGGCCGAAGTTTCCTCCCATTTTTATCAATATGATATTGCTTATGATGTACAACCAAATTTTTTTCACTTCCACATATTGTACATTTATATCCATCTCTTTCTAATATATGCATTCTCTTTTCACGCCACCTTTCATCAAACAGAAGTTCTCTATATGAACCGTGATTAGAATAATATTGTTTCATTTTCTCAACCCCTTTCTAAAACTACTGTTTGCACTCCTTGAACTCTTCATAAGTCCACCTTTTACAACCCAAATGATAACCGCAATAAAAAATAGTATGTCCATAACAACATTACATTTTAGTTAAACGTTGCAAAATTACAACATAATTCCAAACTGTCCAAAAATAAGAGGTATGTTAGATCGCATGAAAAAAAACTAAATAAAAATTTGTCTTTGCAATATAATGTATTACTTTTGCAGTATAACATAATACAATATATAGAATGGAAACAGTAATAAGAAAACAAACATCGTTCCGGCTACGTGAAGATTTGCTTCAAGTATTGCAGGAACACGCAAAGAAGGCAAACAGAAGCCTAAACAATTTTGTAGAGAGCACTTTGATGGATGCGATGTATTCTTCACCAAATGAAGAAACGGTTGCAGCCATAAACGAAGCGCGTTCTGGCAAGTATTCTGGAACGATAGACACTACAGATTTTGATTCATTCATGAAATCTATCAACGAAATAGAATGAAGACGATCCGTTATAGTACAAAGGCAAAGAAAGATTTGAAGAAGTATAGGAATGACGTCCAGCTAATGAAAGCCTTATATGATATATTGAAAAAGTTAGCAAACGGTGACATCCTTCCCAAAGAATATAAAGCACATGCCCTAATAGGAAACTACAAGGACTGCAGGGAATGCCATATCAAAAATGATTTTCTTCTGATATGGATGGACACAGAACACGATGCAATAGAAGTTATCAGAATCGGAAGTCATTCCGAATTGTTCTAAACATATATTTACTCAAATTTCGCCCTCAATACAGACAAGCATATTAGATTTTCTTTTGTCAATCCTACACCTTTAATGCGAATCAATCCCAAACAGCCCCCACAATCGGAAATCAATATACCGAGTTGGAGGCTAATATTAATTATTATTTCTCAATATTAGCTCTGATCTGTTTAAGTAACAAAAATGCCCCTTCCATCTTATAATTACCCAGACATTGTTGGGCTTGCATAATACAGCTTTCGACAGTGAGAGCTAAATCGGGAGTAAATGCAGATTTATTTATTTGCATTGTTTTGGGAAGTTGGCTAGCATGATCATTGAACCATGCAATCATTTCATTCAATTCTTCCTCTGTGTAACTTTGTCTTTTCTCAGCCATACTATAAAAATTTAAGCTATTATTACAGGAACAGCAAAATTAAAAATCTTGTTTAAAATATGCATATTATGAGATTGATTTATTCATGATTTAGACTTTTTTAAGCCACCCGATATATAATCTATCACTTTCCTGTTAGCCTCATCAATCTTATCCCTGTCGAAATCAATGTATATATCTGTAACATCACAACCAAAGGAGTGTCCCAAAGCTAAAGATATCACATCTTTAGGGACATCCGCCTTATGTGCTAACGTAGCCCAGGTATGCCGGGCCCAATATGTTGAAAGTTCGGGGAACAATGGTTGCTTACTCTTTTTCCCACCAAGCCCTTTTCGTTCAAACGGACCTATCCCTTTAAGATTCTTATTCATCCTATGGGTAAAATCATGATAGTCTCCATAGTTATCTAATATATCTAGCAAATGAGTTTTACCTTGATACCTATCCAATATAGCTTGTGCTTCCGGCTCTATTTTAATAGAGTAAAACTTCTTTGTTTTCTGCCGATAATATTCTATACGTCCATCTATTATATCCTTGTGTTCAAGTAAAAGCAAATCACCTATATTTATTCCAACAAGATATACAATCAACATAAATATATCCCTGTATTTCTTTTCAAACTCCTCACAAGGATAATCACGCAATAATCTCAATTGTTCAACAGATAAAGCACGTTTTCTAGTTTCTTCTTTTTTTATCTTATACTTTCGAAAAGGATATAAGGTAGTAATTTCTTCATCAATAGCATAATTGAATACTGCACGAATGTTACGCAGGTGAATAGAATAAGCGTTTACTTTCATCCCTGATTCAGCCATCCAACTTTCAAAATTAGACAGCCATTTCCTATCCATTGTGTCAAAGGTGCATTCCGGATCATATTCAAGCAGTTTATTTCTAGTTGTATTATAAACCGTTTTTGTTCCTGTATTACTCTTTATGGAAACAAACTCATCAAGATAATCTATAAAACATCTTGTTTTTTTTACAACCTTTTCATCAAATACATATTCGCTGATTATCTCCTTGGCTTTAGCGGAAGGCAAAGAAGATAATCTAGCTTCATCGTCAATAATCAACTTTTCAGCTTTATTCTTCAAACTGACAAGCCTTACATTCTTCACTTTATACTGTGGTACAGATTTGTCCAAATAAGACACTTCATTAAACTTTTCAGAAGACGGTGTAGATATTCCGGTGGAGAAAACAAACCTCGTTTTCCCTATCCGTATCACAAGAAGAATCATCTGAGACCCATCCTTCTTTGCTCTTGTATCAGGTATCAATCTTACTGTTGCCATTGTTTTGTGACGTTTTTGTGACGATAAAGATACATAATACCCCCCAAATAACCATCTTAAACGGAATATTTTCTTTGATAATAATATAAAAAAAAGCACTTACCATTAGATAAGTGCTTGATATTCAGCAGAGCGGCAAACGGGACTCGAACCCGCGACCCTCAGCTTGGGAAGCTGATGCTCTACCAACTGAGCTACTTCCGCAGATTTTTTTCCCTTTATTCTGAAAACATCGGCAAAGGTAATGAAATCTTTTAAAAAAGAAAAAACGAAACCGCTAAAAAAATACTCTATTCTTGCCACTGCCGCAGAAATCATGTACATTTGCTTTCATAAAAACTTCAAGCAAACCAATGAGACGAATCATACTTATTACCGGTGGAGCACGTTCGGGCAAAAGTACCTATGCGGAAAAGCTGGCGCTCAGCCTCTCGCCCAACCCTGTCTACCTCGCTACGGCACGTATATGGGATGAAGAATTCCGCAAACGGGTGATACACCACCAGGAAAGGCGCGGACCGGAATGGACAAACATAGAAGAAGATAAAGAGCTGAGCCGCCACTCGCTGTCCGGACGCACCGTACTGATAGACTGCATAACGTTGTGGTGCACCAACTTCTTTTTCGACCTGAATGCCGATACAGACCGTTCCCTTGCCGCAACCAAAGCCGAATTCGACCGCTTTACGGCACAGGATGCCACATTTATATTTGTCACCAACGAGATAGGTATGGGCGGCACATCCGAAAACGAAATACAACGGAAGTTTACGGATATGCAAGGCTGGATGAACCAGTATGTGGCTTCACGGGCAGATGAAGTGATTTTAATGGTGTCGGGGATTGCAACAAAAATTAAGTGTGAATAAGTACGGAATATAAGAATGAAGTATAAGGTATAAAATTATGAAGACATTTGATATAATAGGGCCGGATGAAGCTATACGACCGGCACTGGTTGAGAAAATCAATAACCTGACCAAGCCAAAAGGGTCTTTGGGAATGCTGGAAAGCCTTGCACTACAGGTCGGACTTATCCAGCAAAGCCTGACTCCCACTCTGCAACATCCTCAGAATATCATCTTTGCTGCCGATCATGGTATTGTAGAGGAAGGTGTCAGCCTCTCACCCAAAGAAATTACCTGGCAGCAAATCAGTAATTTCCTTCATGGGGGTGCCGGCGTCAATTTCCTGTGCCGCCAGCACGGATTTGCATTAAAGATAGTGGATGCGGGAGTAGATTATGACCTGCCTTATGAAAAAGGTATCATCAATATGAAAGTGCGCAAAGGTACACGCAACTATCTGCACGAAGCTGCAATGACCGAAACGGAAATGGAACTGTGCCTGGAACGGGGTGCGGAAGTGGTGCGCCGTTGCCGCAAAGAAGGCAGTAACATACTCAGTTTCGGGGAAATGGGGATAGGCAACACATCCTCTTCTTCCCTATGGATGAGTTGCTTCACCGGCATTCCGCTAAAAGAATGCGTCGGTGCGGGAAGCGGGCTGGACGATGCAGGTATCCGCCATAAGTACGAAGTCTTGAAACAGTCGTTGGACAACTACAAAGGAGACGGTTCGCCGCGTGACATCATCCGCTACTTCGGCGGGTTGGAAATGGTTATGGCAGTAGGCGCCATGCTACAAGCCGCCGAGCTGAAAATGATTATTCTGGTAGACGGCTTCATCATGACAAACTGTATCCTTGCCGCTGCCAAGCTATATCCCGAAGTGCTGCATTATGCCGTATTCGGACATTGCGGAGATGAATACGGGCATAAGCTTGTGCTTGATTCATTAAATGCCAAACCGTTGCTGCACTTAGGATTAAGACTCGGAGAAGGCACGGGAGCTATCTGTGCATATCCCATCATAGAATCGGCTGTCCGCATGATTAATGAAATGGATAACTTCGCACACGCTTCCATCACCAAATACTTTTGAGAAGCCCCTCAAACGTCATCTTTAAGCAGAGAACCATTTTATAGATAACATATATAACTTTGTTGATAGTACCCATATTTTAATTTTATAGACAACACCTATATATAATGAACATTCTGGCTGCATTTATCTTCTTCACCCGACTGCCCTTTTGGAAAATCAGGGAAGTACCCGCCGCATGTTTCAAGCATGTAGTACCCTACTGGCCGCTAACCGGCTGGCTGACGGGCGGCATCATGGCAGGCACTCTCTGGCTGACCGGACAGATACTGCCCGTATCCCTTGCCTGGATTATTGCCATCATCGCCCGCCTGCTTGTTACGGGATGCCTGCACGAAGACGGGTTAGCGGACTTTCTGGACGGGTTCGGCGGCGGCACCACCCGCGAGCGTACGCTTGCCATCATGAAAGATTCCCATATAGGAAGCTACGGAGTTATCGGACTGATATTCTATTTCCTGCTGCTGTTACAGATGCGCAATCTACCTCTGAATTTCCTTTGTATCCTTGTCTTCTGCGGCGACTGCTGGTGCAAGTTCTGCGCATCCCAACTCATTAACTGCCTGCCATACGCCCGAAAAGAAGAAGACAGCAAGGCTAAAGTCGTGTACAACCGCATGAGTTGCCAGGAATTGATATCCGCCTTCATCTGCGGATTGCTTCCTTTCGTCTTACTCCTGCCGGTAAAGATGTGGCCTGCCACCCTCTTCCCGCTGCTCGCATTCGTACTGCTGTGCCGCCTTATGAAACGCCGCCTGCAAGGATACACGGGTGATTGCTGCGGAGCGGCTTTCCTGCTTTGCGAACTGGCATTCTACATAGGCAGCCTTGTATTGGTATATGTCTATGCAAGCTTCGGAATCGATTTCCTTACGGACTATGTCTCGGTTCCCTTTTATTTTCATTAAACATTTAATCTGAAAAGTTATGGAAGTCATACTTATTCGCCACACCTCCGTCGATGTACCGCCCGGCGTATGTTACGGACAAACGGATGTTCCCCTGAAACCGACATTCGAACAGGAAGCGGCCGTTACTCAAGAGAACCTGAAAGCCTTTCTGCCTTTCGACCATGTATATACCAGTCCGCTTACGCGCTGCGTACGCCTTGCCACCTATTGCGGCTATCCGGATGCGGAACGGGACAAACGGATTATGGAGATAAACTTCGGCAGTTGGGAAATGAAACCTTTCGACCGCAACGACGACCCGCGCCTACAGGAGTGGTATGCCGACTATTTGAATGTAGCGGCTACGGGTGGCGAGTCGTTCGCCATGCAGTACCGGCGTGTCAGCAACTTTCTCGATGAGCTGAAAGGAAAGCCCTACCAGCGGGTGGCCGTTTTTGCCCACGGCGGCGTCCTGATTTGCGCACAGATATATGTCGGCATCATCAAACCCGAAGAGGCATTCAGCGCACTGACACCCTATGGCGGTATCGTCAGGATTACCCTTTAGCACTCAGAAGAATGAGGGAATAACGTACATACAGGTAGCGGTAGCAACAACGATGATTACCATTATCCATTCCACACTGCGGTTGATACGCACGGCAATCCTCATGTCTTCGGTTGTCAAAGGCCGTTCATTGTCGCCGATATAAGGTTTCCACACTTCCTCGCCAAAATAGTTGTGAGGACCACCGAAGCGGCAGTCCAATATTCCGGCAAGCGCCGCTTCCGGATAGCCGGAATTGGGACTGGCATGCTTGCTGCCGTATTTCCCCACAAAAAGCAGTAACGGGAATCTGCCGGAAACCGCCACCATGAGAAAAGCCGTCAGACGGGCGGGGATATAGTTGGCTACATCGTCCAGACGTGCCGCGAAACAGCCGAACCGACGGTAGCGCTCATTCCTATACCCTATCATGGAGTCGAGTGTATTTATCATCTTATAGGCAAGCATCCCCGGCACACCCAGCAACATATACCAGAACAGCGGAGCGATTACGCCGTCGCTCAGGTTCTCCGCCAACGTCTCTAATGCCGCCGTACGTACTTCCTGCGCCGAAAGTCCGGAAGTGTCGCGCCCCACAATACGGGCTACCTGCTTCCTTCCCTCTTCCAACGAACGGTCTACAGCCTTAAACACCCCGCAAACTTCGCGCACCAGCGTAGTACCCGCAAGGCAATAAAAGATGAGCAGCACCTGCAAAGTCAAAAGCAGACCGGGAGAATAATGCGCTGCCCGACGCAACAGGAACAATGTAAGCAGATAAACGCCTGCCACCAGTACCAACGACATGACAGCCCCTTTCAGGAAACGGGCATTCCCCTTATTCAGACGATGCTCACAGAACGAAATGGCCTTTCCGAAAGCCACCACAGGATGCGGCAGCCAGGCAGGGTCGCCCAACCAATGGTCGAGCAGCCATGCCGTAAGCAGCGGCAGGTTCAGATTGAAAGCAATGCCTAAAAATATGATTATATCTTCCATAAAATGTTTTATCACTCAGGTTCTACTATTACTCCGGCTCTACCCCGCCATAAATTCCTCTATCGCCGCCACCAGCCTGTCGTTCTCTTCTGGTGTCTGTGTGGCTATGCGGAAAAAGCGCTCGTCCAGCCCCGCAAAGTTGGACGCATCCCGAATGAGTATGCCATGCTCCCCGGCAAGATACTCTTTCAAGGCAGATGCCTTGCCCATGCGAAGCTGCACCAGCATAAAATGCGTCTGCGTATCCCAAACGTCCAATCCGCCTACGGCTTTGAGCGCCTTGCCCAGACGCGCCGTCTCCTGCAGATAAGCAGCCACATCCAACGGTTCGGGCACATCGTTCTCCAACAGGAAAAGTCCTGCTTCAATGGCAAGCCGGTTGACCGACCACGGCATACGGTTGGTGCGCAGCCGCTCCAGCAAACCGGAGCTACCCGTTACATATCCAAGCCGCAAACCGGGAATCGCATACCTTTTCGTCATGGAATGCAGCAGGAGTACATTCGGATACTCCGCCGCCTCTGCCGGAGAGAAAAGCGGACACAGCGTAAAGAACTCATAAGACTGGTCTATAATAAAACAAACCTGCGGATTATGTTCAATCAATCCGCGCATATATTCTTTACCGGCCACCGTTCCCGTGGGATTGTTGGGATTGCAGAGCCACAGCATCCGCACATCATCCGGCAGGCGATACCCGTCCTGCTCCTTCGGCAGTTGATAAAGCGAACTCACCCGATGTCCGTGCATACGGCAGGCATCCGCATATTCGCTGAAAGTGGGTTGCAGGATAGCCGTATTCGTACCCCGGAAAGTCTGTGCAATAAGGTATATGGCTTCCGTAGCGCCATTCGTTACACAAACGGCTCCGGACGGCAGCTGACAGCGGGAAGCTATACGGGCTTCCAACGTATAGGGTTCGGGTTCGGGGTAATTGACTATCTCCCCGATACATTCGCAAAGATGAGCTTTCAAACGGGAAAGATTCACTTTGCTGTACACGTTGGAACTGAAATTTGCCGTTATCGGGCGGCTGTATTTATAGGAATCGTCTCCGTGTCCGTCAATCATATTCTATCCGATTTTAATTGTTGTCCGTCAATATCTTGTAAATAAGCGGCAGATTGACATGCTGCCGCACATGGTCGGCGAGTTTGTCGTACTGCTCTTCCTTAAACTGCCGGTAGTTGAACGTTTCCGCTGCTTCCGACAATTTACCGGCAAACGGTTCGAGCAGGAAGTCGATAAATTCCGGATTGTCGAGAATGCCGTGAATGTAAGTCCCCATGCACGTACGGTCTACGATATACCCGTCACATTGCCCGCTTTCCAACCGATTCAGCGGAGAAGCGGACGCTCCCTCTACAGGCACGGTACTACCCATGTGAATCTCGTAGCCTTTTAGCTGAAAATGGGACGCTGAAGGTTGGTTGTTGAAATTTGAGGGGGAAGAGTTACCTTGCGGAACAACGGCACGGCAGCTTTCAAGAAGTTGGAAGTTCACCTGCCGCGTCACCTTTTCTCCCGTCATTCGTGTACTTACAGGCAGCAGTCCAAGACCGGGCAACCGTTCTATCTCCCCTTCCACGTGGTCGGGGTCGAGCACTTCCTGCCCCATCAACTGATAGCCGCCGCAGATGCCCAACACGACAGTTCCCTCACGATGGGCACGGATGACGGCTTGCGCCACTCCGTTGCGGCGCAATTCATAGAGGTCGGCAAGGGTACTCTTGCTACCGGGCAGGATGATGATATCCGCCTTCGCCAGTTCGTCGGTGTTGTTGGTATAGAAAAGATGCACGCGCGGGTCGCGTTCCAGCACATTGAAATCCGTGAAGTTGCTGAGGTGGCGCAGCAGAACCACAGCTATATTCACCTTACCCTGCTCCGCCTGCAATGATTTGGTGGCAAGGGCAAGCGAATCCTCTTCCTCGATATAGATATCCTTATAATAAGGAACCACCCCGACCACCGGAATTCCGCAAAGCTCTTCCAGCATTTTGACGCCGGACTCGAAGAGACGTATATCTCCCCGGAATTTATTGATAAGAATACCTTTTACATGCTTGCGTTCTTCGGGAGTAAGCAGCATTACCGAACCGTACACACTGGCAAAGACCCCGCCACGGTCTATATCCGCTACCAGAATCACGTCCGCACCGGCATACATTGCCATCGGCAGATTCACGAGGTCTACCTCGCGCAGGTTGATTTCGGAGATGCTGCCCGCACCTTCCAATACGATGGGATTATATTTCTGCGCAAGGCGGTCATACGCCGCACATACTTCCCTGCGCAACTCCTCGCGTCCTTCCTTGCGGAAATAGTCGTATGCACCACGACTGCCGATAGGCTTACCGTTCAATACCACTTGCGAAGTCCGGTCCGACTGGGGTTTCAGCAGTAACGGATTCATGTCTGTATGGCACGGCACTCCGGCGGCTTCCGCCTGCACGGCCTGTGCACGTCCTATCTCCAGTCCTTCGGGAGTGGCATACGAGTTAAGCGCCATATTCTGCGCTTTGAAGGGAGCAGGCCGGTATCCGTCCTGCCTGAAAATGCGGCAAAAGGCAGCGGCTATAATGCTCTTGCCCACATCGCTGCCGGTTCCGGCAAACATTAAAGGGTGAAGTTTTTTCATTTGTCGAGCTAATATACGGCATCCGGCACGGTCTGTTTTACCATTCTCCGTTTGCGGTATCGATTCTGTCATAAAAATATGTCTGGGACGATGATAGGCGTCCAGCACCGTCTGCAACTTACTCTCCAGTTCTCTTACATCCACCTGTCCGGCAATCAGCAAGGTAAGCGCCTGCCCCAAACGCGGATCGGGAACAGAAGTAACTACAAACGGTACAGGGATAAACGGCCGTAGTCTTTTCTCCATTTCCTCCGCCTGTATCTTGATTCCACCGCTATTGATAACGTTATCTTTCCGGCCTGCAATGGTAAAACTTCCATCGGGATAGAGGCAGGCAATGTCATTGGTCTGCAAGACCTCCCCGCAAATCAGCGGAGCTTTAATAACCAGCGTACTTTCAGCAGATAAGGACAGTTCGACCGAGGGAAAAGGATAATAATGCTTGGAAGCGGTATCTCCGTTCAGACAGCGCAATGCGATATGGGACAACGTTTCCGTCATGCCGTACGTAGAATAGACCGCCGTGGGAAGAGCGCTCATTTTCGCCTCCAGACTGTCGTCCACCGCTCCGCCGCCGATAATCAGAATATCCGTCTGCTCCAGCCGCGCCTTTTCTTCGGGAACACGGAGCGTGTTATAAACCTGCAAAGGAACCATCGCCGCAAATCTCAGCGGTTCTTCTATATCCGAAAGAGGATGGCCGGAAGCAGGACGCACTATCAGATTCAGCCCCGCAACCAAAGAACGCACCACCACCATCATAGCCCCTATATAACGAAGGTTCATACACAGCAAAGCGGTATCTCCTGCTTGCAGGTTCAGAAACTCGCAAGTGAGACGGGCGCTCTGCATCATCCGGTCCTTGCGCACCACCAGCCCTTTCGGCGTGCCTGTGGAGCCCGACGTATGGACGGTGATAACTGGAGAGGCATCGAACCACTTCTCCAGAAAAAGATACAAATCCCACAAGGCGGGCGGGCAGTTTTCCGCTCCCTCCGCCACCAACCGAGATATATCCCCGGCCGTATACTCCTTTCCTTGCAGCAGCAAACGCTGTCGTTGTCGGTCGAATATCATCGGATACCTTTAAATATCATCATTACAAAACCATAAACAATCTTTCCTCACCTCAAGAGGCATTTCCACGTTGTCCGTAAAAAGCAGTCCTGTACCCAGCCCCTGAGGCAGCGGATTATCGAAGGTGGCACACCATTGGGCTATTGCATTCAGGCCGATATTCGACTCCAGAGCCGAAGTAATCCACCAGCCGATATGCCGTTTTTCCGCTTCGGCAATCCACTCGTTGCCACCGCATATCCCGCCGTGCAGGGAAGGTTTGAGAACAATATACTGCGGATTGATTGCCGAAAGCAGCTTCCGCTTCCCTTCCGGCGTATTGCAGCCTATCAGTTCTTCATCCAAGGCTATCGGCAGCGGAGAGTCGGCAGCAAGACGCGCCATTTCCTCCCACTGCCCCGCACGGATAGGCTGTTCAATGGAGTGCAGCTCCAGTTCGGACAGGCGTTTCAGTTTCTCCATCGCATCAGCCGGAGAGAAAGCGCCGTTGGCATCCACACGCAACTCTATCTCCCTGGAAGAGAAATGTGCACGGATATGGCGAAGCAGAGCCAACTCATCCTCAAAGCCGATAGCGCCGATTTTCAGTTTGATGCAACGGAAACCGGCTGCCATTTTCTCCTCTATCCGGGAGAGCATCGTGTCGAAGTTGCCCATCCAGATAAGCCCGTTTATCGGAATCCCCGCCTTTCCTTGCGAGAAGTCCGTATCGTACAATGCCCAACTGCCCGTCAGGAAATGACGGAGCGCCGTTTCCAATCCGAACAGGATAGACGGATAATCGCGCAAGGCATCCGCATCCAGTTCTCCCCCGCACTGTTCCAGCCGGCGGCAAGCCCCGGCAAGTATATTCTCGTAATCGGGAAGGTCGTCACAGCTCAATGCAGGCAACGGGGCACACTCTCCTATTCCCGTCCTGCCCGGATAGTCGGGAGAGGTCAGATGAAGATACCACACTTTCCGGGTCGTATACACCCCGCGGGAAGTCCCCGCCGGCTGCTTGAAATGCAGCAACCGGGGGATAATCTCTATCTTGCAGTCCATTACGGGTGTCAGGGGAATTTGGGATACTGCTTGAAGTTAGGCTTGCGTTTCTCCAGAAATGCGTTCTTGCCTTCCTGGGCTTCATCCGTCAGATAATAGAGCAAGGTAGCGTCGCCTGCCAGTTCCTGAATGCCCGACTGTCCGTCCAGCTCCGCATTCAGCCCCGCCTTAATCATGCGCAAAGCCAGCGGACTGAGCTGCATCATCTCTTCCGCCCACTGCACATACTCGTCTTCCAGTTGCTCCAAAGGCACTACCTTGTTGACCAAACCCATTTCCAACGCTTCCTGCACATTGTATTTCCGGCAAAGGAACCAGATTTCACGCGCTTTCTTCTGACCTACCACACGAGCCAGGTAAGATGCGCCGAATCCGGCATCGAAACTTCCCACACGGGGACCTGTCTGACCAAAGATAGCGTTCTCGGAAGCGATGGACAAGTCGCACACCACATGCAGCACGTGTCCGCCACCGATGGCAAAACCGTTTACGGCGGCAATCACGGGTTTCGGGATGCTACGGATTTGCTTCTGCACGTCCAATACGCTCAAACGGGGAACGCCGTCCTTACCGATATACCCGCCGCGTCCTTTCACATTCTGGTCGCCTCCGGAGCAGAAAGCCTTGTCGCCCGCTCCGGTAATGATAATCACATCAATATCCGCTTCCTCACGGCAGATGCGCAAGGCATCGCTCATTTCGGCGGTAGTGGTCGGAGTAAACGCATTGCGGTAGCGTTCGCGGTTGATGGTGATACGGGCAATTCCGTTATAGTATTCAAAAAGAATATCTTCATATTCCCGGATGGTTGTCCATTCTCTTTTTGTCTGCATAATCTGTATTCTATTTTAATTGATGATAATAATTCTTCAACATACGGGTGTCTTCGTCCTTGTCGGTAAACACTTCCAGCAAGACGGGGCGCTCCACCGCCTCCGGACTGGTGAAGGGCTTCATGGCCTCAGCCAACTGTCCACCGTTCTCCGCACGCAGGTAAAGGAATCCCCGCTCTTCCGCCCAGCCTTTGGCCGAAGTCTTGTGAACCGCTGTGATAAACTTATGCGAAGACTCCGACATGTCAAGCCCCGGCAATGTATGAAAGATTTCTCCGCCGCCGTTATTCAGTAAAAGGATGCGCAGGTTGGGACCGATATTGGCATTCCACAACGCATTCATATCGTAAAAGAAGCTCAAATCTCCGATAGCAACGAAGTTCAGCTTGTCGGATGCCGCCGCATACCCCACAGCCGTGGAAAGCGAACCTTCTATGCCGCTGGTTCCCCGGTTGCAGCAAACCTCTACGGTGGGCGAAACAGCATACAACTGGGCATAACGCACCACCGAACTGTTTGCCAGATGCAGTACCGATGCTTCCGGCAAGGACTTTATCAACGCCCCCACTGCCGCCATCTCCGAATAAGCGAACTCCGGTTCGGGAACAGCCTTGCAGTAGTCTTCCCAGATGCGGGGATATTCGGGCGTCCGGGTTTCAAGCAGGGCCGCTATCTTTTCCAGAAACTCAAACGGGTCCATTTCTATAACGGTGGTCAAGGAGCCGTAAAGGTCGGTCACCTCGCCATCCGGCGACACATGCCAATGCTCTTTGGGCGGATGCCGGCGAAGGTACTTTTTCAACCGTTTGGATACGATATGCCCTCCGTAAGTAATCAGCAGTTCGGGAGCCATCTGGTCCATTTTATCTTCGGGCATAGCATAGAGCGCCGCATCGAAATTCTTCACGGGAATGCCCGGAACCGTCCGGTTGCCGATATGCTCCGTCAGCCATGCAAAATGTTTATACAGCAGTTTGGTATACCGCTTTTCAAACAGGTAGATAAGGTTCATCTGCCCCACCACAATCATCCGCTTCCGGTATTTGTTCATGCGATCGATGAGTTCGTTATAATCGCGGTCGTAGACGTTCAGCCCCTGATAGCGGGTGATGACGCGTACTTGGGGCAATGCCTCCGTCGTGAAATTGAACAAAGGTTCGGAAACGGGCACATTGATATGTACCGGTCCTTTTCCGTGATGGTTGGTTTCCAGCAGGGCTTCGTTTATCAGTCGGTTGCAGAACCACTCATCCTCGTCCGTATGAATTTCGGGAAGGTTGACGGATTTCTTGACCAGCGACCGGAACACCTCCGGCTGCGGAAGCGTCTGTCCGTCCATCTGCCCTATCCAAGCAGCCGGGCGGTCGGCGGAGATGACTATCAGGGGAACTTTCTGATAAAAGGCCTCCGCCACGGCAGGGTGGAGATTCAGCAAAGCGGTTCCCGAAGTACAGCACACCGCAACAGGCTTGCCGCTATTCAAAGCCAGGCCGAGGGCAAAATACCCCGCACTCCGCTCATCCGTCATTGCATGGCAAACAAAGCCCGGGTGATTAGACAAAGTATGCACGATGGGGGCATTGCGGCTGCCCGGGCACAACACGACCCTGGTAATTCCGTACGCCTCGAGAAGCGCTGCCAGTTGGAGTATATTCTTTTTGTCTGTATACATGGTTCAATAATTAAAGATTAGCGATTTATGGATTATAGGGACATGCTTACCAACCGTTTCATGGTCTGCAACTTCTTTTCCGTTTCCAGCCATTCGTCATTCAGTTCCGAAGAAGCCAGCAGTCCGCCGCCGGCATAGAAAGACAACTGCCCGTTTTCGATGTGCATGCACCGCAGGTTCACGTATAAATCCGTCTTGCCGTCAGGGTCGAGCCACCCGATGAAACCGGAATAATAACGACGGTCATACCCTTCGTTGTCCAGTATAAAACGGTATGCCTCCTCTTTCGGCAGACCGCACACGGCAGGGGTCGGATGCAGAAGCTCCAGAAGGCTTCCCAAACGGTTGTTATCTTTCAAGGTGAAACGGAAACTCGTTTTCAGGTGCGACAGTGCTCCGGCATAAGCGGGATACGGACCGCTCTCCGTGGGATGAATGCCCGATGACAGAAGCTGCCGACGGATATAAGACACCACATAGTCCTGCTCCTGCCGGTTCTTCTCGCCCCATTCCTGCGGCAGTCTGCCATCCTGCAAAGGTTGGGTTCCCGCCAATGCCACGGTGCTCCACTCGTTTTTCTCCCCGGATAAGATAATCTCAGGGGTACTACCCATCCAGACACCTGTCCGGGGCGTATAGCATAAGTATATATAAGAATGAATATAATGCTTGCATGCCGCACGGAACACTGCCGAGGGAGAGAAACCCGGGCACTGCCCGATGACGGATTTGCGGGAAAGGACCAATTTGTCAAACTGCTTGCTGCGCAAGGCTTCTATAAATGTCCGGAAGCATGCTTCGTACTCTTCCGTGCAAGCTTCTGAAAATGTTTCCCTGCCTTGACGCAACCGGAAAGCTTCCAGCTCCTCTTCCGCGTACTCGCCAAGCGGCAAAGGCTGTCCCCACTGCTCCGGCTGTATCAGCACAATCGGGCACGACTCGCTTGCACGGAACGGTGCAATGACGAAACCGCGTGCCCCGTCCAAGTCTTTAAGGTCATACAACAGACGGACGCTTCCCGACGCTTGTGTCAGCAAACGGGGAGTGTCCTCACCGGGAATACGATAAACGGCAAAAGGCTGTTCCTGCCGGATCAAGGTATCAATAGCTTTCAGATTACTTATTTCTTTGTCAATCATCTTCTTTTGTAAAAGCATAAAACCACTTGCAGAGTTCAGGTACGCTGCATGGTTTTAATTCGGATGACAAAGATACAAAATCCTTTTTATAGAGATAGAAAGCGAAAGTATCTTTCCTTATGTATTTTCATTGAGTTACAAAAAGTGTCGTCCATAAGATTCTATGAACAGCACTTTCTATATGTTTCCCACCATAATCGGGAGTAATGACAGATGGCATTATGCAGCCATCCCGAACAGTTCTATGCAGCTACCCTGCACAAGGCTATGCAGTCATACTGCACAGTACTGTGCAGCGTGGCTGCATACCAACTCTTGTTTATCCGAGAGGATTTTCTTCTTCACCGCCGGACGAACCGCCTCCGCCTTCGGGCGCTTTGCCGATATAAATGGTTTTGGCGGCGCTATGCGGGGTTTTCAGTAATTTAGAACCGGAACCGGAGAATTGCGTCGTCACTTTCAGTTCATACGTGCCGTCGGCAAGGCCTGCGGGGATGATGAATGTCAGTCGGGACGGGTCGTTCACGACGTAAAGGTCTTCCGTTATTTTTGTTTCCGTACCGGAAGAATCGGTCAGTGTAATACCTACCGAGGGGTCTGTACCGGCTATTTTCAGCTTACCGCCCGTAAGGGTGAAAGCTCGTCCTACAGTGGCACTGGCATCCTGTGCACGGGTGGCAGCATCCTGCACGCCTGTAACAAACATTGCCGAACCCTTCTCGCCGATGATGCCTACGGTAGTATTCTTTATTGCCTGACGCAAATCCGCCCCTACATTGAAATTCACTACGATAGAATTCTTTGCAGGATTCCATTGCGAGTTTTCAACGATACCACGAAAGCTGACACTGGCGTAATAAAGCCCTGTATTCACACTGTAGCCACTCATGAGCAGGCGTTTGATTACACGTTTTTCCAACTCGAACACGTGCTTGATGGTTTCCTCGCGCAAGCCTGAGTCTTCGGCTTTCATCTCGGCGATGATGCGCGCCTCGTTTGCGCTGCCGATGTTGACGGGGACAAGAATCATATCTTCCTTATTATCCACCGTAACGGTATTGTCGGCCAACTGACCATTGATTTGATACTTAATATTTTCTGCCATAATTTTGATTTGTTTTATGGGATTAGTAAAAACTCTTTTTTTCTCCGAATAATGCCGACCGAAAAGGACAGACGATTATGGTTGCACAGTCAAGTCCGCAACCAGTGCTTTGAAATAACTTTTCCAGCTGTCGTATGCCAATGATGCAGCGGGAAGGACAAACAACCGGCACTGCTCTTTGATAGTGCCCTTATCATGACTGAAAGTAGTGG
>OGOR01000189.1_pt1 | contig 57127 bp, 41 predicted proteins | sample 1552771 | NCBI WGS metagenome assembly OGOR01 (sample SAMEA2580124, study PRJEB22360) | human gut metagenome | biome: human gut; feature: human-associated habitat; material: faeces | place: Denmark | collected 2008/2010
GGGGGGAACGGATCTGCTGGCGGGTCTAATTGTTGAAAGAAGCAGATATTTAAGTGTGGTTGTAATTATGAATATAATTGATGCTCTTATAATAATAGCAGGGGCATTTGCATTTGGAATAAGGGTTACGATGTATGCAATTCTGGCGATTGTTATAACAACTTTTATAGCTGAATTTATTATAAGATGGCATATGAAAGTTAAGAGTTTTGGTGATGTTAGTGAAGATTGATTGAGTAAATTTGTGCAAAATACACATCAATTTAATAATTATGGTAAAAGTGATAAAAAAGCAACTGCGATATTTGGCTAATTACCATATAGCCAAGGACAGGCATTTAGTGTAGAATAAGCAGTATCAGAAAGCGTGCATACGCTTTTTATATTTTAGGAGGAAAGTTTTCAATGGCAAGTTTATCACTTAAAAATGTTTGTAAAGTATATCCTAACGGCTTTGTAGCTGTTAAAGATTTCAACCTTGAAATCGCAGATCAGGAATTTATTATCTTCGTAGGACCATCTGGTTGTGGTAAGTCTACAACTCTTCGTATGATCGCTGGTCTTGAAGAAATCAGTTCTGGTGAATTATGGATCGGAGACAAGCTCGTTAATGATGTAGAGCCTAAGGATAGAGATATCGCTATGGTATTCCAGAATTATGCGTTATATCCACATATGTCAGTATATGACAATATGGCATTTGGTCTTAAGTTAAGAAAGGTACCTAAGGATGAAATAGATAAGTCAGTTCATGAAGCTGCTAAGATTCTTGATATCGAGCACTTACTTGATCGTAAGCCAAAGGCTCTTTCAGGTGGTCAGAGACAGAGAGTTGCTATGGGACGTGCTATCGTTCGTAATCCTAAGGTATTCCTTATGGATGAGCCTCTTTCCAACCTGGATGCTAAGCTTCGTGTACAGATGCGTATCGAGATCTCCAAGATCCATCAGAGACTTGGCGCTACTATCATCTATGTAACACATGACCAGACAGAGGCTATGACACTTGGTACCAGAATCGTTGTTATGAAAGACGGTGTTGTTCAGCAGGTTGATACACCACAGAACCTGTATCAGAAACCAGGCAACCTCTTCGTTGCAGGATTCATGGGATCTCCGCAGATGAACTTCCTTGATGCTGTTATCTCCGAGAAAGGCGGCAATGTAATTGCTACAATCGGTGGTGAGCATGAGATTATCGTTCCGGCAGCTAAGGCTAAAGTCCTGAAAGACAAAGGCTATGTTGGAAAGAAAGTTGTTCTTGGTATCCGTCCTGAGGATATTCATGATTCTCAGATGTTCCTTGAGACATCTCCAAGCAAACCAATGAACTCCGTAGTTAAAGTTTACGAGCTTCTTGGTGCTGAAGTATTCCTGTACTTCGATGTTGACGGAACTCAGGTTACAGCACGAGTTGATCCTCGTACAACAGCTAAGACCGGTGATCCGATCAGATTTGCATTCGATATGGAGAAAGCTCACTTCTTCGACAAAGAGACAGAGCTTACTATCACAAACTAATTCTCGTCGAATCATAAAAACAGAATGTAACCCCGGGGGATATGATTTCCCGGGGTTTCTTTTTATTTCACTAGTTTTATTTCACATCAGAAAGGACGCTTTTTATGAAAATACAGCAAACAATTCAAAAATGTCTGGATGACTGGAACCGGATCAGCGGTCTTGATTTCTGTATTCTGGATGAAAATGACCAGATATACATTTCCACAGGGGACCACCGACTTCCTTCTTCTGAAAAGCTTGCTCAGTTCCGGGAGGATCCTGCCTTATGCATCTCCAACCGCAGCTGCAGTCTGTACAAGCTGAACAACACACCTCAGAGCAATATGCTTCTGATCGTATGGGGCTCCGGAGAGCAGGCTTCTACCATCGGAGAGCTTGCTGTCTGCCAGGTAGAAAGTCTCCTCACCGCCTATACGGAAAAAACAGACAAGAACTCCTTTATGCAGAATCTTCTCCTGGACCGTTATTCCCAGGTAGAAGCTTTTAACAAGGCTGCCCGTCTTCATATTACACCTTCCGCCCGCCGTGCGGTATTTCTTGTGGAAACCAAGCAGCACAAGGACGAAAATGCCCTGGCTACCATCCGCAACATCTTTTCTGCCCGTACACGGGATTTTATCACTGCACTGGATGATTCCGGCATCATCGTAGTACGTGAGCTTCAGAGCACCGAAAGCTACGAAGAACTGGAGGGTATCGCCTGCATGCTGGTGGATATGCTCAATACAGAGGCTATGACCTCTGCCTGGGTTTCCTACAGCAATGTTGCAGATGATATCATGGAGCTTTCCGATGCCTACAAGGAAGCCCGCACTGCCCTGGAGGTCGGCAAGATCTTTTATGCTGACAAAAACGTTTTCGGTTATAACCGTCTGGGCATTGGCCGTCTGATCTATCAGCTGCCCACTCAGGTCTGCAACATGTTTGTAGGCGAGATCTTCGGAGAAGAATCCCTGGAATCTATTGACGACGAAACTCTCAATATCATCCGGACCTTCTTTGAAAATAACCTGAACCTTTCTGAAACCTCCAGACAGCTCTATGTGCACCGAAATACTCTGGTGTACCGTTTTGAAAAGCTGCAGAAGCGTTTTGGCCTGGATATCCGTACCTTTGAGGATGCACTGGCCTTCAAGCTTGCCATGATGGTGTCCGATTACATCACCTATTCCGGAAATCATGGAAAATAGATTCTGCTCGTAAAAATCCATCCAAAATGCAGGAACACAAAAAATCCCCGGAAACAGCAGATAATGTCTGTTTCCGGGGGTTCTTTATTTCAGCAGCATCAGATGCTCCGGTGGAAAATACAGATATTCCGGAAGATCTTTGTCCGGATCCTCCGTAAAGCTGTTTTTGGGACGCATCCACCATAATCCGGCAGCATTCTCTTCCGCTTTGTTTCGGATCATATACTGATGTTCAAATGTAGTTTCTATGTATTGGTCTACCAGCACTGCCATACAGTTCTCACCCGGCTCTGATTCCGGGCGGATCCAGTGGCCGCGGATCCCTACATGGGTAATATCCATATCTACGTTTTCTTCGGTATGGAGCTTCATTTTCCAGTCCGCCGCATAGATCTCGTGAGGTCCCAGCCTCTCCGCTCTGGAAAAATTCTTACAGCCGGTAAGCTTTGCTGCCTCCAGAAGTCCCGGTCTCTCAAACAGCTGCTTTGTCTCCCCGGTCACAAGGATCCTGCCTTCATGTACAATGGAAAGCTCCCTGCAGAATTTATAGGCCTCATCTCTGCTGTGTGTCACAAGGATCATATCTCCCGGATAGTCCTTGAGGAAATCCTGCATCTCCCGCTGGAGCACATCCTTCAGGTAACCGTCCAGTGCGGAAAACGGCTCATCCAGAAGAATAGCTTCCGGCTCTCCGATCATCATTCTGGCCAGTGCCACTCTCTGCTGCTGTCCGCCGGAAAGCTGTGAGGGCAGGCGCTTCTCCAGCCCCTCCAGATGATATCGCCGGATCAGATCTGCCACTTTTTCTCTGGCGGAGGATTTTTTCCCACGATAACCGCAGCGGATGTTCTGTTCCACTGTCATGGTTGGGAACAGCGCATAATTCTGAAACAGATATCCGATCCGTCGCTTCTGCGGTTTCAAATTGATCCCTTTTTCAGAATCAAACACTGTTTTTCCATTGATAACGATCCTTCCCTTATCCGGTGTTTCGATTCCTGCAATACAGCGTAAGGTCATGCTTTTTCCGCTGCCGGAAGCGCCAAGAAGCCCAATGGCTGCCGAACTGCCTTCAAAATCCACCTTCAGGGAAAAATCACGGAAGTTTTTTTCGATATTTACTTTGACTGCCATCAGATCCACCTTCTTGTTTTCATACCTTTTCCAGATACGATATTGATCAGCGCTACGATCACAAAGGAGATCAGCACGATCACAACGACCCAGAATCCTGCAGTTCCGTAATTTCCGGCTGCTGTCTCTGATGCAATGGCAACAGAAACTGTTCTGGTTTTTCCAAGGATATTTCCGGCAAGCATGGAGGTTGCGCCATATTCTCCGATCGCGCGTGCAAATACCAGCACTGTTCCGGATGCGATTCCCGGTCCTGCCGCCGGCATGACTACCCGCCAGAATATCCGGCTGTCGCTCATCCCCAGAGTCTGGCCTGCATGGATAAGATTTATATCCACCTGTTCAAAAGCAGCCCGTGCATTGCGGTACATCAGCGGAAATGCGATCACTGCCGCTGCGACCACACAGCCCTTCCAGGTCTGCACGATCTTAATATCAAAATTATCCAGAAGAAAGCTTCCGAAGGGCCTTTTCAGGCTGAAGATCAGTAGCAGAAAAAATCCAGCCACTGTAGGAGGAAGTACCAGCGGAAGAGTAAGGATCCCGTCCAGTACTGCTCTGGCTCCCGGCTTCAGCTTCATGATCTTCCGGGCACAGAATATTCCCAGAAAAAAAGCGATCACTGTGGCTGCCAGACCTGTTTTTAAGGAAATCCACAGAGGACTCCAGTTTATTTCTCTCAAAAATTCTGTCATATTTCATTCCTGTGCCGGCATTTACTGTGTTTCAATATTTACTGCCTGCCGGTTTTCTACATCATACTCATTTGGATGTGCTGTCTGCGGAAGCTGTGCTGCCCTCAGCCTCCGTGTTGTCTGCAGAAGCTTCTGTGGCATCCTCGGAAGCCTCAGCCTCATATGCTGTAAATCCATAGTCCTCAAATACCTTGATCGCTGCGTCAGACTCTACATAATCAAGAAAAGCCTCTGCTGCCCTGGTATCGTCTTCCGATGCTTCCTTGTCCTCGATAAGTCCCACAGGATAAAGAACCGGCGTCTTAAGGCTGTCTGCCGGCGCCTCTGCGATGATATCTACTTTATCAGTAACAGATGCAGCATCTGTCGCATATACAACACCAACCTCATTACTTCCTTCACTGACTGCTGCAAGTACATCCGTTACATTCTTGCACTCGTTGATCTCCATTTTGTTTACATCGTCCATGATTCCAAGATTGCTAAAGATCTCACGGGAGTACTGTCCCACCGGAACATCCTCTCCTGCAAGCGCCATATTCTCAGCGTCTGTGATATTCTCGAATCCTGTTACCTTTGTCTCTCCGTCCTTTGGTCTGATCAGAACGACTTTGTTCTCAAGAAGATCCTTAACGGTGTCTTCCTTTGTCAGTTTTTCCTCTGTGAGGGCATCCATCTGTTTATCTGCTGCTGAAAAGAAAAGATCACAGCGTGCACCTTCCTCGATCTGTGTCTGCAGTGTACCTGAGCTGTCTGCACTGTAATAGATCGTTACATTCGGATAAAGCTCATTGAAATCCTTCTGGATCTCCTCCATGGAATTGCTGAGGCTGGCAGCAATAAATGCATAAACCTCTCCCTTCAGGTTCTCATCACCTTTCACTTCTGTGTCCGCCGCAAAAACAGTTCCGGTCATAAGGCCTGTTGTTAAAATTCCCGCGGTAAGGGCTGCTAAGATTTTTTTCTTCATCTTTTGTTTCTCTCCTTTTCCGTTTCGTTCAGTTTTGTTTAGTTTTGAATGGTTTTGTTTAATTTTACCGAAAGGAAAGTTTCTTGTCAAGCTATAAGGCATTGCTGTTTTTCTCTACAAGTGCTATCATAAATACATAGTTGACAAGCCAGGCGGATGTTCACGATCCGCTTCGTTTCTTATCTTATCATGAGTGGCTTACAGCACTCCTGATACAGACAAATCCCACACAAGGTTCATTGCTCTGCACAACGTAAGCAGAGAACTTGCCTGATCCGGTTCATTCAATATTCAAGAAAAGGAGAATTACTTATGAAACTCAGTGCACGTAATCAGTTAAAAGGAAAAATCATCAACATCAACCAGGGAGCTGTAAATTCCATCGTTTCCATCGATATCGGTGGTGGAAATATCATCACTGCTACCATCTCCTGTGCGGCGGTGGAAGAACTTGGACTGAAAGTAGGCTCTGATGCTTACGCAGTGATTAAGGCAACCAATGTTATGGTAGGTATCGATGAATAAAGTCTACACAGCACAGGAAGTTGCAGATAAACTAAAGATCAAAAAATCCACAGTATATGACCTGATCAAACGCGGAGAGCTTTCCTCCTCCAAAGTCGGCAAACAGCTGCGGGTCAGCGAGGAACAGCTGTCTCAGTATCTTAAGGGTTCGGAATGTTCTGCGTCTTCTGCTCAGTCTTATGATCACCAGCCGGAGAGCTCTCTTTTGAAAAGGGATTATCTTCTGCATTCCAGTGGACTGATCATCAGCGGACAGTGTTCTCCGGCTCTGGATCTTCTCCTGAATCAGCTTCCCACACACCCGGACAATCTGCCGGTTCTGCAGTCTCACATGAACACCTACAACGGACTGTATTCTCTCTATTTTGAAAAAGTCCACATTGCCTGTGCATCCGCCTCACCGGAAGATATCCATAGCCTTATACCCGGTATCCCACTGACTGTGATCTCTCTGTGTCAATATCCTGTCGGCTTCTATGTAAAAAAAGAAAATCCCAAGAATATCCGGGGATTTTCTGATCTTACACGGGCAGATATTATTTTTGTGAACCGCGAAAAAGGAAGCAGCCGTCGTATCCTTCTTGACCGTACACTTCTGTCTTCCGAAATTTCACCGGATTCCATATCCGGATATCGAAATGAGCTTGTTACCGATCACTCCACGGCTGCTGCAGTGGCTGGCGGACAGGCAGACATAGCTCTTGGCGAGGCCTGTGTAGCGAGAAGCTTTCCGGAGCTGGATTTTCTTCCTGTTTGCCAGGAATCACTCTTCCTGGTTATGCAGACCAAAAATCTGAGCACCCCCGGCTTTCAGGCCGTAGCGGAAACCATTGCATCCGAACCTTTCCGCCGGTTTTTAGCTCTTCAAACCGGATACGATACTACTGACACCGGAAATATCCGGCATATTTAGGGCTAAGAAAAACGCTTATGTAAAAAATTCTTCCACAACCATTTCTTTGATAATACAAAATCAGCCAGCACGTCAATGATCACTCCTTATTTTTGCCCAATTAAGGAAGTTTCTTGATCCTATGACTGCTGACTGATCTTTATTTATTCAAATATTGATATACTCTTGAAGAAATCGAACGGATTCCGTACAGTAAATGATCTTCGGAAGCGCCTTCTGAAAATATACATAATACATAATTTGTTTTCTTTCCATAGACGATTGCCATATCATGCTGAACTGAGCTTGTCTCACCAGTTTTGTTCGCGCATACTATACCTGTCGGAAGACCTGATGGAATTTTGTATCGTTTCGTCTGATGCAGTAAAAGATTTAGCATTTCTCTGGAATACTGTTGAGAAACACACTGACCTCGATAGATTTTTTCTAAGAGTCTCCCACAATCTTTTGCAGATGCCGTGTTACGCCAGCCATCACTGCTCCAGGCAGAAGAAGATGGATGCAGGGAACTGTGACAACCGGTATTTTTGTAACCGTTCTTTCGAAGATACTGGTTCACTACAGCCGTTCCTCCTACAAAGCTTCCGCCTCCCTGACGCCTTACCAGTTCATTATAACATTCATTATCACTGACAGTGATCATATCCCACAGCAAGCTGTACACACCGGAGCTGTATTGCATTTTTCCCTGACGGATCTGATCATAGACCGACGCCATCACAAATGCCTTGATCGTACTTGCCGGATACATTTCCCGATCATTTATGTTTACAACATTTCCTGTTTTCAGATCTTTTATATAAACAGACCAGTTTCCACCGTAGGCAGAAACAAAGCTCTCCAATTCCGATTTAAATGCACTTAGAGCATACTCTGATCTTGTACTTTTTCTTCCCTGCCAGTCCACATACTGACCATCCGGTGTTTTCATATTTTTCGCAATGGTTCCGTTCGATTTCAGGTAATAACCATCTTTCCACCGGTTCACCAGCATTTTTCCATTTTGGTCTACATAATATTGCTGGCCCTCACAGGTTACCCACCCTGCCTTCTGTACCATTCTCCCATTATCATTGCCAAAATAATAGATTCCGTTAAACTTTTTTCCCTGAACTGTTTTGTTCACTTTATGAAAAGACGGACGCATGCAGATTCTTCCGGTTCCATAGAAATAATAATAACCACTTTTAAAATTACGCCCACCGAATCTTCTCTGTCTTATATAGCGTACTGTTCCACGATCAGCCAGTTTTCCGTACGCTTCCACATAATAAATGCCTGCGATAATTTTTTTGCCCCGTACCTTCTGTTCAGCTACGTTTACAAAGCCACGCTCTCCCTTTGAAATTCTTCCATTGGAGTCTGTGATGTGGTATTTATCAAAGCGGACACCAGAAACTGTCTTTTTATCAAAATAATACACGGATTGTTTTCTCAAAAGTTTTCCGTTTTTATCAAACATATAAAATCCTGTTTTTAAAAACTCTGTCTTTGGAATTGACAAATAACGTAATCCGGTAAGTTTTCGCTTCTTAGAATCTTTCAAATACCAGTTCCCGCCAGATTTCTGAAGATAATTTCCACTGTTATCCCAAAATCGTACCGTTCTTTCAGCAGCCTCGACCTTTATCTCTGTACTTCTGATACCAATAATTCCTCCAAAAACCACTATTAATATCAACCAATATATACAAACTGTTTTTTTTGCTTTCATACTTTAACAAGACCTGCCACAGACAATGACAGGTCTTTCTCCTTTATCTTTATTATCCTATTTTCATGCAGATGTTCTGGATCAGGCGGTTGTAGCCGGTTACCTTTTTCAGCCATTCCAGCGCTATGGACACTGCCAGTGAAGCCAGCAGAAGCGTCAGTGTATTGGTCAGAAAATATCCACTCACATACACAAAAGAATATTTTCTTATAAATGTATGTATCAGAAATATATTCATGGAATGTTTTCCGAGGAACAATAAAATCTGTCGCACTCCCGGAATGACATTAATAAATTCGCAGCAAAATGCCATAAATACAATTGGATACACACCCCAGTGGATCTCACTGTATACCGTCAGCGGCAAAGTTCTGTACGCTTTATACAAAATAAACACCGCAAGAAGCTCCAGAAGAAATTTGAAAACATGCTTCATTCCAGCATTCCATATCTTAAACCATCGGTTAAACAGATCATACTTGGCTACACACATTCCCATGAGAAATACCGGTAAAAATGCATAAATACCCGTAATTCCCATAACCTCCAGGGAAATTATCCGTGGAAATGCCGCAACAGCCACAAGAATAAATACCAGATATTCTTCCTTTATCATAAACAGTGGCACACAGATGATAAAAATGATCGCCGCACTCATATACCACCAGGTTCCGTTCAGAGTCGAAGTTCCGAAAAGTTTCGCCAGACCAAAAAAATCCAGCACCATTGCGCTAACACCTTTGGCAATATTCCCGTTTCCGAAATATCTGGCCACGGCATAGCCGTTATAAAGCTGTGAGCTCACAACAGAAAGCCCCCATATAATCCAGAACCCTCCCATTGTTTTTATCAGTCTTTTGGCTGTCCACTTGCCAGGTGTAGAATTATTTTTTCTGTAACTGAGATACAGTCCGTATCCGGAAATAAATGCATAGATCGGTACACAGATCTTAAATGTTCTGCACAGATACATGATCCGATCTGCTGAAAACGGAGTGAAAACAACATTCAGCCCCTCAAATCTGTCTTGACTCAGATACATATGATGGAACAGCATTATAACAATGGCAATGCCCTTCATCGCCTGAGAATTATATTTATCAAACTTTATTGCCTGCTTTCCTTCCAAAATCCAACCTCCATATTACCGATTCTCGATGATCCTCTCATAAACTCGTTTGGAACAGTTACGGTCATTAAATGCAAAGGTCTCATCCATTCGTTTCCGATATTCCTCTTTCATCTGACAGCCGTCTGCCATATATTCGATGATCCGGTCCACAGTTCCGTCCAGTGTATGCTCCACCTCTCCGAAGCCATCTCTCTCATAGTCAAAGTATCCCTCTGTGTAGGAATGCGCGCCACTGAAAAAGCTGTCTCTGTCAAACTGGGAGTATACGATGGGTTTTCTCAAATATGCAAAATCAAAGGCAACCGAAGAATAGTCCGTGATCATCAGATCTGTCTGGGCAAAAATGTCCTTGTAGGAATAAGACGAATCCATAAATTTTACCCGTGGATCATGACGGAACATATGCAGACCGTCAATGGTATTTGGGTGAGGCATGAAGCAGATGGTATATCCGTACTTCTCTGCCGCTCCCAGAAGTCTTTCGCTGTTGAGAAGATCATCATAAAAATGGAAATATTCGCTTTCCTGAAATTCTTTTCCAAGCTGCCATACCCCTCTGGCATCGGTTCCTGAGGAAAGGCTTTTGCGCCAGGTAGGCATCACCGTCACATACTTACGCTCATCATGGACCAGACGGTCATAACGCGGCATTCCCGTAAGCCAGATATTTTTTTCCGGATAAAAATAGTCATAGGTAAAGGCAGAATCATATTCCGGCTTTGTGCTGACGATAAATCCGAAAAGATTACGGTTGTATTTGTTCAGCCACTTGGACTGGTTGTCTTTGGTCACACCATGCTGTAAAAATACCAGCTTTTTGTCATAGATGATATCGCGGTACAGATACTCCAGCTTTCCAAAAGGATTGATCACCGGTTTGTTAGCCTGGGAGGACAGTGAAAATTCATTCAGCAGGAACAGAAGCTTATGCTTCCAGGAGAAAGGCTCCACAACCTTTCCAAGCTTCTTCATTTCCACATAATCCTGTGTATCCTTGTTGACTACAAAGTACGGCTCCACCGTAGGGTCCGGATTGGCGCAGAGATAGCGGAACATCACTTCGCCGTTGTCATCTCCGCGTGTTGTACGATCGGAGATCAGCCAGATCTGCTTTTTCTGCTTTGCCTTCTGCATCTCGTAGAGCTTACGTACGAGAACTGCCTTTTTTCCGGCCTTTCCCTGAGAAAATATTGCTTTGGTGCGTTTTTTCTTCAGCTGTTTCTCCCTACTCTGACTGTATGGCTCTACCGTTACTTCATACTGATGGCCCAGAACCTTTGCATCTTCCTGATCCTCTCCACGGATCATCCGGACTTTTTCGTTAAGATACAGAAGCTTATCCTCTATATGCAGGAAAAGCGGCAGCTTCTTTGTAAATGGCACATATTTTCCGTAGGAAATATTGTACATTTTATTTATATGTCCATCTGTGCCTGTGCCCCAGCTGATAAACTCCCGGATCTCGGAAAGCGGAATGTCCACGATATACAGCTTCTCAACGGCACTTTCTTCTCTGCACCAGCCGGTTCTTTCCAGTGTATATTTCCATCTGGCTTCATAGGTGTTGCCACCAGTCATCATATATGCACGGTTTGTCCTGCTCACAGGCTCCACAATGGAAAATTCACAGTGAAGCTGGTCTTTTTCCGGCTGGAATATCTTGACACGGAGATTGTCATATATGGGATTCAGGATCGTGTCTGCCTGATCCGGAAATTTTTTGCATATATCCGGATAATATTTCCGGAGAAGATATACTTTGTTTGCCCTGCTGATATGCTGATTGGACATCACGATCTCCGGAAACTCCATCTGCTTCAGGAAGCTTTCGATACCTTCCTCATATCTGCACTTTTTCTCTTCATCAAGCTTCTCGTTATCAAATATGATATCAGCTATTTTTGCGCTGTAATACAGCAGCACATAATCTGCATTTTTTTCATGAACAGGATTTTCTTTTATTCTGCAGTCTGCGATCTTTCGGAAAAATTCCTGATAAAATACCTCCAGCTGGTCCGGATCCTGCAGCATATTCTTCCAATCATCCACCATGAGATGGTCCGCAAGGATCTGCACATAGATATCTTCCCCTGAAGCCACTCCCAGACTCCGGCAGCTTACAACGGACTGATATACCATGGTCATCACATCCAGATACCAGATCTCCGGACGGATCTCGGATACCCATTTCACCTGATCTGCGGCAAATGTGTAAGCGGTATACAGCTGATGCAGAAGATATACATTGTTATCCAGCGTTGTTTTTTCGGTGAAACGGTTACAGTAATTATTATGCTCCCGCACATAGATATTTCCTTTTCCACGGATCTTTGTTAGGACAACATCTCTGTTTTCTTCCTCAAAGCAGCGTCTGATCTCTGCACTGGATTTTGGGGAAAAACGGATTCCGGCTTTTGCAAAAACAACATAGCTTCCGGCTATCTTATCCTTCAGCTCCGCCACAAGATCCCCGCATTCCAGTCCGTCAATATATAAAAGATCCCGGTCATCCAGCATCTCCCGGAAACGAGGATCCTCCGGATTGAACTCTCCGTAGATCTTATCCAGCTCTTCGTCCTTGAGCTCTTTCTCCTTTTCTCCGGCTTCCTCCAGCTCCCGCATGTCCCGTTCATCAGGAATATCCATATCTCCTGCAATGCATACTGCAAGGATCTGTACCGTTCCTTCCGGTGTGACCTCACGTACATTTTTAAAGGTTCTGTAAAGCTTTGCGGTATCTTTTGCAAAAACAACTACTGAAAATTCATACTCCCTGTTCATATTGCTCCTTTTGTATCCTTACATTAAAATTTTTTCTCTTTCAGCCTTCTTTTCAGTTTGTCCGGTATTTGAGCATTGGCTATATATTCATAAATTCGTTTGCTGTTGTCATTGTCCCTGTAGGGAAGAAGCTCATCTCTTCTTCCTGAAAATTCCGGTTTTTCACGGAATCCGTTCCTCGCATATTCTCCGATAAGGTCTACCAGCTGGTTCTGATCCCATGCCAGATCTCCGAAAACATCTTTTTTGTAGTCCATATAGCTTCCCTGGACTTTCTCATAGGTTTCCAGATCAAAGGGATAAAATACCACCGGTTTTTCCTGATAGTAGACATCCCAGGAAACAGAAGAATAATCGGTGATCAGCATATGACAGCTCATCAGAAGCTGATTCAGCGGCATAGTCCCAAATGGGATCAGACGGATATGCCTGTCTTCCACCTGAAAGCTCCGGATATGTTCCCGGAATTTCGGATGGATATAAAAATTCAGCGTGATATTTTCCTTTTCCAGAAGAGTCTTAAGCCTCTCATCCTGCAGAAATGCTTTATAACGCTGATAGTATTCACTTTTTTTGAACTGCTCCTCGCTGATATCCTCCAGCCAGCTTCTCCATGTAGGCATCAGCAGGATCTCTTTATGAGCCGGATCCGACTTGTCCTCCAGCACATCCCATCTGGCCAAACCAGTGATGATGATCTCTTCATTATCGTATCCGAAATAATCATGGATGATCTTCTGTTCATAACCCGAAGACACCACAAACAGTGCCATCTGATTGCCTCCGCCTTTATGAAAGGTCCTGTGGCATTGCTTGAAGCCCATCACTCCATGCTGGAGAAATACAATGTTCTTCCGTGCCTGATACAGAACCTTGTAGATGCTGTTGGGCGAATCCCAGATATAAAAATGCCGGATTGCATCGGTAGATATCAGATACCGTGCAGCGCTGAGATAGATCATGTACTTAAATGACATGAACTGGATCACATTGGCATCATACTCTTTTACAGCCTGATAATCCGGACATTTTTTATCTATTACATAAAAAATCCGACTTCTGTCCTTCTCCGATGCATGCTCCATACAGTACCGGAAAAAATAGAGGCCGTTGTCCTGTGCCATTGTACAGTATTTCTCGCAGATCAGCCATAATTTCTTATGATCCCAGTAAGGTTTCAGGATAAAATAGCAGAATAATGCAAGAAATTCTTTTGCTATAAATGCATAGCTGTCATATTTCGGATCATATTTCCGGTATTGAATGGTAAACTGCCTTGCTCCGTTGACAAAGGGATAAACCATATGCCCATCCCCGGTTCTGGTCCATCTTGGAAAAAGGATCAGCTTAAGTTTAAGTTTTGAACTTAAGCCTCCCAGGATCGCATCCTCATAATTTCCTTTTCCTTCTTTATCCACAGATGCCACCACATCCCAGAATGCGGTTTCCATCGGATACTGATCTACATTGATCTGTGCATGATACACGATCGTATTTCCTTTTTTTGCTGTCTGCATTTCAAAAGGAAAACTTGTATCCAACACTGCATTTCGCTGTTTCAGCTTCAGGGAACGGATCCTTCCTCTGGATCCTTCCAGCTCAAAACTGATCTTTATGGTTCCTTTTGTCAGCGAAAATTTCCTGGTTTTTACCTTGATCTCCGCCGGAGCTTCCATTAACTGCTGCAATTTTTCACCACCTGTTACATTTCTTTGATCGCTTTGTAATTTCTTTCACAATTCTTTGTATCCCACAGATCAAAATATTTTCCGTGTCTTTCCAGATAGATCTCTTCATTGGCAAATCCCTGCTTATGCAGGCGGATCAGCCAGTCCGTTACTTCCTGTTCCGTTACACATACCGGACCGAAGCCATCTTTCCGGAAATCAAAATACCCGATCTGATGATGACTTTGCCGGAATTTTTCATTGTCAAACTGGTAGTAGACCAGTGGCTTTTTCATGTAGGCAAAGTCCATGGCCACACTGGAAAAATCAGTCACCAGCACTGCGGACTCTTTAAGGAGTGTCTGCACATCGTACTCAGGCCAGGACGCCACTGTGATCTTCGGATGATCCACATGAAAATATTTCAGGAACCGATGCATTTCCCTGTGCGGATAAAAGATGATCTGAAGATCGTTCTCCTCAATATAGCGGATCAGTCTCTCATCCTTGAGAAGTGCATCCCAGTACCGGTAATAATCGGTTTCCATGAATTTCTGTGCTTCCAGCTCGTGATCAGAGGCTGAGATCTCATTGCGGATATACATACGCCAGGTCGGCATGATCAGGATCTGGTTCTTTTTTACCTTCATATCATGAAGCTGGTCAAAACGACACAGTCCCAGCTCCTGCACATAGCCTTCCGGATATCCGTACCGGTCATTGACATATTTCCACTCATCATAGGTACTGGTAACAAAAAGACTCATTTTTGTATGGGGATAATACAGAAAACTAAGATCTGCCGTAATGATCCCATGCTGCAGGAACGCCCGCTTGTTCCGTAGGATTCCGTAAACCTCCAGCACATAGCAGATGGCTGCGTTTGGTTTTCCCATTTTCTGGGAGCTGATATTTTTTGATGCAGCCAGATAGTAGATCCAGTGGCGGAAGCTTCCATACTGGATCACAGGTCCCAGATTTTTTACCCGGGCATAATCCGGAGATTTTCTATTGATGGCGTACACTGCATCCTCACTGGTATTTTCTCTCAGATATTTGTACAGCCAGAATCCGTTATCCCGGCATTCATTCTCTGTATCACAGAGAAGCCAGAGATCCCTGCGAAAAAGTCTGTAGACCATCGCAATGGGAAATGCCAGGATAAACTTGATGATGTGAAGCAGATCCCCAGGTTTTACTCGTTTCAGTTTTTCAAGAAATGTCTGTTCCATGTTTCCCTCTGTTTACAGGATCCCGGTTTATTCCTCTGACCAGTCTCCGTTATCATCCCAGACAATCTCTCCGTCTCCGCTGTCATCTGTATCTGTACTGTTGTCAAGAGAATCGTCACCGCTTCCACTGTTGCTGCTGTCATCTACATAGTCGCCGCTATCATCACTGCTGTCATAGTTTCCATCATCACTGCTGTTGTCGTAGCTTCCGTCATCGCTGCCGTCGTAGCTTCCGTCATTACTGCTGTCATAGTTTCCGTCATCACTGTTATCATAGCTTCCATCATCACTGTTGTCATAGCTTCCATCGCTGCTGTCAGAAGAAGTATCCGTGATACCGGAAGAACTGTCTGTCAGATCTGAAGCATCTGTGCTGTCTGCGGAATCACTGCTGTCCGCCTCACTGTTATCCGTTTCCACATTGCCAATAGTGCTCTTCTCACTCTTGTCACTGAGGCTTGTATAGGTCAGGTATGCTTCTCCGTTATCGATCATCAGTTTTGCCTTTTCCATATCGCTCAGCTGTACACTGTAGATCTCATAGGCATTTCCGTCTCCGTCTACGATCTTCATATCATAGATGGCATCTCTTGCAGAATCCGGGGTGTAATACATCTGCACCTGCTCCGCATCTTTGATGGTAGCTTCTGCAGGAACAAGACTTTTGCCCCATTCTTCCCCTCCTGCCGCGCGGAGATAGATCTCACGGATCTCTCCCTTCGTGCTGTTGGTAAGATAAACAAATTTTGCAGTACTGGTCTTTACACCGATCAGCTTCGGTGCAGGTGTAGATGTGGGAAGCGGTGTGGATGTAGCCGGTGCAGCCGTAGGTGCGGCTGTAGGAACCGGTGTTGGTGTCACCTCTGCTGTTTCCTTTGATGATTTTCCACAGCCGGCAATACCAAGCGCCGTCACTGCTGTCAGTACGATCAAAAGCTTCTTATATTTCATAATGATTACCTCCAGATTGCAGTTTTATGCTAAAAATGTTTTTCCAACGAAGTATCCGAGCACCAGGATACCAAGAATGATCCTGTACCAGCCGAATACTTTAAAATCGTGTTTCTTGATATATCCCATCAGGAATTTGATGGCAAGAACAGATACCACAAAGGATACCACAACACCTACGATCAGGATGATCAGCTCTGTGGAGCTGAAGGCAAAACCGAATTTGACCAGTTTCAGAAGACTTGCTCCGAACATAACCGGAATTGCCAGGAAAAAGGTAAATTCTGCTGCAACTGTACGGGATGTTCCTGCAAGGATTCCTCCGATAATGGTAGATCCGGAACGGGATGTTCCCGGAATCACGGAAAGCACCTGGAAGCAGCCGATGATCAGCGCTGTCTTAAAGGAAAGCTCATCCAGTCTGGTGCAGGTTGGTCTGCGGCGTTTGTTGTAGTTCTCGATAACGATAAAAAGCACACCATAAACGATCAGCATGATGGCAACGACCACATAGTTGTAAAATTTCTTTTCAATAATGTCATTAAAAGGAAGAGCGATGATGATCGTCGGCAGACATGCTACCAGGATCTTAAACCAGAGGATCCACTTATCCTTATCACAGTATTTTTCTACAAAAGTAAGGACAGTTCTGGGTACTGCCGGCTGTTTACGCAGTGCCATCTGTGTTTTCTTCGGGATTTTTCTTATGTAAAAAGGCCACAGCTTGTTCCAGTACAGTACAACAACTGCCAGGATCGCGCCAAGCTGGATCACCACCAGGAAAAATTCCATAAATGCCTCGGATACATTCAGCTTGATAAACTCATCCACAAGGATCATATGTCCGGTACTACTGATCGGAAGCCACTCGGTGATTCCCTCCACAATACCGAGAAGGATAACCTTCAGTAATTCTATAAAAATCATGTTAACTCCTTTCTAAAAGCAAGATAAGGACAGGGCCGGTATGTGAACGACGGCCCCGTCCTTATCAGTATATTACATATTTGACAATTCGTAAACTTTTAATTTTTTATTTCACAAAATTTACAATTTTTTATCGATTGTCGATGGTGGCGATATCTACCAGAGTCAGGTGGTTCAGGTCTGTATTCTCAAGACTTGTGACCAGAGCCTCTGCAGTATCAAGACTTGTAAGCACATTGACACCTGTCTCGATAGCATTACGACGGATCACGAAACCATCCTTCTGGTGCTCAACACCCTGTGGCGGTGTGTCGATAACAACATCGATCTTGTGGCCAAGGATCAGGTCCATCAGGTTCGGAGACGGCTGCTCCAGCTTGTTGGTACGTGTTACCTTGATTCCGTTTTCAGTCAGTACGCTTGCAGTACCTCTTGTTGCAAAGATACGGTATCCCTGAGCTTCGAAACGTTTTGCGATCGGAATGATGTCCTTCTTATCCTCATCTTTTACAGTGATGATCATCTGTTTGTGCTTCGGAAGACGGATTCCGGCTCCGATGAAGGCTTTGTAAAGAGCCTCGTTAAAGGTTTTTGCAATACCAAGGCACTCACCTGTGGATTTCATCTCAGGTCCGAGGCTGATATCTGCGCCTCTGATCTTCTCGAAGGAGAATACCGGCATCTTGATTGCGAAGTACTCTGCTTCTTTCTGAAGTCCCGGTGTGTAACCAAGCTCTTTGATCTTATGTCCAAGGATAACTCTTGTTGCAAGCGGAACGATCGGGATTCCTGTTACCTTGCTGATGTACGGTACTGTACGGCTGGAACGCGGGTTAACCTCGATGACATATACATCCTCGCCTACAACGATGAACTGAATATTGATCATACCGATTACATGAAGTGCCTGTGCAAGACGGCGTGTGTACTCGGCGATGGTATCTTTTGCTTTCTGGCTGATGGTCTGTGCCGGATATACGGAAATACTGTCTCCGGAATGGATACCTGCACGCTCGATGTGCTCCATGATTCCAGGGATCAGGATGTCCTCACCGTCGCATACTGCATCGACCTCGATTTCTTTACCCATCAGGTACTTATCAACAAGGATCGGATGCTCCTGTGCGATCTGGTTGATGATTCCGATGTACTCTTCCACGTCCTCATCGCTGACAGCGATACGCATTCCCTGTCCTCCAAGTACATAGGACGGGCGGACAAGTACCGGATAACCCAGCTCATTGGCTGCTTTTTTCGCCTCTTCTGCTGTGAATACGGTATGTCCCTTCGGTCTCGGGATCTCACATTTCTCAAGGATGGCATCAAAGAGCTCTCTATCCTCTGCAGCATCTACGTTCTCAGCAGATGTTCCGAGGATCTTAACGCCCATCTTGATCAGTGCCTCTGTAAGCTTGATAGCTGTCTGTCCACCGAACTGAACAACAGCTCCGTCCGGTTTCTCGATATTTACAACATTCTCAACATCTTCCGGTGTCAGCGGCTCAAAATACAGCTTATCTGCAATATCGAAGTCTGTACTTACTGTCTCCGGGTTATTGTTGATGATGATCGTCTCATATCCTTCTTTCGCAAATGCCCATGTACAGTGTACAGAGCAGAAGTCGAACTCGATACCCTGACCGATACGGATCGGGCCGGAACCAAGTACCAGGATCTTTTTCTTATCTTTTGTTTCTACAGCTTCATTCTCTGTCTGCTCATCGCCGTATACAGAATAGTAATATGGTGTCGCTGCCGCAAACTCTGCTGCACAGGTATCAACCATCTTGTATGCTGCACGGATGCCGTACTCTTTACGCAGGTCTTTGATCTCAGCTTCTGTCTTTCCTGTCAGGTCTGCGATGATGTAGTCCGGGAACTCCAGACGTTTTGCTTCCAGAAGAAGGTCTTTGTCCAGCTTCTGAGTTTTCAGAGCCTGCTCCATCTCAACAAGGATAGCCAGCTTATCGATGAACCAGATGTCGATCTTTGTGATATCATGAAGCTTCTCCTGGGAAACATTTCGTCTCAGGGCTTCTGCGATTTTCCAGATACGGCGGTCATCCACAATGTTCAGCTCGTCCATCAGTTCTTCATCAGAAAGATGTGAGAAATCATAGGACATCAGACTGTCTACATGCTGCTCCAGGGAACGGATAGCCTTCATTAAAGCACCCTCAAAGTTATGGCAGATACTCATAACCTCACCGGTAGCCTTCATCTGTGTAGTCAGTGTACGTTTTGCTGTGATGAATTTGTCAAATGGCAGACGCGGGATCTTAACAACACAGTAATCCAACATCGGCTCGAAGCTTGCGTATGTTTTGCCTGTGATGGCGTTCGGGATCTCATCCAGTGTGTAACCCAGTGCGATCTTGGCTGCAACCTTGGCGATCGGATAACCGGTAGCCTTACTTGCAAGTGCGGAGGAACGGCTTACACGAGGGTTAACCTCGATAACGCAGTACTCAAAGCTCTCCGGATGAAGAGCGTACTGTACGTTACATCCACCTGTGATGCCAAGCTCTGTGATGATGTTAAGTGCAGATGTACGGAGCATCTGATACTCTTTATCTCCTAAGGTCTGGGAAGGAGCAACTACGATGGAGTCACCGGTATGGACACCAACCGGGTCAATGTTCTCCATGTTGCAGACTGTGATGCAGTTTCCTGCGCTGTCTCGCATTACCTCGTACTCGATCTCTTTCCATCCGGCGATACATCTCTCTACAAGAACCTCGCCTACACGGGAAAGACGGAGACCATTCTCAAGGATCTCACGAAGCTCCGGCTCATTATGCGCGATACCGCCGCCGCTTCCGCCAAGTGTATATGCAGGACGGAGAACAACCGGATAACCGATAGTCTGAGTAAACGCAACACCGTCTTCTACAGTTGTTACGACCTTGGATGCTGCAACCGGCTCGCCGATCTTTTCCATTGTATCCTTAAATTCCTGACGGTCCTCAGCTTTACGGATCGTTGCTGCTGTGGTACCGATGAGACGTACATTGTGCTCTTTCAGGAAGCCCTTTTCCTCAAGCTCCATGGCAAGGTTCAGACCTGCCTGTCCGCCCAGTGTAGGAAGTACACTGTCCGGTTTCTCTTTGAGGATCAGCTGCTCTACGACTTCAACAGTCAGAGGCTCGATGTAAACTCTGTCTGCGATGTCTTTATCTGTCATGATGGTAGCAGGATTGGAGTTTAAAAGTACAACCTCCATGCCCTCTTCCTTCAGGGAGCGGCATGCCTGGGTTCCTGCATAGTCAAACTCTGCTGCCTGGCCGATTATGATCGGGCCTGAGCCGATTACAAGTACTTTTTTTATGTCCTTATTCCTTGGCATTATTTCTCTCCTCCCATCATCTTCATGAATCTGTCAAAAAGGTAACTGGAATCCTGTGGTCCCGGGCATGCTTCCGGATGGAACTGTACAGTAAAGATGTTCTTTCCGTTATATGCCATACCCTCGTTTGTTCCGTCGTTGACGTTTACAAATGCAGGATGTGCGATATTTTTCTCCTCAAGTCCCTCTGCGTCTACAACGTAGCCATGGTTCTGGGAGGAAATATATACTCTTCCTGTCTCAAGGTCTTTAACCGGATGATTTCCGCCTCTGTGACCGTATTTCATCTTATGGGTGTCTCCGCCCGTTGCAAGAGCCATAAGCTGATGTCCAAGACAGATGGCAAAGATCGGTACATCAGAGTCGTAAAGTTTTTTGATTTCTTTAATAATAGAAGTACATTCCTTCGGATCTCCAGGTCCGTTGCTGAGCATGATGCCGTCCGGATTGTCTCCAAGGATTTCTTCTGCAGATGTCAGAGCCGGGTAAATAGTAACCTGGCATCCTCTCTCATTCAGTGAGCGTGCAATGTTTTTCTTGGCGCCCAGATCAAGAAGGGCAACCTTCGGTCCGTTCCCCTTAAGCACTTCCTTTTCGCGGCAGGAAACCTTCTCTACCACTTTTCCTGTTGTATATGCTTTTAATCTGGGGATGATTGTATCCAGGTCATAGTTCTCATCAACTGTGATCATTCCGTTCATGGTTCCCTTCTCACGAAGGATCTTAGTCAGTGCTCTGGTATCAATTCCTGCGATTCCCGGAATGTCGTTTTTGCTCAGAAAATGCTGAATGGTGTCTACGCTTCTGAAGTTGCTGGGAACTCGTGATAATTCGCGTACAATAAATCCGTCAATCCACGGCTTCCTTGATTCCTGGTCATCATAACAGATTCCGTAGTTTCCGATCAGCGGATATGTCATACACACCGCCTGTCCTGCGTAAGAAGGATCTGTCATTACTTCCAGATAACCGGTCATGGAAGTGTTAAAGACAATTTCACTGATGACTTCCCTTGCAGAACCAATGCTGGTTCCTGTAAATACATGGCCATCTTCCAATATCAGAAATGCTTTCATACAATCTCCCTTTCTTTGTTCTCTTATTTTATCCTAAATCTTCAAGATTGTATCACAGGAATCGTCATTTTTCAACACCATATGCAAAAAAAATGTATAAAACTAACTTAAAATATTTTTTTTGAATTTTTTTAATTTTTTTGAATTTTTCTATTGACATTATCCCATTCCTGAGTTATTATAAGTGAGCAGTCGACGAGCGGAGCAAACAAAGCGAAGCAAGCCGGTTGAAAAAATGCAGGAATGGCGGAATTGGCAGACGCGCAGGCTTCAGGTGCCTGTGGTCGCAAGATCGTGTGGGTTCAAGTCCCATTTCCTGCATTCTTTTTTATTTTATCCAAAATCAAAAAAACAGAAGCGCCCAACACCGGCACTTCTGTTTTTTTATTTATTTTTCTTTTTCAGAAAAGATCTCGCTCCCGCCCCAGAGAAGCGCACCTGTAAATATGAAAAGATCCGAAATATTAAATACGACCTTCTTAAGCTTCGGATTTTCCACATTCAGGCTCACATAATCCGTGACGTATCCCTTTCTGCGACGTTCCGTATAATTATTCAGACCGCCGCCCAGGATCATGGAAAGCCCAAGCTTGGATATGCGTGTGCCTTTTTCTCCGAAAGTACGTATATACTCCCAGATTGCACCGCCCAGCACCATAGATGCAAGATCTCTCAGGAATTCTTTATCTTTGTTTTTTAATATTCCAAGCATCATCCCATGATTATGGCAATTTCTTACGATCAGTCTGCCTCCCAGGCACTTTTCCTTCAGATCTTTCTTTTCCGATGTGTTGATTTTTTTCTTTATATAATAGTCTGTACCAAAGATTCCCGCCGTCAGTAAATTCCACAACATTATTCCCCCTCCTTATTTCTGTGGTCTGCATAATATTCAGGCAGGCTCCCACTGGGGAAAGCCTGCCTTATATGCTTATGGTTATTCTGTTTTTTCTTCTATTGTTTCTGTATTTTCCGGATCAGCCGCAGGCTCCTCTGTTTCTGCAGATCCCACTTCCGTTCTTTCCTCTTCCAATTCCGGATCTGATCCTGATGTTTCTGTTTCTGACGCTTCTGCGGTTTTTGCTGCCACTTCTGTAGCTTCTTCTGTTTCTACTACTTCTGACGCTTCTACTGTCTCTTCCGGATCTGCTGCCGCTTCTGTAGCTTCTGCGTTTTCTTCCGCTTCTGTCTCCGGTACTTCTGTCACCTCTGCCTCAGCAGCCTCTTCAAGCTCCTCATCTGCCTGCTCGATCACATCGGCAGCTTTCTCTTCCAGCTCCGCTGTAGGACACGCCGCTCCGCAATACGGACAGAAGCTGGCCTCCCGCATCACCGCCTTATGGCAGGCCGGGCAGAACTTCTCCCCTTTACTGGCAGCGATCGCATCTCTGTAGTGATCCGCCTCCAGCATGTGCTGGCTGATTTCCTCGCAGATAGCTCCCGTCTCACCGTCAACGGCTTCTCCCTGCTCATAACGTGTATAGATCATCTTTCCGATATCCATCATCAGCTTTTCGGTCATACGCTCCTGTGCAGAGAGCTTGTTACGGATCTTCTGGATCTCATAGAGATTCTCTGCTCTGGAACTTAAGCCCTTTGCCTTTCTTGTCAGTGTGTTTCCCAGATCATCCCAAAAACTGCTTTTTGCCATATCTGTCACGCTCCTTTATATATTAAAGAATCTTCTTGTTTCTTATCCTTCCAGTGCCGGGATCTCCTGTCCACGCATAAGGATCTTCGGACCTCCGTTGCCCTGAATGTATCCCTCTGTGATCACGACCTCACCGATATTGTCGTCCTTCGGGATCTCATACATGATATCCAGCATATATTCCTCCAGGATAGCCCGGAGAGCTCTGGCTCCTGTATGGCGTTCCAATGCCTTACGGGCAATGGCATGTAAGGCACCGTCCTCAAACTCCAGTTTTACTTCATCCAGTGCCAAAAGCTTCTTGTACTGTTTCAGAATGGCGTTCTTCGGCTCCTTGAGGATCTTCACAAGCATATCTTCCGTCAGCCCGTTCAGGGTAAAGATGATCGGAAGACGACCGATAAATTCCGGAATCATTCCAAATGCACGGAGATCATCTACCGTTACTTTCTCCAGCACATGCGGATCATCATCATATTTGTCCTTCAGATCTGCATAAAATCCGATAGACGCCTGTTTATTCAGTCTTTCTTTGATGATATTCTCAAGATCCGGGAACGCACCGCCACAGATAAACAGAATGTTCCTTGTATTTACAGTCACCATAGGTACCATGGCATTCTTGCTGGTAGCACCCACCGGAACTTCCACTTCACTTCCCTCCAGAAGTTTCAGAAGTCCCTGCTGGACAGCCTCTCCGCTGACATCTCTCTGGTTGGTATTCTTCTTCTTTGCGATCTTATCGATCTCATCGATGAAAATGATCCCGTGCTCTGCCTTCTCCACATCATTATCTGCAGCCGCAAGGAGCTTGGATACTACGCTCTCGATATCATCACCGATATAACCAGCCTCTGTAAGAGATGTGGCATCTGCAATGGCAAGCGGTACCTGAAGAAGTCTGGCAAGCATCTTCACCAGATAAGTCTTACCGCAGCCTGTAGGTCCGATCATCAGCATATTGGATTTCTCGATCTCAATATCATCCATGGTATCTGTGGCAACTCTTTTATAATGGTTGTATACACCTACAGACATTACCTTCTTGGCATATTCCTGTCCGATCACATATTCATCCAGAGTTGCTTTGATCTTATGTGGTGCAGGAATATCTTTGAGATCGATCACCGGCTTCGGAGTCTCTGATTTTTTCTTGATCTTCTTCGCCTGGTTTCCGGGATTCTGGAAACTGCTGAGATCGATCATGCTCACATTCGGCATGTTAAAAAGATCGGAATAATTTCCATTGTTCATCTGGGTGTTCATAGTATCAAAGCTTTTCTGCATGCAATCCGCACAGATATGTATATGATTAGGAAGGTCGATCATCTTCCCTGCCTGACTCTCCGGTCTGCGACATAAAAAACAGAATTTCTCGTATTTCTGCTCCTGGTCATTGTCTTTATTATTATCAAACTGATCTGCCATAACATTTCCTTTCTGGTTTTTATTATGCATATTATAGCACATAATCCGGCTGTATCAAATTAAGTTTTTATAAACCGGGGAGCTGCATGTTCTTATGCAGCTCCCCGGTTTATAAATGGTTATCCTGTATTTTCTTTTATTTGTCAGAAGAGGGTTTGCTTCCGAGGGTCACTTCAACCGTCTGTTCCTTGTACTCTCCGCTGTTCGCTCTGGAGATCACCACTTCGATGGTTTCTCCTGCCTCATAATACTGCAGCTTATCAACAAGGTCATCCTTGCCGCTTACCTTCTGTCCATCCAGCTTCACAATGATATCGCCTTTTTTGATCCCTGCATTATCTGCTGCGCCGCCTTCCGTTACCTCAGTAATAAAAGCACCTGCCGGCATATTATACATCTGGATGGCTTCTGTTGTAAGATCGGCAGCCTTGACTCCCATATATCCTACCTTGGAAGAATCTTCCACCTTATCTCTGGTTTCGCGGTTCATCAGTTCTTCCAGGATCGGCTCTGCCTTGGAGATCGGAATGGCATATCCCATGCCTTCCACCTGACTGTCTGCATACTTGGCCGCATTGATACCGATCACTTCACCGTTCATGTTCAGAAGTGCACCGCCACTGTTTCCGGGATTGATCGCTGCATCAGTCTGGATCAGTCCGCTGGCTTCTCCGTCCTCTGTACCGATGCTTCTGTTAAGGGCACTTATCCATCCGGAGGTAACTGACTGTCCATAGCCCAGTGCATTGCCAATGGCAACCACCTGCTCACCGACTACAAGATCGTCCGAGCTTCCCATCTGTGCGATCTTGATCTCATCCATGGTCTCATCCGGAATATCGGATTTCTCCACTGCCACCACTGCCAGATCATTCTCTTCATCGGTACCTTTGATCTTGGCAGAAACTGCGTTATCCACATCCGCATCTCCATCGGAGCTGCTTGCCATAGCCTGGGTTTCTTCTTCCGCTCCTACCACATCACTGCCTGCAAAGCACACAGTAAGTGTAGTCGCTCCAGATACCACATGGTTGTTAGTCGCAATGAGAAGCTCGCTGTCATTTTCTCCTACAATAATACCGGAACCACTTCCTGCACTCTGATACTGCCTCGTTCCATATCCGAAAAAGCTTGGGATCTCCTGCACACTGACAGATGTAATGGCAACGATAGAAGACATGGTTGCCTGGGCTACACCGGCCACTGTACCACTCTCTGCCACAATATCCTTCACAGTAGAATCCGCAGAGCTACTGTCAGTACTGTCCTCTGTCCCGGTAACTGTTTCTGTCTTTCCGATTGTTGTACTGCTGTCATTTCCTCTGTATTTATCTGCTGCAATATTCACGCCCTGAAAAACCACTCCGGCTACCAGCCCAAAGATCACAGCCAGTGCCACCGCAGTGGCTGCTTTCTTTCCAAAGCTGTTGTTGCCTGAAAAATCTCTCTTTTTCCGCGGCTTTTTGGGCGGTATATTTCCACCGGCATAATTACCGGCCTGAGGCTGATGCACCTCATAATGTCCGTATTTTGGTTTCTCCTGCGAAGTGCCTTCACTCTGTCCGGCACCTGCATAACTGTCCTGTCCGCTCTCCTGCATCCTGCGTCCCTCAGAATAAGGATGCGTCAGCGGTTTCTGTTCTGCCGAAGCATTCTTATCCTCATCCGGCAAGCCTGTCCCCCATTTATTCTCTTCACTCATGCCTCTGGTGCTCCCTTCTATGTTATCTGATGCATGTATCTGTTACTGCTCACTCCGTTCTCAGTAACATTTATTTCTCTTATAAAAGACAGTTTAACAGGGAATTGTGTTTAAACTGTGATATCTCTTTTAAAAAACCGTGACCTGCTCTTATTTGTTCTTTTTCCAGTATTCCGGATTCATGGTGCAGGATCGGATCATTTTTTCAGGGAGCTTTTTGTATCGTTTTCCGAGAAAATATCCGGCGTATTTGGAAGCGCTCTGCAAAAACAGTCCGGGGATCAGCCATATGTGGCCTGTTTTCAGAAGATATGCCATGCTTTTTTTTACCAGCCGGATGCCCTCACCTTCGGAAGGCACTCCTTCAAAAACCTCCGGATGCTCCGCCTGGGAAACTCCCAGATCAAAATTCCTGTGGAACTGCTGCATACAGGTGTAATTGTGAGAATGATATACACGCGCTTCTGATACATAGGCAACTCCATAGCCTTTTTTTACCATCCAGCCTGCATAGATCATATCTTCATTAAAAATAGCATGCTCCGGAAATCCACCAATCTCATCATAGATCCTGTGATCATAAGCAGCACAGACGTTGGAGCAGAAATATGTTTTGATCCCGTAGGTCTGTACATCTTTTTCCGTTTTCAGACAGGACTGTTCCGGATAATTAAAGGAACGGGTATATTTTTCCAGAAATCTGCAGTCCTTTTTTGGAAGCTGACGCGCATAAGCGGCTCCTGCCTGTGGATTCTCTGCAAGAGCTCCTACCAGTGCTCCGATCAGTTCCCTGTCTGCCGGCATTGCATCCTGTGTCATAAATACAAGGATCTCCGCATCCGAAAGCTCTGCCGCCTGCCTTCTGGTACCGCCATGGTCAAATTCTTCTTTTGTAAGATGCCGGACTTCCACAAGCGGATATTCCTGTTCCCAGGTCTCTTTCCAGAATTTCTTTTCTGTATTCATGACAAGGATCTTATTGATAGGATATTTCTGTGCGCTGAGTCTTTCCAGCAGTTTTTCAAATTCTTCTCCCGGACGGTATGCCGGGATGATCACGTCTGTTTTTAATGTTTTCATATTTGTCTCCTGTCCAGAAAGGACCACCCGTTACTGGATGGTCCCTTCTGCTGGTTGCTTATTTTGATGTTTTATTCATTCTCCGAATAATCTTCTCCGTCGGTATAATCGCTATAATCCGTATCGGAATCGTCCGTATCTGTGCTGTAATCGTCTCCGGAGTAATCCGAATCATAATCTGTGTCTGTGCTGTAATCAGCATCATCACTTGTGTCCGTACTGCTGTAATCTGTGGATGTATCTCCCTGCCACGTGTACGAATCATCCGTTGCGTCATTCGGTGTATCTGTCACCGCAGGTGCAGTGTCCTGCACGTCGCCTCCGCCTGCGATATTTGTAATCTGGGCACTTCTGTTGAGTACATCCTGCGTCGGAGTGTAACTGGTGTCTCCATACAGAAACTGATGCATCTTCAGAACATTGGATTCCAGTGTGGTAGGTACGATAACGCTGCCCTTTACCTGAGCAAATTTATAATCATTGGGGAAGCCTGTAGTTTCATCAATACTATAGCCGATCATAGCCGGGATCATCTTCAGGATCTCTGTTTTGGAAACAGAAGTTTTGACCATCGGGAATACCTGATCCATAATATCAAAGATAGTGGAAAGTCCTGCCTTTTTCGCCTTATCTACGATCATCTGGATCACTCGTCTCTGTCTCTCGGTACGTCCCATATCAAGACTTGCAGTATAACGGATACGGCAGTAGGAGGTAGCCTGTACACCATTAAGATGATAGGTATCTACGATCGCTTCCTCATCCTCCGGCTTCGGATCCGGCAGTTCGATCGGTGTGTAGCTCTTTCCGGTTTCCTCTGATGTCTCCACACAGTAATTGTTCATATGAACGATCTCCGCATAGGAAAGAGGGATGTCCAATCCTCCGAGGCAGTCTACCACAGTTACCAGCGCATTAAAATCAATGGCAACATAATCTGTGATATTCAGATCCAGATTCGTATTCAGCATGGAAACCGCGTTGGTCGGTCCGCCAAATGCATATGCCGAATTGGCTTTGGAATAGGTATCATCCTTTACATTGAGAAGGGTATCTCTATAGACAGACACAAGTTTGACTGCCTTTGTATCATTGTTGATACTCGCAATGATGATGGTATCACTGTTCTCTGTATTCAGCTTCTCATTCTTGCTTCTGTGGTCCAGTCCGAACAGTGCATAGGTGGTATATCCCGTCATCTGCGGTGCCTGATCATTGGTTACAATATCCTGGTCTGCAAGATCTGTTTCCTGGATGTCGATCTTATCCAGTTTGGCTGAGATCTGACCATAAACGAACAGACCTCCGATAAACAGGAGCAGTACGACGATCTCCAGGATAAATAAAATCTTCTTGCTTTTTTTCCGAGGTTTTGACATCTTTTCCTTTTCCCCTTTTTAGTATGCGTTCTTATTAATAAATCCTTTGAATATGGTAAGAAACATGATCTTTATATCAAATCCCACAGACCAGTTTTCGATATAATACAGATCACACTCTATCCTTTTTCTGATAGAAGTATCTCCACGATAGCCATTTACCTGTGCCCACCCGGTAAGACCCGGCCGCACCTGATGCTTGACCATATAACGTGGTATCTCCTCCCTAAACTTTTCTACAAAAAACGGCCGCTCCGGTCTTGGTCCCACAAGACTCATCTCACCCTTCAGAATGTTAAAAAGCTGTGGAAGCTCATCCAGACTGGTATGACGCATAAATTTACCGATTCCGGTAACTCTTGGATCGTTCTTTACTGTCCACGCCTTTTTTTCTTCTGATTCTTTCTGGATCTCCATGGAACGGAATTTATACATCCGGAAAGTCTGATTATGAAGCCCGACACGTTCCTGCTTATAGATCAGCGGTCCCGGCGAAGTCAGCTTGATCAACATACACAACACCAGCATCACTGGTGAGGACACAATGATCGCAACGATCGCGCCTGCAATATCCATAGATCTCTTGATCAGTGCATTAAACGTGTTGCTCAGGGGCACATACCGGATATTGATCACCGGAAGCCCGAGAATATCTTCTGTATATGGTTTGGTCGGAATAATATTATTATAATCCGGAATAAATTTTGTGTGCACGCCGGATTTTTCACAGAGTGCAACGATCTCTTCCAAACGATAATACTCACTTAAGCCCAGGGTAATGGCTATCTCATCCAGACGACTGGATGGAAGGATGATCATCAGATTGGCGATTCGACCGATCACCTTAACGCCCTTATAAGTAGTGCCTGCCGGCACATTGTCATCCAGTATGCCCCTGATCACGTATCCCCATTGCGGATTCTGCAGGATCCTGTCTACATATTCCTCGGCAGCACGGCTGTATCCTACCAGCAGCACCTGTTTCTGGTTCATTCCTTTTTTGCGCATATCCCGGAGAATGTAAAATATGACCATACGCACAAACCATTCCAGGACGATATTGATCACACAGAAAGAAACCAGAGTAAGACGGGAATAGTCCAGCTCTTTAAAATTGTAAAGTGCAAACATGATGATAAGGAGCCCTAACGCATTTGCCTTCACAATTCCGGCAAGTACGAGACGACGCCCCTGCATTCGCATCGGTGTATAAAGATCAAAGGCCTGATAAAGAAGTAAATATCCCGGAATAATGAATATCAGCATAAACATATATTCCTGGACGGTCTTGGACTGGACCGCCGAATGCTCAAAAATTCCCTGAAAACGGATCAGCCAGGCCAGGGCATAGGAGGCCGCGATCACAAATACATCGATCAGCATATGGAGACGACTGAAATTTTTCTGGTTGTCTTTAATCAATTTCCGCCACCTCATTTAAGTTCATTGCTTTTATCTTATAATAGATGAAAACCAAAAGCAATAAAATCTTCCCTCCGAAATATAAAAATTCTGTGAAAATATGGTGTCTTAACCGGCAAAACGCCTAAAAATGTTGATCCAGAGTTCAAACTGGAGCTGTATATAACGCGGAAGATTCCTCATGGAAAATCTGACTTTTTTGTTTTTGCGGCTGATCTGAAAGCCGTTTTTGATGCCTGCAAGGTACTCACGTCCGAATCCCTTGGACGCAAAAAACAGGATCTTCGCACCGAATCCCACCAGAAAAAACGGAAGGTTCAGCACGATCTGGAGAAACGGCATATTCTTATAGATAAGATAAATATTGTTTCTGGAAGAATACCGGATTTTGAACTGATTATATCTGGATCCGCTAGTACCGCTTCCTACATGATAAACTTTCGCTTTTGGAGCATACCAGTTCTGATAACCGCAGATCCTGGCACGATAACCGATATCCAGATCCTCCAGATAAGCAAAATGCTCCTCATCAAAATCTCCGATCCTGTCAATAAATTTCTTCCGGTAGATCGCAGCTCCCGCACAGGTGGAAAAAATCTTCTGCTCTCGGTCATAATGGCGGATGTCCTTGCCTTTTCCCCTGGCAAAAGCCCAGCCAAGGGCACAGTAATAATTTCCGGCATCATCCATCTTGTCCCTGTCATGAAGCTGGATCATCTTTGCCTGACAGGAAAATGCCTTCTTGTGTCTGCGCAAGGCAGCAACCATCTCCTCCAGGAAATCCGGTTCCGCTTCCGTATCATTGTTCAGAAGCAGCACATATGGGAAACGTGCCGCATGGATCCCTTCATTGACGGCTCTGCTGAAGCCGTAATTCTCCGGAAGCTGTATCATGTGTACCCATGGATATTCCGCTGAAACAAATGCACAGCTGCCATCTGTGGAACCATTATCCACAAGTATAACCTCAAAATTACGGATGGTCTGTCTTTCAAGACTGGAAAGAACACCATCCAGATATGCCATTCCGTTAAAGTTTGGTATGACTACTGATACTTCCTGCATTGCTTTATCCCTTCTTCTTTCCCATTCCCGGAAGGGGCTTCAGGGAATAATTCCATTTGGTTAAAGAAAGATTTTTGTTATAGTATGGATCTCCTTTTTTCAGGATATCCAGCCAGTGACAGCGCATGTATTCGATCTCCGTCTGGAAACGGCGGACCTTTTCCTCGCTGTCCTCAGTGCCTCTTGACTTGGATTCGTAATGATAGAGCTTCACATACGGATCATAGACGATCAGATGGCCGTGGCTTCGCACCTTCAGACAGAGATCCACATCATTAAACGCAACTGCAAGCTCTTCCGTAAAGCCTCCTGCCTCCAGAAAAACTTCCTTCTTCATCATCATACATGCTGCAGTCACACAGCTCATATCCTGCAAAAGAGAGGCCTTATGGAGATATCCAGTACGCTCTGCCGGCATATTCACAAACATGTTCCCGGCAATTCCGCCCATTCCCACCACGCAGCCTGCATGCTGAATGGTGTTATCCGGATAGATCAGCTTGACGCCAACTGCACCTGTTTCCTTACGCTGGCACACGCTCAGCATCTCTGACATCCAGTCCGGATCGATGACCTTTACGTCATTATTCAGAAAAAGCAGGTAATCTCCTTTGGCATGGCGCACCCCGAAATTGTTGATGGCAGAATAGTTGAAGCCTTTTTTCCAGCGGATCAGATGGACCCTGGGATCCTCCGAAAGCTTTCTGTAATACCGGAAGATCTCTTCGGAGCTGCTGTTATTCTCCACAATGATGATCTCGTAATTTTTGTAGGCAGTTTTTTCAAAAATGGATTCCACGCAAGCCTGAAGCGTTTCTTTCTCCTCACGGTTTGGAATGATAACAGAAACCAGAGGTTCTCCCTGCACCGGATACTTCACACGGTAAAATCCAAAATCCGGAGTATGCTCCACGGTTCCCGAAGTTCCGGTCCGTTTGAGATTCCCCTCAATGGCACGTCTGCCGGCTTCAAAAGCATACATCTTGCTTGCCGGATTATCTGCTGTGGAGGATTTGTGGGTCCTCCAGTGATAAAGGATCTCCGGTACATGGACCACTTCCCTGGCCTGCTCCACACAGCGGAAAATGAAATCATAATCCTGGGCGCCGTCAAATTCCCGGCGGAATCCGCCCACTGTCTGCACTACGGAACGTCTTACCACCAGAAAATGGCAGATATAATTATTGGATCTTAAAAGATCCAGGTTAAAGTCCGGTTTCAGATGGGGCTGAAAATGTTCAGAAAGATCTGTCGTGACCTTATCCTCATCTGTATAGATCACATCCGCCTCTGGATGCTCCTCCAGTGCCGCCGCGATCTCATACAATGCATTAGGTGCCAGCAGATCATCATGATCCAGAAGTGCGATAAAATCACCCTCTGCCATGGCAAAAGCCGCGTTTGTATTTTCTGCAATGCCAAGATTCTCTTTCAGATCCTGATAGCGGATCCTCCTGTCCATCTCTGCATAGGATCTCAGCACAGTCTGCATGTCTGGATCCTCCGGACTTCCGTTTGCCAGACACAGCTCCCAGTTCTCATATGTCTGTGCAAGGAGAGAGTCCAGCATCTGTCTTAAAAAACGCTCCGGTGTCAGATATGCAGGTACCACAATGCTGATCAACGGCCCATCCGGAAATTTGCGTTTCCGCTGCTTCTCCAGTGTTTCCTCGTCAGGTCTGTATGCCTCATACCATGGTCCGTAAGGAACCTCTTCCGGTTCAAAACGTTCATGAAGCCGGATCCAGAACTCTTTCAGACCATAATGCTTCAGGTATCTTAGGCCCTTCTGTACTGTATAGGGGGAAAGCTTCTTTATAAGTCTGTCCCATTGGATCTTTCCTGTAGAATCATCTTTACTCATATATTATCTCCGTATTACTCAGTTTGATGTTACTGTTCACTCTGTTCTCAGTAACAGTTTGATGAACATATTTTACCATTCCATCATTTTTTTTGCAAGGAAGAGAGGAAATGTGTTATACTGAGCTTACGTATGTATTGCTTACATAAGAATTATTTTTTATACAGGAGTACCATTTATCATGAAAAAATCAAGAATAACCACAGCGCTTCTGGCTATTGGGATCTCCGCTTCCATGGTGTTCCAGACTCCAGTTTTCGCCACAGAAGAAACCGCTGTTGCTGTATCCTCCGGTATTACCACCAATGGGATCAGCGGATGGCCTCAGGGGCCTGAGATCACTTCCGCATCTGCCGTGATCATGGAAGATACTTCCGATACGATCCTCTATGCCAAGGATATGGACACCACGCTTTCTCCGGCCGGCGCAGTTAAGATCATGACCTGTCTTCTAGCACTGGAGAACAGCCAGCTTGACGATCAGGTTACCATGACAGAAACCGGCGTATCCGGTGTTACAGACGGAGGCGCTCATATTTCCTCACAGCTCGGAGAGGTATTTACCATGGAGCAGTGCCTTTACGCTCTGATGCTGGCCTCTGCCAATGACATTGCACTCCAGGTTGCAGAACAGATCGGTGGATCTGTAGATGCCTTTGTCCAGAAAATGAACGACCGTGCCAAGGAGCTAGGATGTACCAATACGGTATTCACCAATCCTACCGGTCTCCCGGATGACAACCAGCATACCACAGCACATGATCTGGCTCTGATCATGCAGGCGGCTATCCGTAATGACAGCTTCCGCACCATCTCCGGAGCCACCTCCTATACGATCCCAGCTACCAATGTTTCCGGCGGTACCCGTAACCTGACAAGCTCTTTTACCATGACAGATCCTGCATCCGCTTCCTATTATGAAGGATGTATCGGCGGTCGTGAAAGTACCACCACTGCTTCCGGAAGCGTTCTTGTCACATCTGCACAGCGAAACGGTACTACTCTGATCGCAGTAGTCATGAACGGAGCGACCGGTCAGACAGCCAACGAAGCGATCTCACTTCTGGATTACGGTTTTTCCAATTTCCAGCTTCTGGATCTCAGCGAGGATGATTTTCACATCCTGTCCGGCGGCACTGTAATGGTTCCATCCGGCGCGACCGCAGACGACCTGACTACGGAAGATACGGAATCTGATGGTCAGATCTTACGCACCTATTCCTTTGGCGGAACTCAGGTGGGAACTGCAGTTGTCGAGGATCCCTCCCAGGAAAGCTCCTCCGATGTACTGGAAAATGATGAAAACATGGATTCTGCAAAAGCTTATTCCGAATCCAGATCCCAGATCCCGTATTTTGCCATTGGCGGTGTGGGCATCCTGCTCCTGATCCTTCTGCTGTGGCGCATGATCCGGATCATCCGTTCCTGATCTTGGTCCCCAGGCGGATATACTTCAGAATTAAAAAATCCCTCCTATGTACCGGTCATATCCGGATACATAGAAGGGATTTTTTTCTGCCATCTCACCCATCGGGGTGTCAGCCATAAAACGGAACTACCAGGAAGATATAGCATAAAAACGGCGAAGCAGCCAGAAGTGCTGTCAGGACCCGGTATATCCACATTCTGATATTTTCCTTTTTTACAAAACGCTCAAGCAGACGATTCCAGCCGGCTGTCACAAAATACATGGCCGGATACAGTGCCGGCATGATATAACGTCCCTGTGCCTGGTTGTCACTATAATATACATAATACATAAACAGACCCACAGGGATCAGGATCAGAAGGATCAGCAGCAGATGAAAGATCCCTTTTCTGTCCCATTTATCGTACACGGTTATTGTTTTTATCTTCAGCTTTTCACTTCCTGCTGCTTTTCGTTCTTTTACCACAGTACGTTTCTTCGGATAAAATATTCCCAGCATGGTCAAAATACCGATCCCACCCATTCCAAAGAACAGGAAATATGCCTTGCTCACACTATAAGGCATATAGATCTGCATCAGGCCAAAGGTTCCGATAAAGCTTACCAGAACTGTCAGCAGCCAGTTATGCTGCCAGCCCGGGTCCTGATACAGAAGGATATCCTTCCATGACCAGTTCAGCTTCTCCGGTGTAGGGTATCTGGACGGTCTGTAATCAACAGCCGCATATTTTTCCGCACACTGTGCACAGGCTTTTCTTCCGATAAGATCTCCGTCATAGAGAACGGCATTTCGTATAAACCACCAGCCGCATAAGGCAAGGGTTACTGCCGCGATCACGATCCCTCTCCGGAACAGAAATGCAACTCTCTGTTTTACCGGCTCTTCCCTGCACAGAAGGACTGTCAGGCAGAAAAACAGGAAGCTGCATAAGATCCATCCGTAGGCATTATAGTAGGACAGTGCACAGACTGCCATTCCAACAGCCAGAAGGATCGAATTTCTGAAGCTCCAGTCTCTCGCTTCCAGATAACAGGACCAGGAATACAGGATCATCGCCATGGATAAAAGCGCCAGGGAATCCGTGTTTACATAAGTTCCCAGAAACAATGCCTGCGGCATAAAGCCTGCCAGTGCGGCAAACAGCCATCTTCCCTCTTTCGGAAAAAGCTTTCCGGATGCTTTCACCACAAAATATACCGCTCCAGTCACAAAGAGCACATCTGCCATCCTCGCCGCATGGAGTAATCCGTCTGCAGATGCATGGAACAAACCTGCGATCCCCATAAATACAGCAGATACCATATAGGAAAGGATCGGATAATAGGCATAGGAAATCCCCCATGTCGCATCACGGATGGTTGGCTCATCTCCAAGAGGCAGCTTTCCCGGATGCTCATGAAGATACTGTGCCACCATGTAGCGCATTTTTTCATCGGGGCCTGCCCCCAGGGGCTGCATAAACGCCCATGCAGTCAGGAGCAGAAATGCTGCCAGGACAAGAACCCCTGCCTGAACTCTCTCATCCTTCCAGATTTTTTTCTTTTCCAAAATATAACCTCCTATATCCGCTTCAGAGAGAAATCCTGGCTCTCCAGTGTAAGGTTCGGATTATAGTAAGGATCTCCGTCACGGAGGATCTCCGGCCAGTGCTTCTCAAAGGAAGCGATCTCGCGGTTAAATCTTGCCACCTTCTCCGGTGTATCCTCAAGACCTCTGGATTTGGATTCATAGTGATAAAGCTCCGCATAAGGATTGTATACAACCAGATATCCGGCTTTTCCCAGACGAAGGCAAAAATCTATGTCATTAAAGGCAACCTGAAATTCCTCACTTAATCCGTGAACCTTATCAAAGGCCTCACGCTTCACCATCATGCAGGCTGCGGTTACAGCGCTGTAATCCTGGGCACAGATGATCCTGTGGCAGTATCCGGTAGCGTCTCTCTTCTGCTGCACAAAGCAGTGTCCCGCAATACCGCCGAAGCCAACGACTACTCCTGCATGCTGCACGGTATCATCCTCATAATAGAGCCGCGCTCCTACAGCTCCCACATCCGGTCTCATACAGTATCCCAAAAGCTGCTCCAGACAGTCCGGGCTGATGATCTCCGTATCATTGTTGAGAAGAAGCAGATAGTCACCCTTAGCATGAGCAGCTCCGAAATTATTGATGGCAGAATAGTTGAAAATACCATCCCAGTACACCACATGGGCTTTCGGATTGGATGCTTCCAGCTCTTTATAGTAAGCAAAGGTCTCATCCTCCGTACTGTTATTCTCCACGATCACATACTCATAATTGCGGTAAGTTGCCTTTTCTTCGATGGAATCAATACATCTCTTCAGATCATCGATGTGATCCTTGTTTGGGATGATGATGGAGATCAGCGGTTTTTCCTCCCAGAGGAATTTTGTACGGTAAAGTCCAAGATATTCACCCTTTTCGATTTCCACCGGAACTCCGAGCCTGTCATAATGAGCCTTGATGGCACGTGCTCCTGCATCAAAGGCATACATCTTGCTTTCCGGATTCTCTGCTGTGGAATCCTCATGGCATCTCCAGTGATAAAGGATCCTGGGGATATGATGGATCTGCTCTCTTCCCGCAGCTTCCACACAGCGGAACACAAAATCATAATCCTGTGCACCGTCAAATTCCTTTTTCAGCATTCCGATCTGATCCACGATCTCTTTTTTTACGACAAAAAGATGACAGATGTAGTTTACTGTACACAAAAGATCAATATTGAAGTCCGGTTTGAAATGCGGCTGAAAGAATTTGTGCCCGTCCATGGACATCTTATCTTCATCGGAATACAGAACCTTAAGCTCCGGATCCTCATTCAGCGCTTTCACACACCGGAACAAGGCGTCCGGCGTCAGCTCATCATCATGATCTGCAAACACGATAAAATCTCCTGTTGCCGCTTTCATGGCCGCATTGGTATTCTCTGCGATCTGAAGTGCCTGGTCGTTGCGGATCACACGGATCCTGTCATCACTTTTTTCCAGCCTGTTCAGATAATCGGTAAGAGGAGAATCTGCTCCGCTTCCGTCGGAAAGACAAAGCTCCCAGTTCCCGTAGGTCTGGGCTTCTATGGAGTCTACCAGCTGCTGTAGATATTTTTCCGGTGTTTTGTAAAGCGGGATCACAATACTGAATTTTGGATTCCTGGAAAATTTCGTTTTTCTTTCTTCTGCAAGCTCTGCCTTGTCCGGCAGATGCTTCACGATCCATTTGGAATAATCCACCGGACGGTTTTTACGGTCCAGCACCTTTCCAAATACCTTTCCGGTAAGGGCTGCTGCCCCGTGAAGCTTCATGTAACGGCTTCCCTTACGGAAATATACCGCAGCTTTCTCCGCAAGGCGCTTCTGTGGCTGCAGATGTACCAGACGAAGCGTCCGCACATTGCCTGCCTCAAATACAATGTAGAATTCCTTCACACTGTCATAATGGAATTCAAAGAAAAAACCGCTCTTCTCATCGATCTCTGTTTCCTGGTACTGATTCTGTACATCCACACGTTTCAGTCTGGTGATCTCGCAGGGGATTTCCTTCCGGCTGCGATCCTCCAGGCGTATGGTCAGGGGGCTGTTAAAGGCTGCCCAGCCACGGACACGGCAGATCTTTTCCCCGGCTTCCACCTCGATGCTCTCAATAAAGTACTGCGGTTTTCCCTGTTTCCTGTAAAGCTGTGCTGCCGAAACAGAAAACCACCGGATACGTTTTTCACCCTTTACCGCATAAACAACAAGCTTCTTTTTGCCCTCCAGATCCGGCAGGCAGATTTCCATCTGCACACGTTCTCCGTTTACCAGATCCAGATCCTTAAAGCGCTCCAGGGCGCTGACACGCTCCTGGGCACTGATGGCTGCCGGAAGTTTTTCCCCGTCAAGAACGGCTTCCGGCTTATGATCCTTCGGCCAGGTTCCCTGAAGGTGATACAGAGAACTGTCCTTCAGGTCAAACCTGTCCTTTTCTACTTCGTATAGCTCTCGCTGCATAACAATTCCTCCATTGCATCCTTTCCGGTATTTACTGTAAGGTAATGCTCCATAACCTTCTGATGTGCGGCCTCACCCATGGCTTTTCTGGCCTTCTCATCAGTAACCAGAGCTTCCAGGGCATTGACCCACTCTTCTTTTGTGGTGCACATCCAGCCATCTTTTCCGTTTTCGACCACGTATTCCATCTCACAGTTACGGCTCATGACACTCGGAACCTTTACAAGGGCAGCCTCTGTCCACTTATTCTCGGATTTGCACCAGTGGAACAGGCTGTTCTCCAGTGGCATCAGATTGATATCAAGTCCTGCGATCACGGCAGGCAGCTGTCTCCAGTCCATAAACGGAAGCTTCTCGATACGGTTCTGCACCGGCTCCATTCCAGATTCATCCAGCACACCCACCAGCTTCAGGTAAACCTCCGGGTGGCGCTCCATCACCTCCAGAAGTGCTGCCTCCACCTGGGCAAAATCCTGATCATGCGTTTTGGAACCACTTAAATATCCGATATAGATCCGGTCTTTAGCCTTGTCTGTCTGCTCCACAGCCTCGTGAGACAGGATCTCCATCTCCATACTCATACAGTTGCGGTTGATCACCACCGGTTTTTCCGGAAATTCTTCCCGGATCTCTCCTGCCAGTGTCTCCGTAGATGTAAAATATCCGTCGCAGAATCCCATACATCCGCGGATACGGTCTGTAGTTGTGCGGAAGTCACTGTACTCGCTTCCCTTCAGGAAATGCAGCCCGGAAATTTTTTCGTAATTAAATACTAGGTCATCCACATCATAGTAAACAGGGATTCCGGCTGCTTTCGCCCGGTTGGCAAGCAGTTCTGCTTCCATCAGCTTGCTGCAGCGGTACATCACGATCGCTGTATATTCCTCGATCTTTTCCTGCTCTGCCTGATCTATCTGGATAAACTTCGATGCATAGCCTTTAAGGATCAGCTGCTCCCGGAAATGCTCCACACGATATCTGGAGGCAAAGGAAATCTCCTCTCCTACGAAAAGAAGCCTGCGTTTTTCCACAGGGATCTCACTTTCGCCGAGAGTTTTCCACAGAGAAATCATCTCTTCCACAATATTCTCCGGCTTCTCATCTTTCAGGACAAGGCCCTTGGCATAGCGTTTCACACGTTCCACAGGTGCACCTACCGGAAGTACCGCTACCGGAAATCCCATGGAAATGATCTCCGAGGTTGTGTAGGAGAAGGTCTCCGGCCATACGGACGGGATCAGGAACATATCAATATCCTGCTCCAGGGTAAGTCTTGGGATCTCCTCTCTTGTATATCTTCCTGTCTGGGAAAATACCGGACTTTCGATCTCTTCGTCGGAAGTACCGATCAGTCTCAGACGGATATTCAGTTCATTCTCTTCGATATATCCTGCAAGCGCCTTCACAACCTCCAGGCCTTTTTTGTAGCAGAGTACGCCGATAAGACCAATGTTAAAGGTCTCTGTGGTTTTTTTATTTTTTTTCACTGCCGGAAGGTAATGGGGTGCATGCGGGATCACATGGAGATTGTATACATCCGGATAAGCACGCTTGAACAGCCTTGCCGTATCATCGGAAAATGCACGGATCTCATCACAGTTTGACAGAAATTCCCGGAATTTTGTACGCCAGAGCGTTCCGGTTCCGTATTCTGTGCAGGCATTGCTGCGGTTATCCGGAATACATTTATCGCAGACCTCACAGGATGGAACACCACAGTATTTTCCTTCTGCATCGATCAGATTCACTGCCGGGCAAAGGGCAAAGAAATCATGAAGAAGCATAAGGAGCTTCGCACCCTGCTCTCTCTTAAGACGCAGGATACGTTCCAGGGTTCCGTAAAGATTCTGATAGGTCACAAGCTCGTTGATCCAGATCTCATCCACACGCATCAGCTCACCAAGGGCAGTTTCCAGATCATTTGCAAAAAATTCCATCTCATACTGCTTATACTGATACGTAAAGTAAAAACGATTGCTTACGATATTATAGCGGATGGTCACAAAACGGTATCCTTCCCGCAGAGCCAGACGTCTTTTTTCCACAAGATAAGCCGTTGCGCCGCCGCCAAGATCATGGTCAAAGGCCACAATGGTAGGCACATCCAGCTTCCTGTTGAGAAGCTTCATTTCCACGTAGAGTCTTACTGGACGAAGCGGGTCTCTTCTGCAGTAATCCGCAGTATCCTTGTTGTAATCCGGATGCTTGCGGAGCAGCGCCTCACTGTGCTCTTTCAGGAGTCTCTGCTTTTCCTCAGACGGGAAGCTTCCACCATGCTTGTGATATACAAACAGGTTATCCACATGCACGTTCTCATAGCCTGCAGCTATGGCACGCTGGCACCAGTCATTCTCCTCACCGTAGCCTTTTCCGAAATTCTCCTCATCCAGAAGGCCAACCTCCTGGATTGCTTTCAGGTTCATACCCATGCAGAAGCCCACACCGGTAGGCATAGCCGGATACTGCGGACGGATCATGCGGAATTCATCATCGATCTCCCACAGCGGCATTCCCTCAAACAGTTTGTTATCCCGGCAGAAATCCGGGAAGCTGCAGATGGTTCCGCAGGTGGTAAACGGTGTAGTGGTTGCAATGTTTTCCTTTGCAAAGATCGGAAGCATCAGGCGCTCCAACCACTCTTCCGGAACCTCCACATCTGTATTTACAAGAGCCACATGATTTTCCGCCATCTTTAATCCACGGTTTACAGACGGAAGAAAGCCCATATTGGTCTCATTATTAAGAAGTACCACATTGTCATGCTCTGCGGCATATTTTTCCAGATAGTTTCCTACCTCAGGATCCGGGCTCTTATCATTTACGATGATCAGACGATAAGGAACCTTTGTCTTTTCAATTCCGGAAAACAAGGCATCAAAATACTCCAATCCGTTGTAAACCGGCACGATCACATCCACCTTCTGCTGATAGACTGCCTGTGGATATGCCTTTCTCGTGCTGCGTACATGACGCTGTTTGAAATGGCGGAGATTTCCGATACTCTTCGGATCTTCGATCGCGTATACCAGAAGTTCTTTCTGATCCCTGGTTCCCGGGATCTTTCCGATAAGGAATCTTCCGGTATCCGCTGCGGTTCCGTATTCCAGGAAAACAGAAGTCTCTGCCGGCGCAAGAACCGTTGCCAGGAAAGAAAATCCGGCACTTTCCGCATCCGGATTTCCAATGGCATTAGCCACATCCGTACGGTAGATCGTAGTACAGGAAGCCTCCTGAAGCTTCTGTGTTCCCTGATAAAATGCGATCCTTGGCTGTCCCATAGACGCAAACGTCGGATCAAAGGCCCAGCCAATGGCATTTAAGGTGCCATTCTCATAATGGAAGAAATCAACACTGCCCATACAGGTAGGAGTTGTCTCCACTCCCATCACTGCTGCCGGCTCTGTATGATAACGAAGAACCTTTTTGACCAGTCTCTTTACCTGCGCTTTTTTGCCTGGATGACGAAGGGCCTCTTCCTGCGCACGTGCTGCTTCCTCTGCATCCTGCTTTGCGGCACGTTCAGCCTCTTTTCTGACACGCTCCTGTTCTCTTCGTACTTCCCGCTCTTTTTCAAAGGCCAGAAGCTTTTCCACATCCGGAAGCTCAAGGCAGTCAAGTTTTCCCTCTATTACGATCCTGTCCACATTTTCCGGGTGCGTAACATCGATAAGATAAAAGCCATCGGTGGTAAAAAACGCAGTGGTACTGTTATCCACCTTCATATGGACACCCTGAGGCACAAGCTCCGCACTGCATCCGCAATCCAGACGCTCTATCCTCACTTTCAGGAAATGACCGTTTGCGGGATTCCAGCGGAGATTTCGTATTCCTTTGATACCGGAAAGCGCAAACTCTACCCGGAAACGGTTTCCGGAAAGTTTTCCCTCTGCATAAAGAGTATGCTCTTCACAGAATCCCTCACCAAGATCATAGTACATCTTGCTGTGCATCTGATGCTTTTCTCTTTCTCTGTTCACCAGCTCTGTTACGGAAACCGGCACTTTTTTCTGTTCAAACGGGATCAGGGAACCACAGCCCACATACTCATAGACGAAATGCATGGTCCAAGCCATAAATATCTCATAGTCTGTATAGCTGATGTCAAACTCCGCCATCATCTCATCCTCATGACATAACCGCGGCAGCTCAGAAATATGTGTATACAGTTCATGGATCAGGCGCCACATGATAAAATTCACAGGCACAGGGAAATCAAACATCCACTCATAATCTATGATCTGATTTTCCTTTTCTCCCATAAAGATGTTGCTGCAGATCAGGTCCACATTAGCCGGGCAGACACATTCGTAATCCTCTCTTCCCGGATGATCACCAAATACCTCGCGGAACTCTCCGGTCCTGTAATCCACAACCTGACGAGCCCCGAAAAATTCCTGATAGAATTTTTTAAGAAGGGCCTTGATCTCTTCAAGATCTTCTTTCTGGGCAAGCTCTGCGATTTCCTGGTGAAGAGTTTTTCCAGTAAGGAGCGGATAAGAGATCTTTCCGTTTTCTGCCCTGCAGGGAAGATTCTTGTATTTATCGGATCCGGTACTCTCTGTTCCGGTTTTTTCCAGTTTTTCCACAAATTCCTCAGCCTGGGGCACCATAGCCTCTTTTTCCGCACGGACCTCTCCGTTCTCCCGGACGATCCTGGTCAGAAGACGGAACTTTTCTTTTCGCTCCTGGTTCAGCTTCACATAAAGGATTTCCTCCGGGTCCCGGTTTTCGGTACGTCCTGCCTCCACAAGAAAAGAATTCACAAAGCTGTCCAGGATCTTCTCTTTTTCGAAGGCCTTTACGCCTTCACTTTCTGCAAAAAGATCTGCTGTCTTATCTGTGTATACAGGATAGCTTCTTCCGTAGGAATTGGTATAAAGACTCTCATCTGTAAAAATCTCTGTCGGAAATTTATAATCCGGATACGGGTAGTAAAAGCGCAGAAAAGGAAAGCCGCTGTTTTCCAGCAGCTCTCCCAGTTCATTCTTGGAAAAGGTGCGCACAGACTGATTTCCCGGATATCCATTGATCCCGAAAAAATGAAGATCTGTGTGATCCTCCGGTGCTCCGGCAAAGTACTTCAATCCCAGTCTGTTCTCAATGGCGATCAGAAGTCTTCCCTCCGGCTTCAGATAAGCGCCCATACGCTGAAGAAATGTCTCGTAAGGAGTTTTTCCCTCGGTAAAGCTCATGGCATACTCCAGCACACCGTTTACTACCACATAGTCGAATTTTTCCGGAAAAGTCATGTCATTCAGGTTTCCAACCATGATCGTCAGATTTTCCTTATCCCTGTTTCTCGCATAATTGATATCTGCCCGACGTTTGGAAAGCTCCACGGAAGTCACATGACCGGCCTTGCGGCAAAGCATTCCGGTAATGGCTCCGCATCCGGCTCCGATCTCCAGAACGGAATCCGCCTTTTTCAGAGGATACCAGCTTAAGATATTCTCCCGCAGCCCTGAAAAATGGTAGACCATTGGAAAACTCACCTCTTCCTCCGGCAGGTCTTCAAAAGATTTGCCTTCCTGTGCCATTTTCAGAAGTGTTTCCTCGATATCCCCATCGGAATAATGATCCTTCGCCGTATAATAATCTAAATTCAACTCCGCCATAGTCGTTCCTCCACTTATTTCACAGATACTTTGGAAAACAGATCAAAATATCCCACTGCTTTCTTATCTGTGATCACGGTCAGGTTACACACATCGTAAAGACGATGAAATACGGTAAAATCGCCGTCTTTATATCCGGTGCAGCCCAGACACAGCATATATTCCCCTGCCTCCAGAGGCATCACCTGTTTGAAGGTGATCTCACGGACATCGCCTGCCTTCTGCGGTTTCAGAGGCGTATGTTCATACATGGTATTGGTTCCTGTGATCTCGGTGCCTTTCAGATCTTTCAGAGTAAATGCAAAGATCGGATCGCTGACATCTGCCTGGAACTTCACTTTCATCTGAACGGAAAATTCCTTGCCTTTTTCGATCACATTGGTGATCATACCTGTATCATCCCGGATGGCAAAATCCACGATCTCGCCAAGCTTACTGCCGTATTCCAGGACCTTGGGATTCAGGTTCAGGCTGTCCTTCATAGCTTTACCGCTTCCGGTATGTGCTTTCAGTGAAACGTCTGCTCCGGCTGCCTGGTTCTCCGTCGTCTGTCCCTCTTCTGCATCGTCTGTGTTTTCTTCCAGATCTGCATCGTCATACTGATTGACCAGCACACGACGGTAAAGATTGACCATCTCCTTGGCACCACCCTCTGCAAGCTTCTCACCTTTGTTTAGAAGCACAACACGGTCACAGTATTTTCCGATGCTGCTCAGGTCATGGCTTACAAACAGAATGGTCTTTCCCATTTCCTTGAACTCTTCGAATTTCCGGTAACATTTTGCCTGGAAAAATACATCTCCTACGGAAAGAGCCTCATCAACGATCAGGATCTCCGGATCGATATTGATAGCTACCGCAAAAGCCAGACGCACGAACATACCACTGGAGTATGTTTTTACCGGCTGATAGATAAAATCACCGATATCTGCAAAATCCAGAATAGACTGCAGCTTGGCATCGATCTCTTCCCTGGAAAAACCGATCATGCTTCCGTTGAGATATACATTTTCAAGTCCGGAATATTCTCCGTTAAATCCGGCTCCCAGCTCCAGAAGCGCTGAGATCCTTCCGTTTACGGCTATTTCCCCGGCCGTAGGCGAAAGTACGCCGGTGATGATCTTCAGGATCGTGGATTTACCGGAACCATTTGTTCCGATAATTCCCACTGTTTCTCCCTTATGCACCTGAAAGGATACATGGTTGAGCGCATAATGCTCTTTATATTTCTTTTTTCTGGATAATCCCAGAGACTCCTTAAGACGATCCATAGGATTATCGTAAAGCTTGTACATCTTACTGACATCATTTACTGAAATCGCAATATCTTCTGCCATTTTCAACCTCACTTTTGTGTAAATCGTTCACTCTCACAATCTGCCGCCGTTCTGCTTTTTATCCTTACAGAGCAAATCCCCCATGGGAACTGTCCGGTCCGGATCAGGCGGATATCCGCCATCCGCATTCAATTAAAGCACATCTGCAAAATGCGGCTTCAGACGTTTGAATATCACAGATCCCAGTCCGAAAAGCAGGATCGTAACTACCCAGAAATAGATCGTCCATGAAGCATGGTTCCAGATCCCGATATGACCAAGCATGGAATCACGGTAGCCCGTAACTACATAGTACATCGGATTCAGCTTAAACAGCTTGATCAGCCATGGATGTGAAGAAAGCATATTGATATCCCACATGATCGGTGTAAGCCATACACCCACCTGAAGAAAAATACTGATGATCTGGGTCAGATCACGGAAAAAAATGACGATCGCACTTGTAGCATACACAAGTCCCAGTACAAAAAGGAAGGTGCAGACAGAGTAATAAATGATCTGCAGTGTATAAAGGCTTGGTGTATATCCGTAGCATGCACATAAGATCAGTGCAAAGGCCACAAAGAAAACATGCACGAAAAGTGCGGAGATGATCTTTACGATGGGAAGGATGCTGATCTTGAATACAACCTTCTTCACAAGATAATTGTATTCGATCAGGGCATTGGTTCCACCGTTTAATGCATCCTGGAAGAAAAACCACGGCACGATACCGGATACCAGATAGAGTACAAAAGGGTAATCCGATACCGTTCCGGCCTTCAGTCCTACGGAAAATACAAACCAGTAGACCAGGATCGTTACGATAGGCTGGATAAATGCCCAGACAATACCAAGATAGGATCCTGCATATTTTGTTTTGAAATCATTTTTTGCAAGGCTTAAAACCAGCTTTCGATTCTGGTACAGCTCCGCCGGCAAAGCTAATATTTTCTTCATTCTGCAATTCCTTATCGATTCTTATATTCCTCGAAGCTTCCCCACTTCTGGTCCTTGTCGGAGAAAATAAGCTCCATGCCTTCCGGGATCGGCCACTCAACGTTAATGTCCTTGTCATTCCAGATCAGTCCGCCCTCATCGTTTGGATGATAGAAATCAGAGCACTTGTAAGTGAACTCTGCATTCTCGGAAAGTACCAGGAAGCCATGAGCAAATCCCTTAGGAATAAAGAACTGTTTCTTGTTTTCTGCGGAAAGGACTACACCATACCATTTTCCAAAGGTCTTGGAGCCTTCACGAAGGTCAACCGCAACATCAAACACTTCTCCGTTTACCACACGTACCAGTTTATCCTGGGGATAGCTGATCTGGAAATGAAGTCCGCGGAGAACACCGTAACGGGAGCTGGACTGATTATCCTGAACGAATTCCACATCAATGCCTGCTTCCTTGAAATCGTTATAATTGTATGTTTCCATGAAATATCCTCTGGAATCACCAAATACAGTTGGCTCGATTACTTTTAATCCTTCAATATCTCCGCACTGTGTTACTTTTATTTTTCCCATTTTTTCTTTCTCCTTTTCTGTTTTGATTTATTTGTGATGTTTCTTTTCTTTTATTCTGAGAGCCGCAAGAAGGGCGATCAGGATCAGGATCATCGCTGCCATGATCATAAGAAGGATCTTACGCAGGGCAGGAATGCTCTTTTTTTCGCTGGTGTCCTCTCCGGCTATACTCTTCTCTGTTGTTTTGCTGTTATCTTCCTCTGCTGATTCTGTGGAAGCTTCCGCTTCGGAACTTTCCGCTTCCTGGCTGTCCTCTGCCGCCGCGGTCGGTTCCGGTACCGGTGTATCAGTTGCCTGTGCAACACTTGCGGTACCGATCAGATAATCTCCGAAATAGTAACCGGTTTCTGTTTTCCCATTGGTATTCTCTGACTTCTCGGTAAGGGAATTCAGCTCCACCCCTTTTGGAAGGAATACATAGCCGCCATTTACTTCTGTTTTTGTGAAATTCTCAAATGCGTAATTGAACATAGCTGTACTGTCCATACAGGAATTGGAAAGCTCTGTTCCACGCATAGTCACTGCAATATATGTGGTATTATCTCTGGTCACTCCTGTGACAAGTGTATGCCCTGCCGCAACGGTAGTTCCGGTTTTTCCACCAATGCAGCCTTCATAGTAAAATCCGCTTTCCGGTGCAAACATAGGATGATGGGTATGCAGGATCCTCTGCTGGCTGTTCATATTTGTAGGCTGGATGATATAGTCCGGTGTGCCCACAACCGTACGGAATGTTTCATTTTTCAGGCCTTCTCGGAAGATCAGCGCCATATCCCGCGCAGAAGAATAATGATTATCATCCGGAAGTCCGCTGGAATTTGCAAAATGTGTATTGGTACATCCGATCTCACTGGCGCGCTGGTTCATCATATCGATAAATGCCTGCTCTGTCCCGCCGATATGCTCTGCGATCTGTGCCGCAACGTCATTGGCAGACTGGATGATCAGAGCATGAAGACAATCCTCCATAGTCAGGACTTCGCCCACCTTTGTGCCGATATTACTGGAATCTGCCGTAACATTACGCACCCCGGTCTCTGTAAAGGTCACCTTCTCATCCATGGTGGAGTTCTCCACTGCCACCAGCAAGGTCATGATCTTGGTAATGCTGGCCGGATATCTCTGTTCATCTCCGCCCTTGTTATAAAGAACAACTCCTGTGTCTGCATCCATCAGGATACCGGTATCTGAGGTAATATCCGGTCCTGCCGGCCATCCCTGGATCTGGTTGGTGCTGATATCATATTTCGCATTCAGATCCACTGCAGCCATGGTCTGTAACGGCAGCATCAGCGCCACACTGACTGCTGCGAAAACTGCCAGTAATTTTTTTATTTTTTTCATAGTTCTCCCCTTCTTCTGTCAAAACCCGTCAAAAGAAGCAATCGCATCCACAACTCTCTTCGCATCCTCCATATCCAGATTATAGAACATGGGCAGTCGCATAAGACGCTCGCTTTCTTTTGTAGTATAAACATCTTCTCCGGAAAATCTTCCGAATTTTTTTCCTGCCGGTGCGGAATGAAGGGGTACATAATGGAACACACTGCAGATATCCTTTTCGCGGAGATATTTCAGAAGCCTTGTGCGTACCTGGATATCATGTACCTTAATGTAGTACATATGTGCATTATGTGTGCATTCTTCCGGTACATAAGGCTGCTGGATCTTTCCTTCCTCCGCCAGAAATCTAAGGTTCTCATTGTAAAAATCATAGATCTGCATCCGCTTATCGCTGATCTTCTTATGCTGCTCCAGCTGGGCATAAAGATATGCCGCATTCAATTCGCTCGGAAGATAGGATGATCCATAATCCATCCAGCGGTATTTATCTACCTGACCACGGAAAAACTTACTGCGGTCCGTTCCTTTTTCTCTCAGGATCTCTGCCTTCTCCAGGTACTGATCCCCGTTGAACAGGATCGCACCGCCCTCTCCCATGGTATAGTTCTTAGTCTCATGGAAGCTGTAGCAGCCAAAATCTCCAATGGTACCAAGGGCTTTTCCCTTATAGTAGGCATCCACACCCTGGGCCGCGTCTTCCACTACCTTCAGATCATGTCTTCCGGCAATCTCCATGATCGTGTCCATCTCGCAGGCTACTCCTGCATAATGGACCGGAACGATCGCGCGAGTCTTATCTGTGATCGCCTGTTCGATCAGCTTCTCGTCAATATTCATGGTATCCGGCCGGATATCCACAAATACGATCCTTGCACCGCGAAGCACAAATGCATCTGCCGTTGATACAAAAGTATAAGACGGCATGATCACCTCATCGCCAGGCTGGATATCTGCCAAAAAAGCAGCCATCTCCAGTGCATGGGTACAGGAGGTTGTCAGCATCACATGACCCACATGAAAGCGCTCTTCCATCCATGCAGAACATTTCTTCGTGTAGATCCCGTCGCCGCAGAGCATTCCCCGTTCTACTGCGTCACGGATGTACTCAAATTCCTTACCTGTAAACGCAGGTCTGTTAAAATCAATCATGTATTTCCTCTTTATTTCTTATTCTTCATGGTTTTTCTACATTAACTGTACATTCCATTTTCTCACACTCATGTTGTAAATTCAATGCCTATTTTTCTGCCGGTGCATAATCCGGGATCTGATTATGGTATGCCACCTCCTGGCCGTTGGGATCCAGAATATGCATTTCCTCATAAAACTCTTCTGTGAGAAGATCCATTTCCTTACGATTCTCTGTTTTTACATAATATAATGCCAGATACGGATTAGGGCCATGCTCAATGACCTTCTCCCCTTCCTGATAAAAGATCCAGGGCTTTTCCACCTGTTCTTTCTCTCCCAGCCGGACTGCCGCAGACTGATCCCCGATGGTAAGAAGCCTTCCCTGAAAATAAATGACAGCTCCACAGCACTGTGGTTTATGAACATCGTGTTCTGCCAGCATTTTTTCCAGCTTATCCGGATCATAGAGAGATGCAAGAAGAAGCTCTTCCATATTAAAGCCATAGACCATATCGGTCAATTCATGCTCATATCCGAAAAATCGTGCGGCGATCTCGCAGACCTGGATACCTTCTCCCGGCTTCCAGAAAAACTGCATGGAAAGGGCTCCGTCTTTCTGACCGGTTCTGTCCGCATATGCCTGAAGAAGTTCTGTGGCAGGCTTTTCAACTTTTGACAATAATCTGGAAGGATACACATTTCTTGTGCTGATGGGGATCTCACCTTTGGCAACAAATGTCTTTTCACGGTCTGCAATACTGATCACATGGACTTTTCCATGCCGCACCCAGGTCATCATATTGAATTCATAGCCATCGTTATATTCTTCCACCAAAATCTCCGGCATATCAGAAAATCCTGCTGTTTTTTCTGCCCCGTTTATCAGCTCCTCCAGATCTTCGGATATATAGATCCCGCGGGAGCCGTATTTATCCAGTGGCTTGCTGACCACCGGATAACGAAGTCCCTCAAGCAGCTCTTGCAGCTGAGTTCTTTTGGACCTGTCTTTAAAATATGCGATCGGGATTTTTCGAAAGCCTGGAGTGGGAAGTCCCAGTTCAGTAAGCAGTGCTCTGGTCGCTGATTTATCACGATACCAGGGAAGCTGCTCCGGTTTCAGATAACAGGGGATTCCTGCCCGGTCCGCGATCTTTACCATACATTCCAGAAGAAGGTCGGAAAAGGATGTGATGATCCCATCGATCTCTTTTTCTCGGCAGAGACAGGCGATCCGTTCCGTATCTGTTACCGGGATCTGAAATGCCTCATCTGCAAATTTTCTTGCCGGACCATCCGGATATCCGTCGCAGACAATGGTGTAGTATCCTTTTTCGCGGGCCTTCTGCACCAGCTGCTCAAATTCTCCCAACGTTCCCAGTATCAGCAATCTGTGTTTCATGATTCCGTTTCCTCCCATTCTCTTATGGAATCCGCGATATACTGCATTTCTTCTGCCCCGTATCTCTGGTCACAGGGAAGCGGCAGCACATTGGCAGCCCAGTCATATTCCATGGTATCCCTGTCAAATTCTTCCAGGATATTACGCCAGTTTGTCGGCACAAAAATCTTCCGGCCTGCCAGCCAGCGTCGAAGCTCTAATCCGTTCTTATGATAATACGGATAGGCAAACGGTCCCTCCGGCACCTCCCCTGTAAAAGCATTCCTTGAAGGAAGAAGCTGCGACAGCAGACGGTAGTTCTGTTCTCTTCTTGTTTTGATACCGGAATAATCCATAGTCCTGAGGAGGTTTCCGGTCAGACGGGACATTCGGCGGATCTCCATCTCATGATAATTTGCTGCATTATCCAGCATTTTCTGATAGAAGGTTCCGGCATCATATTCATAACGTCCCAGAATATGCTCCATTCTTCCCATGGAATGGTCCAGAGGCTTCTTTTCCGGTTCCAGCTCCGCATCGGTAGACAGATATGCTCCGTCACTGACTCCGAGAAATTTTCTGCAGGAGTACAGAGTGTCCACACCCGGCAGCGGCTTCTGAAAAAACGCATGCGTATGATCCACAATGATATTTCCATAGATTTTTTTATATTTCCAGATCTTATCATCGGTAAGCTGGCCATAATAATTTACCAGATACAGATATTCTCCTTCCGGAAGAGTTCTCTCCTCAAGAACCGGATGCAGACCTTCATCCATATGATAAAATTCGATTTCTGCCCCGGACCTCTCACAGGCACCGGTTACGGAATCGCAGAGAAAAAATGGCAGGTAGATCTTTTTGCACCTGCGTGCTTCCATCAGCCACAAAAGCGCTGTTCTTCCGAGATTCACGCTGCAGAGATCTGGATAGTATTCCTGTCCCGCCGGTTCTTCCAGTTCCAGATAGCCGCCGATCTCTTTTTTCATCAGTCTGTCTCCTCCTGACGGATCACATAGTGCGGCATCTTTTTGGCCTCATTGAGAATATTCATGAGATAAATACCGATGATCCCGATTGAAAGCAATGTCAGTCCGAAAAATGCCAGCATCACGAGCATCAGAGATGTCCAGCCTTCCACTGAGATCCCGCACAGAAAATATCTCACCAGATAATAGATCCCCAGTAAAAAGCTTACCAGAAAACTGGCAATGCCGATGTTTCGCACCATAAGCAACGGAAATGCCGTATGGGCAGTAATATCATAGATGAGATCCTTCACAAGGCGGCGAAAAGAATATCCGCTCTTTCCATATGCACGTGCTGCATGCTGCACCGGAACATTGATGATACGGTTGGAGCTTAAAACCAGAAGATTTCCGATCTGCGGAAGATATGTATTGGTCTTCAGCATGGCTTCCACCAGAAACCGGCGGATCAGTCGATAACTGGTGATCTGAAGGTTCGGATCCTTGCCGAGCATTTTGGAAGTTGCCCATACAGACAGCTTTGTGCCCAGCTTCCGGATCAGATTATGCTTACGTCCTTCATAGCTTGCAATGATCACATCCACATCGTCACGTTCCTTCATTACATTGATCATTTTGGGGAGCTCCTCAGGCTGATGCTGAAGGTCATCATCCATAGTTACGATGAACTCTCCCTTTGCGTGGGCAAATCCGCACAGAAGCGCAGGATGCTGTCCGAAATTCCTTGCCATCTGGATGATCTTGACACGGGGATCTTTTTCCCGGAGTTCTTGCATAACCGCAAAAGACCGGTCCCTGGACCCGTCATCTACAAGGATCAGTTCAAATTCTTCTTTTATCGTTTCACGGAATACTTTTTCCAGACGGGTGTACAGTTCCTGCAGCGTATGTTCTGAATTGTATACAGGAACAACCACTGAATATAAACACATATCGTTTTTCCTCTCTTTTGTATCAATTGACACTTATCGTTTAATCTTATCATTTTCATTTCCTGTTGTAAACCGTTACATTGTTCAAACATTTTCTTGCATAAACCTGCCGGATGATATATATTGATTATCAGTCTATGATAATCGCATTTATGATATGGAGGAAACATGACAAAAATCAAAGATTATATTCAGCTTCATCTGAATATCCTGCTGTTTTCTCTTACCAGCGTTTTTTCCAAGCTTGCATCGGTTTATTACAATAAAGAAGGGCTTCATAGTCCTCTTCTCTATGTATTTCTTTTTCTTATGATCGCAAACTGTGGGATCTACGCCATTGCATGGCAGCAGGTGATCAAAAAATTTTCCCTTTCCACGGCCTACGCCAACAAAAGCGTCTATCTTCTGTGGTCCCAGGTATGGGCTGTGATCATTTTTCACGAAAATCTTTCGCTTCAGAACATCATCGGCATCCTGATCGTTCTGATCGGAGTCTGGATGGTGCAGAGATATGAATAGAACATTTATGCTGATCATGCTGGCCGGAACCTTTTTTTCGGCAATTTCCCAGGTACTTCTGAAGCAGAGTGCCAATATGGAATACAAAAATCCCCTCCGGGAATATCTGAACTGGCGGGTGATCCTGGCCTATGGTATCTTTTTTGGAGTGCTGCTCCTGAATACCTGGTGCTACACCAAAGTGGATATGAAATTCGGACCGGTGATCGATACTGCCGCCTATGTTTTTGTCCTGCTGTTTTCCTGGCGGATCCTGAAAGAAAAGATTTCCCGCGGAAAGATCATCGGAAATCTGATCATCATCCTGGGAATCCTTGTTTATACCTTATGATCATAAAAATGCCGGCAGCTTTATATTCGCTGCCGGCATTTTTTTATTTTTTCTTATTTGCTACGGATACAGTTGTGTATACACCATCTTCATCGAATGTATAGCTCTTTCCGTTTTTCTCAATAGTACAGTTTTTGTACATGATTCCTGTTTCCGGATCAAAATAATATCTCTTTCCGTCCAGTTTGAGCCAGCCTCTCTGCATCTTTCCATTGGAGCCAAAATAATAGGTATGGCTTTCATTGTTTCCGCTCCATGTATAGAATACCTTTTTGACCATAACGCCGTCACCGCCAAAATAATATACATCATTCCTGCTGTTCATGTACCGCACATGTCTCATCATGTATCCGTATTTGGCCTGAAAATAATAATAGTTCTTTCCAACCTTTTTCATGCCTTTTAATGCATGTCCGTTTTTGTCAAAATAATATTTTTTCTCCTTATAGGTGATCCAAGTATTTTTCACAAGGACTCCATTTTTGTCTACATATCTGGAAATATTCTTGGAATCCCTGATCAGCTTTGAACGGCACATTCCTGCGGTCTTATGGATATAATATTTCTTATTTTTCACCTGAACCCAGCCGTATTTTTTGACACCATTGACATAATAAAATTTCTTTCCGTTCTCTGTTGCCCAGCCGGTTTTTCCTTTATAGTTGCTGGTATCCGGTCTGGTGGATGCCTTGTATCCGGTCTGTGCATGCCATCTGGATGTGATGATCTTGGTATAATCAACATAACCGAAGTCAATATCTACAGTAGAATAAGACGGGATTCCCGCAACCAGACCCTTGGTGGTATTCAGATATCCGCCACCGTCACCATCGGTGGACTGCCAGATGGTATATTTGTACTTTTTCTTGTCAGGAGCCGGGATCGTATCACCATACCGCGCAAGCCATACATCATAACCTGTCATCTTGCTCCAGTCAAGCTTGTTGTCATACCAGTCTGTATTGCAGTAGATCATTGGATGATATCCGGCTTTTTTTACCTCATTGCAGAAGGTCTTTGCCAGATCTGCGATCTGTGATGCGGAAAGATTGCGCATCTGATCATATTCAATGTCATAAACCACCGGATAGGATACTTTATATCCATCCATTTTACGGATAGCAAGCTGCGCTTCCTTCAGTGCCTGCTGTGTGTTCAGCGCAAGGCTGTACACATAGGTTCCTGTCGGAATTCCTGCCTTCTCTGCCTGTTTCATGTTGTAATCATATGTCTTATCCAGATGGTTCAGACCATAGGAGATCCTGACAAAGGCAAAATCTACATTAGATTTTTTGACCTGGCTCCAGTTGATGGTATCCTGCCACTCAGAAACATCGATTCCACGTGTGACAGCACCTTCCAGCTTCTGGCCGCTTCCGTTATAGCAGACACCGTTGATCTTCTTCCAGGCCTTTGAACTTACCCTGGAATTCTGTGTTGCCTTCCCGCTGGGGACCTTTTCTTCCTCAGCAACTGCCTCGCTTCGGTCTACGCCTCCGCCGCCCATGGCCATCGCTGTAGTTCCCATTGTTCCTATTCCCAGCAGTGCTGCCATACAGCCTGCCACCAGCCATTTCTTCCAGTTTTTCATTTTAGTTTCCTTCCATAAATTATGTTGTTTATTTGTGCATGACTTTTATTATACATATGAAAAAATGGAAAGTAAAGCCATATATGGAAAAAGGCCGATGTCAGCTTCATACAGCTGAACATCGGTCTTCCGTTATTCTATATATTTCTTTCTGGTACTGTTCGGTAAAGATCACGGAACTTCCGGGTCTGTAGGATCAAAGTTTCCGGCTCCACGGAAGGTTGCCAGCGGTCTGCGGCCTAACGGTCCCTTGAAGGATTCATTGTTAACGTAATTTCCGCTGCTGTAAATGTGGATCGTAGAACCGTTACAGTTCTCAAATACCCACTTCGCATCAGCCACACAGGTACGGATACATCCGTGAGATGCAGGCTGACCAAGCTTCAGGTACTCGCCTGCCGGAAGATTATAAACACTCCTGGTCGATCCGGCTACGGAATGGATAAAGATTCCTCCCTGTCCGCATCCGTCAACATGTGTTCCATACTGTCCCCAGGACGGTCCCATCAGTGGCTGCCATCTCAGACTGCGGGTCAGTCTGTATGTACCATCCCATGTAGGTGTTCCGGAGAGACCTACAGAAACACGGATTGTCTTAACAGGAATGGTCTTGCTACTATTTGTGTATACAGTCATAACACCGTTGGTCTTATCAACCTCCAGGTAATATGGTCCTCCGTAAATACTGGAAACATCATTGCGGCGGTAACCATCCTTATCAAAGTAATACAGTTTTCCATCGATCCATCTGCTTGTATTGGTCAGATACTTGGAACCGCTGTCCGGATCGATATATTTGACCTGATCATAGTAATCGCTGACGATCACCCAGCCGGTGGAAAAACGTCCCTGGCTGTCCAGATAACCATTTACGGAACCACGCTTCATGGATTTATTTGTCACAACGGTATAGTTCTGCAGATAGTACCAGTATTTACCTACCTTCTGCCAGCCTGACTTTTTCAGAACACCGTTGCCGCCTGCATAATACCACTTATTCTGGTAACGGATCAATGTACTTTTATACATCCAGCCTCTGTGCGCATTGGAATCTGATGTTGCAAAGAAATAGTATTTTTTGCCGATCTTTGTTTTTCCTGTTGCAAGCTGTCCTGTGCTATTAAAGTAATAGCTCTTTTTGGAGGACTTGTTTGTTATCATCTGGCTCTTATAGTGGTTTCCGTTTTTGTCAAAGTAAAACCATCCGAAGAACTGGCCTTTTGCGTCGGTCACCTTCTGCCAGCCATATTTTTCAACAACTTTTCCTGCTGTGCTTCCGAAATAATAAATCTTGTTGGATGCACCCGGGCAGCCATGCCAGCAGTTCTTCCAGGAAACTCTCTGGCCATTGCCTCCGAAATAATATCTGCTGCCTTTATACTTCACAAGTTTTTTTGTAATGATGCGGCCCTTGCTGTCTGAAACATAATATGCGTTATTCTGCGCCTTCGCCATTGTATTCGTCATAACATAGCCGCTGGCATTCAGCATATATCGATATTTCTTGGACATTACAGGTGATACATAAACTCCATGTTTCATGATCTGTCCACGTGTGGATGACTTCGGACTGCAGTAAATGAAACGTTTTTCCTTCTTACTGTTCAGCACATAGCTCCATCCGCCGTAGAAAAGTTTTCCTGGGAT
>OGOR01000239.1_pt1 | contig 50154 bp, 62 predicted proteins | sample 1552771 | NCBI WGS metagenome assembly OGOR01 (sample SAMEA2580124, study PRJEB22360) | human gut metagenome | biome: human gut; feature: human-associated habitat; material: faeces | place: Denmark | collected 2008/2010
ACATTTTTTATCTATACTGCTCTAAGTTACTTTAAATATATCATTGCTCATTTTACTTGGTTTATCTCCAACTGGACTCATGCCGTGCCCGGCACACATTAAAAGCGAACCCTACCGTTATTATGATAGTGATTCGCTCGTTTGATCTGCTTTTTCTGTTTGCCGCAACATGCGATATCCAACCCCCACATGCGTCTGAATATATTTAGGATTTGAAGTATCTGGCTCAATCTTTTTACGCAATGTAGCCATAAACACACGAAGACTTGGCGTTTCTGTACCTTGAACACTTCCCCACACTTCTTGCATGATATAATTATGTGTTAAAACCTTATCGGTATTTTTAGCTAAAACACACAACAATTTATATTCAATTGGTGTTAAATGGATTTCATGCCCATTCTCATATACACAACCCTGCGCATAATTGATTGTCAAATCTCCATTTTCATATACACTCTCATTTACACTTATGGTCTGACTATTATTTAATCTTCGAATTGTTACACGAAGTCTAGCTAACAATTCATCCACTGAAAATGGTTTTGTCAAATAATCATCGGCCCCTAAATCTAAAGCTTTCACTTTATCTTGATCTTCACTTCTTGCCGAAACCACAATAATTGGAATATTTGACCAAGAACGAACCTTCTTTATAACTTCCAAACCATCCATATCCGGTAAACCTAAGTCTAGAAGCATAATGTCAGGATTATAAGAAAGCACATTCATGATTCCTTGCTTCGCTGTTTTTGCCAGCCGAAACTGATAATTTTCCATCTCTAGAGTTGTCGTAATCAAATTCCCAACCGCTATATCATCTTCAATTACTAAGATTTGAACTTTATTCATACAACTTTACCTCCACTGCATCCAATACAAACTTAAAACAAGCTCCATGAGGCGTTACATTCTCAACCCAAATCGTACCACCATGCGATTGAATAATTGACTTACACAAAGATAGACCTAGACCCATGCCACGTCTTGTATCTCCACCTCGATTGTTTTCCGTATAGAACATCTCAAACAATTGATCTGGATGTAAAACACCATTTCCATCATCTTGAACTTCAATTAAAATTTTATCCTCAACCCGCTTAGCATTCAAAGAAATATTTGAATTTTCATGCGTATATTTGATCGCATTATTTATTAAATTCACTAAAACCTGAATAATCAAGCGTGCATCCATATTAGCCATCAATAAATCATCCTCTAAATGCATAGAAATATTATGTTTACGTTTATTACGACCCAAATGATGAATGGCCTCTCTAAAAATATCCTCAATCATTTCTGGTTGTAAATTCAACTGCATCGTACCATTTTCAATTCTCGTTATAAACAATAAGTTTTCCACCAAATCATACAACCACATCGCATCATTATAAATATCTTGATACAATTCCTTCTTCTTTTCTTGTGAGAACGCATTCTCGTTTTCCAACAATAAACCGGCATTGCCTGAAATACTAGTCAGTGGCGTTCTTAAATCATGCGAAATCATACGTAATAAATCGGCTCGCAACGCCTCTTGTTTGGCTTGCTGCTCAATCTTTAGATTTTCTAAACGAATCATTTCCCTCTCTAAAGCCATACCACACTCGTCCAATATTGCAAGCCACAAATTTTTTTCAAAAGAATCTATCTTATCTTTTAATACAATTCCAACCACACTTAATACTTCATGCGTTCCATTAATAGGCAAATATAAACACATCGAATCCGAATGATAACTCGTTGTCTTTCCAGCCTCATGCCTATTTTTATAAACCCAAGCCACAATATCCGTTTCTACAGGACACTGTCCTAATAGAATAGGCTCATCATTATGTGGATACAACACTAAATCCGTATCCAATAATTTATGCAGCTGTTTTAACATCGAAGCATAGATTGCATTCATATCATTCGCCTTTTGAAGCATCTGGCTCATCTCCAATAAGACTTGCGTACGATACACTTGTTTGGCATTTTCGAAAGACTGTTTTTTTAATCTTGTCATTAATGAACTAGATGACATGGCCACCACAAACATAACAATATATGTCGTAATATAGCTTGGATCACTCAACAAAGAAAAGTAGGGATATGTAAAGAAAAAGTTAAAGCATAACGCTGAAAATAAAGACGCCAATAAACTATAGATATATCCACTTGTCCAAATGGATACAAATACAATGCCCAAGATATAGATCATAATAGGCGTAGTAATCAAGAATTGAAAGTGCATAAATTCCTTGCCAATAAGCGTACAAAGAAAAAGAATCCCCATCATTTTTAATGTATCTTTCAATGAAAAACTCAAAAGATTAAAATTAAAATGAAACATGCGACGATAATCCTGCGGATAATCCACAGAATATACATCAATATCTTTCAACTTAAACAATGCTTGTTTCGCCAAACTCTTTTCTAAAACAACACAATCCACCTGAGAAACACCCACATATTCCACAAGCTGAGGCAATACATTCTGTCCATAAAGAATCGTTACTTTTGCCCCTTTACTCTCCGCATACTTAATATTTTCACGTAAACAACTCTTTGATGCCGCACTTATCCCCTCATATTTTGGAGTTTGCACAAAAATAGCACTCAATACTGCATGATTGCTTTTCGCAATTTGAGCTCCCTTATCAATAACTCTAGAATTATATTTAGAAGCCGATAAACATATTAATACATTCGCCATAAAGTTAGTATAACACAAGCCCACAAAGAATTATTCATCTTAACATTGTCTTAACATAGTGTTAAAATACTTTATGAAATCTTAATACAGACTAGTGTAGAATGTTTTAAGGTATTAGAATAGGTGGTTTTATGTTTAAAAAACGTATGAAACGCATTACCCCAGGACAAATGATTATCCTCAGTTTTGCGACTATGATATTTATCGGTGCCTGCCTGCTTATGCTTCCATTTTCCACAAACGATGGTAAGGGCGCGCCCTTTTTAGATGCATTATTCACTTCAACCAGTGCCTCCTGCGTAACCGGACTGATTATGCATGACACAGCACAATATTGGTCCTCCTTTGGACAACTCATTATCTTGATTCTGATTCAAATTGGAGGTATGGGCGTCATTACAATGGCCATTCTACTCTTTGTTCTTGGAGGCAAGAAAATTGGTTTTAAACAAAGATATTTTATGCAACAATCTATTTCTGCCCCAAAACTAGGGGGTATTATCCGAAACACAAAATGTATTCTAAGAGCTACAATATGTGTCGAAGCACTAGGTGCCATCTTATTAGGCATACGCTTCTTACCGCGTTTTGGACTTGTCAAAGGCCTATGGTATTCCATATTCCATTCCATCTCAGCCTTTTGTAACGCAGGCTTTGATCTAATGGGTACAAACCAAGCCTATTCATCTTTAACAGGATATGCCGGCGATATTTTAGTATCCAACGTCATTGCAGCACTAATCGTACTGGGTGGTTTAGGCTTCTTTGTCTGGAAAGATGTTGTTGAATACAAACATCATTTACATAAATATTCACTACAATCCAAAGTTGTATTATTTACTACTGCAACATTGTTGATCATCAGTACACTCTATTTCTTTATCAATGACTTTAGCCATTGGAATATGCCTCTAGCCGAACAAATCAACGTTTCCATTTTCCAAGCCGTAACCCCAAGAACAGCCGGATTTAATACGATTGATTTAAACAAAATGAATCAAAGCAGCATTTTCTTTATGACCCTATTAATGTTGATAGGAGGAAGTCCACAAGGAACGGCCGGAGGATTTAAAACAACAACACTAGCCGTATTGATTCTAAGTATTCGTGCTGTATTCAATCATAAACAAAACCCTCAATGTTTTGGAAGACGCATTTCCATGGACACATTAAACAATGCGACCGCCCTATTTATGTTGTTTATGGTATTATTCTTTACAGGAGCTTTTCTTATTTCAACCTTCGATCAATTACCCATTCTTGACGCCCTATTTGAAGCGGCCTCTGCCATTGGTACAGTCGGATTGACATTAGGAATCACACCTACATTATCAAGTGCATCACATTGTATTTTAATTTTCTTGATGTTCTTTGGAAGAATTGGAGGCTTAACTTTACTTTTAGCTATTTCTAAACATCAAGTTGTCGCAAACGCAAATTTACCACAAGAAAATATCACAATTGGATGATAGGAGGAACATATGAAATCAGTATTAATTATTGGTATGGGACGTTTTGGACGTCACATGGCACAAAAACTATATGATTTAGGGCATGACGTTTTGGCCATTGATAAAAATGAAGAAAAAATCAACAAAGTCCTTTCTTATGTCACAAACGCACAAATCGGAGATTCTACCGACGAAAGCTTTATTGACTCACTAGGCGTATCGAACTTTGATCTTTGCGTTGTAGCCATTGGAGATGACTTTCAAAGTTCACTCGAAACAACAGCCCTATTAAAAGATTACGGATCAAAACTTGTTGTCGCTAGAGCCGTGCGCGATGTACACGCTAAATTCTTATTACGCAATGGAGCCGATGAAGTTGTATATCCTGAAAAACAAATTGGTAACTGGGCCGCCGTACGTTTTTCAAGCGAAAACATCTTTGACTACGTACAACTTACTCCAGAATATTCCATTTATGAAATTGCCGCACCAACCGCTTGGATTGGAAAAACCATGTTAGAACTCGATATTCGTAGAAAATACCATATCAACATTCTAGCTACAAAAATCAACGGAATTCTAGACCCGCTTCCTAGTGCTGAACATACTTTCCAGGAATCCGAAAACATTCTTATTCTTGCGCAAAATTCAGACGTACAAAAATTCCTTCGTTTTTAATGAAATCTCAACATGACGCCTCATTCTTTAACACCGTTTAAACATTTAAAATTTTACAATAAAGGTGTAAGAAAGAGGCGATTATTTATGTTAGGAATTTTATCAATAGGATCCGTAATCTACATTTCTTTCTTAGTCCCACGACTTTTAAATCACATCTTAGATATCACTCACCAATAATGTATGCCACGAGCATACCAATTATCCCCATTTTTAAGTTATAAATATACTTAAGAAAGGGGATTTTTAATTATGAAAACATGGAAACTAGTCAGTGGAATCATTTCCATTGTATTAAGTGTATTTGTCGTGTTTCAAAGTATGATGGCAGGCCTTGCCAACGCACTAGAAGAAAGTGGACAAGTAAGTGGAAGTGCAGGACTTGTTGTTAGTATATGCATGCTTTGTGGAGGAATTGTATCGATTGTATCTAGAAAGAACAATTCAAAAGGAACCAACATTGCACTTCTAATTCTATTTGGTTTAGCTACATTAACAGGCTTTATACTTGCAGGAAACTATTCAGACCTATATCTTTGGTCAGCATGGTGCTTGATCAATGTAGTACTTGCCTTCATCTCATTAAGAAAAGGTGCCAGTAAAATCTGACACCTTTTAAAAGCGCTTTACTTATCAAGTAAATTCATATTTTTACACATTTTTCCGCACTTTCAGACACCTATTTCGCACATTTTTCCGAGGTTTTTCGTAACTATTTTACACATTTTTCCTGAAGCATAAAAAAAGGCAGCAATTAAGCTGCCTATCTTACCATATCACGAGTAATGTCTTTTAAGCTTTTAGCCCCACACATCTCCATTGTATCTTGAAGTTCACTACCAAGTTTATCCACTAAGACTTGAATACCTTCTTCTTTTGCTCCATAAATCGCATTCACAAATGGACGAGCTACAATGACAGCATCCGCACCTAATGCCAAAGCCTTAAAGATATCGACACCATTGCGAAGTCCACCATCCACAAAGATTTTCATACTGCCATCTACAGCTTTTACAATCTCTTCGAGTACTTCAGCCGTTGCAGGCGTCTGATCTTGAACTCGACCACCATGATTCGAAACCACAATTGCACTAGCGCCCGCTTCTTTTGCCTTTAAAGCCCCCTTCACACTCATAACACCCTTCACAATAAATGGTACAGGTGTATTTGAAATGATTGCCTTTAATTGTTCTGTATTCATTCTTCCTGCAGGAGGCTGACACCCCTTTAAGAAAGGAAGTCCTGCAGCATCTACATCCATAGCTACCGCAAAGGCATTGCTGTTTAAAGCTAAATTTAGCTTTTCCAAATAAGTCTCTAAGCTCCAAGGTTTAACGGTTGGAATACCATACCCATTATTCTCTTTGATAATTCGTGTCGCATTTTCCATTATACTAGGATCTTTTCCATCTCCTGTAAACGCACAAATACCAGCATCCATACAACCTCGGACTAAAATATCATTGTATCCATTATCATCATATGCATCTGAATAGTGCATGGCTACAGCTCCTACAGGACCTGCAAAAATCGGATATTTAAAAGTATGACCAAATAGTTCTAATTCTGTACTTACTGGCTCATTGTCAGTAATTGTATCCATATTCACACGAATGTTTTTCCAAGCATCATAGTTACGCATCGCAACATCCCCGATTCCTTTAGCACCAGGCCCCGGAATCGTATTTCGACATGCCCTTCCATCACATACTGGACAAGACTTACATAATTTTGTTCCCATCACACCACGACTTTTTTCCATCAATTCCATATAATTCATAATCATTCCTCCATTACATTCGCTATAACTAAACCTAATATTCCAGCTACCAGTTTCACAACCACAAACCAAGTCACACTTGCAGGATTGACTGAGGCAATAAATCCGAGTTGTCCACCAAACACAAATGCCCCACTCAATGAAAAGGCAGCATTTAAAATCTTACCCTTCCTATTCATTTTACTAAATAATGGTAACATCGCAATACTTGTTCCAAAAGATAAGACAATTCCCATCACTGAATATTTATCAATATTTAGTATTTGACCTACTCTTTCAATCTGATTCGAAAACTTCCTTAATATAATTTCACAAAACACCAAAGAACCACAGACAATAATACTCATTTGAAATACAATGTGCAAAGCTTCATTGATCAATGTCGCATTTGTGAAGTCCATATTGAAAAAGAAAGTCAAACAAACTAGAAAAAAGAAGATGTATCCTACGAATTGTACAAGCTTAGAAAATAATGTCAATACGACAATTAATGTTTTAAATGAAATAAAAAATAAACCAATCAAAATAGCACAAATAAGAATTACGGGTAAAAACACAATCAAAAAATGATCAATATGCAATAAAAAGCCACAACCAATAAGAATAGGCAATAAACCTAAAATACCATACACAACTCCTTTTAAATAGTGATTCAAATCATCTGTATCCAGTTCATTTAAAAAGATTGGCAATTGAAAACTAATCAAGCACCCCAAAGTAGATGTTAACAATACACCACAAAAGATAAGCACACTTTCAGAATGTGTCATCGACTCTATAATGGAATATCCACCAAGATCTGGCGCCAACAAACTTGAAATAATCATTTCTTTATTTTCAAATAAAGTGGCATGACCATTTAAAAACGCAATCGCAATACAATAAAAGCCTCCTACACTCATCATAAAATCGCCCATCGTTATAATGCCTCGATCAAAAGAAGTGGCTAATCCAAGTCGATTCTTAAACATCTTGTCAAATAAGCCTAAAGCAGCAAAGCATAATAAAATAAAAATAATCGGATTCATGCATTCATTCTATTATAATAATGAAAAAAAGTCGAAGAAATTTTCTTCGACTAATGTGCGTTACTTGCCGCAACTTTTACTCTAGACCACAAATCCGCAATGATCTTACGTGTAGTTTCATCATATTGGAATACTTCATCTTTATCGTAACCAGCACGAGGTGTATATGCGTTGATACCATCATAATCTCCGCCTTTACCACCAAGTTCTTCCATAACTTCTTTATTTGGTGAAGTATATCCAACATAACTCGAATTATCCATAGCTGCATCATAGCTCGTAATATAACGAATAAACTCATTCGCAAGCTTAGGATTCTTCGCATTCTTAGGAATAACCATCGCATCTGACCATAAGTTTGTTCCACTCTTTGGCATATAGAATCCAATATTTTCATTTTCTGACATGACATATGCCGCATCTCCAGAATAAATAAGTCCTAAAGCCTTTCTAGCCTGTGCCATATTATCAATAATTTCATCTGTTACAATTTCTGGATCCATTGTCTGAACACATTGAATCAACCAGTTATATGCATCATTCAATTCATCTTGACTTGTCGTATTCATTGAATATCCAAGTGCCTTTAATGCCATCATGAATGAATCTCTTTCAGAATCATATAGATAGATATCTCCCTTAAATTTCTGATCTAAGAAAATATCCCATCCATCTTTTTCCAAATCTTCTTCAGATACTTTTGTCTTATCGTATACGATACCAACAGTACCCCAGAAATAAGGAATTGAATATTCATTCTTTGGATCATACGGAAGACCTTTGATTGCATCCGCCAATTCACCTAAACATTCTTTGCGAGTTTCTGGCTCTAATTTTTGAAGCATTTTTTCCTGCATCATTCTTTGAATCATATAATCACTTGGAACCAATACATCATACGCATCGCCATTGGCAACCTTAATATACATCTGCTCGTTTGAATCAAAGTTATCCATGATAACCTTAGCTCCCGTTAACTCTTCAAAACCTGAAATGATATTTTCACCTGTATATTCACCCCAGTTATATACATGTAAAGTTTGTCCTGCATAAGGCTGACTACCAGCTGATTTATTCAAGCCAAATAAAGAGGCCACTAAACCAACTACCACAACACCCGCAACAACGCATTTCCAAGGTTTATTTTGTTTTGAAGGACTTGTCTTTTTTCGAATCATTGGCAAGACATTCACGATTATTAGTGTGATTGTAATCAGTAATACAACCACTGTACTAATCGCATTTACACTTGGATTAATACGCTTAGACATTGTATACACCATAATACTCAAGTTCTTTACACCTTGGCCCGTTACGAAATAGGAAATAACAAAATCATCAAATGACATTGTGAACGCAATCAAAGCACCCGAAACAATACCCGGCATAATTTGTGGTACAATAACTTTCACCAAAGCTTGCCAAGGCGTAGCCCCTAGATCCATTGCAGCATCGGCCAAGTTTGGATCTAATGATTTGATCTTAGGCATAATACTCAAAATAACATATGGAATACAGAAAGCAATATGTGCTAATAATAATGTCACAAATCCCTTTTCAATTTGGAAAGTAATAAATAGAAGCATCAATCCAATGGCAGTAACAATTTCAGGGTTCATGATTGGAAAATCATTGACCTGACTGACAAAAGCACGCAATACTTTCTTTGACTTTGATAAACCAATCGCCGTAATCGTACCAACGATCGTAGAAATAATTGTCGCCAATAAGGCAACAATAATTGTGACATACAAAGATTCCATCATACCATGGTTTTTAAGCATAGCCTCATACCAACGTAACGAGAACCCTGTAAAGTGTGTTAACGATTTTGAACTATTAAAGGAAAAAATAATCATGAATAATATTGGTGCATAAAAGAACACCAATAATAAAGCCATGCCTACTTTACCTAATACTCTCTTATCTTTCGACATGCCTATTTTTCCTCCTTATTACGCTCTTCCAATTTCCTTACAAGCATCATTAGAAGCATCATGATCATAGCCATGATCATTGAGATAGCTGAACCAAAGTTCCATTCTCCTACCGTAATGAACTGATTTTCAATGACGTTACCAATCAAGAAGAATTGTCCTCCACCCAATAATTTAGGAATGAAGAATGAACTTACGGCAGGTAAAAACACTAATGTGATACCTGAAACTACGCCCGGTAATGAAAGTGGGAAAATAACCTTCCAGAACGTCTGGAATTTATTAGCGCCCAAATCCTGAGCTGCCTCTAATAAAGATTTATCCATCTTCGTTAAAGCCGTGTTGATCTGCAGAATCATAAATGGCAAGAAATTATACACCATACCAATCAATACAGCAGCTTCTGTATATAAAAGTTCTGTATGAATTCCAAACAAGCCTAAAAAGCTACTAATAATTCCATCGCTTGATAAAATACCAATCCATGCATATGTTCTTACAAGCATGTTGATCCATGTAGGAAGAGTAATCGCAAGAACTAAGATTTGTTGAACTTTAGGACTATTCTTAGAAATAAAGTATGCGATTGGATACCCAATCAACAAACAAATAATGGTTGTCTTAATGGCAATCCATAAAGAACGCCATAAAATCAACAAGAAATCTTTGTCTGTAAAGAAACGAACATAGTTATCTAATGTAAGCTTAAAGTGCACAATACTGTTGCCTTGCTGAATGATTGAATAAAACGCAATCAGCAACATCGGAAGCAACAACATGATGCAAGCCCACACAATATAAGGGATTGCTAATTGTTGAAATTTTTTCATTTTCTAGAATCCCATTTTCTCCATAACATGGATATCTTCCGCAAAGAAAGTAAGTCCGACCTCTTTTCCTTCCTCTACATAATCCGTTGTATGAATCTTGAATTCACGACCCGTCGTCCAGAAAGTTACCTTATAGATTCCTTCCTTAATTGTTTCCGGATCAAAATCATAATCTACATCTAGATCTACTGTTTCATTTTCGTCATCCAACTTCCAGCCCTGTGCATTTGCCCAAGTCTTCAAGTCTGTATCAATAGCCATGGATTCCTTGATTTCATCCACTGTTTTAAAGAAGTTAAACGCAGAAACGGCTTCATTGGCCTTCTTGTTTTCAACAACCCTTTGATCCACAACCCAAATCTTACGCGTGATTGAAGTTTTATTGTTTGTTGAGAAAGTAACAGTATATTCTCCTACTTCCTGTTTTAAATCTGTATCAATATCATGAATTGAAATAAACTCATCTGTTTCAGGATTCCAAGCCTGTGCATCGGCACGCGCAATGATTTCTTTATCATCAATATCCTTCATATCTTCTAAGTCTAGATAGAAGTCGTTGGCAGAAATCTTTTCTTTTCCATCTTCACTTGTGATCGCATAATTCTTGTTTACGTGCATATTTACTGTAACATGCGTACCAGGAACTGTTTCCACCATGATTTCATAGTGAACACCCTTAAATAATACGCTCTCAACTTCACCAGTCATCTTGCCATCTTTCACATCCACAATATCAATATCTTCTGGGCGAATTACGACATCCACTGGTTCATTTTCTTTATATCCAACATCGACACAATCAAATGTAATATCATCAAAACGCACTTTCTTATCGCAAACCATGCGTGCTGGAATAATATTACTTTCCCCAATAAACTTCGCAACATATTGATTGACTGGTTCATTATAAATGTCTTCTGGACTACCAACCTGCTGAATCTCGCCATCCTTCATAATAACAATCTTATCTGACATTGTTAGTGCTTCTTCCTGATCATGTGTAACGAAGATAAATGTGATTCCTACTTCTTGTTGAATCTTCTTTAATTCATACTGCATTTCTTTACGAAGCTTTAAATCCAACGCACTCAAAGGTTCATCCAACAATAGTACGCTTGGTTCATTAACTAAGGCACGCGCAATCGCAACACGCTGCTGCTGACCACCAGATAGTAAAGTAACATCTTTATTTTCAAATCCTTCAAGACCAATCAACTTCAACATTTTCATGACCTTTTGATCAATAACGTCCTTACTCATCTTTTTAATTTTCAATCCAAACGCAATATTGTCATACACATTCATATGAGGGAATAGTGCATATTTTTGGAAAACCGTATTCAACTCACGCTTATAGGCTGGCACTTCACAAATATCTTCTCCATTTAAGATGACTTGTCCTTCGCTAGGTTCTAAAAAACCACCTAAAATACGTAATAAAGTTGTTTTTCCACAACCACTAGGCCCTAATAGTGTGACAAACTCATTTTCATATATATCTAAATCAATACCCTTTAACACAACTTGACCATCAAATTCTTTTACGATGTGGCGAAATTGAATTAATTTATTCTTTTCCTGTTCCATGTATGTTCTCTCCTTGTCAATTAAAATACAGGCGGTGTAGATACCCATAATACTTTGGCATCTGCACTCGATACGTTTTCTAAATAATGCCCTTCCTTACCTGTAATATAGAAGGTTTCTTTTGATTTAACTTTTAACCTTTTATTACCAACAACCAAAACAACACTGCCCTTCAAAACATAGCCAAATTCCTCTCCCTCATGAGCCTTGACATCCTGTGACTTTGCGCCCGGTTTTAAAGTCAATAAAAGAGGTTCCATCTGATTCTTTTGAGCATTAGGAATAATGTATTCCGTAACCAAATCATCTTGTTCATTCACAAAAAAATCCTGCGTATGGAAAACAATCTGCTCTTCCTTGCTTGATTGAAAAAAATCCGCCAAATTAGTACCTAAAGCTTCCAATATATTCTCCAATGCAGAAATATTTGGACTTGTTAAGTCGCGCTCTAACTGCGATAAAAAGCCTTTCGTTAATTCACTACGATTCGCAAGTTCTTCCAAAGTCAACCCATTCTGGGTTCGAAGCTCTTTAAGTTTTTTGCCTATTTTCATTCTATCACCCCTAATTTGTTTTTTATACTAAACTTTTTGTTTCATTAAAAGAACAAGTTTATTATATAGGAAACCCCCAATTATGCAAGAAAAAAAGAGCATTTTCATGCTCTAAAGTTAAATTAATTTTACTGTTTCATATTTCTCAAACGATACAATACACAATTTGTCATAACCGCCAAATGTAAAGCCTCACTCATACCTTGTGTCTGTAAAGTCAACGGATAATTATCACGAATCATAAAGTCCATACTGATGTTTGTTCTTTGCGATATTTTTAAAATCTTATCCACATTGATCTGTCCCTCATCCCAATACTTAGCAGTATTTCTCGTTACTTCCATATATTTGCCAAATTGAGTTTGTGAAAGTGAAAAAACAACTTCCCGTACAAAACGCATACGATCACCCATATCATTTTTTAAATTGTATTCAAAATCCTTAAATTTCGAACTTCTTTTAATATCTGTAAACAGTTCGGGATGAATCAATTTCATAATATCTTGAACCTGAGTCCATGTTAAGCCTTCTAAATTAACGGGCTGATTATACATTTGATCAAAGAAAATCGAATCAATGGACTGATGATTATAATCTGCAAGAATAAGCACAATACGCGTTTGCGTACGATTCTCGGAATGAATTTGCCTTCTAAAATTACGCAAAGACATATGGGCTGCTTTGGCAACTTCTTCCTCTGAAATATTATTATCTTCAATAAATTGCACAATTTGTTTCATAAAAAAAACACCTCCACGTTAAACCTTTAATGGATATGTTTCCCTATGTCTCATTTTGTTTTATTTATATTCGTTTTGACTGCTTTTGTTGCTTACCGTTCTTCTTTGATTCTAGAATTTTTAGCTTCTATACATCAAAATTACATCACAAAAAAGGGGCCTAATCGGCCTCTTGTTTTTGTCGTTCTATATCTTCTCTGATCAGGTCTTTCAGATATCTGTTGACGCTCTCTATTGTGCCTAGATACTCCAGAATGTCTGTATCCTCCTTAGTCTTCTATTATTTCCATTAATACGTCCTTAGCGTCTTCGTCGCAATTGTGCTTGTATAGCCAGTTTGCTACTTCCTTTACTGTCATCATGTGTTCATTGTAATACAATTGATCCATCATGTCTTCCCTTAATCTCATTACTGCTTCTTCTCTAGTCATGTTACGCTTCCTCCTTTTTATTCGTTTCCTAAATTCATGATTCCTTCTAGTTCATATTTATATGAATTGTAGATTGTTAGGTCCCTTTCAAGTTGTTCGATTCTAGCGCAGATTTGTTTTACACAGTTTGTGTTTCCTTTTTGTGCTTCCTGAACCAAGTCTTCTTTTTCTCGTTTTAGTGAGCGATTAATGCTTTCAATTTGCCATGTTGTTCTTTTTATTAATAGCTCTAATGGTTTTTCGATATCTGTTTTCATTGTGTTCTATCTCTCTTTCTTTTTACACGCACACTGTAATGTAATACAGTGCATAAAGCAAGCAAAAAAGCGAAAAATAAAGCAGAAAATAAAAAAGAAGGGAACGCTATTTTTCAAGCATTCCCTTGATCCGTTCCGATAGGTCTTTGACCTGTTCCTTTAGTGTAGCCACTTCCTTTTCCAGCTCGTTATGGCTTTCTAGTTTTTTGGCTAGACTGTCAACCTTTTTGTCCATCTGTTCTACCTTGTAATCCAGCAATGCCGAATGTTTGGAGTTGCTGGTCCAGGTTGCTAGGACTGAAGGTATTCCGACGCAAAGTCCGGATATGATAGCCACAATAATTGTATCAGTCATTATTCTTCCTCGTTTACTTCTGGCAAACCTGCTAGGCTTGTTAGAATCGAGCATACGCCTGCCACGACCGTTGTGCTTGCTGCGTACATCCAGTTAATGTCCGGAACGGCTGCGCCTACGGTGATAGAGGCTAGCGCTGTTTGAGCCATTGTCTTGATTGCTCGAACTCCTGCTGCTTCCCACCATGCTTTGTTTGTAAGTCTACTCATTCTCGTTACCTCCTATTATTAAAAAGGGCACGCCTCTGGCATGCCTTAAATCACCTATACTATTCTAGAAACCGTTTCTGATGCACTGATCAGAGTTCCGGCTGCTGATGTAACCCACGTTAGAGCGACCTTGTTTCCTGGTGCTGCTGGTGCTGCCTGGATAACAGCGGATACTGGAAGAGTGATCACGTTGTCTACTGCGGTTGTTGTTACTTGTGCTACGGCTCCCGGGACTGCTGTTCCATTGGCATAAAGTTGCACTTGATTTGTTCCCGCTGCGGTTGCTGAAATCACGAAGCTTCCATCCACTTTATAGGTTCCAGGTTTTACGATCTCCAGAGCGTTTCCGTTTAGGTTGACTCTGTTGTTTGTCCGAGTCCGAACGCTTCCTGGTGGAATCGTTGCGCCTGCTGCTAGTGTTGCGCTTGTCGTGTTGACGACTTGGATCATTTTTCTACCTCTAGGCTACTGTACTGTAGCGCCTGCTGGGTAGTAAGTTCCATATTGTGGGTAGTAAGGCGGATTTGTGTAATATCGTCCTAATTGGCTCAAGATGTTATGAGTTTGTACGCTGTTTGAAATTGCCTGCAAGCTTTGATCATATTGAGTTTTCAAGGCATCATATTTGTCTTGCATCATTTGAGTCTTTAAGTTGCAGCAACATTGTTCCATCTGGTGAGATAGGTTGTTAATGCTTTCCTGTACTCCTCCAAAACCTTGGCATAAAGAACTATTTACACCGTTGAAGCCATTCATCATGGCCATCTGTGTTTGGTTTGCGTTCTGCATCTGGTTCACATTCATCTGGTTGATTAGCTGCGCGTTTTCGTATGCGTTTGAGCAGATTCCGTTTGTGATTCCGTCTAGCTTACTAATAATAGCTTGTGTATCAAATCCGCGCTGAACCTCTGCTTGTGTGCCTTGCTGGTTGTTTCCCCAGGCTCCGCCGCCACCAAATCCAAAAATCAAAAAGAATAAAATTAGAATGATAATTCCGTTTCCTTCTAGAAAGCCATCTTTGTTTCCAGTTACAGAAGCGATATCAGATAATGATAAGTTGTCCATGTGTGTTCTCCTTTCTTATCTATCTTGATTTTGCAAAATCCTATTTTAGAAAGCCCTTGAACTGTTCTGCCATTTGTTTGGCTTGATCCAGTTGAGCCTGCGTAAATTTTCCGGAGGCCATCAGCTCGTTTAGAAGTTGCTGCGGGGCCTGCGTCCCTAGCATCTTTTTAAATTGCTGAAATTGTTGCAGCATGTTTCCGTTTCCTCCTGGTCTATTTTGAAGTAGTGGATTCATGATGGTTGTCTCCTCTCGCGTTCTGTTCTACCTTTGAAAGCCATTCCTGGAATTCTGCCTTCGTTAGGTACTTGTCTTCCGGTTGATCTTCTTTCACTTCCTGGAAGCTATATGCCTTGATCGTACAGAAGCCACTTGCGTCTGCTTGTTTCTGATAAAAAACGGGCTTGTTACTATCCATTAAAATCACGGACTGGTTCGGTCCTAGAGTGAAAGCTTTAGCACTTTCGATTCCGTTTACAAATTGAATCTGGTTCATTTGTTGAGTCGGTGCCTGCATCTGTGGCATCCCGAACTGCCCAGGCTGCGGCATGAAATTATTGAAATATGGTGTGTTCATTGTGTTCTACCTCTTTTCACCTATATTATCTTATATTTTCATGTCTGGAGCCGTCCCTCTTTTGTCCTTCTTTAGCTTGTAAAATTCGAAGGCCATATCAACCAAAAGGGCCCAGTAGTAGTCATTTAAATCCTTGACGGTTTCTTCGAATTCGTCTTTTGACATGCCTGCGTCCTGGTAGTGCCATTGCGAGTCTTGCGTTTTGCTTCTTAGCTGATAAACAACTTTTTTCTGTCTGTCGCTCAGTCCTTGTTCTTCAATTAGAAAATGTGCAAAGTCTGGGCGTAGGGGTGTCTGGTATCTTCTATTTATTCTCCTGTTCATTGTGTTCTATTGCTGATCCTTTCTATTTAAATGTTCCGTATGGACTTGTATTCAATCCGGCCGAGTTTAGCTCTCCACAAGCCATCCATCTACGTGTTCCATCTGCGCCAATCCAACTGATCCACACATATCCTTCTCGACGGACGTATCCGTCATAGTTTACGTGCTGTCCTTGAATGTATGTTAGGCCCGTATCCTGTCCTTTTAAGCTTGGAGCTCTACGAATCTTGATTGTGCAAGCAGGATAAAAAGTAGCTTTTTCATGTACAAAGTCTGAGGGGATACCATTTAGCACGGATGCTGATCCCGTAGAAGTCTGACTTCCCTGATTGAATGGCACGTGGCTAGCATCTGTCCAGTTTGCGAATGTTCCTTTATTTAAAATCACAGTTCCATCTGTTACAAATGCTAAATCTGCAGATACGTTATTCGGCAAGTGATATACTCCCTGCGAGTTTCTGTCATACATATGAGAGAACTTTCCTTTTGCGACTTCGATATGTGCGTGGTTTCCTGTAGCGTACCCTGCAGTTCCTTCATCTCCGAACGTGTCGCCTTGCTTGAAATACTTCACTCTTTTGATATCCTCGATATAGTTATCATGAATAAACATAAATGTAGCGAAATCAATCGTTCCGTCTCTAAATAGCACTTTCTTGTCTGATTCTAAGAAAACTGCATTTCCGTTTCTTGCCGAGTCATAGGCTACTAGGTGACAGTCGCATGGTGCGATAGTTTCATCGATTCCTGTGTCCTTTCCCGCATTGTCTAGGGCGTTAGTTCCTAGGTGTGTTCCTACATTATTCCCTTGAGTTACATTCATGTACTCCATTGGAAAACCTAAAAGCTGATATCCGCCTTTTGTAATTTTTTGTCCTTTTCTCATTTTATGGACCTCCTTCTATTTATTAAAAAAGAGCCTATTTCTAGACTCTTGTAAAAATAATTTAGTTAACTAGTTCTTTTTTAGTTTACTACATGATTTCTTTCCAAGTTTCTGCTCCAACGCCGAATACTCTTAGATTCCGAATTGGCAACTTTGCACTGCTTTTAGCTTGGATTATACATCCGAAATTTTCTGACTAATTAAAGCGTTTTGAATTTCGAGAATTTGTTTTTGTAGAGATTGATTCTCTTCTTTAATTCTCTTTTCGATATATGCTTCCGTATCCGCTACATACTCAACAGATATTTCGTTTTCTGATGTCAGTACGGTTGTAGGGTAATTTGTGTGAATTGCCTTTAATTGCTCGCTATCAACTGGAGCGGTGATTACTTGCTCCACATACTCTTCGTATTCATCATTTTCCCCAACAGAAAAACAGTATTTCAGTCCCTCTTTTTGAGTAAGCAAATCCACAAATCCTTTTACATTTGCTTGAATTTTTTGAGAAACTTTTGTTTTCCCTGTATCAATTGCAAACCATACCTCTTCATCGTTTTCGCCTATAAACTTGACGTTTCCACCTGCACTCAATTCTCCGTTGGTGATAAGTGTAAATAGCGTACCGGCTTTTGCTTCGAATGGAGTGAAGTAATTATTTCCATATTTTGTATCATCAAGAATATTCTTTCCTGTAATTATGATTTTTCCTGTTCCTGTCAATATTCTCATTGGAAGGTTTGAAGAATCATTTATAACGATAGTTTTCCCCGATTCTTTTTCTATTATTGCAGGAGCTTTATTTCCTAGGTCTTCCTTTAGTTGACTAATGTCATCAGTGGATGCTTGCAAATTGTCGGCATATTCCTTTGCTTTTGTTTCAGAAGCTTTCGCGTTTACGGCACTTGTATTAGCTTCATCTTTTAATACGCTTGTATCAGTTTTGATTTGATTCAATTCTGTCTTTGCTTGATTTACAAAATCTTTCGTATCATCCAAAGCTTTTTGAGCGCTTGTTGCACTAGCATTAGCTTCATTTTTCAATGCACTCGTATCAGTTTTGATTTGATTAACTTCTGATATTGTTTGATTTGCAAAGGTTTTCGTATCTTCCAAAATCTTCTGAGCGTTTGTTGCACTAGTTTGTGCACTTGTAGCACTCTGACTTGCATTTGTAGCACTCTCTTGTGCATTTGTAGCACTCTCTTGTGCACTTGTAGCACTGGCTTGAGCGTTTACGGCACTTGTGTTGGCTTCTTCTTTCAATGTATTTGTGTCAGTTTTGATTTGATTCAATTCTGTTTTTGTTTGATTTGCAAAGATTTTCGTATCATCCAAAGCTTTTTGAGCGCTTGTTGCACTAACTTGAGCATTTGTAGCACTGGCTTGAGCGTCTGAGGCGTTCTGTGCGATTTGGCTAGCCAAATTTCGGTATTCTTCAGTTACATCACCGGGTTCGCCTTTAGGACCTTGTGCGCCTACAAATTCTCCGTTATCCAGTTTAGCCTGTACTAAAGCAATCAATTCATCCATTGACTGAATTTTTCCGTCAATCTTAACATAATAGTTCTTGATATTTGGGTCATCCGGATAATTCTCATCTTCGCCGATTCCACTATAATTGCTTGGTGTAATCATCATCTTAAAATTCGGAGTTAGTGCTATAGGAGCACTTCCTGGATCTCTAGCTATAATCTGTGCTTTAACTTCACCACTATATGTTGTCAACGGTCTTGATACTACATACAAATCACCAACTAGTGGCACTTCTTTTTCATAGTTATCTTTTTCCACATATATGTATTTGTTAGGTAAATCCGGTAGTCCCTTGAAATGGATTACAAGCACTTCATTGCTATACTGTTGCCCAATATTAAAACATACGGGTCTTGATACATTTATTTCTTTAATCTGCATAATGCTCCTCCTTTAAGCAATTCTAACCCACATCACTATCCAGCCTCTGCCATTAGGTGCTACATCTGGATACTGTGCTGTTGTTGGCGGTGTATCTGGTGCAGTTTTATAATCCCAAGCGCTCCACAGCCATCTTTGTCCCTTACTTTGATTGTTCTTGTAAATTTGTACATTTCTGGTATTTTCAAATTTAGAGCTTGATACATCTAAAGCAAAGCTTGAGTCGTAAACCGGATGTATACAAATATCTACGTGTTGCCATTTTCCACCTAATAGTTTTTCTATAGGGCAAACCAATTCTCCATTATCAATCAGATCATTCAAAGATCTATTCAAGGAGCTATACAGATATATCGATCCTACAGGATAACAGGCATTTAGTTTTCTATCCATATACAATTTTAAAAGTTTTCCACATCTAGCTGAGAGAGGTCTGTTAGGATCGTTACTGTCTAGATTATCAACTATAAGCCTTTTCACGTTCTGCAGTAATAAATTCATCTTATGCACCTCCTAAATTCTTGATACGTTTCATTTTTCCGTCTTTTTTATAAAAGCCTTTTTTAACTTTGATACATTTTCCATCTTTCTTCAGATAAACTCGAGCACGCTTAATCTGTCCCTCTGTTTTGATTCCAATTCGTAATTGGTCGACTGCCGTTGTAAATTCTGCATATTTACCTCCAGTAAGAGCTAATGCACCATTTCGGTCTATTACCTTAAGTGTAATCTTGTAATGCGTTTCCGGAGTCAAATCCGTAAGTGTTACTGTTCCGTCCGTGTTGTCAGGATTTACATTCCATGTATTACCACTGATTGAATCCCACAGGTATGCTCTCCAAAAGTTGTGCTCGTTACTTAATTTGTAATCGAATGTAGCTGATTTAGCTTTAATATCTCTCGGATTTTCGCAGTGATATATGCTCGGCTTAGGCATGGAGATTGAAGCTCTAATACTACCGTTAGCATAGTAGACACTACCGCAATTTAGAGCTACTCCTGGTGCGTGGTATACCGACTGACCTTTTCCGTACGGAAGGTCCAAAGTTCCTTTAGCAAATTCCGGCGAATTGCCTGGACCGCCTGTATAGTAATGAATATTGAATGTGTGTACTTTTGTATGAAATGTGAATGTAGCTCCATCATAGTCGATACCGCCATAGGCACTGAATGAAAGATACGCAGAATAATGCCATCGCATTAGACAGTTTGGGTAGTCTCCTACTATTTCCGTTGAATAGTTCACTACTAGGTTTACATATTGATTATTCGTTTTAATGACTTCATTTGGCATCTAACCACCTAGCTTTCAATCTGTAATACAAGCCACCCGTCCTTCGCTTCTGTAGGTGGATTCACTTCAGGGTCATCCGTTACGACTACATAGCCTACTGAATTCTTGTGCTCTTCTAAGCTATGTGAAACTTCAGTAATATTCGTTGTGTTCTGTTCAATCGCGTTTGTGTTGGCATTGATTTTATTTAGAAGATTTCCTGCTGTATCTCCTGTAAGAGTTCCTTGTATTGATTTCATTAGCTCACTAAACTGCCTTTGAAACTGGTCTGTTGGAAGCTTGATTAATCCATCCACGGCTAATCCACAGTAGTCCTCATTTAAGCGTTGGTCTGAGATGTCTGCGTCCGTAACAGATGCGGTATTACTCTTTACTAGGATAGTAGCTAGAATGATTTCGTATTGATTCACATTTCGTACTGGTGTTGGCATTGTTGCTGATCCCTTCACGTATTTCAAAATGCAAGTATTTAGCGACTTATCATATCTAACTGAGATATAGTCGTATCTATCAAATGCGCTTGCCGTGTCAATCGTAAATTTCACCTCTTCGTCATTGGCGTATGTAATTCCTCCAATTCCGTTAGTTGAGGCTAATAAAAAAGCAACCCCTTCACTTACATTCACAATCATTCCGCCTGCTGATGTAACTTCTAAGTCGTTGCCTGTAGCATTAATAATTCCTGCTGTTCTTGCCGAGTGAAACAATCTTACTTGCTCAGCTAAATATTCCGTATCATTCAACGGATATGCATATTGCGTCATTCCTCTACCTCCCCGCTATATATTTCTGTTTCAAGTGTAATTTGTACGTCTTTGTTTGCCTCTTCTACAAAGTTTATTCCTGTAATCCTCTCATTTTCATGTACTCCGTATTCAACAGACTGAATGGGAACTATGTCTCCTAAATCATAATCGGAGCCGAGTACGGCTATCTGATTATCTGGTATTAATTCAAAACCAAATTTATAGGCACTCTTGTTAGCTTCGTCTAGTTTAGAATTCCCACGTTCTTGAAGCAATGAATTGTATTCTTCGTCCGTATAGGTGTGTTTGTTTCCATTGGAATCTTCGTACTCGGATTGAATATCTCTCGCATCTACATAAAGCTCTCGAATTTCTTCTCCTTCTTTATGTCTGTCAACGATAACGTATCTTCTTTGCTCTCCTGAGTCCTCTCCTAGAACATAGGCATAATTCTTGTACTGCGAATAGTCTCTTTCGTAGCTGATGTTCGTAAGGTTTCCTAGGGCATCACTGAACTTTGCTCTCGGTCGATATCTACCTTCATAAATTTCAAGTGTGTTTAGCTCCTCAAGTGGATTCATAAGAACTCTGAACCCTAATCCTCCTTGTTTACAGTACTCTAAAAAAGAGGCTTCTAAAGTTTCATACGTGGTATCTGAACCGCCCTTGATATTTACGTCTATTCCTTTTAGCTCCGGCACGTTAATATCAAGTCCCCTTTGGTTATCATGCACCAATTGAAATAAATCACCCTCAATATTCTTGATCGTGTGGGTTGTCGTATTGATCCGCTTACCAAGGTTATTCATAAATCCGTGTATTTCGATTTCGTCTGTGTTGTATAAAACATTCTCGATAAATAGAATTTCTCTACGTTCCTTGCAGACTATCCTACATTCATCATTCAAATATTTAAGATTATCTTCCGTTTTTCTAGCGTGTATCTCTGCAGTACCTGTATCGTTATACCTTGGCTTCCATTGTATAGATGTACAATTCTGCAGTTCTCCTTGTCGCTTTCCTTCTTTGTCATAAATCAAGTAATTCATACTAAATACCTGCCATAACTTCATCAAAAGTCAGTACAACTTCTAGACTTTTTTCGTTTGTTTCTGAGCTATAGCGAATAACATTATCGCCTTTATTCAACTTGAAAAAAGTACTTTCATAGCTCATATCAGGGAAGGCATTCACTACTGAGTCTTCCTTGATTAAATGACAGTATTTTTCGTTGTCATGGGTGTTAATTTCTAGCGTTTCGCCACTCTGCAGAGTTAGATTAGGAAACTCGATAGTTTCCTGTGTATCAACTTTTACAATTTTCGGAGCTTTCACTTCTGCAGTTGCAGTCATACGTACTATAAATCCTGTTTCCAACGACCCTTTGTTTTTGATTGTTTGTAAAGGCTGATAAGTTCTTTCTGATATTTTCCATTTCTGTGTAGATGAGTAAGCCTGCTTAAATCTAAATCTTGATTTCAGATAATTGAAATACGTTACATTCGATATGTGGCTTCTCGGATATGGAAATGGTACTCTTACAACAAACTGAAAGTTCTGCCATACAGGATTGATACTGATAACAGGAGTTTGCTTTGGGATTACTACCCAGTACACATCTATTTCGGCTAAATCATCTATATATCGCAAAGTAGCAGTTACTCCCGGAAGAATAACTGCTAGTAATGTTTTACGAATACTCGGCTTATAATGGTAACGCCCTTCTATCGTAAGGTCCTTAGCTTGCACAGATTTACCAGTGATAGAAGAACCCACTTGATTATTAACAGTAGACTCTGACAAATTTATTTCGTTTGAGGTAAGTCCGTCTATACTTGTAATACGAATACCGGAGCTCGCAGAGAACTCTACGGAATCTCCATAAGCGTTGGTATATATAACTTTTATTGCCATGCTAACCTCCTTACGCTGTTTCTAGTCTGTTGGCCGATTTCGCTAGGGCTCAAAGCCTTAGCTGAATTAATTGTTTGATTTACATTATAAACTGTTGTGCTTCCTGGCCATCCTTTAAAGCCTCCAGAATCGCTTTCTAGGGCCAATCTTGAAGTTAGGCTGTCCATGTTAGCGGCATCTATTAGTTCAGTCGACACACGTCCCATAAAGGCCTTAGCCTTTGGCATAGCTTTTTCTACACCTAAAGTAATTCCGGCAGGAATCCATTTACCGATACGATCGGCAAACAGCCTTGAAGGTGATCCAATTCCTAGTGCTGACTTTACGCCATCAATAAGGCCTCTAGCCATATTTCCAAGCCAACCAGTCAAGGCTCCCCAGGCTCCGCTGATTCCACTTCTTATTCCGTTCACAATATCGGCACCAATTGAAATCATTTGTCCCGGTATTTGTCTGACTGTGTTTACAATTCCATTAAAGAATCGCCTTCCCGCTTGAATCGCTTGATTTGCAAAACTTCCGACAAAGCTTGCCGCACTTGAAATCGTATTTGATAGAAAGGACCACACGGTTCCTGGTAGCTGCTGGATAAAGGTCACCACATTAGTGATGAATTCTTGTCCTGCCTGAACGGCTTTCTGGATCATTTGACTTACCCACTCGGCTGTCTTGTTGATTGTCTCAAGAAGCCATGTCCAAACCATGCCAGGTAGCTGAGTGAACCACTCGACGACTCCAGATATAAACTGCGGGATGTCCTGCGTTACGAATTGCACTAGGCTTGCGCCCCATTCGATTAACTTTCCTAATATAAATCCTACAGCGTATCCGATCCAGTATGGTATCGTTGATCCGAAGAACGTTTGAATGTTCGTCACTAGTGTGTTTATGCCTTCAGGAATCGTTACCGTAAAAAACTGAACTACTTGATCGGCTAAGTTCTGTGCTGCGTCTACAAAACTTTGAAAAGCTTCTGGAATTGTTACTGTAAAGAAATTAACGATCCCATCTATTACTTGTCCAGTAGTTTCCTTTATACCATCCCATAGATTGATCCAGAACTCTCTGAATCCGTCGCTTGTATTCCAAAGATATACGAAGGCTGCTACTAGTGCTCCGATAGCTACGACTACCAATGTGATAGGTCCACCGATTACTCCTAGAGCTGCGCTTAGTCCAGAAAGTCCTCCACCGGCTAGTGTAAAGGCTTCGGCCATACTAGCAATCACGCCTGTTCCTGATGATGCGGCATATGCTAGTCCGTCAATCAATCCGGAGCCCTTCGATACTAGACTACCGAATGTCTTGATCTTCTTTCCAGCATCCCCGATTGTTTTTGCAATGTCGCTAACAGCCTTGATTCCTTTCCAAGCTGCAAAGGCTCCGGCTACAGCGGCAATCAAAGGCATAAGTCCTTGAATCGTATCTGCTACAGTTTGTACCTTGTCTATAATATCCGGGAGCTTTTCGATAAAGGCTGCGACGAACTCCCCTACTTTTTCTACAAGGATAGGCAGAATATCTCTGATTCTTTCCAATCCGCTTTTTACAAAGTCTAGGGAATCGTTAGAGTCTAGTTTCTGTGCGATTGTATCTCGTACACTGTTCCAGGCCTCTTGAATCTTCTCTGTTGCCGCTTTGATTGCTTCCGCTGTTGGCGCGAAAAAATCTTTCAGTGCGTTCAATGCTTTCGGTATTTCTTCTGCAATCCAGTTTAATCCGTCTCTGATTACTGACCCGAAGTTTGCAATCATTTCTTGAATTGTGGGTAAGCTGTTATCAGCTAAAAAATCATTGAAGGCCGTGATAATATTTGCAATGCCGATTGCGATACGTGCCGACATATTCGTGAAGCTTGTCGCAAAGCTTCCGGCCATCTCTTTGGCTTTTCCTGCTACTGCCGGGAAGGATTCTGTTCCGTTTTCTAGCGCATCCATCAGTACGTCGTTGAATTCCTGCGCACTAATCTGGCCTTTGGAGAATGCGTCTGATACTTCCGCCATACTCTTTCCCGTTTTTTCTGCGAAAATCTTTAAAACAGGAATTCCGGCGTCAGTCAAACGTTGCCACTGATCTGCAGAAATCTTTCCAGAGGCATTCATCTTTGCGATTGCGTCTACTGTATTGGCCAAGGTTTCATTGGTCCCGTCTCCATAGAAAGAAACGGCGTCCATCATATCCTTTACCATTCGAGTAGACTTATCTAAGCCCAGTCCTGATGTAGCCAGTTTTTGTGTTGAAGTGGCGGCTGTGTCTAGTCCATACGCGGTATCCGTTACAGCGTCACTTAAATTGTTTACAACCTTCGCAGCTTTTTCACTGCTTCCTGCTAAAACTCCTATAACTTGTTTAGCTTTTTGCATGGCGTCTAATCGGGCAGTTGCTTTCCCGATTGATCCAGATATTAAATCCCAGCCTTTGCTGGCTGCTTTGAATACAGTTGCGCCCACGAAGGTTGACTTCACTTTGTCCGCGAAGCTTTCCGCACTTTTATGCGCTCCGCTAAGGCCGCTTTTGTACTCGCTGTCATCAAGTCCTAGTTTGACTTTAATTGTTCCATCAGCTCCTGATGCCATTTTCTCAACCTCCTAGGTTTCTAATTAGGTTTCTAATCTGGCCAGAAGTTCTGCTTCTATTTCTTGCGGTGTTCTTTCCTTTTCGGGCCCTTTTTCCTCTGGTAGACGGTAATACTTTTCTAGACGCTGCGCGCGACTCTTCTCCTCTCCTTTTAGGTTTGAAGTGTCTCTGGTTCTGTAACCAATAACTCGTATGAGCATGGTATCGTCGTTTAGCGCATTAAAAAGTGCCTTAAATTCAAACCAATGAAGTTTGGCGTCTAAAAGGTTTATATTGTATTGCTGTCTAAAGGCTGCATATATAAGGTCCATATCGTATTCGAACCGATAGCCTTGTCGTCCGTTTGTCTTGGCATAAGACTCCCTGGGCTTTTTGTCGCAAAAATAAAAACCCATTATTGCTTTCCATAGGTCTTTCTGATCACCTTGAAAAGTGAACGGATTGATTCCTATTCGATCGCAAATAATGGGCAGCTTCAGTTCTTCTGGTATTGCGTTATCTTGTATAACGCTGTCAACTCGGACCCAGGTTCTAAAGTCTGCATAGATAGCTAGACTCGTTCCGTTAACGTCTATGCTTTCCGGAAGGTCTTCTCTCTCTAGCCACAGCATTTCTTCCTCCGTATCGTTTGTCTGCGTATTCTAATGTCCTGTTAAATTTGTCCATAGAATCGCAAAGCTTGTCGATTCTGTCCAGATTCTTCTTCTCTTCTTCCGCGACTTTTGCCTGCTGATCCTTTAAAAATTCATCCTGGAAGATATTGTGCAATGTGAAACAAAGCTCAAATTGTGCCGAGCTTTCTTCATACCCTCTGAATAGCGTTTCAAAGGCTCCGTCTCCTAGAATTTTATTAATCAAAGTAGGACAGCCCTCTAAGGATTCTTTTCCGAATTTGCTTAGAGAATTCTGTTCTGTTGCCCAGTTTTCTAAGGCTTCAATCTTAGAAGTGTCCTTTACATCGACTAAGAATCTGTGTCCGTCAATGTCGATTTCTTTTAATAGCTGCTTTTGTAACTTTAGTTCCATGATGTCCTCCTTATATTTTTATGTGCTTTACTCTGTGGCGCTGTCTGCGGTAAATGTTTTCGTTTTAATATTGAATGTTCCCGGTACCTGATCGCCTTGTTGTGCGAATGTTCCAGAGCACATTAGTTTGCCTCCGGCCTCTCCGCTTCCTGGGTTATCTGGTTGCACTTCGTAGATTCTTTGATATGCTACAAAGTCCCCAGATTTAGGTGTTTTCTCGTTCCATGTTTCCACTTCGATTTCTTCAAAAGTAGAACCGACTCTTTGTTCTTTACCTTGCAAGTATACCCAGTAGTTAAAAGCATCCCCTGGGTATGCTCGGCCCTCGTAGGATACAGTAGGCGCGTAGCCTGTAACCTGGCTTTGGCTTCCTGCTTCTCCGATATATTGCACGCCATCATCTGTTGTAGCATTCATGGCTTGCTCCCAGTTCGTCAATCCTTTACTGGCTAGAACGTAGCTCTCCGAGCCTGTGAATTTGACGTAATGTAGGTTGTCTTCGACCTTGAGTTCTCTGTTAGGTAGTTCTGCTGCTGCCATTATTCAAACCTTCCTTTCTTTTCGTAGGTTAATGTCATAGAGCAATAGAAAGTTGAAAGCGCGGCCTCTTCTCCCGTGTAGTCTGAAGGTAGCGTTGTGAGCGTGACCTCTTGCGGTGTTGCTTCGTCTAGCACGAGATTTGGGAAACCTTGCGCCTCTTCCTCCGAGAGTGCCTGTGCTAGTGCATACAGTATTCTGGATAAGTCCAGGCGTGCTTTCGTGTCCTTTCTGCTTGCTTGAATATAAATTTCAAAAGGGTATGTAGCTCTATAGCCACCACCCAGATAGTGTTCTATTTCTTCCGTGTAGCCACTACTTTTGAAAAGCAAGGCAGTGTGCTTGGAGTCGTTGAAATACTCCAGGCACCACGGTATGTTGTTGATATTGATTGAAGAAAAGAAAGTATATAATCCATCTTCAATCTGTTTAACGTCTTCCAGCTTTATGATCTTCTTTTCACTCATCTGAATTCCTCCTTAAAAAACTTTTTCACGCCTTCCATCCAGGTAGTCTTTCGTGCTTTCAATGTTTTAGGCCACCACTCCGAACCTCCTTGTCTATAGCTCAAACTTCGAGTTGTATAGACTTTTGTTTCTCCGTGTTTAGCCCATGGGCTGTGGCTATGGGTTCCGACCATCACTCTTCCTGTATGTTGAAAGTGTGCGTATGGTGTATCCCATACGATCCAGTCGTTATCCTGTGCGGCCCATCTTAAGGCTGATGTTCTCAACGCTCCTTTTCCGATAGGCACGTTTTTGTTCGTGTCTTGAACGATAAGCTGCTTTAGTTTCAATCTAGATCGGCGGAGCGCTTTCGTTCCTCTGGCCTGTAGCTGTGCCACCGGGATATCGACTATAACTTTTAGATGATACTCACTCACATGTTACCTCTATAAATTCAGGCGTGTTTCGCAAGGGATTTAGGATATTCACATTTGTAATCTCGTAAATGTCGCCGTGTACTTCGATACGGTCCCCGGTTCTAATTGTGAATTGGGTATCTGGCGTCTTAAATTCTGAAGGGGAAACTAGAACCTTGTCCGCCTTATAATCGTTCACGTCTATCGTTATGAGGATCGTATCGGAATTACTGGCACCCGTCTGTCCATAAGTCCGGGCTTTTGTTTTGGAAACCTTTACGTGTTGGACCGTTACTGTTGACGTAATTTCTTCCAGGTTTTCTTCGCCTAGAATGTTCATGACTTTTATTGTGTGCGGCCTAAGCCATCTCGGGCTTTTTACCATACCGCCTGGCAGGCTAGTCCTGCTTTGAGTAATTGGTAGTCGAGCTCTGATATTGCTAGGCTTGATAAGGGTATGTCATGGAACCTTATCGTTTTCGCATTATCTACGGAATACGAGAAACCGCTAGTGGTTGCGCCTGTGAAGTTCATATCGCTAGAACCCACAAAGCAATCCATTCCGCCATGTGCTTCTATGAAGTCAATCTGGTATAGGACTGCTTTTTTTAGATCCATGTCGTAGTCTTTCAAAGCCTGAACTTTCCAGTATGGAATCTTCTCTCGAATGTAGGCTTCTAAAAGGCTTTCGGTTCTTGGCTCTATTTGTGAATACTCTTCTTCATCATGTAGCGTTCCACCTAAGGCTGTGTATTCCTCAAAGCTTAGGATCATGGGTTATCTCCTTACGCTACAGGAGCCACTTGAACGTTACGGAATACACCGGCTTTTGTAGTATCTTTTGAAACGATTGCTGCAACCATTTCAACTTCACCTTTTTTAACTGCTCCTGGATTACTTAAGTCAGGTAAATATGTTGAGATGATCTTGTCTCCTTTTGGACTTACTGCATGAACGGCGTTTAATCCAAGTTTTACAGCGTAGATGCTTGTTGTTCCTGTTTTCGCGTCAATAGGCACGCACATCTTTGTGCTTGTTCCGTCAAAGTATTCTCCCATGTCAACAATAGCGATTTCGTCGTAGTATTCGACTTTTTGTCCGAAGTCGTTCTTTGTACGATCATAGTAACCTTGCATTTTAGCTACAGTTTTTAGCATTGTAGCTGTCTTGCGATTTACTAATAAAGCGTCTGGCTTTTCAGATAATTTTGATAACCAAGTGTCTAAAGCGTACATGAATTCATTCGCGTTTTCTTTGATTTTTGCAGCTGATGACATGTCGAATGGTGCTGCGGCATTCTTTTCCTCTGTATTAGTTCCAGTGACCAAAACGTCTAAGCCGTCAAATGGTGTGTTATCAGTTCCTGCGTTCCCTTTAGCTGTTGATTTTCCATTAATAAAGTCATAATGGAATTTGTTTTTAACGGCTTTGATTTTTTCGGTTAATTGGAATGAAATTTCTGAGCTTGCGGCTGTTTTTTCTAAAACACGATCCACTTCGAACGCACCACCAAAGATTTTTAAGTTAACGGTTTTTTGTGTCTTAATTGCTTCTCCAGCTTGATATTCGCTATTCAATTTACGACCTTCTGCTAATGATGGCGTTTTGAGTTGCAAATACCCGTATGTTAATGTTGAACCGCCTGTTCCTGGTGATACTGAGTTATCAAATTTTAATCTGTCTAAAATAAAAGAGTCTCTACGAAACTCATCAACAACTTTTTGATCTACGTGATCGGCTAAACCGACTTTAGAATCTGCTAATGTAATTGGCATCTTTTAGTTCCTCCTAATTTTTATAGTGTTCTGAGATTGCTGCGGCTAGAGTTGTAGGTTCCTCCGGCTTTGGATTTCCGCCGTGATCCCCATCAAGTTTGACATCAACACCTTTGTTTGGCTTTTCTGGCTCTGCCGCTTTAAATAAGAAGCTGTCCTCTTTCTTGATAGCTTCGATTTGTTCGTCAAGTCCTGTCAGGTTTCCATCTTTATCAAGCTTGATTTTGTCTTTATCTAGTAACCCCATTAAGGCCTTTTCAGATAAGGTACCAGATTTCGCGATAGCTAAACGAATTGCGCTGTCACGTTTTGTTTCTTCCAAGTCATGATCATATTTTGTTTTCCAGTCGTTGACGTCTTTTTGTAGTTGTTTTACGTCTACTCCGTCAAAATCCTTGGCGCTTTGTGTAAGCTCCTGAATGCGCGTTTCTTTGGCTTGCATGTCGCTGTCGTATTTTGCTCTAGAGACGTAGTCTCCTGAGGCGAGGTTCGCTAATTTTACAGTTTTATTTCCTTCTAGCTTAGCTGCAACCTGCGCGTACAATTCCTCACCTAAGATTTCTTTTAAAAACTCCATTTTGTCCTCCTGTGTTTTTTATATCTGGTTCACTCCAGTATCGAGTCCGGCATTTTATATCCCGTGCCGAGGGGTAGCCAAGCCTTTTAAATGCCATGCTTAGGGCATAATAAAAACCGCGCCATTTCTAGCACGGTTCTTGTCCTTGTTTAGTTGTGTTCTATAGTACTTCCGCAATTCCTTTTGCTAATCTTGCTGCTTTCTGCATCAAGCTGTTTTCTTCTAGGTATTCTAGTCCCTTTAGTGTTATTCGGATACCCTCTAACCCTTCAATGTTTGGTGTTTGATCTCCTATGTATTGGATCACCTGGAATCCCTCAATGTATCCATTTTTCAGTAGCATGCCTAGAATTGCTTTTCTCTTTGGTTCTGTGATGCCTAGGTTGTCCGCTGAAAGTCTTCGGATGTCTAGAACTTCAAAGTCCATTGATTTTTGCAGAATTGATAGTATTTTGTATATCGTTCTGAAGTCTTCCGACATGTTCTGCCTCCTAATCTAATTCGATTATTTCCTCTACTTCTGATAATGGCGCTCCTATTAGTCCGCCGCCCTCGACAAATATCTCAATTTCATCTACGTCGTCAGGACTGTCGGCGTCTGATATATATGTAGCGCAACCTATATACGTACTTCCATCTTTAAATACTATTTTAGCCCTGTCTAAACTCCAGGCCACCATAAATTCGTCCTTTGTTAACTTTTTCATTCTTTCAAGGCTCCTTTCGAAGGAAATTCAGGTACTGCATGAAACCCTTTCTTTTTCGAATAATGAATCTTAAAGTACTTCGTTTCTACTTTAGCGCCTGTATTTCTATTTACAGCATAACCTATCACCTTGTCACAGTCCAGTATTATCTCTCGACTCTGCCACTCTTGAGATGTTGTGTACTGATTGATACCCGTTTGAGCATATTTTAGAATGAGTTCTTTTAATTCTTCCCTTGAAACTGTAAAGTATGACGGATACCTTCCTTCCTTTATTGCATCGTTATATAACTTTGTACCTGGATAATGTTTATCCTGTTTTGGCGCAAAGTCCATCTTGTATCCTGTCAAGTCTTCTTTTTTGCTTAGCTTGATCACTTTAGTTTTCGGAGTTCCACTGTCGTTTTTTACCTGTGTATTTGTCTTAGTCGTGATGCGCTTCTTCAGTATTCTCACAGGCTTGTAAGGTCGGCCTTTTGTTCCGCCTATCTTCTCGGCTGAATAGTCTCTCTTTAATCGGCCCTTAGAAGCGTCCACAAGCTCCTTCAGTCTCATCTTGTTGTATTTATACCAGTAGTCCTCTTTCGTCGTGTCTAGCCCTGCTGCGGCTTTCACACGGCGCTCTCTGTCCCACTTTCTCATTTTTCTTTCGTAGGACCTTTGCTTTTGCTCCATCTGGTAGACTCTGTCATTCTCGTATGGTTTTACGAGTTGGTTGTAATCCTCGCTTATTCCTGGAAAGTATGCGGTAAATGAATGCCTACAGTTCCACCCGCCAAGTCCTGCGCCTGTTCCGTATCCTGTGGCCTCATAAAAGTTCTCGTAATTTCCTTCCGGATAGTTTACCCAGAACACTTTCCCTTGCCAGGCTGCGTGGCTTGGTCTGGCTCCTATGTGAGCACTTGTCTGTACTAGATTTATATCTAGCTCATCAATGACCGATTTCTCGCATGCCAGTGCGTTCTGGTTTACTGCGGTTCGTACTGCCAATCGAACGGCCGCCTCGATTGATCGTTGAGCACCGCTTGGGTAGGATACTTTTGTTAGGCCTTCTCTGCATAGCTTGTCTATTGTGTTTGCGGTTGCTTGATCCAAAGAATAGGCTCCGCTTGATACCTGAAGATAAGCCATGTCGTAGTATCTCATAAAAGTGTCGCTAGCCAGTTGAGCTGTAGTTCTTGTAAGGTTCTGGATGTCTCCCCACAGTGCTGATGTTCCTTTTTTGATTTGATCCGAAAATTCTAAGCCGCTTGTGTCGTATCCTCCAGCCTCTAGTCTATCGAATGTGTCACGGATACTTTTATAAGCGCTTTGTTGCATGATCCGGTCGACTTCTTCTTCGGAAGTGTGAAGTATTTCAGCCAGCCTTTTGTTAATCCAGTCTTGCTGGAGTCCTAGCTGCTTTAGTTTGTTGTTTAAATACTCCGTTGTGCTTGTCATTGCGTCCTGGTTTAATTTGATTCGTTCTGCTATGTCTACCAGTATTTCTGTGGCCAATTCCTGATATAGCTTTTCTAGGTCGTCACCTACGTTCTGCAAGTAGTTCGGTTCTAGCATTAAGCCTCACCCTCTGGCTCCTCTACTTGTGTTTTGTCCTGTTGGAAGAACATACTTTGAATTCTGTCTGCTGGGTTTTCTGTTTCTCCGGTCATCTCGCGTGCGGTCTGTTCGTCTTCCCCGTAGTATCGAACGCGATATTCCCATTTCTGTAGGATGCCAGCCGAGATTTCCTGAAGCATTCGAAGTCGTTCCGCTTCCTCGTCCGAGAACATGGTGTCGTCAAATTGAATTGTGATTCGAACGTCTGGATCAAGCCCGGATATGTGACACTTTTCTTTTCCTAAAATGATGATAGAGCGTGTTAGTTCTGTCAATGCATCTTGAATTGCGATACGTTGCTTCCAGACGCTTTCTGTTAGCTCTTTATTGCTTGCACGAACCTGAGTTGCCGTGGTCATGTTCTGGATACTGAACTGGTACCTATTTTGCCCAAGTCCGCATTTACTTGATAAAAGATTTAGATTGAATTGAACGTTCTCTTTGTTCTCATCAACTCGAAGGCTTGGATTGTATTCCTCGAAAAGTCGAGGCTTGTCTGGACTTACTTGTGTTCCCGTACTTACGTATAGAGATTTTTCCAAAGTTGCACCGACATCTGGCTCTTGCCTTACTGGTACTCGTTCACCTTTATCGTTTAGCGCGTAGGCTGTTGGCTTCATGCTAAACAATGCCTGGTCCATGAAAACCTTTTTCTTTCCTAGCAAGGTATCCATGAATAGGTTGTCGTATGCCAAGTCGCAACTTTCCAGCATGTCGATTGCGTTTGCGTAGATCGACATCCCTAGAGGCACGTCTGCTATGTTGTTTTCGATATTCGGCTTTAGGATCACGAAAGGTTTGCAAGGTAGCTTGTAACTGATTGCTTCGCCGTGTGGTGCTGATACTCTTTCATAGCCTACAGCGTCTCCTGACACGCTGTTGATCTTGAAGTAGTGGTTGTAGATTTGGTAGCCTTCTTGCTCTTGCTTGAAGATCTGGATGTACATGAAACGTTCCCCGTTTTGTGTGTACTCGCTAGCCAGTGCAATTTCTGAGATGTCTTCCTCGTCATAGGTCAAGGGCACGATTTTCTGCGCGTCCTTGACAGCCTTGATTTGTACACTTTGGGCACTTAGCTGTCCTTTGTTTACTGTTGGCTTCACAAGCTGCAGATAGAAGCATACGGTCCCTTGTGCGAATTCTCTCTCGACTGCTTTGTTTCCTAGTTTCCAGAACTTGCTGTTTCCTAAAACTCCGCCGTTCTGGTCCTCTTTGTCTCCGGTCAGAAATTCTTGCGTGACATCCGTTCCGTGGTCATCACACTCTACAAGAATTCGAGTCTTATCGTTTAGAAGTAAATCGGCCCAGTCTTCGCAGACCTTCTTGGCCATTCTCATTTGCTTGCGCTTCACATCTCTGCTGTTTCCACTTTCGTTCTTAATCTGGTATTTATGAAATTCTTGAACGTAGCCTTTCCACCAATCGTTCCAGAATTGAATTTTATTGTAGTAGTCTTGGACTTCCTGGCTCACAGGATATCCTAAGTCCTTTAGTATCGTGAATAAAATTTTCATTTAAGTACTCCTTCCTGTGATCAGGTCCATGTATGTCGACCAACTGTAAAAATGGGCGTCGAATGTATCAACGTCGGTTGTAAAATCATCCAGAATCTTGTCCTCTTTTGACTTTGTATCGTATAAGGCTGTGCTCAAACTTTCGACCACCATAGGTACTGCCTGGAACTTCATCTTGTGTCGGTTCAGCATCATGTTGTATGTCAGAATCCTTGTCTTTCCATCTATCTTTCGGCAGTCCATCACATTGGTTGGAAAGCCTGCCCTTTGTACGGCTACTCGTATACTGTTCAAAATGACTTGTTCTGCATTATCTACAAAAACGCTTGATACCACGAAGCCTTGAATCCATAAAGCTCTGATCAGGTCGACTGTCTCTGTGCAAAGTCTTTCGGCATCTATAGTTCCTTTAGCGTGTACGACTTTACGTTCTGCAAAAGTTACAATCTCAGAAAGGTCAGCTGTGATTCCCGTTACTATTAGGCTACTGTGTGAACGAGTTCCACCTATGTCCAGGCCTATGTTGATCATGTTAAAAAGTGGGAGTTCTCCTTTGACTTCCCACTCGTCTGGATTGTCTGCAAACTGTGGAAAGAGTAGCCCTTCCGCGTTGCACCACTCTCCTAGTATGTATCTGTTGTATAGGACCGTCCCTCGATATTCGAGTTTCAAGTTTTCCACGAACTCCTGCGGCAGAAAAGGGTTGTCTTCAATCGTGTATTTCTGTCGGAAGATGTCGGCTCCTGATTCTAGAAACTTTAAAAACCAATGGTTCTTGTTGTCCGGGTTGCAGGTTCCATCAAAACAGCTATAAGGCTTGTCTAGACGGGACTTTAGCATGTCAAATACTTTCTTATTCCAGGTTACGACTTCATCCCCGTAGCAATACGCTACTGAGGCACCTTGAATCTTTGTAACCTGGCTTTCTTTGTCTGCGCCTATCGCGTAGCAGTTACGACCGAATAGTCGCACCGTGTTGTCTGGTCTTACTCGTCCAACTAGTTCTGGACCATATAGTTCTCGCATTGGCTCTAGAACGTTTCTTTCAAGTGTCGACTTTGTGTTTCCTATGAGGAACACGTGGCCTGGAAGCCCCTCTATAGCTCGAATCCGTTTCGGGATGATGTAATAATCCAGCCATGTCTTTCCGCTACGTGTAGCCCCTTCTTTTATGTTCCAGCGGCTCGGTTTATGATTCCAGAACTCTTTCTGTTTCTCAGTTAGTTCCACTATCGTCTCCGGCTACTGTGTCCATAGCTTTCAATAAAAGATCCAGTTTCGTAATCTCTTTAGAAGGGTCCCCTTGTCTCTTGATCTGTTCGGCTTGTGCGTTCATCAGCTTCGTTCTGGCTCTGTCTAAGCTTGTGACAGGTTGCTGTCCTGTAAGGTCCCGAATAAATTCTGCAGCCCTTACGTCTCCGCGTGCGGCTTTATTGAACATGGCTACAGCTAAAAGCATTTGATTGCTTAGTTCCTCATCTTCCAGTCCCATATCGATAAGCTTCTCTTTGTTTTTTTCGCTTGGCTCTAACGCTAGGATTGCAGCCAGGCATTGCTTCAGCTTTTTTTTCTTTTTCTGAACTTTCTGGCTTGTGGCTCCACCTTTGCGTCCCATTTCTGCTGCACTCTCTTTTGTGAATGGCTTCAGGTTTTGCATAGGATCTTTGCGCTGTCTTGCTGCTTCGGACTTTGTGCGTCCGGCTAATCCCTTAGCCGGCATCCTCGATTAGCACCGCCTGTTCTCCGGTGTAATCTTCCCAGCGCTTGATAATTACATCGGCATAGTGTGGATCATACTCCATCATGAAGCACCTCCGTCCTAGCTGTTCGCAAGCCATAAGCGTGGAGCCTGAACCTCCGAATAGATCCAGCACGTTTTCTCCAGTCCGACTGCTGTTCTTGATCTGCCTTGCAATCAGTGGGATTGGTTTCATGGTTGGATGCAGATCGGATTTTGTGGGCTTCTTCTCGTCCAGAATTGTTGTGTCCTTGCACCCCCCCAGGATTGATTTTAGAAGGCCTTTAAGCTCATCCTTCTTCATGCTGTCAATGTCCAGGTTCTCTGTGTCTTCGAGTACGGTTACAAGGTTTCTAGTGTTGACGAAGTAATGGGCTGCGCCATCTTTCCATCCGTAAAGGCACGGCTCATGTTTCCACTGGTAGTCCTGACGACCTAGTGCGAATGTGTTCTTGTTCCAGATCAGTGTTTGTCGGATGTTTAGGCCTGCGCGTTCTGCTGCTTCCAAGAAGTTCTTACTTTGTGTTGAAGCGTACCAAATGTAGAAGGATCCACCGGCTTTGAGCTGTTCTGTCATGTTCTCGAAGGCTACTTTTAAAAACTCGATAAAGCCCTCGTCGTCTTCCCATGAGTCGTTATCAATGACCAGTCCGTCTGTTCTTCGGTGTAGCTGCTTAGCCTCTGAAGGCCTCATATGCTGTCCTAGTGCTACGTTATACGGTGGATCAGTTACGACCATATCCATGGTAGCGTCGCTGCAAAGCTTTTCTACATCCTGGCGTTTGGTACTGTCTCCGACCATCAGCCTATGCCTTCCTAGCATCCAGCATTGTCCTCTTTTGGTTGTTGGTTCTTCTGGAATCTCTGGCTCGAAGTTGTCGTCCTCTGCGATTTGTTCGCTGAAGGTTTCTGTCTCAAATCCGAAAGGTTCCATATCGAAGCCCATATTGTCTAGCCCTTCCAGTTCAAACTGTAAAGCGTCAAGGTCCCATTGAGCGGCCTCTGCGACTTTGTTGTCTGCCAATCGGTAGGCTTTCACTTGTGCTGGTGTTAGATCGTCGGCCTGGATGCATGGGACAGTTTCTAGGCCTAGCTTTTGTGCTGCCTTCCACCTGGTGTGTCCTGCAATGATGATCAGGTCTTTATCCACAACAATCGGTTGCTTGAATCCGAACTCGTCTATAGATGCCGCGACTAATTCGACGGCATCTTCGTTGAGTCGTGGGTTGTTCTCGTAAGGCTTCAGGTCGCATGTTCTTATGTCTCTAATGTTCATGTGTGTTCACCTCTGTTGTATTAAAAAAGAAGCGTTAGCAGCTCAGTGTTCTCTCCAATGAGAGGTTTATCCTGTTTAGCTGCTAAGGCTTCTTTGTTGTCTATGATTACCCGGAGCGCTGAAAAGAAAAATAAGATTAATGTCCTTGATTTGTCGTAGTTGCTGTTGACGTTGATTAGAAAGCACTCGTTTTTTTTTAGAAAGGAGGACGCTCCGGGTAAAAGAAAAGAGGGCCCTTTTCTACCGGTCCTCTTTTACAAGTACTAATATACCACTTTAAAGTGGTACACAGTGGGAACTCTTTAGCTTTTTGTGAGCTTTTTTACTTCCGCCATCAGATGTTTATATAGTCCTCGTCTTGTGTATCCGTATTTCTCCGCAACGTCAACGGCCTTGATTCTATGAATATACAGATCCCATAGAATGTTCTGATCTTGCAAATCGAGAAGTTCTGTCCATCTTAGGTCCATCAGTCTTTTCTGGAAGTGATGCAGTTCTTGTTCTTTGGCTGATATCTCTTCAAATAAACCGAGTGGACTGTGGTACTGGTGCTGATATGTCGGCATAGGCCACTTGCTTCTTTTCTGTTCTGCAGTCAGTTCGATTCCTCCAGACTTTGCAAGGCCCGTTGTCTGGTGGTTTAGTACTTCCAATTCCTGATTCAATTCAATCAAACGGTGGCAGCAGTAGCGCACCGTTTTTAGTTCTGGTATTAATTCGTCGTAAGTCACTTTTTACCTCCTTAAAGCTTCGATTAGGGCTTTTTGTGTTATGTTCTTGTGTTCTAGTGCATTCAGCATGTCCTCGTCTACTGTGCCTCTAGCTACGATCTGATAAATTGTCACGTTTTGCTTTTGTCCTTGTCTATAGATTCTGGCATTTGCCTGCTGATACAGTTCAAGGTTCCAGTTTGGAAGTGTGTACCAGATTGCGATATGTCCACCACGCTGAAGGTTAAGCCCATGTCCTGCGCTTGCTGGATGCAAAAGCAGCACGTCTATCTTTCCGTCGTTCCAGTCCTTCACGTCGTCCTCGTTCTCAAGGCTGCGGACTTCTAGTTTCTGTTTCTTTAGATGTTCCTTGATTCGTTTTAGTTCGTGTTTGAAGTAATAGAACACCATTACAGGGTTCTGGTTCGCTGATTCGATCAAGTCATCTAGCGCCTCAAGCTTAGCTGCATGAAGGGTTGCTACTTCTTCGAGCTTATTTCCTAGCTGATCGCGTTTATAGATTTCTCCTGATGTCATTTGTAGCAATTGACCACATAGCACTCCAGCGTTGGCTGCTAGCAGTGATTCGTTGTTATCAAGTTCCAGAACTTTCTCACGCTTGAAAGCACGGTAGTTGTTCATTGCTTTCTGAGGTAGCTCGATTGGTTTTTTTAAGTACTGAACCGGTGGAAGTTTGGCGCAGTCTGCCTGATCCAGACTCATGCATACATCACTTATTTTCTTGTAAATCTTTTCCTCTGCGTCTGGTCTAGGCTTCCAATCGTATACGATCAGCCCGTTTCTTCTTCCTGGAATTAGATATCTTTCTCGAAACTGAGTTAGCGTTCGACCTAATCTTTCTCCCTGGTCAATCAAGTATATCTGGCTCCAAAGGTCCGGTATTCCTTTCGGGGCTGGTGTTCCTGTTAGTCCTATAAATCTGTCAGCTATCGGCATAACTTTTCTTAGGGCTCTGAACCTCTGGCTTTTTGGATTCTTGAAAGTTGATAATTCATCAATCACTACCATGTCAAAATCGAAGTATTTATTGTCTACTAGCCAGGTAACGTTCTCTTTGCCTATGAGATAGATGTCTGCCTTTTGTTGCAGGGCCTTCTCACGTTGCTTTGGAGTGCCTGCTATGATTGAATAGCTCAAATCCTTAGTGTGACTCCACTTTTCTATTTCTTCGGGCCACGTGCTTTTTATTACGCGCACAGGGCCTATGATTAGAACCTTTTCTGTGTCGATTAGTTTTAGAAGGCTGATGATCGTTAGCGTGGTTACGGTCTTGCCAGCTCCCATAGGGAGAAGAAGGCCACACTTCTTATGATCCAGTCCGAAGTTAACGGCCTTCTTTTGATAGTCATGTGGTTTAAATTCTGTCAAAGTGTCGCTCCTCCGGTACGATTCCAGACCGCATCAGATTTGTTAATTCGTCCACCTGGGCTTTTGTGCTGATGCAGTATACTTTCATACCTGTTGCCCGTATTTGGGCTACTGTGGCTTTTTGTAGGGCTCTAGGCTTACCGCCTGGCCTTTTTACTTCTACAAAGAAAGCCTTTGAATTATATGTGATCAATCTATCGGGCACGCCTGCGTTTCCTGGGCTTACAAACTTCCAGGCTTTACCGCCTAGCGCTGATACCTTTTTGATCAGATAATTTTCTACTTGATTTTCTATCATTTCTGGAAGAACTTCTTTTGAAGTTCGCGGTACCGCTCGGCGCAGTCTGGACACAAATCTTTCTTGTCGTTTGTTGTGATCCATCCCTCTGGAAGTCCTTCCCAGGTTTCGATTGTCTTTCCGTTTTCAATCTTGCTCTTTTCGATTCCGACTGATGTTTCTTTTCCGCATCGGTCGCACTTGATATACATTCTAGTTTCTTTCATGTTCTATTCCTCCTCTAGCCTTTTGGCTTGTCTTTCCTGTTTTGCTCGAATAGTGTCTTGAATATCACTACGATCAATCTTATAAAAATTGATTAGCTGATCCATACAAATCAATACATCCGCCATTTCTTCGATTAGGTTATGTCTTAGTCCTTTGAACTCTAATGGCTTGGTTCTTTCTTTCGGATTGCGTACCAGCTTAGAGATTGCCTTTTGCAGTTCTGATAGTTCTTCCATAGCAACTAGGCTCGGCCTTTCGATTCCGTACCGGTCTATTGTTTCGTTGTTGATTTGCTTATTTAATGTGTGATGGGTAAGATTTTCGTTTTTAGCTACGATAATTGACATTTCTGTGTCTCCTTTTCTGTTTGATTTTTAGGGGTGGCAACGGGCAACGCCTGGCAACGTTCAGAAAACTTTATATATATATACTATATTTTCTCGCGCGCATATACATACACACGTACTGTATTACACTGTATATTATATATTTATTAAGTTAGTTAATTTATAGTTGTCTCGTTGTCAAAAGTATCCCAGGCCCTTATTTTATGCGGTTTTAGCCTGGCAACGCTCTATCATTTTAGCCGTTGTCAGTCCGTTGCCGCGTTGTCACTCGATTTTTTTGAGTGCGTTGTCAGCCGTTGTCAGGCTTTTCTGCTATACGCGTAAGCATCCTGCGGCGGAACATAAGCTTTCTGGCGTCCGTAAATTCCTCCAAATCTTAACGGATTTTTAGTACGAACCCATCCTAAACTTTCCATGATTGCCTTGAGTTCTCTTTGGTCCGCCGGTGTAAATTTATTCTTTGATCCGTTCAAAACTTCGCACCACACCTCTAGCAGGCATACCCTTGTACGTTCTTCCGTTCCTTCGTTTCTTGGGTCTTCCAACCACTGGGTTCTTGCATAAAGATCCATGTCATACCAATCTCGCGGTAGCTTTCTTTCTAGATAGTCACGGACCATGTCCTCTCGGACACTGGTAAACGTGTGCTCTTTTTGCATCTGTTCAGCTCCGGTCAAAGCTTCTCCTTGAAGGAATAACTTTTCGCCTTCCTTGAACCTCTGCTTAGCTTCAGCCCATATCTGATCTCGTTCCCTTGGTAGATCATCAAACACAACTTTCTTCGCCTTTGATATATCCGTGTTGATCGGCCAGAATCTTCGGTTTCCTGTGTAGTCCCTTAAAAACTCATCATCATTCGTAGTTCCAAAGAATACACATTGCCTTGGATTGTCTGTAACTCGTCTAGCGTAGGCTTTTCTGTATCGGTCGTCCCTTTTACTTATAAACTGCTTCATGGACTCGATATCGGCTTTTCTGGCTGCAGATAATTCGGACCATTCAATAACCCACGATCCATGCAGAGCTTCGTATCCTTCTTTGCCTACAATCGTGGTTATGCTGTCACTGAACCAATCTCCGCCCATGATGCTTAGCATGTGGCTCTTTCCGATTCCCTGGTGTCCTACAAGCACAGGCATGTAGTCCATCTTGCATCCTGGTGTGTAGATTCTGGCCACGGCTGCGGTAAAGGCTTTTCTTGCGACCGCTCTGCTGTACTCTGAGTCCTCGCTTCCTAGATAGTCTATAAATAGCGTGTCTAGTCTTGGTACGCCGTCCCATTCTAATGTGTCTAAATAGTCTCGTACTGGGTGGAAGCTGTTCCTCTCTTGGACGTAGGCTATAGCGTCATCCACTTTTCCTTTGGCGACAATGTTGTATTTCTTTTCTAGATAGTATCTGAAGCTTGCGTCGTCCGTATCCGTCCATGTCGGGTCGCTTGGGTTGTAGTTCCACCATGGCAGGTTTCCCTTCTTGACTGGTTTCTGTGCGAATAGATCGTTGCCTCCGACTCCGTTTTTAAGCTTTGGATCATTTAAAAGTATCCGGACTATGTTGTCTGTAGTCGGCTTGAAGTTTCCCTTCTTGTCCATGTCCATGGCATCCAGCCAGTCCTCGTCTACTTCTTCTTTACTGTCGCCTACCCCTTGCGAACCCCTCGCGGTGTCGTCCTGGAAGTCATCCCAGTCCTCATGGAGCCGTTCCTTTTTGTCTTCGATCAACTGCTTTTTGGTGCCCTCGTCTGACGACATCAAGTCTTGCATCTTCTCTGTGCTCTTTTCGTCATCTGGCCACTTGTGTATCCTTACAAGATCATAGGCATTGCATAGCTGCTGCCCTGTTGGGTCTGTGTTGTGGTTGCTATAGGCGTACTTGTCGTCGTAAATCACCAAGCCTCCGGCTGTTGATCCGTTCGTATAGGTCCAGCGGTTCGGGTCCTCTGTCGGCGTGTATTCCTCCGGTATGAACTTCTCAATCGCTTCTTGGATCGTGTAGGCCCTGCAGAAGGCGCCAATCCATCCGGATTTAGATAAAGGGTCCTCCTGGTGTCTTATGTCGCTGTGATGCAGTTCTGTCTCTCTGTTAGATCGAGGCCAGTAGCTGATGTCATGCCAGTCTCTGTACTGCGCCAGGATCTCATCCGGGTTCAGGTCCAGCGGTTTGGGTCCTAGCTCTTCACAGATGTATTCTCCGTCCTTACTTGTACTCGGCCAGAACATCATTCGTGCTGGCTGATACGTTGTATCGTCGAAGTATTCCATTCCGATTGTACTTGCAATCTTTCGAGCGATTGCCTCGTACTCTTCCGGTGATACTCCTCTTTGTAATGGGATGATCCATCTATATTTAGGTTTTTCCGGTGTGTGCTTATGCGTGGAATATATCACGCTGCAAAAGTCGCACGTTATTCGGATCAAGTCTAAAAAGTCTTTGTCTGCGAAGTCAGCATCCAATGTGATCATGCTACGTGATAGAACGCTTTGGTTGTTTCGCCTTCCGTCTTTCAACTCACCAGCTACGAATCCACCGACGTCCTTGATATCGGACTGCTGGTCCTTCGTCATAATTTTGTACTCTTCCACCGTCTCTCTCGTTCGGGTCGTTTCTTTTAGTTCTGCTATGAATTCATCCCAGGACATTTCTTTGTTGTAATACCTTTTTTGTTTTCTGCTGGTGCAGGTTGCTATTGCATACATCCTTCAGCCTCCTGTCTATTCTTCCGCTATAGGACAGCCTCTAAAAGTGGGATTCGTTACCAGATAAATATCTAGATGTTCTCTCTTGATTCCTAGAAGCTTTGCTAATTCACTAGCCGTTAGAACCTTCAGAGTCTTAAGATAATCTGGACTTAGAATATAAAAGATTCTCTGCTTTCTTTTGTAGTTACTCATTTCATATTTCTCCGATAAACCACTTTCTGAAGCTCGTGTTTGATACTTTGCTGTGTTCCCTGCTGAAGCGTTCCGTTTGCTTTGATTTCTTCTAGAAGCTTTATAGTGTGCGCAGCATGCTTGCTGTCGCCCACCGCATGGCTTTCCATATTTCTACAAATTAAAGTTAAAGCATTTGCGATATTGTCCAGGCGGTTGCAGATACGGTCTGCAGCCTTGTTGATTGCTTTTTCTAGCATGTCCGCATTGTCAAAGCTGGCCATGTCTTCCTTCCGTCTTTCTTCGGGTGGTTTGTTCAGGTAGGTCAGGCGCTGCTGTATAGCGCTCTGTGACCTTCCTTTTAGAACTTCTTTGTAGTTCTTGTATATTGCTGCGCTTGTTAAACCTATGGCACTTAGTTGTCTTAGCAGGTTGTCCTCCTGTTGCGTCCATTTCATACTCATGTTCTATCCTCCTAGCCTTGGTGCTTGTGCTATATCTAAACCGAATACTTCCTTCAAAATATTTAGGAGAATCAGTGCTGCGGTGATATAGATCAAGGCTATAATTAAATTTTGTTTTTTCATTTTTTTAGTCCTTCTTGTAATAATCGGATATAAATCCATCCCCTACGAGAATTAAGCCTGGCGCCCAGCTGATCGGCTTAGCCATTACGTCTAGCAGTTGTTTGAATTTTGTTTCTTTTTCTTCCGTCGGTACTTCGCAGATCACTTCATCGTGAACGTGCATGACTGTCTTAGCTCCGATCTCGTCGCATCCTTTTAGCGTCTCGCATAGACAGTCCCTTGCTATAGCCTGAACCACGTTCTCTGTAAGCTTTCCGCCCCAGGTTTTTGTCCACTCCCATTTTCGTGTTGTCTGGTTCAATCCTAAAAAAGATACCTGGCCATCCTTGATTCGTGGACTAACGTAACCTAAAATGCGACCATTTGGTAGTTGAATATAAGCGTTTCCATTACTTTTGAAAACCTTCATATTTCGGTCCATGGTTGTGACTTTTCCATCTGTGATTGCATCCTCGAAGGCTCTGCCTAGTAAGTACCAGAAGTCCTTGATACGTGGCGAGGCTTGTCTCCATTTCGTCACAATCTCTTGCTGCTGTTCTGGGCTTAAGCCCATCTTACTAGCTCCGAAGGCTTCCAGTGCGGCCGTTCCACCTCCGTATCCGAGGGCAAGTTCGGCAATCTTTCCCTTTTGTCTTAGATGTCCATTGATTCCGTGCTTTTCTACAGGCACCCCGAACATCTGACTGGCTGATGCACAGTAGATGTCTCCGCCGTTCTTGAAGACTTCTTGACGCCATGTCGTCCTTGTTAGCCAGGCAATCACTCGAGCCTCTATGGCTGAGTAGTCGGCAACTATGAAGCTGCTGCCTTCGGGTGGTGTGATCACTGTTCTTAGAATCGTAGCGAACACATCATTCATGCTTGGAAAGATGAGCTCTAAGAGTTCGAAGGCTCCTCCTCCCTTCACGAGCGCTCTTGCTTCATCTACTTCATCAAAGCTAGGCCTTGGGAAGTTCTGCGGTTGGATCAAGCGTCCGGCCCATCTTCCGGTTCTGCCTCCGAAGAATTGGAAAGTCCCCCTGATGCGGTCGTCCTCGCAGCACGCTCTCTGGAAGGCGTCGTATTTCTTGACGCTTGTCTTCCCGAGCTCTTGTCGTATTTCTAGGGCTCTTCTTGTTTCTGGCTTCAGTGTGCCTTTTAGAAGGTCTTTCACGGCTTCCTTGTTCAAACTTTCGACGTCATGCCCTTCCTGGTCATGGATCCACTTCTTTAGCTGTGCTACGCTCTGCGGATTTTCTAGGCCCGTGATGTATCTTGCTTCCTCCATCAGTTCCATTCCGTGTTCTAAGCTGTAGGACTGAACGTCTTTTATGATCTGCGTATCTACGTGAATTCCTCTGTCGTTTATTCTCTGGTCCCTGTGCCAGTTTTCCCATTCCTGATCAGATACAGGTATCAATCTGTTTAGCTTGTTATAAATGGCTTGTTCGGACTCCACGTCTCTTCGGTTGTATTCTATGAAAAGATTCCATTTCTCTGGATCATGTTCCGGTAGGTTCTTCCATCTTCCGCCATTGGCTTTTGTTGGTTTGCAAGGCTTACAGAAATACTGGATCAGCCTTTTACCTGTAGCCAGTTTCACCTTGTCATCTTCAATCCCCAGTGCAGGTCCTAGTTGGCCTAAACTGGAAGGGTAGCCGTTCTCTGCGGCCATGACCATGGTGTCTTTCCACTGCTCTGGTGGTAGGAATCCATCCTCTGTTAACTTCTTTTTTACTGCTTCTCCTAGAATATTTCGCTTCGCGTACTCCTTGACATATCTGGTTAGGCATACTCGTTCGAAGTTTGCGTTGTGTGCCACCTTCGTGATGTTTTCGTCTGCTAGTGCAGATACTAAAGAAAAAGGCAGATCTTCTTCCATTAAATCTAAAACTTCTACTGGATCATCGCCCCAGGCGTATCCGAATAGAAGTATTTTGAAATCTAAACTTTCTGCGTATTTATAAACCCCGCAGGCTGCAAGGTCGACGCTGGAGTAGGTCTCCAGGTCGATATGCAGTATGGGCTTTTTATAATAAGGCACTTAGGTCGTCGCTTCCGGTTTCCTCGTCAAACTCAGAAGCGTCTGCCCAGTCTGCGGTTACACTTGAGTGTCCGCCTAATGGTTCCCCATCTTTTACTTTTAGAACGCTGTTAAGGCCTGCAGCGATTCCCGTTCCTACTGTGTTAAATGGGTACAGATTAAAGTTGATAGCTCCGTAGCATCCAGAGTATACGTTTTCCTCGATTTCTTCTTTAGATGAGTAAGCGTATGTCACTCCGTTCTTTCGGTAGCCTACAGATACCGGTCTATTGCTTTTAGCAGATAGCATATATTTGTTTTTGAATTCTGGCGCGCTGAACTTTTCATCCATGTCACAGTCAATGACTAAGCCTCGTGAGCTTCCTGGTTCTCTTTTTAGCGGTGTTACTTTTCCCTTGAAGGATTGACCGAACTTCTCGATTCCTTCTTGTACAGCCAATTCATAGGCTTTCTGGATACGTGCTAACGTCTCCCTGTCTTCCTTGTCGATTAGAATATTAAGGCTGTACTTCTTGTCCTGGCCTTCTACCACTGCGCGTGGCTCTGCTAAATGGCAATAGCAGAATCTTATTAATTTTGTTTTTACTTGTGACATCTTTTTATTCCTCCTAGTTGTATTCTTTGTCGCATTACATTTTTAAGCTGTCGCTTTAAATCGTTTCTGTGTGGTCCTGGTTTACTGTTTCGAATCTCGGCTCGGATGCGGACCATCTTTTCTTCGAGCTGGTTGATATCCTCTTTTGAACTCATCTTTTGATCTCCTGGGCTTAAATCCCCACATGTGTTCTGAAGGCGACTGGATTCCTATCAGTCTTTTTATCTTTCTAATCAATACCATCTTTGAAGTCATTTGTTACACTTCCAAGCTCTGGGCGCTTGTCGCTTACTGGCACTAATGTAGGTTTTCCTTGTGGCTTCTCGATATATTCACCAACAATTTCTGCAAACTCTTTCTTGCCGACAATCTTCTCTAGAGCCGTGATAGTCTGAAGCTTTGGCTTTGTCATGATCTGGTTGAAGTCGAATCCTGCGTTTTGAAGTGCTTCAGATGCCTTAGACTCATCTGTAATCTTTCTCAGGCTTGTTCCTTCTACAACTTTATATCCTTCATATTTTGTTCCTTTTAGCGCCTGATCCAGTGCGAATTCTTGTACCTCTTTGGCCCAGTCAATAAGTCCAGGTAGTTCTGGCAAAAGCTCCGCGATTTGCTGATCTGTTAAAATCATTCCGCACATGCGCTGATATCTCGCATTGATTGCTTTCATCTTTGCAGCGTGTGCTGCGCATTGTGCTTTTGCCTTGCAGAACTTGCACCAATCTCCGGCTTGTTGTTCTCCGTCTCCGTTCCAGGCTTCTTTTGCAGCTGGTTTAACTACATTCTCCATCCAGTCTGCCAGTTCTTCTGTTGTAAGTTCCCAGGTGCTGACGTGATCAAGTCTAGGCTGTACAATGTGTAGCTCTACCGTATCGAAATCGTATAGGCAATCGTAAAGTGCCATAACTCCTGCGGCATAAATCATAAGCTGTGGGTTGTGTGGAGCGAATACTTTCACGCCTTTTCCGTATTTCAAATCGATTACGTGTAGCTTGTGGTTACTTACGATCACGGCGTCGGATGTCCCGAAGCCTTCCGAAATCCAAGGCGTCAGGTCTACCTGTACTTCTATGAAAAGATCAGCAACTTCGCTTTTCTTTTTCTCCTTATTGTAGGTTTCCAGAACATAGTCTTTATAGAAGTTTGTAGCCTCGTCCATTTCTCCGTTAGCTGCTTTTACTTTTCTTCGTGGGTGTCCCTCAATCCAGTTACGGAGTTTCTGTTCGGCTACGCTGTGCGCTTCCGTTCCTTCTGCTGCATATGCGCTTGGCTTTTCTTCGAATAGTTCCTCTAATCTTGCGGAAGGGTGGCAGTGAATCCATTTGTTGGACCCACTGGCTGATAAAATCGCGTGTTGACTAGGCATGTAGTGCCCCCCACGCTTCCTTATATTTCTCTTTAGGAATCTCGCAGATCTTGCTTGCACCCATCTGGGTTAAGAGTACTTTAAGTACAGCCACGCCTTTTTCTTTGGCAAATGCGACACCGGCTTTCTGTAGTTCTTCCAATGTAATTTCTTTTTCTGGTTTTGGAGCCTGATCAGGTTCTGGTGTTGGCTTCACTGGTTCCGGTGTAGGCTCATCCATTGGCACCCAGTCTTTGGCTCTTGGAATTGTAGGCTCCTCCTGCTTTGGTGCTTCTTGTTTTGGCGCTTCTTCTTCTTCCCATGGGAATGTTTCAGGCTCAGGCAGCTTTTCTAGCCCTGCGCGCTTTAGGTCTAGCTCCTTGGCTAGCTCCAATACTTTTTTTGCATCTTCGATTTCGCTTGTCGCGAACTGCAATGTTAGTTGGTAATGCATCTATTTTTCCTCCTTGTTTTCGATATTTTGAATATCATTAATTTCTACGTTGTTTGCTGTTGATCTCATGGCCAGTTCTTCTAAGAAAGTATTTCTGAATGCTTCTTGAGCTGCGTCTAGGATTTCATCTCTTTCTTCTTCTGGAATGTGGCATGCATCAAATAATGCTTTTTCATTTTGTGTGTTCTTTCCGCCTCCAATACGAATTCCGTATGCTTCTGTAGCGAGTTCCACTACGGATATATCTAGTTTGTATAAGAGCAATGTGTTCATTAAAAGTCCTCCTCGAATGTCATTTTCTAGTCCTCCGTTTCTTCCATTTCTGCGCCTTCTAGGCTTTCGCCTAGATTTACTACCTGCTGTACAAAATCTCTAAGCATAGCCTTAACAGCATGTTTTAGAATTGATCCGAGTTCCTCTGGACTGACGTCCATTGTTTCAAGAAAGGCCATCATCTCGGGTCTGTTTCCTTCGATATGCGTCTCTAATTGCGCGTTGTCTTCAACGTCTGGCGTTAGTGCAACTTCTACTGAGAAAAGCTTTAATTCCCTTTTTGCAGATTTTTCTTTTTTAATATTGATCATGCTTAGTCCTCCTCCGTTACTTCACAATTTGCTAGGATATCTTCAATCGTTGCATCCTTATCAATGCCTTTGAAATACCCTTTTTCTTTCATCCAGGTTAAAGGTTTTACATCTTTAAATTTAAACTTGTGAGTGCCTATAAAGCCTTGTAACAAATCATTTTCGAATTTAGTTAGTTTGTAAGTTGGTTTTATATACGGCTTTTTTAACCACTCCACTGCCCTCTTATGACATTCTCTTGGACTATCCTTATTAAATTCACAGTCACGGCAGTTAGTGTAATTACATCGTTTAGGTTTTCCTTTGACTACTGCTAAATTCCATACGCAATCTTCTAGAATTTCATGTTTGAAATGATCTAGATTAGTTTCCATCCCTTTGATAGCTGCCTGATTTTCTTCTCTATACTGTTTCAATTCCTCTAGCCATTCAGCAAGTTGCTTAAAGTTTTCTCTACAAAGATCTCCCATGCACTGATTTTCAGATGCTTCTTTTGCGCGGGCAATTAATTCATCTAACGTCATTCTTTCTTTTTCCTCCTTGTATTTTTGAACACGTGCTGTATAATATAAGCGTGTTCTATTGCTAGAGCCTTATTCGTTTTCGAACGAGGTCTTCTAGCCTTTTTTTATAGAACGCTCGTAGGATTCTACGATATTCTTTTGTGTAAGGCCTAGATACTGAACAGCGCGCTTAGTTAGAATTACATTGCTGTCGATATTTTCTAAGCCTTCTTTTTTTATATCTTCCATGATTCGCTGGAAGATTTTGCTTCCTTTGTTCCTTCCGCAACCTATAAACTTCGATAGTTCGGATTTGTTCATGTATCCCTTTTCCATCATCTCGTATCTGTAGGCTGCTAGGTTTTCTACTTGCAAAGCTCACCACCTCCTTTAATAAAGCATTTGATAGATCATGATCCAAACCGCTACGCTAAGCGTAATGATCAGGATTAGGACCGCAACGTTTAGTGCTGTTACCAGTCCAGATCTGAATTTCTGTTTTCTGATTCTTTTTTGTTCTGCATAGAAGGCTTCCAATCTTAGTCTTTCTCCGTGAAGGTTGATACCTTCCGCAAAGTCTGGAAGCTCTGCACCTGTTGTCTTGTGTTCCATTTCTTTCTTCCTTTCGTGTTACAATCTCCTATGAAAGGAGGTTAATCGTTTGAAGTTAAATCATGATTTAGTTCGATTGCTTCTACTTGAGATAGAAGATAAAACCGGACCGTATGATTCTTTAGAAGTCCCTGAAATTTCTATAGCTGGATATACTGAAGACGAGGTCTTTTATACTGCTGAGCGTCTA
>OGOR01000260.1_pt1 | contig 47736 bp, 40 predicted proteins | sample 1552771 | NCBI WGS metagenome assembly OGOR01 (sample SAMEA2580124, study PRJEB22360) | human gut metagenome | biome: human gut; feature: human-associated habitat; material: faeces | place: Denmark | collected 2008/2010
TGACGATACAAAAATTTATTATTTTTTATTGTCCTCTTGACGGGGAGCATACCATTATTATAGTGGTTTATTTTTTTTATTCCAATGCAACAAACATGTAAAATGTCTGATGTATTTTTGCAAGTTTTGTTCCATAGCAGTGTTTATCTTATTTTCCGTCTTCTTCTGAAAAACAGAATCATGATAATACTTATGGCAAATAGTAACCATACATGCCTGCTTGTTTCCAGACGAACCCCTGTTTCCGGTATTAATTGTGTGTTTTCGTTTGTGATTTTTAACTCAATCACGTCTCCTCGTGCAGCCTCAATCCGCTGTTTCATGACAGCTGTATTTCCATTCGATGTTGCCTGCACTGGATTTGAATACTTATCATTCTCTTCTTTTTTAGAAATCGAAACAGCGTATTTTGATGTATCAACAGTTTCTGTTATTATGATATCCGAAGATATATCTACATTTTTTAATGTAACTTTATCTCCATGTTTCAAAGAAGTTCTAATTGTCTTGCTACGCAGCTTTTGACCATCTTCCCAATAGAGAATTTCCATATCAAATGGCTTCTTGCGGTTTCCAAGTGGACCAGTGACTTCCTTTGTAATCTCAACCGTCACCCCGCCTTTTTGCGGATGATTGACGATATGTCTGTCCGAAACAGCTCTCCAGGTATTTGTCATCGGTGATTTCTCATATAGGAATAAAATATCGGATTCTACATCGACCATATATAAATTAAAATTATCCTGATACTGTGTTTTGGTTTTATCTGCTTTGTCCTTTTTGTTTGGAGTAACAGATTCTACCATCCAGTATCGTCCGTTCTCAAAGTCCTCCGGTAATTGAAGCATTCCATTTTCATCTGTTTCTAAGGAACGATACGTCGTACACGTTTTTCCATCCTTTTTCAGAACGATATCGTCCTTGCTCTGTGTATTGTCATAATCTACTGTATATCCTGTATCATCCGCATATTCTTTCGTAACATCATCATACGGTACTTTGTAGAACAGAAAACCTGCACCAGCAAGTCGGTTTCTTGGAAGATCATCCGTCTTTAAGAAACTTCGTTCAGCAAGATTGAAATGCAGATTCTGCACTTCCAGTTCCATCTTGGAAACATCCTTGAACTCATTCTCATCCTTCGGGAATATTTGTTGTCCATTTGAATCGAAATACTGAATCTCTGGATAAATAACTTCATAATATAGGAAACCATCCCCGTAGTCCGAAGAATAATGTGTCTTTCCTATCTCGATTTCTTCCACCTTATATTCCACCGGATTTCTGTCCTGGAATAGTGGAACATTGTCGACTGTGTGTTCCCATCCGTTCTCTTCATTCAGCAAGAATTCCTGTCCTGTAGAAATTCCATTCTGATACAATCTGATTTTCACCTGTTTTTCCGTCAGTGCATCATTTGGATTTCCCCATGTCTTTTTGATATGCAGAGTGCCTGTTTTAGCAAAATTTCGAATATTAAGGCTGGTATCTCCTCGCTGAAGCAGAACAGATTTTCCGTCTATCTTACCATCAACTGGTGCCTTAACAGCCTCCTGATTTTCGTTAGCCTCCCTATCCACCAGTTTTGCATCAGTGATTTTGAATGCTCCATTGGCAATCTCAACTGTGATCTGTATATCTCCTGTGTCTACATATCCCGTCGGTAAGTTTGTCTCTCGCAACAAATACGTCTCAGTTGCTGTTCTGTTCTGTTTGTTTTCATCTTGTAACGGAATGTGAAGTTGTGCGATTCCGTATTTATCAGTTGTTACCGTTTCCTCCTCAACATCGTTCTTACTGACAGCAAAATTGATCTTCTCCATTCCCCGTCCGGTAGACTCATCAAATTTGTTCAGTGTGAGTATTCCCTCTTTCTGATAACGGTTCTCCAATTCAATAGTAAGAGTCTCACCACCGCGTCCAATTCCACGTCCTGTGAATTGAATTCCACTTTCTGGATATGCTTCCCATGAATTTACATTATCTCCTTGTTCATGAGAATTGCGAACATTGTACCAACCTGAAAATTTCACATTCGAATCTTTTGGCTTATAGTTGTACTCTTTTAATGTGTATTTCCAGAATGAGTCCGCCTTAACGATCCACGTACAGCTTGTATGTGTATCATCTGTCCATGTACCTACAACTTCTATTGGAGCATCCTCCGCTTGCGGAGCTTCTGCATCCGGTTTCTGGCTATCTTCTGAAGGAAGCACAAGTTTCATATGCTCATGAAATGCAGGTGGCTGAGGTTTTCCATCTAAAAGCTTTTCATCCATATCTACCTGGATATAATAATCTTTCTTGACTTTCTCTATTGCTTCCGGCATTCCGACAAAATCTTTCTTTACTGTCAGGTAACCATTTTTTGCTACAATACGTCCGTCAATATGCCACCCATCGGACATTTCACTTTTGAAAGAATACCAATAAATGGTGAAGAATTCGGTATCTAATTTCGATGGCGGAATCTCCCTGTCTCCGATACGAATCATACGTCCGCTTTCACGAATTGTCTGGAATACCTCTTCATCGGAAGGAATTCTATCTATCTTGTAGATATAGTCTCCATTTCCAATATATCCCTCATCTGGTTTAGTTCCCTGCAAAAGTTCTTGCACTCTCTTATTTCCATCCGCATACTGTTCCCACGTAGATGGATTCTTATTTCCAAGAACTGGAACATCATGCAATATACTTGCCTTCACATTACAGTTTGCCACGGCAACCGCACTTGTATAATCGTCTACATTCGTGGTTGGTAATGCTACCGAACCATCTTCCGGCATCGCTGACTTACAGATATAAAACTGTACCTGTTTTCGATTTTGGTTACTCACCTTACGCCACGCTGCATAGAGGGTGATTGGCTGTCTTGCATTATTATTTATAAGATCAGAAATAGAATCCCCTGCACCGCATTCCTGCCACTTTCCGTCTTTGTTTCTGTAATCCCAATGATCGAATTCATACTGTTCCAACTCTTTGCTGTCATTATCTTCATGATCATAAACCAGAGGATATGGTGACTTAACGTTATGTTTTCCAGCTTCTATTTCATTCTCATAATCATCTGTATGTCTTGTCTTATTCTCAACCTGAGGGGTCAACTTAGCTTCCTTAGGAAGTTTCTTCATATAACGAGTTGTATTATAGATAACCCTGACTGCCCCAGACTCCAGCGGTTTGTCTGCGATCACCTCATAAGATGAGTTAACATTCGGAATTTCAAATTTTACCTTATCATCTCCGGACGGTTCCGGAAGAACCTCATTTTCGTCCCTGTCATTAGATGTACAACTCCAGACAATCTCCTTGCCATAATACTCACCTTCTAAACTTGCCCTCTTTGGTACTTCCACAGTATATGCTTCCCCATGGCCTACATACTGTCTCTTAATCGCCTCTCTTTTGGTCAGGTTCAGTGGATCCAACACTTCAATCAGATGAAAACTTCCCTCTACACTGAAATGTCTTCCTGCCAGCCCAACCTGAGAAGAAAGTCCTGTCAAACGATCAAAATAATTTTCGATTCTGTCTGGATTCAGTGGGTTTGGCTGTGAGAAATAATAGACAGATACATCTTTCCCGTTTTTCAGGACAGGAATATACCATGTACCATCGTTGTCCTTATAAGGGTGCTGTACAAACACACGACTGTCTGTCGCATAACCAAACAGAATCTTCTCTTTCTGATCTGCGCCGGGCTCCAGCTTGCTCGGAGTGAAACCAAACTCACTGTAAATTTTAGAAATCGTATCATCTGGTTTCGCTCGCAAATAATAACGACTGGCTCGGCCACTGTTTGCTTTGATTATGTAATGCTGCTCAGCATTGAGGTTCTTTATCAGCTTATAATGTCCATCGATAAATACATAAAAACTGATATTTGCTTCTTTTGTTGCTGCCGGTTTTTCTGTATTATCAGGAACAATCACATATGGACGTACTGCATCATCTGGCTTAATAGTAAAGCTCATGGTATGCTCTGCTTCATTTTTACTCCATGTAACTGCTGAAAGAGTACCATCTTCCTCTCTGCATTCCCAGTTTATATCCTGCGTTTGTTCTTCTACACGCGGCTTTGTACTAACTGTTCTTGTAAGTGTTGACTTTCTTGCAACAAAATCAATTGCCGGAAGATCACGCAAAGCTGTTTGGCTGTAAACCTGTCCATCGTCATCCTGTACTGTCACACTGTAAAAACCGTTATATCTATCATCGTCGTGTTCGAGTAAGGTCTTTGCACTCATGGTGATCATATTCTGTCCGTCTGGCAGGTAATACACATCCATCGGCTCTCCGGACTTTCCTATATAAATACATTCATGACCTTCTATCGTGTATTTCCCTGCATTATGGATTGTATCGTAATCTCTCTTGGAATAATAAAAACGCTCTTTTGCTCCATTTTGAATAGAACCATCGTAATGAAATTTTTCAAAATGCTTTTTTAACTCATCATTAGAAATATAATAATAAACTGTTCCCGGCTTTGTTGTAGTATCTTTTATAACAGGAATTTCTTCGTTTAGAACATTATATCTCTCATTATTTACAAAAGTATAGAATTTAATGTTCAAGGTTGCTGGTGCAAAAGTGCTGCATGCAACCGTATATGGTTGCTCTATCTTCCCAATAGAAAAGGTTAGTTTATCGCCCTGTTTCACCGGAAAAATTGTTTCATTTTCATCCTCACTGGCACAAAGCCAGTCGCTTTCCTTCGTATCTCCTGGATCAACGGAAATTGTGACCGCAGAATCTTTCTTATAGTAACTCACTGTTCGATTTCCATCTGGATTGATCACTGTAACCGAATAGAAACTGTTCTTATTCTGCTTAATCTGGTCTGAATAATTATCCGGAATTTTTTCGCCATCAGATGCTCCTTTTGGCATATAATAAACGTCTGTTGGTACAGTTGCTTCCTGCTTGTCCAGGTTATAAGATACATATTGCTGTCCTTTATAAGTTACCACTGTCGCCTGTGCTAATGTCTTCTCACCGCGGACTGTATATGGAAAATAATTTCCGGACTGTGTTTCCTCTGCATTCAAGCCGAACTCTCTATAAATCTCAGCAAGATCACTGACAGATAAATAGCATCTGCCCTGACGGTTCCATTTATACACCTTTTTCAGTGAATCAGCCGGCAGCTTTCGAACCTCATTGTCTGCATATATATAAAACTGAATATCAAAGGATGTCTGGTCCGCTCTCTGGATCACATAAGACTGTGTGATTTTTCCAATTGCGAATCTCGTCTGGTTCCCCGATTCCCGTATACCATCTATCACCTTATCGTCTGTTCCCATACAGGTCCATTCGATCTGGTCTGTCTGGTCTGGCAATTGTGGATTAAAGTCAGCCACAGCTTCTTCCACTACAGTTCCTGTTAATGCATAACGAATCCGATCCTGCCCTTCTCCCTTTACCTCTACGGAATAAAACGAGTTGTCCTTTTTTACAGAATCTTTTAAATTAAATGCACCGCCTTTTCCATTTGGAAGGTAGTAAACATCTATCGCTTCCCCTTGTTTATTCTGTCCATCATTGTAAGAAACATAGGTCTTTCCGGATTCTGTATCTGTATAAACTTTTCCGTATTCTATCCCGCTTTTTCCCCGGTATGCAGATACAAACTTTTTATTTGCATCCGGATTCTGATTCTCGCCATTTTTCACAAATCCAAATTCTTCATATATCAGGAGCAGGTCCTCAATGGAAACACCATAGTAGGTAGTTCTTCCGTCTTTCCATGTTGTAATGCCGGTAATGTCATTATGCTGAAGCTTTACCTTGTTTCCATCAATAATGACATAGAAATCAATATCAAATCCTTCGGAAATCTCCTGAAGTTTCGGTGATTCCTCTTGTGCAATCGGCTCCTCGAAGGCTTTTTCTTCTTCTGAAAGCTCTCCCTGGGATGGAGTAATTTCTTCCTCCGGAATCTCTTCTAATGGCGGGGTGATTTTCTCTCCAGGAGTCTCTTCTAATGGCGGGGTGATTTTCTCTCCAGGAGTCTCTTCTGATGGCGAAGTATTTTCTTCTTTCGACGTCTCTTCCGACAATGATGTACTTTCCTCCGGAATAAAATCTTCTGTGCGCATTTCACCCTCTTGAGTACTATTTATATTTGGAATATTCTCTTCTTCCACTGAAACTGCCAAAACTGTCGTTCCTGCGCTATTCATGCACAAAACCAATAAAAGTGTCCAGGCTATCCATCTTAGCCATCTCTTTTTCCTCTTCACAAAAATTCCTCCTAAAAACATATTTTCCTTTTCTCAACTATCTGCCTTTTTTATCCATTCCTTCTGCATTGCCGCTGCTATAAAGCACTGCAATAGTTTTTTTGAAAATACACCACATTCACCGTTGGCAATCATTCTTATGGCTTCTTCATGCTTTAATTTTCTTTTATAGGGGCGTACACTGACCAATGCATCATAAGCATCCACAAGGCCTACTACCTGAGCACAAAGTGGTATTTCATCACCTTTTAGTCCATCCGGGTAACCAGATCCATCATATCTTTCATGGTGATATCTGCATATTTCATAGCTATACTTATTGAGTTTTTCTGTCGTAGTTCCTCGTGGAAACCGCAATGTCATCTCTGCCCCTGTAAGAGGATGCTGCTTTACAATTCCCATCTCATCAGCTGTTAATTTACCGTTTTTGTTCAATATCTCTATCGGCACACGGATTTTTCCAATATCATGAATTGGAGCCAGATGAGAGACATTTTCTATTTCTTCCTCTGTAATCCCATACTCCGGATAGTTTTTCTGAAGTTGAAGATACACTTGTTTTGTATAAAAACAGATATCATCCTGATGTTCTGTTTCTATAAGATTATTGTGATTCAACACTGCAGCCAGAAGCGAAACCATTTTCCAATACTGTTTTGTCTCATCCTGTGCTTTTTGTCTTAATTCCCGTTCCATATTTACAATTGTGTTAGGGATAACTTTTGCATTATGGAATGTAATAACAGCAGTTTTCTCATTTTCATCCACAAATCTTTTTACTTCCATCCAAACATAAGTCTCTGAGTTTTTCTCGCTTCTTCTTTGATAAACGATATCTTCTTCTGAACAGCCCTTTTTGAAATGCTCTGTCAACGAATCGCTTTTCAAAAATTCCTGCAGTTTTTCACAATCTTTTTCACATACATATTTTTCACAATATACTTTCAGAAAATCATCATATGTTCCTGCATTTTTTACATCATCATAAATCCCCCTGTTATGAGAATAGATACATTCATAACTGTTTTCCGCTAAATTAACTTTCAGAATGATATAAAATCGCCCAAAATATTCATCTTTCCCAGGTCTGATAATATCAGAGATTTTCACATTTTCTAATCGGTTATTGTAAGTGTTCTGTAAGTCCAATAAGACTTGATGTACTTTACAGCAATCCGTATAGTTTCTGGAGCAAAATCCATCCTTTTCAAGACAGCGACTGATTGCCATTGTTGATTCCATACATGATATGACATCAAATAAAGAAATTTTTTCTGGATTTTTGGCAAGGGCATATCCTCCACTGATACCTTCAGAAGCTGAAATAATCTTCTCTTTTTTTAACTGCTTTGTGATTTTTGGAATATAGCTCTCCGGAATCTTTAATTCAGAAGCTAATTTTGCCGTTGTAACCCTGCGCTTTTTTATTGCCAAATAACAGACAATCCTGATTGCATAATCCGTTGTATTAGTAAGCTGCATAGGTGCTCACCTCTCTCTCTTTTCTTTGTTCCGTACATAAACTCATTGATTGAAAAAGGAAGAATCATACTTTTCCGTTCGCATCAACATATTCTACACGATCTGTCGTCTGTTCATTACCATTCGTAACACTTCTCTGCATTGCGATATTCAAACTCTGTACAGATATCGTATCTGGAAGCTGCTCATCACTTGCCTGTTCTGTAGATTTTTCATTGTCAATAATCTGCTCTGAAGACTTCTCTGATATTTCTGTTTCAGATTCTTTAGTTTCTGTAGTATCTTTTTCTTGCTCCAGGTCTTCTGTCTTCGATATTTCTGACTCTTTTTCCTTTTCTTTCAATGCATAAGTCATAGTCAGTTTTTGTCCATCTGCAAACTTATTGGCATTGATATTATCGGAACTCCAATAAACCGTATCTTTATATACTCCTATAAAGGAACAGTCTGCATCATTTACTTTTGCACTCTTAAATTCATAATCTTTGTCAGAAATATTTAACTCTGAATGATCTGATATTTTTCCAAGCTCAATGGTCTCTGGTGCTCCTTCAATCGCATTGCCGGATTCATCTACATATTCCACCAATTTTGTGGTCGGTACCTGACCATTTGAAGTTGCTTCCTGTATTTCTTTCTCCAGCTTCTCCACTTCTATGCTATCCGGAATCTGTTCCTCAGTTTCTGCCGATGTCTCAGTTTCTGTTTCTGATGTAAATTGCTCCGAAGTTTGCTCGGTTTCTGTCTGTTGTGCATCTGTCTCACTTGTAAATGCTTCTGTATCTTGTGTTTCTTCCTGCTCTGTAACCACTGATGTTTCATCTTCTGATGCACTTACGGTTTCCAGATTCATAAAACAAATAGAAAAGATTAGAAGCCAGGAACATGCTATTTTCAAATATGTTTTCCAATTCTTATGCCTCATTTTTCGCATCTTCCTTCCTGTTCTTCTGCTTCTCCATGAGTAATCCGCAAAGGCAGATCACTGAGCCAAAGAATAAGAACAAATAGCCTGCAACCGGACTATCATCACCTGTCTTTACCGGCGAACCATTATGAATAATATCCTTTGATCTTTGGGAAGATGGAACCGGGTTTTGATTTTTACCAGTTTGACCGGTATACGAGTTTTTGAATGAAACCTTCGATACTTTATCTCCATTTTCATTTTTGACCACTGTTACCGCCATCAGTTCATTATTGGAATCAAAGAATCCTTCAATCGTTACATCATAGGTTTTTGAATCATATGTATAATTTTCTTTATTCTCTGTTGCCTGGTACAGCTTGTAATGATATTCTCCTGCCTGTCCGACATTCATAATCAGCTCTGTAGAAGAATTACCACTCATATTCCAGGTAAATGTTCTTCTATTGCTTCCCTCCGGCATTGGATTTTGTATCTGATCTGCTATTAAAACATAAGAGCCTGTTTTGTCAGCATCTGCAGAATTGTTTACTTCAAATATCTGTTCCACTGGTATTTTCACTGTTGTGTTTTTGCCAGCTGCCAGTACTGGTTTTTGAACACCCAGAAAGAATATCATGGACAGGAATATAACCATGGCTATTTTTGTCAAACGTGTTGTTCTCATGCTTCTCCCTCTCCTTCTTTCTTCTTGTTTCTTTTCTTTTCTATCTGTCTTGCTATCAGAATCAGTACAAGGACAATCAGGATAAACCATACAATAACTGGCACTTTTCCTACTGCATTTTTCAGTTCATCAATTCCTGTACCTACGTTTTTGGCTTTTTCTTTTTCCGGATATATCTGATCTGTTAAGCGTCCCATCAGGATATTTCTTCCATTTGTCATATCCGATGTACAGGTGGTCAGCAAAACCAGATGATCATCTTCCGTTATATTCATATCTCTTTTATATAAAACATTGTTCTCGATTTCCTGCAGATACTCCTGTTTCGCTTCTGGTGTGTCCAGACACACATTGAAAATCGTCTCATTATAAGCATCTACCTGTAACAATGCGTAGAATTCAATTCCATGATTTTTTCCATCAAAGAACAGATTTCCATATGGATGTTCGTTGAAATACTGTTCATTTGTAAATTCACCGATATCTCCAAACATCATGTGCTTTTCCATATGGTGACCATATATAATATTATCAAAATCCGAAAAATCCGGCTTATTTGCACAATGTAAAAAGATTGCTCCGCTTAAGGAATAGTTTCCTTCCGCATCTGTATTCATATAAGTATCATCATTGTCCGTCTGCACCAGTGGATAATTGATATTTGTGTCATTCACTCGTATCCATCCAATCACATCCGGATTGATTTTCTGTAATTCTTCAAAAGATTTTGTATTCTTTTCTGTCGGAATATATGCTTCATAGTTCTTTGCATCTGCTGTCTGGTATACCTGGTGGGAGTCCCACAGCATATAACCTGAGAGAAACATGGCTGCAAGAATCAGCGATAAGGCTGTGAAGTTTACAATATGGTCTAATCCTCTGATAATTCCTTTCAGCACTTTCTTCATCCGAAGCATATGTACAAGTTCCTTTCACCATTTCTGTTTCTTTTATATTTATCAAAACTGGTTCATCTGACCAATTTGCTCGCAAAATTAGCAAAAAGGGATGCGGCGGAGCAACGCCGCACACATCCCCTTTCCTGGTTGCTATATTTTATTATTTCTGTAATCTTCTGCGTTTGAATCCTACAAAAGCGATCAGTGCTACACCGCAAAGTGCAATCATCAGAACGTATGGAAGAGTGTTCATGATGATACCAGTTACAGGTACATCGTTGTATGTATTGGTTACATCAACGGTATTCTGTTTCTGACCTAATTTCTGACTATTTACTGCTGTAAGTTCTCTGTTGTATGATGTTTCAGCAACAGGAGTCAGCTTATTACCATTGATAGTGATTTCAGCACTACCTTTATAGTTTTTAGCTGCAGACTCTTTTACAGTAATTGTTGTTCCTACTGGAACACCAGTGAACTTCATGTTTTCATTTGCTTTCAACTTGAATGTGTATGTTCCGCCCTCAACAGATGTAACAGTATCTCCATTAGCAGCCTTGATTCCGCCAAGTGTGTTTGCATCTGTTCCATCCGGGAATGCAAATGTTGCTGTGAAAGCGAACTCATCGTCAGGAGTTGTTGCTGTACCATTTGCATTAACAATCTTTTTAGACACATTCAAAGAGCCAAACTTATGATAAGTCGGATCTGGATCTGTAGGATCTGTACCTGTACCAGCTTCCTGTACATAAGTGTTAGTAAAGTTGAAAGTATTAGTATCGGTATTTCCAATATCTACTTTACCAGTTTCTGTCTGACCTGCATCATCTTTCACTTTATTTACAACGATATTAGAAATTTCTGTACCAGTTGCACCATCTGTAACATATACATCCATTGTATACTCAGCCCCTGACATGATCATTTTTTCATGATCACCGTTGACTACTGCTGGATCTGCTGTCTGTATCTCTTTTACAGTATACTCATACTTTCCTGCTTCTGGATATGTCGGAAATGTAATCTGACCTCTCCTAGAAGTTTTTCCTGTTTCAGTATCGGTAAATGATATCTCCGGCATAGTAACCGCTGCATCTTTTGTAATTATACCAGTTCCTGTCTTGACCTGCTCTGCTGTAAAGCTAAACTTCTCAGCCTTTCCGACCTCTGTATTGTAGATCTTAGTAATCCATGCCTCCGTTGTCTTGCCCGGATCTGCCGCAAATGTTGGCATTGCCATTCCCATCGTCATGGCACCAGCAGCAACAACTGCGAGCACTTTTTTGAACATTTTGTTCATGCTCATAATGCTTCCTCCCTTGTAAATAATATTGTTTGTTTTTATTTGATTAACGGAGGAGGGGATTAGAGTCCTCTGGTCCGAATAACCGCAATCGCTTTTCCTTTGACGTCTTTAATATTAATACAGCCATAGATTCTGCTGTCTGACGCTTCCGGTCTGTTATCACCCAGTACAAATATCTGACCTTCGCCAACAGTGATTGGAAAGTCAACTCCATTTTGAAACTGTGTGGTGTCAAAATAAATATCCTGTGAAATCTGCGTAGCACCGTTAATCATCAAACCGTCTTTTGTTATATCTACGGTATCACCTGCGACTGCTACGACCCTGCCTGTGGTTGTTCTGCCATCTTTCTTAAATACTGCAATATCACCGGACACAAAACGCTTGTCCAGTCGATAATACATGACCAGATCACCATCTTTTATTGCTGGTTTCATAGATACGTCATTGATTCTCGCCATCCCGTACATAAATGTAAAAACAAGGATGACCGCCAAAATGATAAGAACAATCTTCAATAACAGTTGAAAGATATCTTCTCCCAGTGTCGTTTCCTGTCTGGGAAGCTGTTTCTCATTATTCTGTTCTTTCTCAACCTGTTTCTTTTTCATGTTTCATTCCTGCTTCATATCAACTTAGATAATCAAGGTATCCTTTTATGTACTGGTTAAAGTATAGCACTTGTTTTTTGCAAAAATAATACAGAGAATAGGAAGATATTTTCACGTTTTGCTACAAAAAATTTGTAGTTATCGGTTTTTCGCAAAAAAAAGAAACCATACCATAGAGATATAGTTTCTCTTTGAATTACAGTGTTTCTGCCATTTTGAATAAAACGATTCCATTTCTAACAGCCAGCATCTCAGCAGAATTCTTGAAATCAATGCCGGAAATATCTTTTATTTTTTTCAATCGCCCTGAAAGAGTACGATAATTTACATAGAGTTTTTCAGCTGCTTTATTCGCACTCTTATCACAGTCCAGATACGCCTGCAACGTTTCAATCAGTTCTCCATCATGTTCTTTATCATACCAATATAATTTCACAAGTGACTCTGGCACATATTCCATCAGTTCATCACGATTTTTGATTTTTTCAAAAATCTGGAAAAAACCGAGCTTAGAAAAATCGGCTACCGATATATTCTTATCACCATAGAGATATCTGAGCATATCCATATAGTCTATGATTTTCTTTGAATCCTTAAAAGATTTTTTCAAATCTCCATATCCATTAACAATACTTCCAATGCCAATTTGAAAATCTGTTGTTTTCTTTCTGTGAATGATCTGCTTTTGTATCGTATCATACAATTTTTCCATTTCTTCCCGGAATCCAGCTTGTGTTTCCCCAGGCTTAATTTCATGAATACACACAATCTGATTCCGATTCCGATAAATATGTTCATCCGGAAGTAATCTCTGAATCTCCCCTTCTATCACTCCAATTTCTTCCAATTCTTCTTTCGTATAATAATCTTCGCTATTGTTTGAAATCGTATGAAAGCTGACCACACAATATTGAGCAGCCTCTTTTAACTTTAACATATGAGCAGCTTTATTTAGTTCATCACCTGTTAGCAAACCATTCAGTAAGCTATATCCAACATCTCGTTGATATTTTTTGTCTATCTCGTTTTGAGCATATGATTCCATAAAACTATACTTTAAAGTAAGAACAGCGTTTTCCAATGCCATATAGTCCAGTACCGTTAATGGCATATTCATTTCCGTTACTACCAGATAAACTTCGGCACGACCTAACACATTTATTGTTGTAATATATTGCGTATGCTCTTTTGTCTGTTTTTGATATTCAAATCTGGTAATGATATTCGGTTTATATTTCTCAACATTTTTCTCAAATACAAAATCTGATAAGTCCTGCGTTGTAGACGCACAGCAAGTTAAGTTACTGTAATACAATGCTACCGGATTTCCTATCATTGAAGACAACAGAAACAAAATGCTTTTCATTGTGTCTTCAAAGTTCTTTCCATTCAATAATATGTTGGATATATTGTCGTGTGTCAACTTGAAGTAAATTAGCCGTGCGATATTTTCATCATAGATCTGTAATATAACATATTTTATAATCCCCCAATAATATTCAATTTCCGGGATTTCTATCACTGGAATCTCTCGTTCCGAACAGAACTTTAATAGAATGGTATAATAATCTACTTTCTGCACTATCTCAGGATGTCTTTTTATAATAAACCCACTGATTTGTTTCTTTTCCAGTTTCTCCAAATGCTTACGAAATACTCTCGCTGTCTCTCCAAAGTAAACCTTCATACTTGTAAGAAGAAGTTCTCCTCCACTCAGACACCTCTCCATATCTTCTATTTCAATAATTCGTATTCCTTTAATCTCCTGATCCAGGCTTTTCTCACCTGCTACTAATTTCATATCAGGAAATTGATTTGATTCTAATAATTTTTTTACCGTATAAGCCATTCAGCACCTCGTCAAATTTGTCTTTTGTTCTCCACATTCGTTGTATCATCCTCTGATGTTGTGTTTTCAAAAGTGGCATAAGTATACAGTTTGTATTATACCCCCCCCCGAAATTTTCTGTCAATTTTTCTATGCGTATTTTTGCAATAAAAAAAGACAGTTCACAATATTCGCTGAACTGTCCATTCACTTCTTCATGCTACGGATAAACGTCATAAAAATTTCTCTTTCTTTTTCTTCCATGCTATCCCAAATATCAAGTATTTCTTTTTGCTCATCTGTCAGATTCAATCTTCTTCCATCCTCTGAAAAAAATTGTGCGATTGTAACTTCAAAAGCATCACAGATTCTTTCCAGGTTAGCCATTGTTGGCATACTTTTCTGATTTAATATATTTCCAAGAGCAGTCTGCGTTATTCCTGTAAGCTGAGCTAATCTATACTTTGTATATCCTCGCTTCTGGCATAATTCCGCTATTCTCAACGGAATATACTCTTCTATGCACAAGTATATGCACCTCTCTTCTAGTCTATGATACTTATATTGTACCCGTAGACCAGAAGATTTATTAGACATTTATTTATTGATTATATACTCTTGTACGCAAGACTATTCAAGTAAAAAAATATAGCTGGACAGTCCACGATATTCAGTTGTTGCATATATTTATGATACTTTCTACGAGGAAATCTGTCAAATACATGTTGTTAAAAAATGATATTATAACTCAAAAAATCCTGATAGATAACTTTATCTATGCAGTTACCTATCAGGATGGGAATTTTATCTTACACCACGATCAGCTCCTCTCTCCGGCTTCTGTTGATATTGTCAGTATAGCAAAATAAGCTTTTGCAATATACATCCATAATAAAAAATTAAATCTTTATAATTCCCATTTTTGAGGAATAACACAAAATAAGGCCCAAAAGGGCACTTTCCCTTTTGAGCCTATACACTTTATCAACTAACGTATTTTTCTTTCATTTTTCCATGTCTACACATGACATTTTTCTCTTAAATCGCATCCTATGATAGTTCTTTCATCTTGCTGATATCCTTTGCCTGCATTTTTCTTGAAGTGCTATATGGTGGTACCAGTTTTAAAGACAACCGTCCCTTTCTGATCATATACGTTTCACTTCCATCCTCCGCAGATCCTTTCAACCAGCAATCATCCGGATACTTCTCAGCAAAGGTCCGTAACCGTTTCTGCAAACTCTGATTGAAGGTATACACATCATAGAATCCGTCATCTTCATTGGTCAGAATAATCGTTTCTTTTTCACACTTTAACCTTCGCATATTCTACCCCCGCTTTCTTTCCATTTCCTGATCCAGGTATTTAGGTATCGGCTTTCCGGACCGGCGAGCAATAGCAATCTGTTTCTGATGGAGTCGCTTGATCACAGATCTTCGTTTCTTAGGTTTATTATCCTGTTCATTTCGGGAAGTCTGTTTGTTGCTGCGAGCATCAAAGGTCTTTTCCTGATTCCTCTTCTGATTATTCACCAAACCATCCACCATATCATAATTAGCTTCGGTACCGGATTCTCTGCTCCGTTCATAAGTGCCGTTCTGGTAGAACTTCTGGTAATGTTCCAGACGGATTTGACCATCTTGTTTTAACTGTTCGACTGAATTTAGCGGTGCCTGCTGTTGAATGTAATTATGGATCTTTTGTTTTGTTTTTTCGTCGAATTTCTTACATTCTTCGACAACCATTTTCCCATAGGCATCCAGGATAACACCTTGAGCCTGATCCCGGTATACTTGATGCTCCATCAGATAAAACTGTTTCCCGTCGATGATGATGGTGTCTGTTGCAATCCAGTTCCCTTTTTTTCCGTCAATTTGATAATTCTCAGTCTCCATAGTGATCAGTGCGCCCGATGTATTGATACGAATGAATCCGGCCAGATACTGTGGATAGTTCTCATCTACATAGTAGCAGTTGATTTCTCCATCCCTGTTCAGTACAAGTACGTCACTGACTTCGCATTGCTTTTTCATTCGTTTCCAGATGTCAGCGACTTTTTCTTCTTCCTGCATTTCATGAATCGAGATTACTCGGTAATTTTCGACAGTAATCGACACATTCTGCTGTCTTGCTTCTTGATATGGCAGATGCCACAGTGCTTTTCCTGCTGTCTGCTGATCTACTCGGTAGACTGCAAATTGATTAAGCTTCATAGGCATCGTCCTCCAAGTTATTCAGATAATAATTCAGGTCCAGAGAATAGTAGTATTTGTCTTCAATCTGCTGTAATTTTCCAACTGTAGAATTGATGATCTCAATCATTTCATCATTCTCAGGATCACTTTCTTCCTGTTCCAAAACTTCCAAAGCTTCTTTCAGTGTTTGGATTGTTTCTTCCTTTGTGTGCTGCTGGAAGATAGCAGTAATAGTCAGTTCGTTTTCTTCCAAGTTTACATTTCTCATAGGCTCATTTCCCCCCTTTTCTTTTTCGGTATTGGTTTCATCTGTATATTCAGCTCCTTCTCGTTTTTTTCTTCGCTTATATTTTTTTCGTTATCCACTTTCTTATTGAATTTCAGTGGATTTTCCACATTTGGATGTCTTTCTTCCAAGTACTTTTCCACACGACTGATTGCATTTTGCACATAAGAATTTTCTCTAAATCCAGGAATCGAATTCAAAAATTCTTTCTGTATTTTTCCTTCAATCATCAGACTCTGCATTCCTTCATAATCACTTCCGTCTTTCAGATCAAAGCCAACACATTTCAGTCCATGCATACGTTCTGATGGGATTTTCTCATAAGCTTCCAAGGCTTCTGGTAATGTCAGGTCATAATGTACTTCACCCATTACAGGAAATTCAGCACATTCAGCCGCATAAAAGCTGATACATGTAAGATCATTTTCATAATCCACATTTTCTATTTCTGGGACAATATCGAGTATTTTTTCTCTTTGTGCTGCAAACTCTGGAAGTTCTGCAAATCCAAATCGATCCACGTAATATGCCTGCATATCCCCACCACGGTTTGTAATGATAACATCACTGACCGACATAGAATGTGCTTTATAATCTGCTGGTGGATTATCGTTGAATACGGCATACAAATCATCCATCTTTTCATTTTCATGTAATCTGCCAGAATAGACACATTTATAATTTGCTGCATCGATTGTAATGCCATCTTCTTTGACCATTGCCATATTCATAAATAAATGTTGTTTTCCCGGTGTGCCTTCATCCACATGGTAAATCGCATAGCGGTCACCATTACCTCTGAACATTTCTTCCTCTAGGGTATAATCAAACTTAAATGGATACAAAGCCCGATCAACTCTTTCCGAAATATCCGTTCCTTCTGCAATCGTATCTTCCAGCCAATCTTTGATATCTCCCCATGATTCAAACTGCAAATACCCGGCAATTTCATGTGTCCCATCCGGTGCCAGTACAATATGTCCCGGTTCGCTTTCCCGATAATCATAGCGGTATCCGGCTGCTTCCAGTGCATCTACCAGAATGCCGTATTTTTCATGTAATTCTGTTTTCTGTTTTTCTTCAAGAATGATTTCCAGTTCTTCTGTAAGCTGATCGATCATTTCACCGGCTGTCTTGCGGATCACATCCATAGATGCTTTCATTTCCTTCATTTCCCGGCTGCTGCTCCACCCTGCAATATAAGGAAAACTGTAATCCGATGTATCCAAACCAAAGGAAGAACACACACAGTAAGCAACAGATTCTGCTTCAACCTCTTTTGTCAGACGGTCTTTTTCTACACCCAGGCTTTCCATGATTTCCTTGTCATGCAGTTTAGCATGGACGGTTTCATGAATAGCAGTCTTTAAGGTCTGGCTTTCACTGAGTCCTTTTTTGATCACGATTTCCTTATCTGCATTGTGATAATATCCATTGGCATTGCCATCGATCTCATCGAATCGTATCGGCACTGGGGATATTTTCTGAATAGCCTGCATGAAAGAATCAAAATCCTGTACAGCTGCAGTCAGTAATTCCGGTGCCAGTGTCTGGATTGGTTCCCCGGATGTCTGAGCAATATCAAAGACGGTAACTGCTTTAAAATGCGGAACTGTAACTTCCACCTGTTCAGTCTTAGGTTTTCCATCGGTTCCCATGATCGGTCGCTGATTTTCATCCAGAACCTCTTTTTCCTTCATTTTCTTATATGGTGCCGGTGCAATGATTGTAATTCCTTTTTCGCCTTTCATGACCTGTCTACCCATGGACTGCCAGTTTTTGTAGCTGGTAACAAGTGTGGCATCCGGTCGCTGCATGGCGATCAGCATTGTATTATTAAAGGAATAATTGTGAAACTTTGCCATGGTTTTAAGAAATTCCTGATAGCGGTTACTTGTAAAAAGTTCTTCCACACCGGATTCCAGTGACTGCATAATGCTGTCCATATCTTTTCCCTGAACCGGTAATGGAATTGTTGCTGTCTGCACTGTTGGAATATCTCTTACGTCACCCTTTTCTTTTATATCTGTTACTTCTTCATAGGGTGCGGTGGCTTCAGTCACCATTCCTTTAGTCAGATCAATATCTTCAACACGAGTAGAAAAACGAACCCTGCTATCTGGAAATTCTCCTTTATCTCGAAAGGAATAGTAATTCCCATTCCGTCCTGTAATGATGTGATCAACCAATGAAATCCCCATCAATTCCCCTAATTCCTGCATTCTTGCTGTAGTCTGGATATCCGATGTAGATGGTGTCAGATTTCCGGACGGATGATTATGAATGAGCATCATTGAATGAGCATTCGAAAGAATTGCACTCTTAAATATTTCTCTTGGATTAATTAATGCTTCATTCAGCGATCCTACAGATACGATATTCATATTGATCGGTGTTAAATCTGCCTGTAAATTAACAATACAAAAGAGTTCCCGATCCATCTGGGAAAGAAATTCATTCATAACACGAATTGCTACATCTGGATTATTCATAGGTTCATTACTATAAAGTGGTGGCTGTTCCACCATACGAATTGCTACCTGTTCTAATTTATCTGCCATCAGCAACACCTCCAATCGGCACATTTATAATAAATTCCTGATCATGTAACGTCTCAATTTGCTTCTTCAATTTTTTAAACGAAAATGTGTGTGATAATCTTTTTCGATACTGGCTGTATCTTAAGCTTGTATTTGTTTTAATGTTCTCTTTCGTCATAATCTTCTCCTTTTCAAAATGCCCCACGACATTTCCTTATGCCGCAGGGCGTGTGCTCATTTAACGGGTTTCATGCTTGATATTAGAGTTCCATATCGTGCTTCTTTGTTTTCGGTTTCTGATCCGGCTGTTCTTTTCCTGCTTTCTCTGTTTTTGCAGCCTGCGCTTCTTTTTCTTTCTGACGTTCTGTAAATCTGTCGGCTTTTTCAAAGACGTGATCCTTTGTGTCAAAGTGATATACATCATTGGTAAGGCGTTCTGCTGGTGCTACCTGAGTCGCATTGACTTCTTTTACCATATCTCTTAACATTTCTGCATCCACTTGCCCGTCATCTGGCAAGACCAGCATTTCATGGATGGATGATGGCAAAATGAAGAAATCATTTCCAAGAAGTTCCCCCATGCTATCCATGAATTCCGGATAAAAGATCACACCGGCTCCATCAATTCTGTCTGTATTCGTAACAACAAAGAATGTCGGCATCTCGCTTGATTCCTGCAATGTTTCCTGCAGCATTTCACGTTCATCCGGTGTCAGCATGAGAATATTTTTCTGGTACATTTCATCTATCAATGCACCTATACTTGATACCTCCGGAGCCATGACACGCGGTGAACTTTTCATCGCATCTTCATGAAGCTGTTCTGCAGAGATTCCATACTGTTCAAGCAGATCATTCTTGATAAACATGGAACTTAATCCATCCTGATCCTTGCCTACTGCCACATGATAGGTGATTGCGAGATCTTCCTTCAGCTGGTGTGGCGCATTTTCGAGGACTTCCTTATTTGCTTCGGCTGATGATACACGGATAAACAGCTTGTCCTTCACATCTTCATAATTTAAAATAGCTTTCAGATCAACCTGTATCGGTGCCTCAATAACTATATCTGCAATCTTTCTGCATACAGTTTCCATTGTTACGCCAGGCTGTGCTTTATATGCTTCATACAGCTGATTAAGATTGATCGTCGGGGTAAGCATCTCACCTTCTTTTCTCACCATCAATCCCGTATAGGCACGGTTCAGTTTCTGACACTCCATCGTTGATACTTCTGCATTCTCATAATCCTTTGGTAAAAAGAGTTTGATATTGTCCTTTACTTCATTTACAAATTCATTAAAATTCATTCTTCGTTTCCTCCTCTAATCTGTTTTTTTATTTCTTTTTGCTTTTGTTTTTTGGTTTCTTTTTTGGAAAGGATAAAGAAAATTTCACCCTTCCGGTTTCATCTGCATCCATATGAAGATCTGCCTCAAAGTACATATTTTTCTTTCTGGAATACAGATCTTTTACATGCACACATCCACTTTTCAGAAGTTCTGCAGCCATCTTTTTATCCATGTTTTTTTCCATGCTCTGCAGATAGCGGTTATCTTTCCAGAGAGCAAAGTGACAATCATGGTTGCTACAATAGAAGTTGGTTTTGCTTTCATATACCAGGCTTCCACATACCGGACATGTTCCAATGCTTTCTCTGGTCTGAAATCTTCTTGTTTCTTCTTCGGAAATCGCATCGCATCCATTCAGCATCATGTTCAGCATGTTTTTGATCCCGGTCATAAACTGTTCCGGTGCAATCTCTCCATGCTCCATCAAAAGCAGCTGATTTTCCCATTCTGCAGTCATACTTGCAGATTTCAGAAAGTCTGGCAGGATCTCCACAAGGACTTTTCCATCATCTGTTGGAATAATCTGTTTTCCTTTTCGGGTAGCATATTGGGAATAGATCAGTTTCTCGATGATACCGGCTCTTGTTGCCGGAGTTCCTAATCCTTTCTTTTCTGTGTCTTCATCGAATTCCTTATTTCCAGCAGTTTCCATTGCCGCAAGGAGAGTATCTTCGCTGTATGGTTTCGGTGGAGATGTAAAATGCTCTGTCTTTTCTGCATCCACAGCATAGAAAGTCTGTCCCTGGGTTACTTTCGGCATCCTCTCTTTCATTTCCTGATCCGGATCTACGATTGCCATGCGATCCTTATTTTTGAAGCAGTTTTCAAAGAGTTTCCATCCATCTTGCAGGACAATCTTTCCTTTTGCTTTGAAGATTTCTTCCTGGCATTCCACTTCAATCTCTGTCTCCTGGTAAATGTGATCCTTACTCATTGCCATGACCGTATGGACTGCAATCAGGAAAAGAATCTTTTCTTCCCAGGATTTCAATTCATCCAGATGGCAGGATGCAAGTTCCATCGTTGGAATGATTGCATGGTGATCTGTCACCTTGCTGTTATTCATGACTTTCTTCACATCTGGCTGCTCCGGCTGATCAAACGGACCTGTCAGTTGATATTTCTCATAAATCTGACGAACCACATTTCTTGCGGTCTGCTCCATATCTTCGGTCAGATACTGGCTGTCCGTTCTTGGATAAGTGATCAGTTTCTTTTCATACAGGCTCTGAGCGGTATCCAGTGTCTGTTTGGCTGTCATTCCGTAGATACGGTTTGCTTCTCTCTGCAGTGTGGTCAGATCATAAAGCTTTGGTGCTTTTACTTTCTTTTCCGTTTCTTTTACTGCTGTGACAATAGCTTCACTTCCCTGGCATCTACTTCTTAACTGTTCTGCCTCATCCGGATCAAAGATTTTTGGCTTTACAGCCGGAATTCCATCACAATCGAGTTCCACATTGAAATACTTTTCTTTCTGGAAATTGCTGATCTGTCCGGCACGTTCCACCAACATGGCAAGTGTCGGTGTCTGAACCCTTCCAACGGTCAGCTTTTTGAAGTACTTTGTGGTGTAAGCTCTGGTTGCATTCATTCCTACCAGCCAGTCAGCCTGAGAACGGCATACAGCAGCTTCGGCCAGATGTCGGTATTCCTCTGCGGATCTCAGATGCTGCATTCCATCAAGGATTGCTGAATCTTCCAGAGAACTGATCCATAATCGTTTCACCGGCTTTTTACTTCCGGATAAGTCATAGACATGTTTGAAGATTAATTCTCCTTCACGTCCGGCATCACAGGCATTTACGACGTATTCAATTTCCGGACTGTTGAGCAGTCTTTTTAAGATATAGAACTGATCTTTCTTATCTTCTGAGACTGTAACTTTCCAGTCTTTCGGGATGATCGGGAGATCTTCATATCTCCACTGGTTAAATTTCTCATCGTAAGCATCCGGTGAAACATATTCGGCCAGATGTCCGAAGCACCAGCTGACCATACAGTCGGTTCCTTGTAAATATCCGTCTTCTCGTTCCTGTGCTCCAATCACTTCTGCGATTGCTCTTGATACACTTGGTTTTTCTGCAATTACTAAATACATGATGTATTACCTCCTTCATATAACGAAACGGAGAGACTGCATTTTACAGGCTCTCCGTTAAAAAAATTTTATTTATTTTTCTGAATCCTCAAAATCTTCTGGCTCGTCATCCAGTTCTTCATCATCTTCTACAGTCTCTAAGTCCCCTGTTTCTAAGCCTTCCGGCTGATCATCCTCTTCTTCTTCCTTCTTTGGCTTATAGATCTTGAAGTAGTAGTATGCTGCCACACCGCCAAGAGCCAGGATAAGGATAGTTGCCATTGCGCCCATATTAGATTTTGCAGATGATGTTTTCTCAGGATCAACAGTAGCTTCCTTGTCTACATCCTCATTATTTGTCTCATCCAGCACAACCTTCGACGTATCCGGCTGTGGTGTTACAACAGCAGCTGTACTGTCTTTATCCAGAAACTCGGACAGATCATTCTCATCAATCTGAGATAACATATAGACATTTTGGGATGTGGCACTGCGGTCAATCACGATATAGAAGGTATTATTATTCTTCGTTGTAACCGTAAGAAACTCCTTCGTGGAATCATCGGTAATGTCATCCTTAACTTCGCCATTTCCAGGTGTCGTAAATGCAGTTCCCTGGTCTGTTCCATCTTCTGGCAGCACCTCATTTGTACTTGCCGCCTCATCCTTTTTCTCTTCTTTGTCTGTTGATTGATCTGTCTGAGTTGTCTCTACTTTGGATGCCTCTGCTGATTCATCCACATAGGCAAATGCTGTGGTTGATGCAGTAAAAAGCATCATGACTCCTAACAGCAGTCCTGCCATTTTCTTATTCATTTTCTTCCATTTCGCCATTCTGATATTCCTCCTTATTTTCTTCTGTGAATACAAAGGAGCCTGAACCTTCTTCGTCAGACTCCCTGCTTACCTGAAATTTAACTGTTCCATTCTGGATACCATCCAAAAGATCATATAACTGATCATTCTCCATCTTCATACCACGGATACACTTGATCATCTCATTGTCCTCTTCCTGCTTTAATGCAGCCTGGACACCTCTGAGATATTGCTGCAGATCCGCAATCTTTTTCTCTGTCTTGGCAATCTCATCCAGATATTTTTTAATCTTTTTATTCAAACTTTCACCTCCCTTCGTTCACCCCTTTATGGCAGTCTCCCAAAGCACATGAAGTGTTGCTGCCAGTAGGATGTGCTGATGCTTGAGTAATGGATTGGATCCCCACAATGGATCATCATATTGTTACCGACATAGATACCCACATGGCTTGCACCGGATGTGTTATACGTTCCCTGAAAGAAGATCAGATCTCCTGGTTTTGCTTCTCCCGGTGATACATAAGTACATACGCCTCTTAATCCATCCGCGGTCAATCGTCCATAGTTCCATCCATTACCACAGTGGTTAATGACATAGGATACGAAACCTGAGCAGTCAAATCCGGACGGAGAGTAGCCACCCCATACATAAGGTACTCCCAGATATTTTTCTGCTTCCCGGATCATCCGGGCAAATTCTTCATCCTGCAGTGCTTCTGGTGGGATCTCATAGCTCATTCCATTACCGCCTGATCCACTGGTCACATTGTTTACATCCCACAGATAATTTCTGTTTCCATAGGTCGTATTTAATGCATTGTAAATAATCAGCTGCTCTGCATTCAGATTGGCTCTTGCCACAGCATCAAAGCTTCCATTTGTCAGTGTCACATATAGAATCTTCTTAGTGCTTGTACTGGTAACCGTTACTTCCTGACTACCATTGTCATCTGCGATATAGGCTTCCCAGGTCTGGTGTCCATGAGCAGAAGCGGCAGCATGGTTGTCATAGTAAACGTCAAACTGCACACCATATCGTGCAAAAGCTCCGGTATCTTCAACCGTGTATTCCACACCATTCATTACTACCTTAGTGCCGATCGGCACAAATGGATTGGAAGCATCTACAGCAATGGTATGGTTTGCTGTTGGATATGCACCACTGGCAGTTGGACCTCCGGACCATACACCACAGCAGATTCGACAATTACAATATCCGCTGGTCACTACCTGTCCTAATGATTCTCCGACTCGAACATTTCTGGTTTCTGTCACCGTTTTTGTTCGACCTTCTGTATTCAGATGATATTGTGCTTCAAAAAGAGATTGCAGCTCGTTTTCAACATCTGAGTACGTCCAGTCCCCGTATTTTGCGGTAAGATACGAGATAAGATGGTATGGATTATGACCAATCTCAGCAATGTTGTACTGATACTCGTCATAATTTGGATGTCTTCGTTCCATCTCATTTATCTGCTGATTCAAGGCACTTTCCAAAGCAGCATATCTGTTTTCGGCAGCATAAATATCCTCGTCTGAACTTGGATACGTTGTAATACCGATCACAGATCCAGCACCCTCGATAGAAGCACTGCAGCTCCCCAGAGATACTGCTATGACAAGAAAAAGAAGCGCAAAAATACCGATGCCTGCGAACATGGCACGATTACGCTTTATAATCTCTTTCAAGGCAATCTTTGCTTTTACCGTCATGTTCTCGACACCGGAAATGGTTGTCGCTCCACCCAGACTGCCAGCGGATTTTCCGGCTCTGGCTGCCCGGTATGCATCCTTATATCGTTTTTTCTGAAAGAAGCGGTTATAGAAATGTCTCTTTTGCTCAGCGTTCTTTACCGATTCTGCATGTTTGACTCCTTCCATACTTTCTGCAGAACCAAATTTCAGTTTCTTTTCTACAGTAGCCTCACGATAACCTTTGCGATGGGTTTTCACATCCGTTCGTTTGCTCCGGATCTGAGCATGACGTAGGCCACGTAACGCAGCTTCTGTTTCACGCTCTGCAAGTCTGGCACTTTCCACACCTGCATTTTCATCTGTTTCTTCCTCTTCGGAAGTGACTGCTTTCATGCCAGATATAACAGCTTGTGTGGCAATGTACTTCCCGGCTGTCCCTCCCGGTTTCATGCCAGCACCTTTCACCATCTGATTTCCTTCATCATCAAAGAATAATCTTCCGGCTTTTGCCTGTTCTTTGGTCATCTGTTTTTGCAGCTGCTTCTTCCGAATGGATTTCTTTTGGCTGTTCAGATTATTATCATCATCCGGGATTTTTTCATGACGATGCAGTTTCTTTCGATATCCGGATACTTTTTCTTCCGGTGTGACTTCAACTGTATCCTCAACAGCTTCCTGCCGGACAGAAGATTTCCGGATCTTTTCCATCTGCAGTCGTTTACCTTTTCCCGATTTTGAATCTTCATTCTCAGCCTTTTTCCGTTCCCGTTCAGGAACAAATTCTTCCTTATTTTCCGGTCGTCCTCGACTCCTGTGACTGATATCTTTTACACTACCATCACGAAGATTTTCTTCTGTCAGACCATCCCTGGTCATCTTTGCGACCTTTTTATCTTTGCCTTTAAATTCTTTTCCAGCTATAGGTCATCACCTCCTGGCACAACTTTTCTTTCTGTACTCATTCAGTTCCTGGCGTCCTATAATCGGGATACCAGGATAACCATCTGCCTGTGTCCTGATTGCCGGAGAGCTCGCCTGGATATGAAATACCCAGTTCAATTCACTCGGATCTCTCGGCCAGAAACCATTGATCAGCATAGCCTCCTTGAACTGATTGTTGTGCAGATGGATCTGGGTACGTTTATACAGAACTTCTTTCAGATCATCACTGGTAAGATGCGGATAGATTTTCTGTGCCGGATAAAAATTCCAGAATACCCAGTCAAGGATAATGTTCTGTGTTTCCAGCGGAAGTTCATACAGATGATGATCATCATTGACTGTATGAACACGGTATCCAGGCTGTGCATTTTCCAGATTTTTCATCTGAATGTAAGGATTATCCTGGTTCCACTGCCTGATTCGGATCTTATCGATTTCCTTCATGCTTTTCCGCCTCCATTTCTTTCTCTCGTTTTTCAACTTCTTCCGGTTTTGTAGTCATCAAACTGTACAGCTTCAAGTTCTTATCGAACTTGTCCTTAAATGGAATAATTGTTGTTCCATAGAAAAGAAGTCCTTCTCCTTCCCCGGAATTCGTCACATAAGACAACTGATATGGGGAAATATTCAACTGTTTTGCAAGGATCTGTCTGTCACCTGCAGCCTGGTTCAGCATCAGGATAAAATCACTGTTCTATAGTGATAGGTAAGCCTCTGATATCATCTCGGGCTTTTCCCCCACTCCACACCGTGCATGCGACTTTCACCGCACACGGCGTTCCATCGGTTAGTATTTTTCATTGTCTAAACAATCAACCTTTGAATAGAATAAAAACTGTAGTAGTTGAAATAAGATTAAATAGGTTGCATGGAAGCCAACTCACGAAGGTGGTTAACCTTTATAAGCTGTTTGATATCTAGCTGTAGTAAATCCATATATTTGTAAATAGTTTCCGCTTTTGAAGCATGAATGAGTTTATGTACGGAATTCTTTATGAGAATAAGATTCTCATAGGCATCCGTACCGCCTAAATGTCGGGGTAACTTATGATGGCAATGAATTTCCCCAACAGAGGAGAATTCAACACCTGTTATAGCACATTTTCCCCATTGGGCTGAAAAGAGAGATATTCGATTGTCTGCGTATTCCGCACTATTGGAATAGACTGGTTGACGCATGAGAGCCAACATCATAGGGATGTTGATTCTCAGACAGTTGTGAATACCTTCTCGTCCTTCGGGAGTGTAATAATTCCAGCTCTTCTTACGGAAAAGCGGATTTTTGTGCTGTGTGTATCCTATTGGATACACGGGCTCATTCGTACCAGCGACATATCGCATCATTTTGGATTTACCAAAACGGGCTTTTTCAAACTCCGTAAGCTCTCGCCCTGTTTTCACAAGGCGGTTGCCTGTGCGAGTGCTAAGCCTGTTTGTCAGCAAGGTCATGACTGTGCGGTTAAGGGAAGCACAATCATGATTAACATGTGTGGCAATACAGTAGTAATTCTGCATGCCAGTGACCATACTGTTATAGAGTCTGATTTCACCCTGTTCGCCATATATTTTGCGAGGGTGAACGATTCTCTTTGCCTGTTCTTTAAGCTTCTCCCTTTTGTGCTCGAGATTTTTATCTGCGATATGAGATATAACCACGAGTTTGTTGCCTTTTCTGTGAACTTTCATTTTGAATCCGAGAAAATCAGAGTAATGATTTCTTACATTGACAATCCTCGTTTTCTTTTCAGAAATTTCCAGTTTGAGCCTTTCTTTCAGCCACAGAGTGACTGCACATTTGGTGCGTTCAGCGGAGTCCTTTGTCCTACAAAAGATTCGAAAATCATCTGCATAGCGAACAATGAACATTTCCTTCAGGTTAGATTTCTTAGCCTGTCGAAAGCCGTTTTCAGGTCTAGCATTCCGTTTGCAAATCGGACACCATTGCCATTGACTTTCTACCCAGTGGTCTAATTCGTTAAGCACGATATTAGCCAGAAGTGGCGATATAATACCTCCCTGTGGGGTTCCTTTGTCGGGTGTGATAAAAGTCCCATCTTCCAGTTTGATTGGTGCTTTGAGAATTCGTCTTATGACAAATATCAGTTGCTTGTCATGAATACCCATAGCCCATATCTGTCGTATCAGCTTGGCATGATTCACGTTATCAAAGAACCCTTTTATATCGAATTCAATGACATAGTGAAGATTGGCATGTTGAAGTAGCTGATAACTTCTTGCTATAGCGTTCTCAACCGAATGGTTCGGTCTGAATCCATAGCTGTTTTTGCTGAACTTAGCCTCACAAACAGGTTCCAATACCTGTTTGATACATTGTTGAACAAGTCTATCCCATATACACGGAATCCCTAAGGGTCTCATTTTACTTGGGTCGTATGGTTTTGGTATCTCCTTACGCCTTACAGGTTTTGGGCGATACCCATGTTCACTTCCATTAATAATAAATCTAACTTTTTCAACAACCTCATCGGGGGAACATCTTCCAATGTCCTCGATTGTGAGATTGTCTGTGCCACTTGTTTTACTTCCCGTATTTTTCTTGATATTTCTGTACGCTAGAAGAATGTTTTCCCGTTGAAGAATGACAGACATTAAATCTGTAAAAACTTCTCCGTTCAAACTTGCCTGGTATAGATTATCAATCGTATTCTGCATTCCGTAATACTCATTGTGACGCAGATTATCCTCACAGAGCAGTTGCTTTTTCTTTTTCATGGTCATAAGGCATCACTCTCCTTTCTTGGGAAAGTGTCCCTTTTTGTCATACTCGTAATCCTTATAAGATTGAATGACAACAATTGTTTCTAACCGACTAAAGCCCATTCCTCGAGCCCGCCTTTTTCGTAGGGCTGTCGTAGGTTCGAGCTTCGCTTTTCAGCACAGATTAGGCGGCTTATATGATTCGTCCGCAGATTGCTTATGAGCAACTCTGTACCTTTCCACGTTCCGATAATTCTATCTGTGCATATATCCTTAGGTGTCCGCTATAGTCCTGTCAGCTTGATTGTGCCTGTAACACAATACGGAGTTTCATATTTTCGATTCTTACTACACCGCACTGACCCACAATTAAGTGTCCATACATTTCTATATGGTAAACATCTAGACCCGTACATTCGCGGTTTTCGTCAGTCCGTCGTGGACATTCTCACCATAGATATTTTATAGACTCCCGACGTGTCATCTGCATACAGTACCTCTACCGCACTTTCGACAGCTGTATTTCTACACTGTTTCGGCAGACTTCCGCCGACTTTATCGAGCTCCAGACCCCAACCATTACAGTCGGAGCCGGTCGAAGTATCAGAGAAGGCATTTCAAGGCGTTACCCCATCATTCTACCTTTCGAATTATCAGTTGTTACTTACCTCGTAAGAAGGTAAGTCCGACGATTTTAGCATCGCATGGCCATAAGTCCATGAAGTTTTACCCTCATAGAGCGATGTTTGTGCGTCAACGTGTCGCACCAAAGATATTTTCAATTTCCCTGCTGGCAAGAAGATCTTTGATATTCTGGGTGATACCACTTGGAATACCACCCCATTTTCTGAATCTCTTCCATATTTCTACGGAATAAGCTGCTGTCTGTTCTTCTTTGAGCAGAAGATGGAACTCATCGATATAGTACCTGGTGGATTTGATGCCGCGGTTGATCGTAACTCTGTTCCATACCTGATCCTGGACGATGAGCATTCCGATTTTCTTCAGCTGCTTTCCAAGTTCCTTGATGTCAAAGCAGACAATACGGTTATTCAGTTCCACATTGGTTCTATGGTTAAATACTTTCAGTGATCCATTTACATAGATTTCCAACGCTGTTGCAATTCTCTGTGCCTGCGGTTCTTTCTGCTTTCTGAGGCAGTCATACAGGTCACCAAGGACCGGCATATTTTCCGGTTTTGGATCTGCAAAGTACTTCTGATACACCAGTGGAAGACAGCGGTCGATCACTGATTTTTCCTCTGCTTCAATGCCATCCCTGCTTCCCATGATCAGCTCACATAAAGACAGGACAAAATCGGATTTTACACCAAGTGGATTGTCATCATCGGAATAATCCATATTGATATCCATTGGATTGATATAATCCTTACTGGTTGGTGAAATGTGTACGACCTGTCCGCCAAGTGCATGGACCAGTGGATAATACTCGCCCTCCGGATCTCCGATGATAATGTCATCCTTCGTAACAAAGAAAGCGTTGGTGATTTCTCTTTTTGCTGCAAAGGATTTACCGGATCCAGGCGTACCAAGGATCAGTCCATTCGGGTTTTTGAGCTTTTTACGATCCACCATGATCATGTTGTTACTGAGTGCATTCAATCCGTAATATAAGGATTCTCCTGTCATAAAAAGCTCCTGTGTCGTAAACGGAACAAAGATTGCTGTACTGGTAGTCGTAAGAGCCCGCTTGATTGGGATATGATTTACTCCCAACGGAACACTGCTCATCAATCCTTCTTCCTGCTGATAATCCAGACGTTTCAGCACACAGTTATATTTCTGTGCAATACCGGCCGTCTGGAAGATGGCATTATCCAGTGCCTGTTTTGTCTTTGCAGTATTTAAAAAGAGCGCTGTTACAAGGAACATACGCTCATTTCGTGACTGCAGATCTTCCAAAAGACGTTTGGCTTCTCCGCCATATGTATTCAAATCCGATGGGATGATATCCATGTCGTATCCGGCCCGGACTGCTTTTTTCTGTTCTTCGATTTTCATACGGTTGATATCCGTCACTTTGCTTTTTACCAGCTTGATTGCCTTCATCTGATCCACAGACTGGACATGCAGGTTGACGATGAGATTCTTATCAATATCCAGAAATTCTGCAAGCATTTTATCTGTAAGCTCCGGTGCCAGGATCTGCAAATAAGAGACGGCTCCGATAGTATTTCCCATGCGGAATGTATTTCTGTCCTTGAATACAAAACTGGTCGGTGCCACATAATCTTTGGTATTGAGTCCTGTACGGATCATGGAACCATAATCAAACTGGAAGTCTGTCATGTTATCTGGATTGAAAGTCTCATATAAAATCTGCAGTCTTTCCACCCCATTCAATGGATACGCCGGAACTCCAAGGATCTTGAAGTTGTTCAGGATATCCGACTCAATACGTTCCAGTTTTGGCTTTGCTTCCCGGATATTATCCGCTTCGATGGAAAAGGTGATATATTTTGATTTCACCAGTCCATTATTTCCTTTCGCCAGCTGCTGTTTCAGCATCTTGGCATATTCCATACGTACATCGTCAAAAGCATCATCCTGAGGACGGATCCGGATGACCTGTTCAAATTCTTTCATGCTGCTTTTATGATTGATAAAGCTCAGCTGAAAATGGATACTGGCATCAAAGTAATTGAGGAAATCGCACCAGTTTTCAAAGATTGCATTTTTGTCCTCGTTCTGAGCCAGCTGATAGTTGATGTCATAGAAGCGGATACACTTAGAATACGTTTTTCCCTGTACCCTGCAGATCCCATCTCTTCCCATTTCCTTATAAGCAATCGACTGCTGGACGGACAGTTTTTTCTGCCTGCGTTTCTCTTCCTGCTTTTCTTTTTTCTTTTTCTCTTTTCTGTCTACTTTTTTGTATCCGGTATCTGCGACAGTTTTCTTATTTTTCTTTTTTCGCAACCGTTTTTCCTCCTTTCGGTTTTCCTGCATCCGGAGACTGTCTGATCTGTTCCGGATCTGTCTCATAATAGTTTTCAGTTTCATATTTTCTGACGGATGGACGAAGAAACTTCACCCGGATCATATGCATCAGAACATCTTCCAGATGCATCCCGTCTTTTTCGTACATGGCAAATAAAAATGCCGGTAACATCAAAAGCACCATGACCGTTGCTGCATTACTGTTTCCCATCACATTACGCAAGAGGAAATAGCTTGGAATTCCCATTGCAGCACCTATACCGATACAGATCAGCTGTCTTTTGGTCAGGTTAAATGCTACTTTATTCTTTACCTTTGTTAAATCTTTCGGTACGCTGACATATGCCATGATTTTCACTCCTTCCTGTAATTTAGTGCGCGTTAAATATCGACTTACTTAAGGATGCCGTCTTAAAGAGGCTGTAACATAAGATCACTGTGTAAGCCATAACGCCAAATAATGAAGAACTCAGATTATCTGAATACTGGATACCTGCAACAAGCACTGCATAGATTGCAACGCATACCATCATCAGAAATGCCTGGAAAGCCAGGGCAAAGAGTCCTCTGAAATAATTCGTGCCGATCTGTCCCCATTCTCTGTTACTCATAGTTGCGAATGGAATCGGCGCAACTGAGGTATATAGGTAAATCTCTATCATACGTCCATACATGATCACTGTGATCAGTACAGACAGGATCTTCATACAGAAGCCGACGATAAGGGTTTCCAGCGCCAATACAACAAGTTCTCCGATTTCCATACTTTCCAGTGTTGTGGAAAGATCCGTCAATGCCGAAGAAATATCAATGGCGGTACTTCCTGTGATAACACCGGCCGCAGAATTAACTACGTGCTGACCCACATCGAATACCGCCATTGTGATCGTAAATGTGTTACTCACCAGATACACAGCGATCCACATTTTTACGAAGTACTTGAAAAACATCCAGGTATCAATATCATGCATGTTGTTGCGCTCGGTCAGCATAGAAATCAATTCGTAGCAGAGTACGAATGTGATAATAATGCCTGCGATCGGCATGATCACGGAATCTGATAAGTTCCGGATCATACTGAATATGCTGCCGTTCCACCCTTGCGGGGTCTGTCCAACCTGGGTAGCGATCTCACCGGTCTTTTGATTGACATCAGTAAACATCGTGTCCAGGTTGGAAGTGATCATCCCGGTTAAGAGTTCCCTCATCCATTCCTCAATCGCATCAAAAATCTGACTGAACATGGATCTCTACTCCTTTCTCTTAACCAAATAATCCACTCAGAAGCGGGATCAGCTGTGTTCCGATCAGGATAACACCACCACCGCTCATCAGCTGTTTAATTCCCTGGGATTTTGCACCCGGGTTGTCGTTTCCATAACCTTCCATCAGGTTGATTACGCCCCAGACACCAAGGCCTGCACCGATTGCAACGACCAGTGTCTGAAGGATATTGATTGCACTGCTAAAAAAAGCCATAATCAAATGTATGAACAAACGCTTTTTCTTATGGTCTGTAAGCGTTTGGCTCTACTCCTTTCCCTTTTATTCAGACCTTTTTTTACACCTGCTAAGTAACAGGGTGCTCGAATTTTTTCTTTCATATAGCCTCCCTTCATGTTTATTCGATGGATTCTAAGTAAAATAAGAACTCTTCAACATCAATTCCTGTATCATAAAAATCATCGAGGTTATGATCCAGATTTCGATATTCCACAAATCCATCACTGCCTTCATATCTAATGCACTGGATTATGACAAAGTCTCCATTTTCTAAAAGCCAGAATTCCTTGGTAGCTGCGATTATGATTCCCCCCTGAAAAGTTTCCTGCGTCTCCATATCCAAACAGATTCCTGCATAATCGAAAATACCAATTTCTAAGTCAAATAAATCCTTTTCGTCACTATTTTTTCCACAGACTATAAGCGGCATAGTCTTATTTTTTTCCAAATATTCAAATAAACTGTCCGCATACCGATCCATTGCACATTCAATGACTCCATCCTCTTTCACCTCTGTAAGACCAACATCTATATAGTTAGCTAATCTCAATGTATTCATGGATTCAAACCAGTGTTTTAATTTGTATTTGAATAATTCCTTCTGATAGTGTTTTTCATTTAATCTACTTTTTGCTGTGTTTGTATTAAGTCTCATCATTTTCTCCTTCCTCAGCTTCAATCGCTGATACGTCTTCTTGTGTTACAGTTACTTCATACATTTCAAATTCTGTATCTTCCGACATCACCAGTCGGTGTGCCAGATATTTTTCGACATCAAACGCATTATTCTTATTGAAATCGGCAAGCTCTTTGTACCGTTTATGCTTTGTGATGTCATATTTGTTGCTTAAAAACGGACGGACTCCTCGAAGCTGTAAGATACATTTTTCTCCATCCATGACCGCCAGCTCATCTCTACTCATCAGCTCCTTTCCAGTCTTTTGATAGTTCAGTCCATAGGACCGGTTGCTGCCTCTGGTATCTGATGTGTTGTAAAGATCAATGGTTTCTTTTCCCAGAGTTTCTGATATTTCTTTCAGTGTGGAACTTTCCTTTCCGCCCAGGAAAAGAACAGTGTCACAGTTGCCTGTAATCGTCTCAGCAGCATCCTTATAGATGGTTTTCAGCTGAGATTGTGACTGCAGAATGATAGAAGCGGAGATTTCCCTGCTTCGGATTGTAGCAATCAACTTGTCGAATTTTGGAATCTGTCCGATATTGCTGAACTCATCAAGAAGCAGCCGTACATGATAGGGAAGCCTGCCTCCATGCTCATCATCTGCTTTATCACAAAGCAGGTTAAAGAGCTGGGTGTACATGATTGCTACCACAAAGTTAAATGTGTCATCTGTGTCACTGATGATGACAAACATGGCTGTTCTCTGATCACCGATCATATCCAGTTCCATTTCGTCATACGACATGATTTCTCGAAGCTCCTGAATATCAAATGGTGCAAGTCTGGCACCACAGGAAATCAAAATCGACTTCGCGGTTTTGCCGGCCGCAAGCTTGTACTTGCGATATTGCCTTACTGCAAAGTGTTCTGGATTTTCTGCTTCCAGCTCTTCAAACAATTCATCCACTGCATTTTTAAATTCTTCATCATCCTCCCTGGTCTCACTGGCATTGATAAATTCCAACAGAGTAGAAAAGTTCTGTTCTTCCTCTGGTGCCTCATACCAGATGTATCCGATCAGTGCAGAATACAAAAGACGTTCGGCCTTCACCCAGAAATCTTCCGTTGATTTTTCGCCTTCACCCTTGGTATTTGCGATAATGGTATTGACCAGCTTCAAGATGTCTTTTTCACTCCGGATATAATGGAACGGATTGTAATGCATGGACTTTTTAAAGTTGATCGTATTTAATACCTTGATCCGGTAGCCTCCATTTACCAGCATCTTCCCGCATTCAACGATAATCGTTCCCTTCGGATCAGTGACCACATAGGACACGTGGTCCGTCATCTGCATAAGGTTGGGTTTCACATAGAATCTTGTCTTTCCGGATCCAGAACCACCGATGACGATCACATTCTTATTTCTGGCATACTTCGGAGCTTTTGGTCGGCTGTTCATGGTCAGACGTTCTGTTTCTGTGAGGATGACATTGTTTTCAAAAACCGGATCCATGAAGGGTTCGATGTCTTTTCTGTTTCCCCATCTTGCAGATCCATACTCCACACCCTGCCGGAACTTCTTTGCATTTTTAGAACGATAGTAGACCACCAACTTTAATGCACTTGCAACCAGAACACCTACTGCAAGATCCTGCAAAGCGATACTTGGCAGCCAGCTTAAAAATGCCAGTCGGAAATTGACTAACATCACGCCAAGTCTCTGGACCATGCTTTCTCCCAGACAATGCCGGTACAGCCAGGATCCTTTATCTGCTACATAGAAGATAAAGAAATATGGCAGATTTAAGATTACCAGCCGTTTGATCTGGACCTTCTGTAATTTCTCCCGCATCATCGTTCCTGACCTCTGGATTTTTGTCTCTGCTTCACACGCTGGCGGTGCTTTGCTTTTCTTTCTACAGATTTCTGCAGTTTCTTTCTGACAGATGGTTTCTTCACCTGTTTCTTTTTCAGTTCTACTCCGGCATATTCCCGGAAAGCCGCTGTCATCACATCCACATCTTTAGCCTTAAAGAAGACCAGATATTTCGGTGGATCCGCACCGACTTCTTTTTTCAGGCTGTAATCAATCCCGTACTTTCTTGCCACACGGTCAAAGGATTTGATATTTTCATCTGTGATCTTTATGTTGGAAAGCTGTACTCCCTGTGCATTCAGCTGCTTGATGGTCTGCTTTCCATGTGGCTTTTTCTTTTCAATCTTTTTTCGGGCTTTTTCCCTTCCTTTCTCCTGGGCCCGTCCGGTCTTTTCAGCCATTTTCACCTGCGTTGCTTTCTGTTTCCTCCGGTTGTCCATTTCCAGGAACTTCCGAAGGGCTGCTTTTAGCACATTGGCAGTGATCTTGACTCCCTGGATGCTCAGGCTGATCACTTTCTGATTTACTTCTTCCTGCAATTACCCACGTCCTTTCTTTCCTTTCATTTCAGAATGAAGACGGGCAATACAATATCCGATGCATGGAACATGTTTTCCATACGGACAGCCACCACATGGTGTTGTTTTTACCGCTTTTTTCTTTTCAGGAAGCAGATAATGGCACTGCTTCAAGTTACAGCCTTTCTTTTTGCCTCCCCACCAGTAACAGTACTTACAGGACCATGGCTTTTCTTCGCTGTACTTTCTTCCTTCTATAGCTGCATTTGGTTCTATGATCAGATCTTTATTTGTCTTCATTCTGTTCTTCCTCTTTTCTCATGATTTCTGTCAGTTTTTTCTCTGCCTGACTTCCGGCAGCAATGAGACAATACAAAACTGTAAATATTGCCGCTGCTCCCAGAAGAGCAACAAAAATAATGATATTTCTCATGGTTTCTCCCATCTAAAAAAGCGTCCACAGATTCCTTTCGGTTTCCATGAACGCTCATTCTTATTTGATTAGTGTTTCTTTTTTCTCATAAATGCAAGGACTCCTGTACCAGTCGCACCAATGCCGAGAAGCATAAACCACAGCCACAGATTGGTGTTATCCCCAGTCTTTGGTGAATCACTGACAGGTTTTCCATCTTCCGGTGTCTTTTCTGCCGGTTTTTCCTCATCTACCATGGTTACATGCTGTACTTCACTAGTATCCTTTACTTCGAATTCCACATCTTTTGCAACCAGATAGCCATCCGGTGCTGTTTCTTCACGGAGAGTGTATTTTCCGATTGGAAGCATTTCGATGTAATGTGCTTTCTCTGTACTGGTCCAGCTTTCCACAACTTTTCCATCCTGATCAAGGATCGTGAGTTTTGCTCCAGGAAGTTCTTTTCCGGCGATATCCTGTTTGGAGATTTTCACCTTCGTCACATCATCCTTCATCTCAACTTTCTGCATATCGGCAGTATCTTTGATGGTGAACTTCACGCTTTCAGCTGTCACATAACCATCGGCCGGTTTTGTTTCAACCAGTGCGTATTCTTTTCCGACAGTCAGCTCACGGATCACATGTGCTTCTTTACCGGAAGTCCATTCATCCACGATATTTCCATCGGCATCTACCACTTTCAGCTTACATCCTGGAAGTTCTTTTCCGGTTGTCAGACTGGATTTGGTAAATTCTACAACAGTTGGCTGATTTTCAAAGGTAAAATCATAGGTTACAGTCGGCTGCTCCTCACCTGCATACTCAAAGGTAAATTCCTTTTCTTCATCGTTGGTTACAAATCCGTCCGGTGCATAGAGCTCTTTTACATAGTAAGTTGCTCCTATTGGAAGATCTGCAACAAATGTGATCTTTCCTTCTTCATCCGTAGATTTCAGTTCAATGATCTCATCGGCTTCGATCAGGACTTTACCAGTTGTCTCAGACTTAATGTCATCTTTGGCAAATAATCCAAAGATAGCGCCTTCCAGTGTACGGTCAGAATCTTTTTCTTTCTTAAGTACACGGACTTCTACTCTCTGGCGGTTGTTCTGCCAGTCTTTGTCATAGACTACAACCGGTGTATCCTGATCCACGTAAGTCAGATCTACATGACGGATCTCACCATCCAGTACATGACCGTAAGCAGTTCCTGTTTCTTTCACATAGTATTTACCAAGTGGAAGATTTTCCAGTTTTGCAATACCGGTTTCATCTGTCTTGATCGTTGCAATCAGTTCATCCTTTTTATAGTAATCGTCACTGACGCCATCGGCAGCCTTAATGTCTTCCTCAGCATAGACTTCAAACGTAACATCTGTCAGTTTTCCGGTTACATAGTTGAAAATGTGTTCCACCACACCTTTGACCTTATCGGCCAGTGTAACAGAATCCAGAAATTCTCCCTTTTTGTTGATGATGAGTTCACCAACCGGTACCTCGTCCTTCATTTCCACTTTCTGAACCTCTCCGGTATCTTTGACTGTGAATGTCACATCATTGGCTACCAGATAACCATGCGGTGCAAACTCTTCATGTAGGGTATAAGTCTCACCTACCTTCAGATATTTGATCACATGCGGTGCATCTTTGGAAGATGTCCAGCTATCTACTATATTTCCATCTTTATCCGTTACTTTCAGATAAGCTCCATCCAGTTCTACACCGGTTGTTGCATCTGATTTTGTGATCTCAACAGTTGTCGGCTGGTTCTTCTTTACGGATTTTAATGTTACTGTCTGCACATCCTGCCCCTGATAAGAAGCATCAAATCTCAGTACTTCATCCGAAGATACGAATCCATCTGGTGCTTTCAGTTCTTTTACATAATAGCCTCCAAGTGGAAGATCCAGTGTACATGCTGCCTGACCTTTTTCATCAGAAGTCATTTCCTGTAAAAGAGTATCTGCTTTGACGATCACTTTTCCATCTTTCGTCTGAATGTCTTTTGCATTGTAAATACCGAACACTGCTCCGGCTACTGTATTGCCTGTCTCAGCATCCTGTTTTTCGACAGTAATCGACACTTTCTGTCGTTCATCTGTGACAGAGATTTCTTTCTCGATCACTGCAGTATCCTGATCCGCATAAGCAAATTCGACATTTTCCGGCACAGTATTTAATACATAAGTGTCCGGTGCATTCTTCTCTTTGACATAGTATCTGCCAAGTGGAAGATTCTTTACGGTTGCATAACCATCTGCATCCGTTGTGACGGTTGCTACCAGTGCATCCTTTGCAAAATACAGAGTTCTCTGTCCATCTGCATCTACCTGATGATCGGCAGTATAGATATCCTCTGCCGCATAGACTTCGAATTCTGCTCCTGCAAGTCCGGCCTTTTCATACTGGAAATCCTTATCAAATCCTTTTAACATTTCCCCCTGTTTATAGATCTTTAACTGACCTTTGACCGGGGCATTGGTATATTCCACATCAATGACTGCATCTCCTGTAACAGGATCGGTCAGATAAGCAGTATCTGTATCAACGGCAACTGTCACATAGTTTTTGGATATCGTGTACCCATCGGGTGCCGTCACTTCCTCAATCCGGTAGTTACCAGGTTTCAGATTCTTTGGCAGTACCAGGTATCCTTCCTCATTTGTGAAATAGGATTTGTGTACCGTTGGCTTCGGATAGGATGTTGTCTGTTCCACATATTTCTGATTATCCAGGTCGTATACCTTGAACTCAGTATTGGCCAGGAGTACAGATTTCTGTGTTTCTGCATCCTTTTTGATGATCTTTAATTTTGCTTTGAATTCTTTATCCAGAAGCACTCGCCATGTCTGCGGTGTATCCGGATGATTCTCTGTGATCTTCACTACAAAATCATCAACCGGTGCATAGTTGTGTTTGCTTGTGGTCTCTCTTACCACATAAGTTCCATATGGAAGCGGAATCGATTTTGCATATCCTTTTTCATCGGTAAACATTTCTGTCTGACCATCTGCAGTCAGTACAACTGGTCTGGCTGAATCAAAATCATAACTTCCATCTGCTTTTACTTTCAGATCACTGACAAGCCATGCTGAAAAACCAACTCCCTGCAGAAGATCTGCATCGGTCTTTCCGTTGTTTGCTGCCTTGATGATCTGAAATGGCTGTTTGATGACAGTTTCTTTACATACAGAAGTTCTTTCTACTGTCGGAACAGTAGCACCTTCGTAAGTACAGTCCACATCATGTTCTGTCGGATCCAGTACATATCCCACCGGAGCACTAAGCTCTTTCAGATAATACTTTCCAAGATAGAGATCCGATACAGAAGCTTCGCCATTCTTATCCGTTGTCAGGGATGTGATCAGGGTGTCTTTCTTATAGATTGTTCCGGTTCTTCCATCCGGATGAACAATGTCTTCCCTTGCATAAAGACCATATACCGCACCTTCCAGTGTTGCATCACCCTGGGCTTCATTGCCTGTCTCAGCATCCTGTTTTGCAATGTTGAGCTTTGCATTTACTCGTTTGTCCGTTACATTTTTAGTCGTTGTCTTTCCGATAGCAAGAGTCACATTATAAGACTTTGTATCGATCTGATACCCTGTTGGAACAGAGATTTCTTTCAGATAAACAACTTCCTGTGTCTTTTCCATTGTGAGCTGTGAAGCACCATTCTGATCAGTTGCAGGCATCTCTGCAATCAGCTTTGTACATGCAGCATCGGAATAGATCCCGTACACTGCACCAGCCAGTGCGTTGCCTGTATCCTGGTCTTTCTTTACAATGGATACCTTGCATTCTTTTGTCCAGGTTACTTTAAAATCCACATATTTCTCATTTCCGACACCTTCACCGAAAACAAGAGCCAGGTCCTGTGTTCCAGATCCTGTTACAATCTTGTAAGCAGAGTATTCTTTATCAATGCTTCCCTTCATCCGAGAAGGAAATGTAGCACTGACGCTCTCTGCCTGATCAAGTGGTGCTGTCAGATAAAACTGTGTACCTCCACTGATTTCTACACTTGCTCCTGCAGCACTGGTTTTACCAGTTGTCACATTTACTAGCTTTACACCGCTTGGCAACTTAAATGTGATTGTCTGCAGTTTATCTGCTTTGAATGTGATCACGCTTGTTCGCTGGCTGTTTCCTTCCACATAAGCCTTTACATTAGATTCGGAAAAGCTCATATCTACAGATGGAATGTCCGGCATATTTACACAATAATTGTAAAGCTCCATTGCCAGGTTCTTTCCTGTTGCATTAGTTCCGGATGCCCAGTCACTGGATCCATTTGCATAAGCTGCTGCAAGATGGGTAATGATGAATCTCTTTCCTGCCGGAAAATCCGGATGTTTCTCATCGAAGAAATCATTCTCATCACTTGCTTTTGTTCCGTAATAGCAGACCTTTGCAAGTGTCTTTCCATCGGCAAGTTTCTGGATTGTATAAGTTCCATTTCCCGGTCCTTTTTTCGATGGTTCAACACAGTATGCTGTCGCATTGATGCTTCCCCATTTCACATAATATGGACAAGTCAGATAAGAACCTAATCCATAATCTGCGTAATAGTACCAGGAACCGGCTGTGACTGTGACTGATTTTGTTCCTGTTTCACCGGAAGCAAGCATCATTGGCATATCAAAAGTAATACTTTCGCCTGCTTCAAGATCTGCAAGAGCAACCTCCTGGTCAACAGCTTCCTGCATAACCTCTGAGAGTGTGATCCCTGTTTCCGGATCAACGGTCTCCTGATTCTCCGTTGCTTCGATCTCTGCATCAAATTCTTTTTCTGTCAGTTCTGTTTTGCTCTCCGTTTTAGCATCACCAGTTTCCTCTGTAGACGAGCCAGCCTCAGAATCCTCTGTTTCTGTCTCATCGGAAGAACCAGCATCCTGATCAGAAGAACTTTCTGACTGCGAATCTTTCTGCTGATCCGCTTCTTTTACCACGATCTTTCGATTGATCTGGTAGGTTGGGTGATCCGTTGTCTGTGGTTCTACATAATAGACTGCCTTATAGGAATTGGCATAATCGGTAGAAAAGTCATTCCCGTCCGTATCTTTTGCTTCCTGAAATGTAACTTTTACTTTGCTGTCATCCTGGATCGTAAGACCGGTATAATCACTCTTTACATCGAAATTGTCTCCAACCTTGATCTCATAATCCTTTGCAGTTACCACTTCATCTTCATCCAGCTGATCCTTGATTTCCTCATAATACGGAATCTTTTTTACAGATCCGGCATCATCAGAAGCATAGGCAACAACGGGAGAGAGTACCGTCGATAGAACCGTTACTGCGGTCAGTAAACCAGACATCACCCTGCGTGCTTTCTTTTTCACGTTCATTCTCTTAAATCCTTCCTTTCTGATTTTTTTGTGTATGGTTATCTGTTCGTGTCTGCGTATTATCTTTTATACGAAGATGATCGCCTCCTTTCCTGAAATTTGCGCTATTTGGGACAGTCAGCACAAGCTGAGATAACAGCACAAATATGTGGCGGTACCTGTTTGTCACAAATACCGCCACATGATTTCTACTGTCATCTTCTTTTCAGATTCAGACATTTTATTTTGATTTAAGATTTAAGCGTTTTCCTGTTTTCTTTCCCGGATCCGTTCCTATATCAGTTTCCACCTCTGATACGTTTTCTTCTGACAGACACGCTGCTTTTCGCTCTATGCATGTTCAAACCGAATATCACTCCGGGCAGGCTATTCATTTTTCAAGGTTCAGGAGGAAGCATTTTTAACTCCCTCACATATACAAAAGATGAACGGCCTTTTTACAGGTTCCAAAATGAAATTTTTTTAATTTTTTATTGATTGGCATGTTTTTTCATGATTTCAATCGATCGTTTTATAGTTCCGGCTACTGTCTGCTGACTGATTCCAAGACTTTTCGCAATATCCATCTGATTCATCTGCTCCCAAAAATACAGGTAAATAATCTCTTTTTGTCTTTCTGTTAATGTTTGCAACAGTTCTTTGATCAACTCTTTTTCAATCACATCGTCCAGACAGTTCCTTCTTGGATCGATCAGATATTTCCGGTCTTCCACGAATACAGAATAAGATATAATTCCGTGATAATCGCCGATCTTGATTTGATTGGTTATCATTCGATCAGATGCAACTAATAATGGAAGCACATACCAGTTTTCATTATCAAAGAACTCTCGTTTCACTCTTTTTCTTGTTCCATCGGCATTTTCATATTCATAGCCACTACATTTGTGCAATGGAAATACTGTGGTCTTTGTTCCTTCCTGATAAAGTACATAGCCATTTTCATAGACAGCAATGGATGCATCTGTCTCAAGTACTTCTTTTACAACAATCTCTGCTCCAGATTCTTTTAACGCTTTTGCTGATGGAGTATCTGCCTTCATATCTGCTACTTTTACTACTTTCTTTAATTCTTTTAATGTCAACATATGGATCGCCTTTCTGCCTTTCGGCTACGGGCAGTCCATGAACAAAGCATTAAAAATGAGCATTCCAATGAGCCACGAACTCACCCGTTTTTTTTGAACGGGAGTCCGTGACTCCAAGATCATTTATTTTTTCCTCCTCACATATACAAAAGATGGGAGGCTAAAATACAGTGTCTAAAACATAAAAAATTTAAAAACATAAAAAAACCCGACAAAACAAATACTTCAACGATCTCCAAAACCAGAAAATACTTCTGATCTTGCAGTGTATCCGTAAATGTTTTGCCGGGCTCTTAGTGATTCCAGTCAGGTTCAGCTCCTTGACAAACTCTTGCTGTCTGGTGCGTTCTTGATGGTTCCTGCCAAATCCAACGCTTACTACAGACAGCTCATTCTATTCTGTTATGATCCCTGATTCATCATCTTTCGGGAATACGTCCGCATCCTGGACTTTAATTGTTCATCTCGGATGTGGATCGGACGAACCGACACCATATCATCCTTTACAAATATCTCCAATGTACTGCGACATTTTTTGCACTCCACTTCTGAATCGCTTTGTGCGCTCTTTTCAATAAATGCTCCGCATACAGAGCAGTGTACATGCCATTTAATAGCACCTGATCCCATATAGGCTTCCTCCTTTAAGCAATAAGTTATTTCTCCATTTATTACTCAACGGACCAAAGGGAAATCAAATCCGCCTTATGAGCATCATGCCATCCATTCCGTAAGTGCCAAAGCTGCACGAACAGCACGATTTTTATTCTGATCAGATCTGCTTTGTCGATCTGTGCATCCTTTTTTATCCTTTCACCAGCTACCACTCACTCTTTCCGGTATAAAAAATTCCGCTGTGATTAATTAACATGATATTTCAATAGTTTCAAATACATCACCAGTCAGATCACAGATGTCCTTGATCTGAATCTCGGTATCATCAATCCGTAAGTGGACTGATGGATCAAAAAATTCTACGGTTCCAGATAATGTATGGTACTGACCAATTAATGGATTCTTGCATGACTTTTGAAAATAAGTTGCCTGTATCTTCATTCCATATGCCAGGATCCTTAATTTCATATCCAGCTCATTTTTCTTTTCCTCAGATAAATCTCTTTTTGGTTCATAAATGATTTCCTGTTGCCGGATTGTTTCATCCAGTCCACAAAGTGCCGCAAATGGAGCAAACTGTTTTGCCCTGCGTCCTACATCCATGGGATGTCTCCTGGAAACCGGTCTTGGTAAATATAAATACGATTGATATGCACTTGCCAGCACTTTTTGCACCTCCTCTAAGCACGGTGACCACCTATTTGCTCGTTGCGTTCTCTATAAGTAGAACACTCTAGCAGGTTGGATCCCCGCATGATTGCATTCTTTCCATAACGCTGCTTTACATTCAATACTGCTTCCTGTAAATGCCGTTCCTTATCGGTCTGTTTGGGATCATCAAACAGGCTGTACTGCACATAACTTTCAGGAGCAACCCTGTTCGCACACACCTCGATTCTTCGGATTCCGGTATATCTGTCTGCAATCCTGAGATATAAATCTTCCACTGCATCTATGATCTTTTTAGAACTGTTACTTTCTCTTTCGAGTTTTACAGTTCCTTTGGATGCCTCATGCTCATACCTGTGATCATATGCGATCCATAAGGTGAGGGAGCTTGTTACCAGTCCTTTTTCAAACAGATCCAGAACCAGGTTGTCTGTCATTTCCCTTACAATCACAAGGGCCTCTTCAAATGAGTAATTTCGCATCAGCACCTGGCCATTTGAAAGGCTGTGTTCCTCCGAATGATAGTTCTTGATGTCACTCATCCGGCATGTTTCATAACCCCATGCATGATCAATCAACAGCTCTGCATCAATCCCAAACATCTTATACAGCCAATCCTCGGATTTTAAAGAAGCCATTGCAATATCGCCCATCGTATGGATTCCATAACCGGCCAGTTTTTTTTCAGTCCGGGATCCAATCCTCCAGAAGTCACTTAATGGTTTATGATCCCATAGCTTCTCTCTGTAAGAGAATTCATCCAGGATTCCGATATGGTCATCCACATGCTTTGCTACGATATCCATTGCGATCTTAGCAAGATACAGATTGGTTCCCACACCTGCGGTTGCAGTGATGCCAGTTTCCTCCATGACTGCCTGCATAAGCTTTACCGCCATTTCTTTTGCAGTGAGATGATAAAGCTGCAGATAGTTTGTCACATCAATAAAACACTCATCAACACTGTACACATGGATATCTTCTTTTGAGACATACCGCAGATAGATTCCATAGATCTTTGCGGAATAATCCATGTACAACTGCATCCTCGGCATGGCTGTAATGTACTTCACACAATCCGGTATCTCATGGATCCGGCACCGGTTCTTGATGCCAAGAGACTTCATAGCCGGAGTGATTGCCAAACAGATTGTTGACTTTGATCTGGTCGGATCTGCAACCACCAGGTTTGTTTTAAATGGATCCAGCCCACGTTCTACGCATTCTACAGAAGCATAAAAGGACTTCAGATCAATACAGATAATAGAAGTCTGATCCTGACTCACATTGCCACCTCCCATACGTCTTTCCTCTTTTTGTAACATGTATCCCATTTTGACTGTCAATGTCTATACATCTTTCCTGTTTTCTTCAAAACACAGGAAATTCATTTCTCATATCCATTGACAAAAGAGGAAATATTGTGTATCTTATAGGAAAGATGTTTCCCTTATCTGTGATTCACATTATAGGAGAGATATTTCCCTTTGTCAAGATTAATTTTTGATTTTAAGGAGATACATTTCCCGTTTTGCCTTGAAGCGGCTAATGAAACTTATAAGAAAAGGCTTAGAAAGAGGTATGTTTATGACATTCGGTGAAAAAGTAAGATCATTAAGAAAAGAAAAAAAGATGAGTCAGCAGGAACTGGCCAGCATGGTTGGGGTTTCATATAGGACCATTCGATCCTGGGAATTAGAAGGACGTTTTCCAAAGCAGAATGTTCTGTATCAGAAACTGGCAGATGCATTACAGTGTGACGTTTCTTATCTCATGAGTGAGGATGAAGCTTTTATCACAGAAGCATCCGAACAGTTTGGTAACCGTGGTGCCAAACAGGCTCAGCAGATCCTGGAACAGGCTGCAGCTATGTTTGCCGGAGGATCACTGACAGAGGAAGATAAAATAGCTTTTATGGATGAGATTCAGAGCCTTTATCTGGATTCCAAAAGACGTGCAAAGAAATTTACACCGAAAAAATATCTGAAAAACCAAGAGGAAAAATAATAGAAGGCGGGATTATTGTACACCTAATCTGTTACCTTATAGTTACAAGGATATTTCTGCCCTTTTTATTTTTTACTTTTGAGGTGATTTATTTGAGAAACACTTACATATATACAGAAACAAAGAAATTAATCAAGAAATATGGAACCCGAGATCCATTTGAGATCATGGATCAGATGAACATTGTGGTCGGTGAAACTTCCAGATATAAGACACTGAAAGGATACTGTTTTATGAGCTGTAAGACAATCTATGTCATGATCAGCAGTTTCCTTTCAGAAGAAGAAAAGATGATCGTTGCCGCCCATGAATTAGGGCATATCATCCTGCATCGTTCCCAGCTGAAAATGGCTCCGATGCAAGATGATACACTCTACAATATGACGGATAATACAGAATACCAGGCCAATCTGTTTGCAGCCGATCTGCTGATTGATGATGAGGAAATCGAAGATATGGTTCAGAACGAGGACCTGGATTATTTTGGACTCTGCAGTTCTTTGAATGCGACTCCGGAACTCATGAGCTTTAAACTATACAGCCTGACAAAACGAGGCCAAGCTTATCATATGCCAATGGAGATACAGAGTAATTTCCTGGCGAAATAATATAAGGATACGCTTATTCTACAATAGAAAAATATAGATTTATCTCACTGAAAGGGGGATTATTTATGTCAAAACATCATATGGAAAAGATAACCTGCCCTTCCTGCCATCATGATGGAGATTTTGAAATCTGGGACAGCATTAATACTGTCCTGGATCCTGAAATGAAGGAGAAGGTACTTAATCAGTCTATTTTCCTTTATACCTGCCCGAACTGTGGAGAGACCTTCCGTTTAAACTACCCTATACTCTATCACCAGATGGAAGATCTTGTCATGATTTATCTGGTTCCTAAATCAGAAGTAGAGAAAACATATGAAATATTTTATGAAAAAAATGCTTTGGCTGATTTTCATACCGAAAAGTACTTAAACCGGATTGTGACATCAGCAAATCAGCTCGTTGAAAAGATCCAGATCTTTGATGCTGGTAAGGATGACAGGATAATGGAACTTGTTAAATTGCTTGCGACAGATTCTATTCTCAAAAATGATCCTGATAAAGAATTTGATGAACTGCTCTTTGCTGTCGATGACGATGGAACAAATATTCTTGTAATCATTAATAAGGGTGAGATCACTGGTGCAGTTGACATTGACAATATGTATGAATTTGCTTCTTCACACTGCGATGATTTCAAGGATCTTCGAGATGATGAGGACATTGTTATCAATCGGGAGTGGATCCTTAACAAACTTGCCGAAGCAGAAAACGAATAGTATATTTGGTGGCTACACCCCCAAGCCCCTGTGAAATCAATAACGCCGGTACTGGATATCAAAATCCCGCACCGGTGTTATTGATTGTAATAATCTTACTTTGATATAATCATAAACTGTCAGTTCTGCAAACTTGAATTTGGAACGTGCTTTATAAATTTTTTCCGATCCCCTCAAGTTCGTTCATGGA
>OGOR01000325.1_pt1 | contig 42680 bp, 38 predicted proteins | sample 1552771 | NCBI WGS metagenome assembly OGOR01 (sample SAMEA2580124, study PRJEB22360) | human gut metagenome | biome: human gut; feature: human-associated habitat; material: faeces | place: Denmark | collected 2008/2010
CGCGGGCCAATAATTCAGTCGGATTAGGAGGAACTGTTCCACCAGGAAGAATATAGAGATTCTTACTGACATCGGAAAGCTGTACCAAATCCATCAAGTTCTTTTCCGGATTGGCCAAATATTGAGTTATACCTTGTTCTCTTTTTGATATATTGAATACCTTATTCAAACCTGGCTTGCGGATATCAAGACCAACGATTACTACTTTCTTGCCCAATAAAGAAAGACTGATAGCAAGATTACCAGAGATAAAAGATTTACCTTCACCACTGACTGTGGAAGTAACTAAAATCACCTTCTTGTCATTTCCAAGCATAAACTGAAGATTCGTTCGGACATTGCGGAAAGTTTCACTCATCAGGTTGTTTTGATTCTCAAATACAGCAATAGCTCCCTGCTTTTCATCTGTCAACGGGATATCACCGACAATAGGTGCACTAGTAAGTTTTTCTACATCTGCACGACCTTCAATCTTGAATTTGGTTAATTCAAGCAAATATATAACCCCTACCGGAATTCCGACTCCTAGTATCAAAGCGATCAAATAAGTAATTTTACTTCTAGGAGCCACAGGAGCATCATCTGCTATAGCTTCATCTATAATCTTCGCATTATTGGCTGTAGCAGCCAGAGTTATCGCATTCTCTTCACGCTTCTGAAGAAGCATCAAATAAAGTCCGGCCTTTATCTCCTGTTGGCGAGCAATACTCACAAACTCACGCTCCTGACCAGGTGCCTCACTAATACGACGGGAATAACGATTCGCTTCACGATCCAAATCTGCCTTTGTAATCAACAATCCACGCAAAACCCTGTCTAAAGATACTTGTACATTCTCTTTCATGGCATGAATACTTGTATCCAAGTTTATAATGGTAGGATTATTCTCCGTTGATGTACGCAGCAAACGTTTTCTCTCAACAAGCACATCATTATAACGGTTGATGGCAGCCGCAAGATTCACATCCTGCAATCCGATATTACTAGGTAAAACCTCATAACCTTCATTTTGCATATATTTTTGCAAATCCTGCAGCAAATTAATCTGGGTTTGATTCTCCACACGCTTCTTTTCATATTCAGCACTACCCGTCAAAGCTATTTGTGCATCACTGGTCAAATCCGTAATACCCGCCCCACGTTTGAAACTTTCCAGATCCTTTTCCGTACTACCCAGTTCTTTAGAAATAATACTAATACGTTCATTGATAAATTCTGCTGTTTTCTGCGCCACCTCGTTCTTATCATTATTCGTATTGATATTATACATCTCCAATAACTTATTGATAAAATCCTTGCCGCGTTGTACATTTGAGTTTTTCAATGATATGACAGCCACAGAAGTGGTCTTGGAAGTAGGCTCAATAGTCATATTTTTGCAATACCCTTTCGCTACAGCCAAAGGCTTATTAATTGTTGCTGTAATATTACGTGTAGTCTTTTCCGGATCTGTAATTTCTTCCAATGTCCTTTTAGAAGATAATACCGAGTCCGGCGTCAGGAAAAAAGCCAATGTCCCTTTATCGGTAGGAAAAACCGCCGGCAATTTCTCAAAATGTTTCTGATATTCATCATCGTCAATCTTCACAGTCACATCCATACTTCCTTGTGGTTGTAATGCCATCTTCACAATCATCGGCTCCTCCAACAAATCAGCCTCCTGCGGAGTCAGACTCACTTGTACAGGTGAAGTCTTATACATGTTCCTGGAAGGAAACTCATCCTCATCTGTATAAGAAATATAAAGTCCCAAATCTTCAACCACCTCTTTGACGATAGTCTTTGAACGGAGAACTTCAATCTCATTATCAATATTCTGTGAAGAAGAGATCATACCATCCAATCCCAGACTCTCCAGCCCGGAAAGCATTCCTGCACTCCCCCCTTTCTTATCATCTTTTATTAAAACCGTAGCGGAAATATTATATACGGGAGTGGATATATGCAAATAGACCCATGCCGCAATCAAACACGCCACAACCGCCCCCACAAACCAAGGCCAGTGAATCAAATATTTAAACAATAGTTCCTTGACGTCTATATTTTCTTCCTTAGATTCTTGTGCTTCGTTGAAATCTGTTTCTTTCATTACAAATCATTATTTTAAAATATTTACTAATAAACTGACGATGGATACCAGAATAGAGGTTGCAGAGAACCAGAGACTGGTACTGTTACCTACATCCGAATTTCGAGCTTTTGCTTTATTAGGAGTTACATAAATAATATCATTCTGTTGTAACCAATAGTAAGGCGAAAGAATGGTTTCGGCCTTGTTCAAATCCAAGGTCACAATTTGCTGTTTGCCGTTTGCGTCCTCACGGATCAACTTCACATTATCACGAAGACCGTATACCGTCATATCACCAGCCATAGCCAATGCCTCCAACAAATTTACCTTCTCATTGGAAATAGTAAAAGTTCCGGGACGGGTAACTTCGCCGATAACCGATATTTTATAATTTACCATACGCACCGTTACAATGGGAGTCTCCTTCATGTAAGGTTTTAGTTTATCTATGATCAACTGTTCCGCTTCCCTTTTCGTTAAACCTCCTAACTTCAATTCTCCTAACACCGGAAAATTTATGTTTCCTTCATTATCTACCAAATAAGGTTGTAATACAGGTTGGGTAGTCACATAAGACGAAGTACTCACCGCTATTCCGGCATTGCTGGCAACTGTCAGATTAAAAGGTATCGCAAGTTCAGGATTAGTACACGATACCACAATAGTCAACAAATCCTTGGGCATGATCTTGGCATCATACAATTTTTCCTGTTGTTCTACTTCGTTCACAACTTCCACATTCTGGAAATAGGGAACCTTTTTATAAGACTGACAGGCAGCCAATAGGAATGGCAACAATAATAGCCACAAATTTCTCTTGTTTAGTCTTCTCATCATAATTCTTAAATTCATAATTAAACGCCCTTTAATTCCTAAGTTTTATTTTTTAATATGCTTCTTTTTCTCCGTGTATGGCATTATACACCGTCTTATACATAATATATAAGTCCAATAAAAAAGTCCAATGCTCTATATACCAGATATCACGTTGCACACGTCCCTCCATCTGCCAGAGCTCTTTCGTCTCACCACGAAAGCCCGTCACCTGAGCCCAACCAGTTATTCCAGGTTTAACAAAGTGACGAACCATAAACTTGTTTATCAGATTAGAATATTCCTCCGTATGCTTTAACATGTGAGGACGGGGACCTACAATCGACATATCACCCTTCAGTACATTTATAAATTGAGGTAATTCGTCCACACTCGTCTTTCTCATAATCTCTCCGATACGTGTTTTACGAGGATCGTTTTCCGTAGCCTGAAGGGTATCACACTGCGCATTAACCTTCATCGAACGAAACTTGTAACACCAAAATTCACGACCATCCTCACCACTGCGTTTCTGTTTGAAAAAGACAGGACCGGGAGAACTTAATTTAATTGCAATTCCGAAGAATATATAGACGAACGGAAAGACAGTAATAAGAAATAACCCCGAACAGACAATATCAAAAGCACGCTTAATAATACGGTTTTCTAACGACTCCAATGGTTCACAACGAATGGAAAGCACAGGAACATTACCCAATAACTCAAAATGCATCCTACGCTTCAAATAGTTACGAACATTAGGAACACTAAAAAAACGGACCAAATGGTTTTCACAGTAATTAATGATAGGGACAATCTCTGCACTTCGCGCAGAAGGAAGGCTACAATAAAGCTGATTGATCTCTCCCGCATGTTTTTCTAAAAAAACACTTACTTCATTTGGTTGTCCCAAATATGGAACATCCTGCGGATACCGGTCTGAAGGAAAATCCTCGAAATACCCCAGTACACGATAACCGGACGTAGGATCATCCGTCATCGCATGATAAAGTTCCTGCATATTCTCATGGCTCCCAACTAATACTACCTTGCGAACATTTCCTCCCTTTTTTCGATAAAGCTCCAGAAAGTGACGGGAAATTAGACGATAGCTGACGATAACAATTATTAAAGCGACATAAAACAGTCCGAAATATCGGGAATGAGAAAAATGGAAATGAAAAACAAGCAGCGTACAAACCGAAAAAAAAACAAAAGGAACCATGTTACGTAAAACACGAATCATGATCTGTTCGGGACGCACCACAGAACGATGAAGAATAACACCTGAATGCATGTTACAAAGTAAATAGCACAGAGTGATAAGAATCATTCCTTGAAAGATAGAACCGCAATGAATACACCAAAAGCGGGTACCCAGTAACAAATTAAATCCCCATAAAAGCAGATTCAGCAAAATAAGGTCTCCTAAGAGAACCAAAGATTTTAGGACTTTGTTGAAACGTTGGACTTCTTGCATAAATGTTTCCTATGATTGATTAATGATGATCCACAAGCGTTCCATTTTTCTCTTTCAAGATATTCCATAAGAACAACATATTTCCTATGATATACCTACGCCACATCCTTTTCGGTTCTTTCAATAAACGATATGCCCATTCCAAGGAATGATCTTGCCAGCACTGTGGAGCACGCTTCACTGTTCCTGCAAAAAAATCAAACACAGCACCAATTGTACCTATATGACAATGAACATTTAATTCATTCAAATGTACATATGCCCATTTTTCTTGTTTAGGCGCAGTCATACCAATCCAAAGCAAATCGGGGCTCACTGCATTAATAGCCTCTATAATCTTTCGATTATCCTCGTCTGAAAATTCAGGCTTATAGGGTGGTGAATATGTTTCCACGACAATATTAGGATAATCCATAGCTGTGCGCTGCCTCACAAGTTCCAATGTAGATTCGCTGCTTCCCATAAAAAAGCATTTACCACCCTTCTCATTCAGTTTACGCATCTCAATTTCAAAGAAATCCCATCCTGCAATACGTTCCATAGGCTGACTTCTCGCCTTAATCCATTGACAAGCCTTCACTATGCTTGCCCCATCAGGGATCAAAACATCGCCATTCGTCAATGCTTCTGCAAATAAAACATCTTTCTTTGCTGTGTTGAAAGAATGTGCATTAATGGTGTTTATAAGCAATTTGCCATCAGGTAGTGAAGCCAATTCAGCTTTACTACCTATAATTGATAATGTTTTTAATTCAAACATAATCTTATTGAATAGTTAGATATTATCTATCAGAGCATATTTATTTCTTCCCCCTATCCAAGCAGACATTGGATAAATGGTGTTAGTAAAAGAACTGTTAGAAGCTATTAGATTAGTTTTTTTAAAATATCTCTCATTCTAATTTCAAATCGGTATAGCGTAAATTCTTCGTCAAATTTTTTATTTCCTTTCTTTCCCATAGCCGCCGTTTCCTTTGGATGGTTAATCATCCACTCCAAACATTCTGCTAAATCATTTGATGATTGTCTATTTACCAACCAACCAGTTTTTCCATTCTCTATAATATCAGAAATTCCACCCTCTTTTGTTGAAACACAAGGTAGCCCATACTGCATAGCTTCAAGTAGCACCAAAGGGAAACATTCATTGAATGTGGGAAAGACAAAGATGTCTGCACTTCGAAAAAAAACATCTTTATCAACACCATACTTTTTTCCATTGTACATAACCAACCGATTTAGCCCACGCTTTTCAATTTCGGCATTCAAACGAGCAATATCTATTTCAGCCGTTTCACCGCCTATTAAATCACAAGCAAACAAATATCCTTTCTCTTTTAGAATCTGTAAAGCATTAAGTAACACCAAAACCCCTTTACTCACCAACAAATTAGAAAGAAACAATAAGTGTGGAACTTCATTATGTCGTTCTGCAATAGGTTCTCCTGTCAATATCTCAGGAATGCCATTCGGACAAATATACACATCCTCACGTTTGACATATTTTTGTACATCCTGATATAAAGTTTCTGCTAACAGAATGACTTTCAACCCACAAAAGAATTTCCTATAAAGCCAATTATCTAGTTTTCTGTCTTGTTGTGTTACTACACCTTTATTATGATAATGTGCCACAACTTTGCAACCCATTATTTTTAACAATTGTACCACAACAAAGTCTTTATAAAAAGCCTTTCCACAAGCATTCGGCGTGACGTATATCAACTCTGGTTTTATTTTTGTTACCTCCTTGATAATTCCACTAAGTAACTTTATAAACTTCCACAGTTTCTTTATCCCACCTTTACCAATATCTTGCAGATTCTTTGCCGTAGTAAGATTAATGTAACGGCAATCAAACTCCTCATTTATAAGTTCACTGTCATAAATATACTTCCCCACCATTGCTGCACCGTGAACTGGTGGTGGAAGATGGAGAATGAAAAGAATTTTAGTTGTCATATATTCCTATTCATTATGATAGGTACTCACCACGTGGCTATAATACCTCTACCGGTATCATAGCCCATTTTGAGTCATATTTCTGATTAATAATTTAAGTTATTTTGTAATATTCATCAGCAGAAGTTCTATACAGCAAGTCCCTACATGAAATATACAATTTTATTACCGAATTGATTTACAGTCTATTTCAAACTGGGATACTAATGCTTTATAACTATATTTATTTCGCATTCTTACCGTATCTTTCTTATAAGCGTCATAATTCACAATAATCTTTTGAATAGCATTAAATATTTCATCCTTTCCCCCAGATTCTACATATTCACCATTTTGCTCAATAATATGAGAAGTATTGGATGTGTGCCTAACAACTAAAGGAATCGCCGCACCAACTGCATCTTCTATTAATGTAGTATGATGAATAGGCCAACAAGCAATATCTGACAACTTTAACAATTCTAACGTTTGTATTCTGTCACACCAACCATATATGTAAACACCAGAAGTACATTTGGCTAATTCCTCCGTTTCACGATCTGTAAATCGACCAAATAATACCAAAATCACATTTGATTTTAATTCTTTTAGTGATTTATACGACTCAATTAATGAAATAGTACCTTTATCAATACCCATTTTTCCTCCACTTACAAGAATAAAAGCATCAATAGGAATATTATATTTTTCTCTTAATTTCTCCTTGTCTGAATCTATAATATCTATGGAATTAGTATCACAACCAATTGGCATAAGATCAATCTTTGATGGACATGCCCCATATACTTCTTTAAAATAGTCACATCTTCCTGGAGTTACACCATAGAATTTTGTCACCTTTGATTGTACTAGTTTTGTACACAGCCTCATAAGACCTCCAATAACAAAAAAATTCCATAGTTTTTTGGGAGATTCATTTATCTTATCAGAATGATTGTCTATAAAAAAGTTTGTTGATGGATGCAATAATACATAATACCAGCATAGTAACATTGACGAACTATTTACACCGTGATGAAAAATTGCATCTGGTTTTTCTTTTTTTAGAATATCATTTAAGCCACTACAGAAGAATGTATAATTAGCTGTAGTTATGTTAGTTAGTATACGATAAACATGAACATTACCATAATAATAATCATAACCTTTTTCTTGAATTTTTCGTATTTCGGTTTCTTTAAGAAAGCTCGGAAAATGATTTTTAGAAGTAACAACCACAACATCATGCCCCGCTTGAGTCATATAATCAGGAAGTAAATTGTCTTGATATCCCCAACCATCTATATAAGCAACCATACATATATGAACTACTTTCATTTTATTTATTATTGATTATTAGTGAACCGCAGATAACAGTATCAGACTACAATGCATTTGCATTCACTTACCTATCTACTTCCATTTTTATATTTACAGACGTCCGTCTACAATTTCACGAGGCAACACCCCCTTAACATCATAAACAACACCACCATCTTTAACAAGCCCCTTTATATCCAACTTAAGGAACTGCTTGTGTGCAACACCAAGTATAACAGCATCAAACTTCTCTGTAGGTAACTCGCTAACAATATCAATACCATACTCATTCTTTACAGTTGTAGCATGTGCCCATGGATCATAAATAGTTATATTATTTGAATACTCTTCAAAAGTGTTATAGATGTCCACAATCTTAGTGTTGCGGATGTCAGGACAATTCTCTTTAAAGGTAATACCGAGGATCAGAATTTTAGCATCCTTAACCATTACTCCCTTCTTGTTCATGTACTTAATGGTCTGGTTAGCTACATATGCCCCCATTCCATCATTCAAACGACGAGAAGCTGACATTATGCGAGGAAGTACGCCATACACTTGTGCCTTCTGGATAAGATAGTAGGGGTCAACAGAGATACAATGCCCCCCCACAAGACCTGGCTTCAGCTTAATGAAATTCCATTTTGTAGCGGCAGCATCAATAACGTCCTGTGTGTCAATACCCATAGCATTGAAAATCTTTGCCAACTCGTTCATGAAAGCAATATTCACATCACGCTGACTATTCTCGATGATTTTTGACGCCTCTGCTATTTTAATAGAAGGAGCTTTGTGAGTACCATTTACGAGAACAGAATTATAAACGCCATCCACTATGTTAGCAATCTCTGGAGTAGAACCAGAAGTAACTTTTTTGATTTTCTCTACTGTATGCTCTTTATCACCGGGATTAATACGTTCAGGAGAATAACCTGCAAAGAAATCAACATTAAACTTTAGCCCACTGACCTGTTCTACAACTGGCAAACATTCTTCTTCTGTTACACCCGGATAAACAGTTGACTCATAGACAACAATATCCCCCTTAGAAATAACCTTACCAATTGTTTCAGATGCCCTCCAAAGAGGCTTTAAATCCGGATGATTGTCAGCATCAACAGGAGTAGGACCAGCCACTACATAGAAATTACATTCACGGATGTCCTCAATATTGGCAGTACACTTAAAACTATGATTATTGATTGCGTCTTGAAGGAGTTCATCTGATACCTCAAAAGTTGCATCATGACCAGCCATAAGAGCCTCACAACGCTTTGCGTTCATATCGAAACCAACAGTTTTGTATTTGGTAGAAAACAAACGGGCAAGTGGAAGACCTACATAGCCCAAGCCGATGACGGCAATTTTTATTTCGCTCATTGCTTTAATAAATTAAACAGTTTTTTATATATATAGAATGCGTGCAGTATAAAAAGGACTTTATTTTTTTCGGTATTGTAAGCAATAAAGTATACGATAAGCTCTAAAAACATTACCTAACATAATATAAGATAAACAAGCAAAGCACTTATCTTTCAAATTCTTGGAATAAAAAAAGTATCTTATCAATTTCCAATTACAATTTACATAGCATTTAAGTTTGTATTCTACATCTCTATCATCGCACATCTTTTGAATAAAAAACATTCCATATGCGGTAGTTGTAATACAACGCGTCCATTTGTATTTATATCTACCTAGAGAATCTCCATAATCCAACAGTTTGCGCACAACAAAAATCAAGTCTGTAATTCTCTTGGGGCTAACCACATGAGTAATGGAGCCATCGCGCATAAGATGATGATAAACTGGGTTACAATAATATCCAACTCTTTCACAATGAAATAATGCAATAGGAGTGAACAAAGAATCCTCATGTGTGATGCCTTCCGTGAAATAGAGATTATTGTCTGTAATTACTGAACGTTTATAGATAAAATATGGTGCGCATGGTTCATATTGAGACCCAATCACATCTTTACCCGTTGTACCTTTTATCATATCATTAATCGTTTCCTGCCTTCCGTTATCTTCATAATTACAAAAATGCGACTTAAAACAAAATACATCAGTCTTACCGTCAAGAAGATCCAAAATCTCAGATATACAATTAGTCTCGGCCCAATCATCAGAATCGAAAACCCAAAAATAAAGCCCCTTGGCTGCTCGGATACCACGATTACGAGCTGCAGAAAGACCTGCATTTTTTTGATGAATAATCCTGATTCTTGAGTCTGAAAAACTTTGTTCAACAATCTCAATACTTCTGTCCTTGGTTCCGTCGTTTATGATAATTAGTTCATAATCATTTCTATTTGGAATCAGCAAAGAAGATACGCATTTCTTAACATATTTCTCAACCTGGTAAACAGGTATAATTATTGACAGTTTCATCTTACTAATCTTAGTTTATCACTTTCCACATTCAAACAAATTCACAGACACTGACCTATATTTGTCCTTTGTAATATTTGTGCCCATGACATTTTGCTATTATATTAATAATCGTATCTTTTAGATAAAGAGGTAATGGCATTCGGCATATTTTAAAAATCAGTTGATCCGTTGTTCCTAAGCCTTGAATATCCAAAACCATATGTGTTATTTCCTTCAATAAACAATAGCGTATAGTTCGAGACAAATAATATTTTCGATAAAACGCATAACGTACAATCGTTGCTTTGTATTTAAAGAATTCATTTTTTGCCCATATAGCATATTCATTATATGGATGTAACCTTACCACCTCACAACGTAAATTATAAAGAATATCGTTGCAAATAGCCAATTCTTCATACGGTCTTAATTTAGTCATTAATGACCCTACTGTTTCCACATAATGATAATAAGCCACATTACGCCATGTAATGGAATTAGCATGACACAAAACTTGAAGAGTAAAAACTGCATCTTCACGAAGAGATATATTTTCAGGATAGCAAATATTATTTTCTTTGATAATACTCGACCTAAACATTTTATTCCAGCACCATCCCAATAAATCTTTTTTTTCCAAATAGTATAAGTTTTCGACAAACACATGCGTAGGATTATGATCAAACAGTATGGGTTTCGATCCTTGCAGTGAGTCTTTCATAAGCCCTTGAAAAACTATATCCGCCATACTTCCATCAAAAAAAGCCGAAATAAATTGAGAAGACACCCAATCATCACTGTCAACGAATAAAATCCAATCTCCCAACGCTACTTTAAGTCCCGCGTTTCTCGCTGCACTTACACCATGATTCTTTTGATGAAGAACCTTAAATCTTCTATCTGAATGAGCATATTCATCACATATATTTCCAGAAATATCAGAACTACCATCATCAACAAGAATACATTCAAAATCGCTATAATCCTGATGTTTAATGCTATCCAAACAACGACGAAGCTTAGACTCTACATTATATACAGGTACTATGATTGATACTTTAGGCATTTATTAAAAGCATATTTTTTATTCTAACAATAAGCATTTCTATTTTCCATCTACACCTCAGATATTTCAAATCTGAAAGTTTCATTTTTTGCAACAAATCAGATAGAACACGATATTCGCCCTTTGAAAGATTTGAACGATGCTCCCAAAGAGAATAAACCAAAAAACCATAAATAAGTCCTTTACAACCCCCATACATTCTTTCATTCTTTTCGAAGGAAGCCACAATTTGTATATGTTCAAAAGTGATACGAATTCTTTCATGAGGATTCGTATAAAAAACGCTCATTGCTGAACTTTTTCGAATAAAATAATTATAATGACCAATATTACACATTGCATAGGTATGAATATTGTGCAAAATAGACGTAAAGAAAAGAAAGTCCTCTGATATTGATATCCCTGGAATAAAACGATGATTGCCTATAACCTTTTTTGCTATAATCTTATCCCAAAGGGCCCTATTGGGCTTATTGACCCATAAAAATGCTATTTTATCCCATTTATCATACAAATGATTATGCACAGATACTTTAACCTCTCTTCCAGCAAATCCAATGCATTTATAAGACTTCTGAATGACATCAACACTATTGAGTTTAGATGGAATTGTTAGAAAATCGCTAGAAATACTATCATCAGAATCAATGAAGGCAACAAATTGACCTTGTGCCATCTCCAAAGCAATGTTCCTTGCAATACTTACTCCTTCGTTTTTTTTGTGTATTATACGAAATCTTGAATCATTTTGGGCATAAATATCGCATATTTCGGGTGAGTTATCTGTACTTCCATCATCTACAACTATGACCTCAAAATCTTGATTTTCCTGATTAAGAATGCTATCAAAACAATCTCGTAGAAATTTTCCCGCATTATACACAGGTATAATAACAGAAATGAATGGATATTTTTTATCCATATGTCTCATTATTTAAAGCAATCAGCCAAATAATCCATTGCGCAAGCTCGCATATCTTCTATTCTCTTGTTTACAGGAGCGAAATCGATAGGCCTTAATATTTCATCATTAGCTTTCAAGTCATCAATCATCTGATATCTGTCAGGCAATCCCATTTGCTCCAAAATGGCTGTAGCTCTATCATCGTCAGGATTATGCATACCAATCCAATTATAAGACCAAAATGGTCTATTAAAAAGAGATGAAAACAGAGTGCCATGGAATGACTGCGTTAATACGAGAGAAGCATTTTTCATTAGTCCTAAGAATGCCAAAGGACCGGTGTATTTGTACCTCTTGATCCCATATTTATCCAGATGATGGATAGCATGTGATTTCAAATCAATGGTATAAACGGGCATACCTGTTTCTTCTGATATTTTATGAATGATACGATTCGTTTCAAACCTATCGTAATAGAAAGCATAGTTGAAGATAAACTTTCCACCAATTTCTGGAACGGGCAAAGCTTTACACCATTCTTCTGGTGACAAAAGAAGAGTCGGATCTGCAATGATTTTCACTTCACGACCAGACAATTCCTCTAACCACATTTTCCCATGCGGCTCACGAACTGACAAATGTTCAAATTCACTCAAGAGTTGCTTATAAACATTGAGGTCATCAGCTTTCTTTAAAATGTTTGTGCCACCAAGACTTGGAGAATAAGCCACCTTACGTACATCATGGGTGAAATTCAAATAAAATTCTTTACCAGCATCTGCACAGCACACGTTCCACACTTGGTCTCCACCAGCAATAATCATATCATACTTTGATGCTATCTCTGACAATTCTTTTCCTGTCCGATAGTCACCTTGTGACAAGACCAAATGCTTATTTGAAAAATCCTCATATTCTCGGAAAGACTCCTTGAATGTTCTTAGATGAAACAATGTATTGAAATTTCGTTTAATGGAAGCTCGATTGATACGATGGTCAAAAAAGCCATACATATTCCGAGAAACATTATTTGCATAGTTAATGAGTTCACATTCATGATGGAACTTGTTTGCAATTACGTATTGCAACGCAAATGCCTGAAGCATTGACCCACAATTATGGGAAGCTTGAAAAGTTAATATTCCTATTTTCATTTGTAATATATTTCCTGTTTGTAAATAAAGCAGAATAAGTCAAATAAATCATAACCCAAGGTGCGATGCCAATAAAACTTTCAGAACTAAGACCTATAATAATGATATCAAGAATGAGCACAAAACGATTCATTTTGCTAATACATGAAAATGATTTATACATATCACTGTATTGAAACAATATCAATGGCAAAGCTATTACCAGCCCTCGACTTAACATCAATGATACAGGAGTGCTTTCCACATATAAAAAATCATTTACTTTAAAAATACTTTCAAAATTTCCCACACCAAACAACCATTCTTTAACATCCATATTAAATACATAGTTATAAAGATAAAATCTGGTCATAGCACTTCCATCGTTAAAATTGCGTGTATCTTGACTAAAAAGCTTTCCTCCTAAATCGCTAGTGGAAATATATCCAAATAAATAAACCGCAGCTATACAAATGCCCAATATGAAAACAATGTTTTGATGTTTCAAAAAAGTAAAGACTTTCTTAGTGTTTAAGACAACCATCAATAATAAACATATCAATGTAGAAATTATAGCCGCTCGACCATTAAAAGTAAATAACACGACAAATCCAATGACTATAGACAGAATTTTATATAGACTACGAATAGGACTAACAAGCAACAATAACATAATTACACTAACTATTGAGGCATTATGAAGTGGATGCCCCCATATACCAGATGAACGAAATCTACCATACTCCTCAAAACGGTAAAATAAATTATTCTGCATAATATACTCATAAATACACAAAACAGCTTCAAAAGCCAATACTAAAAAAACAAGTACAGAAACTATTTTATATCTAGGGAGAACCTTATTGCAAAATTGTGGGATTAACATATAACACAATAATGTCAAGCTTGAACTTCCTGAATCTCTTTGCCAGACAACTGTCATCAACAAAAAAGAAACTGCCGTGAGTATTACCCATTTTCTATCAAAAGAGTAAGAATATTGCTTTCCATAAACAATAAAGAATAGGGCAATTGGCAATATATTTAAATAGTGATTATAATACACAGGAGGAACTTCGCTGCTAAATAAATAGCAGTTTCCATATATCATTACAATCAAACATAAATAAATTAATACTGTTTTCATAAAATATGTAGAGCACTAATAATTATCTTACTCCAATTACTCAACATTGGGAAATGCCGTCTTAAACAATGCCCAATAATATATATACTAATTGTTTATACATGGATATGGTGACCCAACACATTCGCATTGTTCATCTCTGATGATAGTTCTTTATTCATAAATGAATCTTATGAGCAAGTGAAATAAGTTTGGAAATAATAAGTGCCCTTTCTGATTTTTCTAAACCTAATAGATAAATTACGATTGACGTAGAGAACAAACATAAAATCCCAGTAACAACTAAGGATTTCACATTATGTTCCATATGTATATATAGGAAATATGGTAATATTGGCGATATAATAGCAACTAATATTACCGGAGCTAGAACCTTCCTAACATATAATCCCAATGAAAGCTGCGTTCGTCGTTTCGCAAATAAAAGTTTAAAAAATAGGGCACAAGCTGTCATTGCCAATTGACAAATAAACACAAGACTCGGATTCAAATCTACTTTAAGAGCTAAATAGCTAACCGGTAAAACCATAAGCATGAGCAAACCATTTGTCATTTGATATGATCGTATCTTCCCTGAAGCATTCACTGCATTATTTAACGGATTTGACAAACTATCAATCATAGAAACAATCAATATGATTTTCAAAAAATTCGCAGCATAAGCAGGCGGCGTCTTTAGCCACAATACTAAAGTTTGGTCTGTCATAACCAAAAAAGGTAATGATAGCAGAAAAACCATAAAAAAAGAGAACTTTGCACCTTTACAGATCAACGAATGCATATATGCCAAATCATTAGAAGCATAACTCTTTGTAATTTGTGGATTAATAGCAGTTTGGAAATTGTTGGCAAACTGTTGAACGGCTCCCTGTACTTGTATTGCTATTCCACGAGCTGCATTTACAGCAGGACCAAAAAACACGTTCAACAGCATATTCAATCCTTGAGTAACACCCATCAATGCTAAATTACCTATTAAACTCCAACTAGCAAACATTCCCATTTCTTTTATTTTGTTAGTATTCCAAACCCAATGAAAATGTGTCTCTTCAAAATGTCTATTACTATATGACGAATATACAAAACGAATAATCAGACTGACTACCAAAAGAAGAATTGCATAAATTTTTAATTTGTCAAAAGGAGATATGTAAAGAAAATATACAATAATCAATTTTAAAGCCGCTTCCAGCAAACTTATATATGCAAAAACTCCCATTTTTTCGTGAGCAATAATAGCTGCATTATATGGAACGCTAATAATATTCACGAACATAACCAAAATGGAACATTGAAACACCCACATGGCAGCATCTCTGCGTTCTATTGGAATCACCATCTTTTCATATAAAAACCATAAGCCTATAGTTTCGGAAAGAATAACAATAATAAAAGCGATTATCAAATGTATTATCAACGATGTAGAAAATGTTATATTCAAAACTTTTTCGTCATCACTCGACATATCAAAACTAAAAAAACGTTGTGTTGCTCCAGCCATTGCATTATTCAAAAATGCGAACATAGCTACCACACCACCAACGACATTATAAATACCATAATCTTCTATTCCTAAACTCTGTAATATTATTCTACTCGTAAAAAGACTTATTGCCAATAAGAAGATCATACGGAAGTAAAGCAATATTGTATTCTTTGCTATTCGCTTATTATCAAAAGCTTGAGACATATAATAATAGTTCAATAGTAAGAATCAATAGTGGTCAATGCCCAATTTAGAACATCCCCTTCTGTAAGATATCTTACGAAAAATTGTTATTAAATTCACTTTTTTACTATTGACATACTGCAAGAACTACATTTTATGTTTCCATAGTCTCAAGTTCCTAGCGTCGTGTGCCCTACTTATCATCAAAATCCCATCTTGTTATAATTGCTCTCAAAATGGAAGAACTGGCTCCACATACCCAACCGGCATATCCGCACAAGCACACCCCAGCATATTCAACCGGACAGCAATCTTGCTTCTGCCATCTACTGTAACAAGTTCTCCTACAAGTCCTGTCAAAGGCCCTTTGACAACACGTACTCTTTCACCACGTGCCAAAGGAGCACTATTCATACAGATTGCCTCTTCGGAATAGTCGAGCATAAAACGGAAACGGGCCATTTGTTCATCAGGAATAATAGTCGGACTGCTCTCACCGCGCATTACCATATACCGACTAACTGTAGAAAAGGAAAGAACCTCTTTACGTTCTTTAGGATCAGCGTGTACAAAAACCATCATCGGAAGCAACACGGTTTCAACCACTTTTCGGCGGTCGCTCCATTGATGTACTTCTTGCTGGACTGGTACAAAATTTTCAATCCCCATTTTGTCTAAACGCTCGGCTACTTTCTTCTCATGATGCATACGAACCAGAGCGACATACCAGCGTTTAGAGTGTGCTACGCCTTCCCCTGTCCCAATTTTAGGCCCAGCACTTAAAGTTTCTTTCGTTAGAATCATACTTTTTTACCCCTTATGTTTCCGTTACTTCTTAGGTAACGGATAATTATTCGGTGCAAAGATATGCAAAAATACAAATAGTAAACAAGTAAAATCTTCTTTTTTTTCTGATTTGTTGAAATATGTAACAAAAATATATCAGGACATGATGATTCTGTTTGATCATGCCTGACATTCCTGTACTCTGTTTCCAAAGATGCTTTTCCCTTCGCGTAGGTTAGAAAAACATCTTTGTAGGCAGTTCCTGTCCATGTTTTTCTGCTTTCATCTGTTTTTCTGTGAATGAGTACCTTATCCGTTACCTAAGAAGTAACAGACACATTTCGCCCTTGATTTCTAATACTTTATCGTTTATTATCTACCTAAACGAAAGTTCCTAATGTAAGATAAATTCCCTTTATTTACCTCTGTACGTTCTCTTAGCTCAAACCCCTTCAAATAGATTTGCGTGGTTTTTATAGATTTATGTCCCAATGATTCACTAATCATTTCAATTGGAACTCCACGATACTTGGCTGTCGTTGCCCAAGAATGGCGGAGCGTGTAAGAAGAGACGGGAGAATTCAACCGCAGAGCTCTCGCCAAATCTTTCAAACGATTATTAAATCTCCGAAGAGCAGACTGATATTCACGGTATGCCCTTTCATCCCTCCGTTTCTTGTCACTGCAAAGTATATCAAACAGATAGTCAGGACAATCGGGAATGGGTTCCTTATTACTCCGGAGCTGATTAATCATTCCCTTGGCGGTGTCCAATATTTCGACGCTCATAGGAGTTTTCGTTTTGATTCGATTATAACGTAATACACTCTGATCTAAAGCTGATTTTTCCAAATGCGCTAAATCAGCGAATGACATTCCACAAAACTGGAACATTAAGGCGGCAATTGTTTGGGTACGACGTAAACGCTCCGATTTAGGATCTTCATACAAAAGTTTGTGCAACTCACCGGCAGGCAAAGCTTTCTTCTGCCGGACATCCACGCCTGTATAGACATCATGAAATAATCGGGGAACATAAGGAGCACTCCCCGCTTCTACTCCCCGATTGTAAATACTACGAAGCATACGCATATACGTAGAAATCGTATTAGGCTTCAAACCACACTCATAAAGATACTGGCCATAACGTCGTAAACGTTCTTTGGTGACCTGTCTGAACGACATATTCAACGTACCACAAAACTTACTGAAGGAATAAAGGGCATTCTTATAGACATGAGCCGTAGAATAGCGCCCCTCCTTTCGTAAACGATTGATGTAGTTCTCCCCACATCGACTAAATCCATTTTTATTCATCATTTGCATCACTAGTTATTTTATATATATACTATTTGGCAAGCGACAAAAGAACAAATCTTTTTGCAGGTTCAATTTCACTTTCCAGATATTATTCCCTAATTAACATTCATTAATATTGCAAAAATTAACTAATTATGAGCAGTAAAAAATCTAAAAAAGGCAGTAAAAGCGACAAAGCAAAAAGAAATGTTCAAACAATGGAAAAAGCCCCTGAAAGGCATTCAAAGGAAGAAATCATCAGTGAAGAAGAGCTGGAAAACAGAATAGCAATCAGTGGAGATATCCGCCTTTATCTCACCATGCATTTGAGAATCTTTATCGATGGATATTTCCACCATCCTAAGAAAAAAAAGCTGATAAATCTAGCCCAATATATCTATGACCAAAAAGTATTATATATAAACGGCAAAACGATTCGTGAGATCTGTACAAAACGATTTGTACCCCTTTCAATCTTATTAACACAAAACGAAACGTATATTTCGAATTTAATTCTAAGATTCTTCTTAAGCACTTATCAAATGATATTCAATCATAGTATTTATAATTCACCCGAATATAATTTCTATAAATAAATGTTCATAATCAATTTGTATATAACAGTTTGATTGCTTCAAAGCCGTCTAAGGCACCGAGTATTGTTAACCAGTCGTTTAGTTCCATATTTAGTATCTAAAAAGCTTATACTGTACTTGTTTGTCAAATCAATAAATAATAGTTCAATTTTATTTCGAACTTTTTCTTCTTCATTCATTATGGAATCTCAATTCCTAACGAACCGTCTTTTCTAATCACCACACTTCTCTCTCGCCCTTGACTATCTCGAAAACTAAGCATAGTAGGTGTATCACGATTGGAATTATAATTTCCAGAAATAACAAAGCCTCTTATTATATCCATTTGTAACCCATCGGATAAATAAACCTTACCCTCTCCGAAAATTGTATCTCCAATTATAATTTTCGGAACAGCGTCCTCAAAATCTATTTTAAGACGCTCCTTGCCGTCAGAATCTATGCATTTTAATGAACTTGTTTCCGGATCAATTATTATTCTATTCCCTTTTATAGAAGATTCTACACGACCTCTGAATATTGAATCCCCGGTTTCTGAATCTAACTCAAAAGTCAGTTGACCGTTTTTTATGCCAAATAAACCGGTCTTTGACTTGCCATTAATAGTAATCACTCCATGTCCAAAAGCAATACCTGTTAATATTGGACTTCCAACCGTTCCCGTATTCCTTCCTGCGAACATTTTAGGAGAAATGATGTATTCATCACCTATTTGTGTTTTATTGTTATTCCATTCTTCAACCCAAGGGAGTAAATTTGCATCTTTTCCTGATTCTCCTTTTAGTCTTATAGGTTTTCCCCATTCACCTGATTCTGCATTTTTCGCTACTTTTTGAGAAACCCAAATGACAGATGCCGTTGAATTCGTATGCCAGCCTTCCGTTGTACCATCTCTGATAGGTTTTTCCGGTTCCTCTTCACTATCATGATACGTTATATAAACACTATTCCCATCACTTCCTTTATCTCCATCAACTACCATTAATACCCACTCTGTACCACTATAAATATATACTATACCAGTATTAGTATCACGATAAGCCCAATTTTCTTCCGGATTAGCAGGTGGACTAACTAGTTCTCCTTTCCAGTTAATACTTAAACCATCATTACCAGGCTTACCTTTCAGATTTTCCTTAGATTCATCATCAAGGTTATTCCATCTTAAGGTTACACCTGAGCCAAGAGTTACTTTGTTTGTGGCAGGACTATACACAATGTTTCCCTTTCCAAGATTGACTGAACCATCAGGAGACAACTCATAAATAACAGCACCTTTATCATCCACCGCTTTTACCATACCGTTGACACTGTAGAACCCTTTCAATCCATTGCCACCCGGAATATTACCTCCCATACGGACCTTTACCTTACCATCCCAGTTCTTAGAATCAAGATCAAACATCACGTCAATGGCTGGTTGTCCTGTTTCGTCGGCATGCATATAAATTGCAGACTGGCGTGCTTTATTCTGTGAATTACCGAACTGTACCAGTTCATCACCTGCAGCGGGAACATTAAGAACATTACCGGATTCATCTTTATCAAATTCTGATAAAGACACGTGCAAGTTTTTTGTCTCTACATCAACCGATGATACTTCGACATGATAAAGTTTTGTCTTATCACCTACGAATGTCTGACAGCGTATGAAGTCATGCGCAACAATACTCACATCTTCATCTTCCAACTCGATAAGGTATTCTGTACCATCATCAGAGATTCGGACTGATTTTACTTTCCCGTGTCCCTGTGTGATGGCTTGCGCACCAATTATCGCTCTAACTTTGCTTATCAACATTTCAAAGACAAGCATAGTCTCACGAACTACGATTGTATCAATCTCAAATTTCCATTTACCTTTGACGTATTCCCATATCTTCCAACCGTGCCCGGCAAATCCGGACACGAAATCTTCTGCGTACTCTTTAACACCATTCGCCAGTTTCCGCCCAGTCTCATATACAGAACAGAGGAAGCCATAAAACTTACCGTTACTTAATATTGCCATATCCTTGTTTTTAAGAGATCTTTTCTATCTTTATTGCATTAAAGCCTATACGTTTACTTTTTTCAGCCCACATCATAATTGCTAGTTTCTCATCATCAACCACAATATTATCAAATTCCATCCAGGTCTTATTATTCGTAAGAGAAAGAGAAGGAAGAGTTTGCTCAACCTTATTGATTTTAATGTGACCAGTAGAGGTATGGTCAGACTGTGTTGTTGATGACAGAATACTTACCTTGTACGTCCCATTAGGGACTTTCCAACCAATTATAGGATATATAATACCATTATACTTATTGGAGTATTGATACGATAAAGGGATAGAAAACATAGATGAAAGGTCTGGATTGAAAGAGCTCGCTCCAAGCCACTTATCCAATGTAGCCACATCATAATACGATATCTTTTCACTGTCGTACATGCGACACCATCCAGATAATTCGTTTCCGGTAACTGCACTATAGATAGGTTCTCCACCAGCCGGAAAACCGTTAGTATTATTTGCATTTGCAATTGTTATGTATACATTGGCTGTCTCATCAAATAGAAATGCTTGTTTGTATTCTGCCCAAGCATATTCCGAAATAATAGCAACATCTTTTGATGATTCCGAACTGCTAATATTAACAGCTTGTATGGTAGTTATACTGCTATTATATATAGATGTTGCTGATATATTCGCTGTACCATTTCCAACAATGTGTAACATACCGAAACTGTCAATAGTAGCAACACTCTTATTATCACTATCCCATGTTATGCCAGTTTGAGTTGTGTTGGCAGGTGTATAGGAGACTGATAGTTGACAGGAGTCCCCTACTTTTAAGTTATTGGTAAGTCCCATTATATTAAGCCCTGTCAATGCTATTTCGGTTGATTGTTCCTCATAAGTAATCACACTACTACGCACAACACTTTCAGATTCTGCATTTTTCATTTTCAAATAAATAGTCTTTTCACCATAACCGGAAGACAATGTATATTGTATATTACCACCGGAATAGGAAACCAAAGACGCCCCACTTAAATCGCTACTTTCTCCAATCTTATAATGCGTGGGAGCACCTGTATAAGATGGAGTTATGGTTACATTCTGTGATATAGTTGTACTACTACCACTATTTATTGAGATTGAGTTCAAAGTTACTGCATCGGGACTAACATTCAGTCGGTCAAGATATGATTGTCTTAGTACTTCTTTCAGTTGTGCAACAATGTACAATGCGTCATTCTTCCATACTTTCTGACGGGTAGATTCATATTTAGAGGTAAATTCCTCCGCTAGTTCTAATAGTTTCGCATCTGCATTTACATTCAGCATTAACTTCCCATCTTTTACGACATAAGAAAGCCCTGTTATCTTGTCATTAGCAACAACACCGCCGACCTGTGTTATTCCATCCAGTAACAGGGTGAAATCCGGATAGTAGAAATACTGACCTTTAGGCAAATAGATACTTAAGTGTAAAGTACTTCCGTTTAATGATTTCCGTACGATGGCGTTTTTCCTAATATTATCATATTCGTAGTATTCGTCAATCGTTGTGAACCAGATGTCATCACTGCCATCCTTCCCATAATTATCATTGAACCAAACAAGTAAATTTACCCAATCCAAAGTAGCAGTATGACAACAGAAATGGAACCATTTACGTTGTTCTTTCGCTTTTGCATATTCAGCTATGAAATCAGTCTTTACTACATCTTGCTCCGTAGTACTTCCACTCCCGGAAGGAAAGAAGCGTGAGCCGACAGCCTTGAACAATTTAGTCGCAGAGAACGGCAGGATATCAACTGCTGGTGAATTCTCTGCCACACTCATAAGAATGTGAGGACTTTGGATAGCGGCAGTTACAAAAACATTGTTTCCATCCGGACGGGCGAGAACCTTTATTCCACGCCCAACACGTTCGACAGCTCTTTCGCAATCAGCTTTCAAACCGGCTATTACATTATTCACATCTTTATCGTTACCAAATTTTTCTGTACCAATATTATGATAATATATACTACAACCATATTTCAGCATCATTTTCACATCCCGCCACTGTAAGTAAGGAGTCATAAAGCGATAAGTGTTTGTTGCGGACGGATCAACGGGATTGGTTGTATCCATCATGATACTTCCATTCGCCGAACAGTATGGCCAGACAGCTACACCATGAGTGAACCGGCGTTCATTGCCGCAGCCGTCCGTATATCCTAATGTCTTTTCTAAGGTTGTATCTATTATTGATTCAGGAATATCGCCTGCATCAAGATGATTTGCGTGATAGAATTTATTACTGATCGGACGACCGTTTACTCCCGCCCATACACGGCAAAAGGAAGAAGCATTTGCATCATCAGTCGTAAGACTGATAAGCATTTTTTTGTCATATTTGAGGGTTGGAAATTCTATATCTATGGAATCTACTGCTACTGGGTCAGATAAAGTAATATCCAGTTCCATCTTTTCCGAATAAGGTTTAATATAACGCACGTTCAAATAAGCGTTAAGATTCAGGGTCGTTGTTTCCTTACATTTTACTATAACTTTTGTAGCGTAATTATCGTCAACGTATACTTTCATTATCTCATACATGGAAACAAACATTTCACTTTTCATCTTCTCTCCTGTACTGGCAATGAACGAATCTATCGCAAAATAGAGATTACAACCTAAAGGATCATCGGATATTGTATACTCTTTTGTTGTTCCCAAGGAAGTAGGTAACTCTAATAGAACCGAGAATTTCGAGTAGATGGGATTGTCTATAACTCCTGCACTACCAGACATCTGAAATGATCCTACCTGAATTTCTGACTCGGAGAATACAAATCCCTGTGAACTCGATAAGATTTTATCATCGACTTCTTTTTTTGAATAGACTTGTCCCGGAATTCCAGATAATTTCTGCTGTTCAGTAGTTGTATAATCATTTGTGGATAATCCTTTGCCATCTACTTTCAAGACCTTTTTATTTAACTCTTCTGTTATAACCTTATTTTGCACCGGATTGGTAGAAGTGGCACTAAGTGAGGAATCAACGGTTATAGTTGTACCGCTTCCAGTATTAACACCCTCTACAAGTTCATTAACCTTATCCTTTATGCTATTCAAGTCTTGTGCTTTTAGCACCTCGCCTGATTGAAACGTTTTCGTTAACTTATCCATATCACGCTAATTTATTTACATCTAATAACCCCGCATCTAATACCATTTCTAAAGTCACAGGAGGAGTAACTCCGCCAGAGATTGACGACACAGAGATAAACACCCATTTACCTAATACTTTGTGAAATACAGGCATGAGCATATTATCATAATCTGTCAGAGAACTAAGTACGGGTGGGACAGCTTCCCAATTATCCTCTTTTACAAATAAAGAACCTGGTGCGGCAGTGTCAACATCAATATTTACGTTTGTTAGTTCTCCTAATGTGTTGACTTCCCCGCTTATATTCAATTCCTCGACTAGTGAATCTTCATCTTCTTCTATTAGAGATATTGAACTATCTTCAACTAATTCCGTCTTGCGGACAACCAAACCGGCATTCGCTTCAATAAGTCCTTTAGAAGTTAAACCACCAACAGCCAATCGAAAATTAGTTTCATCATCCTGATCTTTACGAATAAACCTCTCATTTACCGGACTATCATCATCCAAGTCATGAGCCTTGTCTGCATAGCCTGCTTTTACTTTCTCGTGAGTAATAATTAACTCACCAGTGTCATCATCCACACTACCAGCACGGACCGTCAAATATTTATCATCATTTTCATCAAAGCCAATACGTTCCAAGGCAGGCAGATTCGTATGTGTATGTCCGTCACAGGAAGAGTTTCCTCCACTTGAACCGGAAACCAGTACAGCCGCAGATGAAATGGACTGTCCAGATTCACGCATTCGTTTGCTACGTGGAACAGCCTGACGTTCTGATATGACAATATTATATTTTTCTTTCATTGTTGGTAATGTCTTTATTCATATTCTATCCCTTCAAAATTATCAGGGGTTATTTCTGCCAATTTCACGTTACTTTCATCTTCACGTACATCCTGAACATCCCCTACCATCAAATATGTACCGGGTTCATTCACGTCTGTATATATTCCAAAATTATTTAAGAGGCGCGCAGTGCCGGAAAGCATATTCATACGCCTGCTATAATTACTATACCATGTACCAATCAAAAGTTTTTCTATCGATGCAGTTACTCCGGCACGAGTGAAAGTAGTCAACGTCGTACGTGATGAAACATCCATGAGCATCCCCATACCAAAATTTGCAGAGGTTCGTGGAGTGCCTACAATCGTTTCAATCTTCTTTTCCTCTTTTGCAGAGGAATTGAGCCATGTTTTATATTCAATGTCATTGCCGTCCACTTCCTTACCGTATTGATTGACCAGAGTCAATTCCGGGATTTTAAATAAAACCCATCGTGGAGTCGTATAAGAGTCAGTTGTAAGCCTATTATGCTTATGAGGATTAACCACACGTGAAAAGCAACTCACAACTGTCAATTCCAGCGTGCATCCTTGACATCCGATCGGAATAGGTATAAGGTCACCTTCTCCCGATGCTGAACGTGGAATATATGAACGCAGGTATCCAACGCGATTCATCTGCCATCCACCTCTCCATCCGGTATATCCGCCACTGTCATAGTATCTTAGAGAAGTCATTTTAGGAGTACCCGGTTCTATATCTCCATCCACCCATTTTCCATTGATCTCTTTATAGTACCGGAAAAAACCTTCTTCTTCAGACTCCTTATCATAGACTCTGTTCTCATAGTGCATTTTTATATTACCATCCGTATCAATAACTCGCAATATGTATGATATATTATACTCTTTGATATCCTGCATTTCCTCATAAGCACTCTTCCCATTCAATGCTGACGCTTCTTCAAATGGGTTATATCTACCGTCAATCATAGCTTCGACTTTCAATCGTAGCATTATATCAGTCAAACAGGATTTTCCATCTAAAACGACACCCGGAGAAGCAAAATTAAATACAACATGAGTTTCAGGCAATGACATAGTACGTCGCACTTTAAAAAGCCAGGGTGCCCCATAATCGCTTCCCGAAGTATCTATAGGTGTCTCTGTTACAATAGTCAGTGGCGTTTTATAAACATTTCGAACACGTGAGGCTATTCCGAAAGCCTCACCTCCTGAAAAGACAGGAATTATTCTGAAGAGCAGGGCTTTGTCTGTTCTGATCTCCAGTTCTTCACTTACCCCAGCCGTTTTTTTGAGGTCGATCATGAAACCGATATTATTATCAATAAATGGACTTCTACTCAAATCTTTTGCTACATAATACCGTTCTGCGCCCTCATCGAGCATCTTTTCCGTCAATGTAGTAGAATAAAGGCTCTTTTGCGGATAAGGGCTGAAAGTCAGAGTTACATTCTTATATATCTTGTCCACGCCAAGTACTGCATCATCACTTTCCCAGCGAATTTGTTCGGGTTTTAAATCTGTTTGAACAGCATTCAGATCGTAAATAAACAGTTTCCCTTCACGTTGGATCAGGCGCAAAGCAAATGGACGGAGTATTTCATCAAGCACTTCGCGCATAGTTAACGGCACTCCCTCTTCATCATAGAAATTTTCACAGCTGATACCTACACCATCCAGCATCTCACCGGAAACCGAACGACAGGTAGTTGATATGTATCTTTCAAACCGCTGGTAATTAATTTTAGTTTCAGTTATAAGGTTGTCAAGCAAACCGCTTATTGATCGTGTTCCTCTCAAAGAGAAGTTCATCCGATCAAGCAAAGCAAAGTCACTGAAAGTTAACTTCACTTCATATTCATTTTCATAAGAGAATGGTTCTTCGTAGATTTCCGTATCCAATGTGCCGCTCCAATACAAAATATCATTCCGATACGCGTCCATACGAATACTCCCGGCTTCAACCGTATATAGGTCTTTATACTGCCGGTCTACCTTGCTGACTATTTCCAAGGTAGCGGCACTTCCCTGCACAGGTTCAAGTTTATCCGTTTCCGCCCATTCAAATACCAACGGACTTTCCGATGGAAAGCGGAGTTCCGCAACAGCAGGATAAGGAACGTCTGCATCCTGCCATATCTCCACGCGCCACAGTACACCTGCCACGCTAAAGAATTCTCCCTGATATCTTAATTGCTTTTCCATTGCCTTATCTTGTACGTTGATTATAACGGTCTACCTTATTTAAAACACCGCGAAGTATTCTACCGTCTATTTCGAATTTTACAATTCCACCCATACCGCCGGACGGCTGGATCAATTGACGGAGTTTGTTAAGTGGAGCAACTACTTCCGGATTATTTTGTGCACCGGAATACTCTCCGAAAAGCCCCATTGTAGGACCGTAAGCCAGTCCACCGTTTGCGAACTTCGGAAGACTTGCCAGAGCTGCCAAGACGCTAGCTACAGCGGCAATAGCCAAAATAGGACCAACAACGGGAATACTTGCTGTTGAAGCTGCGGCACCGGAACCTGCAACTGCTGTATTAGCCGCAACTTGTGTAGTCTGCAATCCCAATAACGCAGTAATTTGCGGAATAGCCGCGGCGACAGCTTGTACTACATTCGCACCCCAGTTCAACCATTCACCTGCAGCACCGCCTACCGCCTGCCCAAGGCTACCCATCACACTCCCGATACCACTCATGCCTTCTACTAAATCCTGATTCTTTTGATAAGCTTTGTCTACAGCATCATTCCATTGTTCGAAACCTGATTTCTTAGGTTCCAGTTTGGGCATATCAAATTCAGGAAGTTTCATCTTCTTGATATAATCATGCGTTAATGTCTCCGGTTTTTGCTTGGGATGTTTACGATTCTCTTCATTCTGAAAATCTTCTGCCATTTGCCCAAGAGCACGTCCGGCATCGGAAGCAGGAACTACATCTACATTGATCTCACCATGAGCGTTCTTAAAAGCTTCCTTTTCAATCCAGATTTTTACGCCTTCGATTTGGCTCTTTAACTTGTCAATCTTAACCTGCAATTCTATAGAGGCTTGTCCGACAGGTTTTGTGGATAATTCTTTTTCATATTTAGACAGTTCAGTTTTCATTGCATCGATACTGCCGCTCGCGAAAGCCGGGTCACCACCGATACCCATCGCTTTTTCTTTAGCCTTTTTAAAAGTCTCCAGCTGATTGATCTGAACCTGTATGTTACGCCCCTCCTCGTCCGATGCTGTTTGTTGCGCAGCCTGGAGTTCTTCTATTTTCTTCTTGATATCCGCCAAGGTAAGCTCCTTCTTCTCAAGCGGATCACCTCCCGCGTTTCCTCCTGTTCCATTTCCCACCGGATTAGTTCCGGAAGTGGAAGAAAGAATCTTTTCTGTTTGTCCAAAAAGGGACCTTGCCTGATCTATTTCCTGTTCGTATGCTTCCCGTGCACGTTTTACACCGGATATTTGTTTTGTTATATAAGTTCCGGCTACGTTAGTGGTAAAAGTTTTCCCTTCGGAATTCGTCATACTTTTACCTAATTTTCTTACAATATTCTGTGCTTCTTCAGGAATATCTTCTCCGGAACGAACAGCAGTGCGGATTTGTCCCCATGCCTTCCCAGCCTCACGGGCTGTTATATTTCCTTCACCGGAACCAATACCGGCATAAAGTTTCTCTCTTATATTTTTTAAAGCCTCACTTTCCTTATCCGCATAAGTTTCCGCTGCATTTGCCGTAGCGGTATCCAACGCACGGCTGCGGGCTGTATCAAGAATAGCACGACTAAGCTGCTCGTAAGCAGTACGGGCTGTGTTCACGTCCTTTATTTCAATACCCAGTTTCGCCAGATATTCGCCATATTGCTCTACAATCTTGTCTTTAGCCTTGTTCCACTGCTCCGAGCCTTCCTTAGCCCGGTTCAGCGGTTCAAACAAATTGTCCAGTCTGGAACGTTCTACAGTGACTTCCTTGTTCATATCCGCCATTGCGTCACCCAAACGTTTTTGTGCCCTCTCCGCTTCACTGCTGCGTGTTGCCATTTTGTAGATGGCGACTCCCAGAGCCACGGCAGCCACAGCGGCAAGCACATACGGACTGGCTGCGATTGCTATATTCATCAGCTTAGTGGCACCGGTAGTAGAAACGATTGCCGCCCGTGCAGTAAGCACTTGCATTTGATATATATAGAGGGCACGCTTACCCAGATTCACTACCCCGTTAAAGCTCATTTGGGCTATAACCGCCGTTTTGGCGGCAACATTGTATTTGCCAAGCACAGATACCACACCATTGCCCAACTGATAGAACGAAGCCAGAACAACTGCGTTTTCACCTATTACAGAAGCATAAGCAGACGTCGGACCCAATAAGTTGGCAAAACTTATTTTTATATCATCTACTTTTGCACGCAGTATTTCCATTTTGTGTGCCGTCGTTTCTGTACGTACAGCCGCTTGTTCCTGAGCCACACTGGTACCCGTCACCTTTCGTGTCATCTCCTCAATAGCCGTTGAGTTTTGTATTAAATACTGTGCAGCGGCTATGTTTTCCATCCCGAACAGTTTACTTAAGTATGCAGCGTCTGTTAACCGGGGTTTCAGCGCGTCCAGCGCTGTGGATAAAGAAGTACGGCTCAGGTCAACCCCCAATTCAGTATTTAGTTTCAGGATGATATTGCGGAGAGCGGTTCCGGCTTCACTTCCTTTTAAGTTGGCTTTGGACAGCACTTCAAGCGCCCCTGCACTCTGCTCTACAGTCAAGCCCATGGCAGAAGCCGCGGAACCTACAACCTTAAAACTTTGAGAGAGTTCTTCTATTTCGGCCGCTCCGTATTTGCTTCCTGCCGCCAACACATTGATAACCCGTTCCGCCTCATTTGCCGTCAGTCCGAATTGGTTGATAGTTCCGGCAAGGGATGTTGCGGCAGCGTCGATGCTCATGCCGGAAGCTTGTGCCAGCGTCACGCTCTTTTCCTGCAAGTTATTCAAACCGGACATTCCGATAGTGGCGACATCTATCTGGCTGGCAAGAATTGCATACGCGCGTGCTGCCGTGCCGGCCCCCAAGCCAGAGTCCTGGCCTACCTTACGTGCATTCTCACCAAGAGCTTTCAGATCGTCACCCGCAATACCGGTAATAGAACTAAGGTCCGCCATGGATTGTCCAAAGTTCATTCCTCCCTGAGACAAATTACCCAGCACACCGCCCAACCGTTCAGCGACTCCCAGAAATGCATTCAAGTCGGGCATCTTCAATCTGCCGCAAATATTTCCAAAGCGGTTGGTACTGGAAGATGCCTGAACCGCCGCCTGGTCTATGGCGTCAAATTGCTTCCTGACGTTATCCAATGCTCCCGAAATATTATTTTTCAGGTTAAGTATGATGTCAAATGAAACTTTTTCCATATATTTGTGAGGTAAAAATCAAACAGTTATGACTATTGGAGGTTTCTTTATAGTATTATTCATCATTATCGGTCTCTATGGGCTCTTCAAAAAAGACGACTCCACTATTACCGGGAAGGATATTGATGAACTCATCCACGAACTGGAAGAGGAAAAGCCAAACCTCAAGCCCCATTCCACAAAGTCCTGATTTCATCGAATCTTTCCTGTGTACTGGGTTCTTCCTCCGCTTCCTTTACAGGTTGCGCATCCCAGGAGAACCGGCATACGTCAGTCAATTCTAAACTTCTTTTACTGTAAGGCTTCAATATGCTGCAAGCCAGGAAACGTGATTGTTCCCACTGTCTGCGTTCCGCATACGTTTCTTTTTGCTGCCAAGCCTCAAAGACAGCTGTAAACTCTGATGGAGTGAGACGGCAGAAATCGTTCAGACACATACCGACACATCCCATCGCCAGCCCCATCAGAGATTCGATTGTTACGCTCTCGTCCCCTTCTTTTTTTTTGCCCCGTCTTCTTCAGTTGCCATCCCGTTCTGAAAAGCAGTGAAGTCTTCCAGGTTGATGCCATCGGCAAATTGTTCAAAGGTCAACTGGAAATCCATCTTATCGGCACGGCAGGCACTACGCACACAACAATACATGAACATGGTCAACTGCTCTATATCAGCACCGATCTCGTTTACATCCTTACCGGTTTCACGTTTGAAGTCGATCATTGCCCCCATTGTAACGCGGGAAGGATATTCTTTTGCACAAATGATTACTTTATTCATTGTATGGCACAAATATTAAGGGTGATACATTATTCTTGCGGAGCAACAGTCTTGGTCGCTACCGGGCCGGAGTTTTCCAATGAGATGGTATAGGTGGAGTCATCATCCGAAGGAGATGTCTCTTCCAGGCTTGTAATGAGAAACTTCCCTTCACGGTATTTCATCGTTTCTTCACCGCGCAACGCATAGCGTACCGTCACAGGTTCACTCTTTTCCCAAAGCTCCAGGAGTTTGTCATATCCCATTTCATCTCCATAGAATTTAAAACCCTCGGAACTGATTTCGACCGACAGGCCGCTCACCGATTTTTCTTTCCATTTGCCGGCGCTAGCTGCCGCTACCTTATCTGCCAAAGTCGGCTTTACGGCACGCTCCTTGGTTTCCGCCTTATTACTGATTGTACAGGTCTTTGAGTGACCCAACGGGGAAAAAGCGTCTTCAAGCATTAATCCGACAAGCATGTCACTGCCATGTACATATCCTTCTACTGCCATAATCTTTTCTATTTAAATTCATTTTAACCGCCGTTTTACCACTATTAGAACGAGGCAGACAACGGCTATCCTTCCCGTCCATATCTGAAACCATTGCCAGCCGGTAGGTTCACGTACCACGTCCGGCGGTTTTTCTTCAATACTGGTTTCATTACGGATTCGTATTAATTCTTCTTCCAGAATAATCACTTGGCGTGCAAGACTGTCACAAGTAGCAGTCACTATAAATGTGCTGTCCGATGCCCGCCGCATATCAATACTTGCCTGTCCACTTTTCATGTTATAACCCGATCCTACAGGCAACATCATCAACCTCTGTGTCGGAATCTCCAATGTCGCCACGCTTGCCGGAATCGGCATCAGGGTCAGAGCGTATTTTCTTATGCTTTGCAGGCTGTCTGTTGAATCGGTCCGGATCAATCCGTTCGGACTTCTGCAACTCGTCACGCATAGGGCAAGAAGCAAAATGAGGGCAACTGACAGCTTTTTGAATAGTCTGGTTGAGTTGCCGGACAGCTTTATACAATCGTTTGTTTTCATTCTGAAGTTCGATTAATGTTCCGGAGATGTTGTCATACATATCCTTATAAATGTCATTCTTCTCTTTGGCTTCACGTGCTTTGCGCAAGTCCCTATAAAAAATACATCCTATAACAGTTCCGGCACTGCCTACAGGAATAAGCCATTGAAGAACCTGCATAATTAAATCTATAGACATACCTTCACTGTTTTATCAGATTTTACAATAAGTCCCAGCCGTCTTCCACATCTGCCATCACTGTCGGAACTCCATTCTCTACACGGCTCATGGCGGCTGCCAGGCTGCACATGGTCCGCCGATCGTCAATATTGATTCGTTTGTCTGGATCAATCCCCGTGAGTTTGGACACTGTGAAAATGTAGCTGCGGGTATCGTTCTCCGAAGGAGGAGCCCAGCGGCTGATCATTGTCCGGAGAGTGTGGCATCCGTTCAACCGGGAGTAATTCTGAAGCAGCTTAATCATGGCGCGATAACCATAAGCCATTGATTTGAACTGCTTGAAGCTGCGGTCGGTAGAGGGAGTTATTTCCCCCTGCCACACCGTTTTGCTGTTCCGGATATTGCCCGGATTGTTGTTACGTAGTCCTCTCATGAGTATCAATTACCGTCCGTTTCGTCAATATGCTCGACGTTGGCTGCCTGAACGGTTGCCGGCTTAAACGCACCGTTCGCTCTCCAGTCCAGCGCAATAAATTCTTCACCGAAACCGATGTTCGTATCTGCCTTCATCAGCATTTTGATGAAATACAGTTCGCTCGCATTCGCCCACTTGTCAATCTGTATCACGTTTTCGTCATCCTGCAAATTGATAGCCACAAATAGATTGCCATCGGTACCCGAAGAACAAGGAGTAGCGACTATCAGACCTTGCGGCCATTGAGACAAAGCTTCAATAGGAATGCCTTTGTAACGGTGTGCGTTGACTTCCGTAGCATCCTTACCTTTGTTCGGAAGATTGGTCAGTTCATCGTCATATCCGTCAAAGTCTTCCACGCTCATCAGAATACGCAGGTTCGTATTGTTTCGTAAAGTGCTCGGAATAGCGGTACGCAATTCTTTCAGACGCTGCAACATAGTGGTGCCCACTGTGGTAACTTTTACAACATTGGCATCCTTTGCAGCTTGCGTCAAGATGCCATCCATCAGCATTTCATCATCGTTACCTTCCTCATAGGTACCATTTATGTACTGATAACCCAGTTCCTGTTCCACCTGCTTGAGAATTTCCCCCAACAAAATTTGCTGAACATTTGGCGGAAGTTGAGTAAACACGAGGTCTCCCTTGGGTTGATACTGTTTCCAAATATACTCGAACGCACGAGGATTGAAGGTGGCGAACGCCATCATGTCTTTTGGAGACAACTTCTTCTCGCTGTATTCAATATCTCCCTTGCTGTCCGACTTCTGGGGGTCTTCCTTCCGTTTCTGGAGCATCTTCTTACCTCTGAAACAAGGAATTGATACCGCTTTGCTGACACCCGGAATAGGCATGATCAAGCCACGGCCTACCAGTTCGTTTTTGGTAGCGGCAAGCGTCAGAGCGGTTTCAAGTACTTCACCACTGTAATTCGTGGTGTTTAATCCTGTAATTGCCATAATTTATTTTTAATTATCGGTTAATAATCAGATTATTGACTAACGCTTTGCGCTGTCCCGTATTTCCTGCATACGTTTCTCCCATGCGCCGGTACCCGTCTTTCCCGTTTCGTCAAGCACATCCGTTACCAGGCGTTTAGGTTTCAAGTCTTTCAGGACGGCCATTCCGTTCACGCGGTCGGCTTTCAGTATAGCCGCATACTTGGGGCGTTGCGCCTCAGTAATCCGTTCGTCTTTTACGGCCGCGTCAAGTAGCGCCTTGTCTTCCGCCTCAATCGCCTGCCGTTCTTTCTCTTCAAATGCGGTCACCTTGCCCTGGAGTTCCGGAACCTTGGCCGCTTCCTCTTCCAGATGCGCAACGCTACGGAGCACATCTTCTTCCGTCGCGCAGTCCTTGAACAACGGACGTTTTCTAAATTCTTCCAAATTCATCTTATCGCTGTATTGTGGCTGATTCTCCAGCCGGTTATTGAATATCTTGTATATCTGCTCCGGGGTGCTGTCTTCCGGCACCGGATCGGCATCGTATATTTCGTCTACCAGTCCGAGTTCCACCGCCTGTCGGGCAGTGAACCAATGGTCCTTTCCGTCAAACCACTCCGAACGGATTTCTTCCTTTGTCTTTTTACATCTGGCGGCATAAATTTCACAAAGAGTGTCTTCAAGGCTTTTCAGCATCCCGGCAGTCTCCTCCATTTCGCCCGCATTTCCATAAGCACCGCCCGAAGGGCTGTGCACCATCAGACGTGCGTAACGGCTCATCTTCACTGGTTTCCCACAAGCTGCAATCACGCTTCCCATAGAAGCCGCCACACCATCGATATAGATAGTGATATCCGCCGCACTCTGACGAAAAGCGTTGAAGATGGCCATACCAGTGAATATATCACCGCCTATACTGTTGATGCGTACATCTATCTGCTTGGATGCGGATTCAGCCTCAATCAGTTCGCGGGCGATATCACCACTACGTACACGGTCATATTCGCCTATCTCTCCATAAAGCAGGATGCAGGCGGCATCCTTACCGGGTATTATATTAAAAAATCTTTTCATCGGGTTCCGTTCTTTTTTCGACAAAGTTAACCGCAAGAACCGGATGCGTCAATACATATAAAACATGATAAAACTTTATACATCAATGATATAATAATATAGCATTCACATGTTTCAAGCCCCTTGCAACGGGCTCTTTATCTGACGAAATTTGCAATAAAAAGGAGTTATTATGGCTACAGATTTAACCATTGCACAGAAGAAGGAATACGCTGGAGTACTTTATCTGAAAGACAACCTGACACAGCAGGAAATTGCCGAGAAGGTAGGTGTCAGCCGTCAGACCCTTTCCAAATGGATCAAAGCGGAAAAGTGGGAAGAGCGCAAAGTCGGCATCACGCTGACACGCGAAGACCAAATCTCCAACCTGCACAGGCAAGTGGCGGAAATAAACAAGGTCATCATGGAACGCGAAGCGGGCAAACGATACGCTACACCTTCCGAAGCCGATACGTTGGGAAAACTGGCGGCTGCCATCAAGAAGATGGAAAGTGACGTGGGCATTGCTGACATAATCAGCGTAGGGATGCGGTTCATCAACTGGCTGCGTCCTGTCGACATGAACAAGGCGAAAGAATTCACCGGATTGTGGGACATGTTTATTAAAGACTCCCTATGAAACAGACGGACAGAGACTCTCTTCAAAGGTGGGAAGAGTTCAAAGAAGACATATATAAGGATGTCCCCGTAGAGGAAAACTTGAGCCGGGCGGAAATAGAAAAACACCGTACCTGGCTGGAAGCTCACCCGATAGAATGGATAAAGTTCTTCTTCCTCGCGTATGCCAAATCCGAATTTGCCGACTTCCAGAAAAAGGCGATCAAAAGATGCCTGGCAAATGACGAATGGTACGAAGTGCTTTCATGGGCACGAAGCCTTTCAAAAAGTACCGTCACCATGTTTATCGTAATGTTCCTTGTACTGACAGGACGCAGGAAAAACGTTATCATGGCCAGTGCTACGGAAGATGCCGCCATACGCCTGCTCAAACCTTACAAAACGAACTTTGAGAAGAACGGGCGTCTGAAAGCCTACTACGGGAATCTGGTGAATCCGGGAAGCTGGAAGGAGTCGAATTTCATATTGAAGAACGGGGCTTCATTCATCGGCGTAGGTGCGGGAAACGCGCCGCGCGGTAGCCGTAACGAAGCCGTACGTCCGGACTGTCTGCTAGTGGATGACTTTGATACGGACGAAGCATGCCGGAATCCGGATACGGTAGACAAGAACTGGCGCTGGTGGGAAGACGCGCTCTACTTCACCCGTGACCCAGCCGTGCCCACCACCATCATCTTCTGCGGAAATATCATTGCCAAGGACTGCTGTATCACCCGTGCCGGGAAACTGGCAGACCACTGGGACATCGTGAATATCCGTGATAAAAACGGAAAAAGCACCTGGCCGCAAAAGAATACGGAAGAAATGATAGACCAGGTTATCTCCAAGGTAAGCACCGTCGCCGTACAGAAGGAATATTTCAACAACCCGATTTCCGAGGGTGAAATATTCAAGGAAATAACCTACGGCAAGATTCCCTCTTTGAAAAAGTTCAAGTTCCTGGTAGTCTATGGTGACCCCGCACCGGGTGAGAACAAGACCAAAAACAGTTCGACAAAAGGCTGCTGGCTATGCGGAAAACTGGACGGGAAGCTCTATGTAATCAAAGGATTCCTCGACCGGGGACTGAATGCGGAGTTCATCAACTGGTACATATCACTCAATGAATACGTAAACGGGCGAACCACTCTCTACAACTTTATGGAGAACAACAAACTTCAGGACCCTTTCTTCCAGCAGGTATTCAAACCACTTGTACGGAAAGCCAAAAAGGAAAAGCGTGTAGAATTGAACATCAATCCGGACACGGAAAAGAAAACGGATAAAGCCACCCGTATCGAAGCGAACCTGGAACCGTTGAACCGGGAAGGAAACCTCATCTTCAATGAGGACGAACAACAGAACCCGCACATGCAGCGTCTGACAGACCAGTTCAAACTTTTCACCCTGCGCTTGAGATTCCCTGCCGACGGTCCGGACTGCATCGAAGGGGCAAACAGGATCATAGACCGTAAAATACGTGTCTTGAGGCCCGGGCATTCCGCTTCGCGTTCAACCAGACAAAAAAACAATAAATACAGACTATGAGCAAATTTATAGAACTATCCGACTATGACGCCAGTATCCATCGTGACATACTGGACGCACTGACCCGCAACGATGACGCCATCGTTGAAATCTGCGAAGACCGTGCCATTTCCGAAATGCGCGGCTATCTCTCCGGACATTATGATTGTAACAAGCTGTTTGCCGCTACCGGGGACGAACGGAACCAACTGGTATTGATGATGGCACTGGATATCGCCATCTACCATATTTTCACCATCCATAATCCGCAGAAACTATCACAGATGCGGAAAGACCGGTATGACCGAGCGGTGGAATGGCTGATAGCCGTAAAAAAAGGCATGTCCGTTGACGGGGCACCGGAACTGGAAAAAGCGGAGCGCAAGTCAACCTATGAGTTACACAGTAACACCAAACGCATAAACCACTATTGACATGAAAGGAAATACCATAACCACCGGGGGAAACATTCCCCTGCCGGGACAACAGCGTCCCTCAACCATTATCTTGACACAAACAAGACGTTTCGGAATCGACATAGGCAGTTATATGAACGCTCTAAGAGCTGCCGAAAGCATCGACTTTCCCCAACGCGCCAAGTTGTATGACCTGTTTGAGGACATCCTGATGGACCCGCATCTTTCCAGTGTCATCAACAAGCGGAAAAGTGCCATACTCTGTTCTGTTATCGAGTACCGGCGGGGTGGAAAACCGGATGAGAAAATCAACGAGCAGTTGCGTTCTCCCTGGTTCCTGCGTTTCCTGGGTGACGCGTTCGACGCAATACCGCAAGGCAACACTCTTGTGCAGTTCTACCGCGACAAAAAGACCGGATGGCTGAATTACATCTTTATTCCGCGCAAGCATTACGACCCGGTACGTAAACTCATCCTCAAGCGGCAACATGACATAACCGGTATCCCTTGGGATGAATTTGATGACCTGCTGTTTATCGGTGAACCCCGTTCACTGGGTGAACTTGCAAAGGCTACACCGTGGGTTATATACAAGCGGAACAGCACTGCCGACTGGGCACAGTTTGTCGAAATATTCGGGATGCCGATGCGTAAATACACGTATGATCCCGATGACGAATCGGCTTTGGAGCAGTTGAAAGAGAACGATGCGAATCAGGGTTCCGCTTCGTCATGGTTCCTGCCTGACGGCTGCAACATGGACCTGGTGGAAAGTGGCAACAAGACAGGCAGTTCGGACCTGTACAAAAGTCTGGTAGACACTTGCAACAGTGAAATCAGCAAACTGTTCCTGGGAAACACACTGACCACCGAAGCCGGAACGAAAGGTTCCCAGGCACTCGGAACGGTGCATGGCAAAGTAGAGGAACGTATCGCGCAAAGTGATCGGAAGTTTATCCTGAACCTGCTCAACTACGAGATGACGGATATATTCCTGCACCTTGGAATCAATACATCCGGTGGCGAATTCTGTTTCGCGGAGCCCAAAATGATTGACCCCACCACCAAGATGAACCTTTTCACCCAAGCAAGCAGCCTCGGACTGGAAATCAGCAAGAAACAGATGTACGACGAACTGGGGCTGGAGTGTCCGGAAAATGAGAAAGACACTATAAAGCGACCGCAAGCATCTTCTTTTCTTCCACAAACAGATGCTATCGAAGAGGAAGAAAAGCGGAACGCTCTCTCTGAAAAGAAATCTCCCGCAAAAAAGAAAGGCGGTTTCAAAAGCTGGTGGAACAGTTTTTTCGTAAAAGCCCCGGAGGCGGGAAACCACGGGGCTCCCTTAGAGTGGTGATAAATGAGCTGTACCGGGACGCGGCGGGAGACAGTGCTTCGTCCGGATTTTCATTCGATGACGAAGTGATGAGACAGGCACTAAAGAACATCTACAGCAAAAGTTTCCATCCGATGACGGACATCGAGGAAAACCTGTTCAACGAAACATGGAAAGCGATGAACGAAGCTACTGACAAAGGATTCGGAATACGCCAGCCTGTTGACCCGGACTATGACTTCTACCAGGAACTGAAACATAACAATGCGGTATTCTCCGCCTTCAAGGTACATCGTGCGCAGAATGACATGGCGGCACAGTTACTGGATTCGGAAGGTAAGCTAAAACCATTTGAACAGTGGTCGAAAGAAGTGCAACCCATTGCCACACATCAGATGGAACACTGGCTAAAGACTGAATACGACACCGCAGTAATCCGCGCCCACCAAGCGGCGGACTGGAGACAGTTTGAACGGGAAAAAGACATTCTCCCGAACCTGAAATGGCTGCCGTCTACCAGCATCTATCCGGGAGCGGACCACAAAATATTTTGGGGAACAGTATTGCCCGTTGACCACCCGTTTTGGAAATCACACCGCCCAGGTGACAGATGGAACTGCAAATGCCCATTGACGTCAACAGACGAACCTTGTACACCAATGGACGGGATTCCGGAAGGCGGCGATGATGACAAGCCGGCTGACGGGCTGAAAGGGAATCCGGGACAAACCGGGGAACTCTTTGACAAGTCGCATCCGTACGTCGAACATGCGTATGACGGGGCGGAAGAAGCGGTGAATAAGTTTCTGGAAACATCCATAGGAACCAACGTTCCAACAGGACTGAATGTACACGAGCAACGCAAGTGGATAGAGAATGTGCATCGTACGGAAGAGAAATTGAAACTGGAGCAAGGCAAACTGATGACATTCGAGGAAGCCAACGGGATGAAAGGGAATCCACATTATAAGGAAGATGTAGGCTATCGGGAGAACTGCCAATCGTGTGTAGTAGCCAATGAATTGCGCAGACGCGGATATAATGTGGAAGCCCAAATACGAATGAAATCGGATTCGAGAAACATCCCCCAGCAATTGTCTTCAAAAACAGAATGGGCATGGATAGACCCGAAGACAGGTGAAAGGCCAAAGAAACTTACAGCAGGCGGTCAGTACTGGGACCGCAATCTGCACAAGGAGAAAGCGAAAAGTGCTGCTGAAATGAAAAAAGAGTTCGACGAACTGACCAAAGAAGCAGGACGGTATCATCTTTCGTTCAACTGGAAAGGAAGAAGCATCGAAGGGCATATCATCACGGCCGAACGTTTCGGAAACGGTGGCTTGAGACTGTACGACCCGCAAATCGGTAAAATAATGGAATGGAAAGACCTAAAAAAGAATATCCGCACCGAATATGGTATCCGTCTTTATCGTGTTGACAATATGCTAATCAACGAAGATATCATTGGCGGAATTGTTCGGGAGGCATCAGAGTGACGACAGTATTTCACTTGTCTCATCAAGCGTACTCCAGCGTGTGGTGGAAGTATCAGAAACTAGAATATACTGGGGATAACCACCACACATGCTCGACGTGGACGACTCAAGGGTGGCAATATATACGGAATACCCGTTCCAGTCCGTTTCATAAAGTGCATGGTCATATTCTTTGCTTTTTGCAAAGTCATTGGCGGCTTTCTGCATGGCGGCAATTCTATCTGCTCTGTCCATTTTCATAATCATCTGAATGTTTAATTACAAAAATACGATTATTAATTATATAAAGCAATGGATATTCAAGAATTTAAGCAGAGACTGCTGCAAAAAGCCGCTGAACTGAATGATTTCCGCCACCGGAAACTTCCTGTTTTGGTAGGCCGCACGGCAAAAGACCATTTTCAGGAAAACTTCCGTCAGGGTGGTTTTGTCGACGGTAGCCTTCATCCCTGGCAGGAAGCCCAAAGACGGAAAAAAGGCGGGAAAAAAGCTTCCAACAAATACGGTACGCTACTTTCCGGAAGAAACCACCTGTTCAGCTCCATCAAATATATTCCGGGAGACTCCTGCGTCACGGTGACAAACGACGTGGAATATGCAACATTACACAATAATGGCGGGCAGATAACCACACACCCGCAAGTAACCTTGAAAATGAGGAAATTCGCATGGGCGCAATATTACCAAGCTGCCGGAATCACCAAAAGGATGAAAGCCGGTGGTAAGAAACGCAAAGCCATTGAAGAGAACCTTCCGGAAGAAGCATTGAAATGGAAAAGGCTTGCGCTGACAACCAAAGAAACACTCGACGTAAAAGCCACAATACCCAAACGCCAGTTTATCGGTGAGAGCCGTGAACTAAATCGGAAAATAGAGAATTTGATAGAAACCAATATCACTAACATTTTAAACAAATAAGAATCATGGAACAACTATTTTACAGCATCCAGCAGCACATCGCTGCCAATATGCCTGTACTGTCCACCATAGACGAAGATTATGGTCAGCTTCAGACAGACGAAGATACCTATCCGGTCACCTTTCCCTGCGTACTAATAAATGCGGAACAAACCGATTGGGAAAGCCTTTCAGGCGGAGTGCAGCGCGGTAAATGCACGGTAGTCATCACTTTGGGAATCGACTGTTACGATGATACCCGGTATGGTAGTGGAACGGAAAAAAAGGCTGTTGAACGCCAACAGATGGCTTCGGAGTTGAACAGATTGCTGCATTGCAAAAGGTTTGAAGGCGCAGTCGGACCTCTTGTCCGGAAGAAGAGCAGGAACTACAGCCTTCCGGGTGGAATCAAAGTATATGAGATGAGATATGAAGTAACAGTAACGGAATAGCTAACTCTTTTCATCGGTTTTGAACAACGCCAATTGCCGTGCTGTAAGTTTCGGCTTGCGTACTTTGGGAACCGGATTCACATCAATGTCTCCCAAACGGTTGCAGTTCTCGCGGATGATAGCCATAATACGGGCTTCACTGATAAAGAACTCATCTTTGGAAAGCAAAGTCAGGGCACGATCGAAACGGAGGTTCTGTACCTCTGTCAGTTCGTAGTAACGCCGGAGCAATTTTTCATCCCTGCGTGATAATAATTCTTTGTTTCTTCCGCGTGGCATAATTTATGAGGATTTGAGTAACACAAAAATACACAGTTTTCCCCGTTAATGCACCATAAACACGCAAGAAACGACACGTTCTGGCAGGAATCGGCCACTTTTGCACCGTCTTTTCGCGAAAGACAGGTAGTTTTTTTATGAACCTCAAACAATGATTAATCACAAGATGAATATTCTGATTTTAATTAATATTTATCCATTTACATATCATTTACATACTGTAAATCAATCATCTCATTGTTTTATAAATAACTATTGCCTATCTTTGTTGTCTAATCTTAAAAATAAAAATATGTTAGTAATTAAATCTACAAAAGAAGGCTATGAGCTTAATCAAGGGATTTCACTGAGATTGTTTGAGCCATCTGGAAACACTGTTGTAAAAGTAGTATGTGAAACTCCTTATTACGGGGAACCGAACCATTTAGAAAACGCTATTTGTAATCACATAAATAGCTTAATGCCTGATGGCTATACAGTAAAAACCAATCATGTGACTCTTGAATCAAGTACTGGAAGTGATATGAAAGGCAAATATGTCGAATCTCTAATGTTTCAGATTTATATCTAATCTCAGTAAAGTCCTGACTACCTATTCAGGACTTTTTCATTTATCGCTTTACTCATTTCTATCTTCGGTATTGAGAGTTAATACTTCTTCCCGTGCATCTTTTCACGAAGTTCGTTATACTTCATTTTCTGCTCGATGTGCCAAAGCAGGTCTATATCTAAGTGCTTGGCAAGCCCGAAGATTGATAGTATCATATCATTCACGGTTGTAGGAAAATCAAATATTCCGTCATACCTAACAGGAAGTGTAGAGATGGAATAGATTGATTCGGTGAAAGTTTCGTCTTTACAAGCTTCTGCCATATCTTCAATACAGTCATCAATATCTCCGTTGGCAAGTTCAAGGCTTATTCCTCGAAGTCCTGCAAGGTCAAGCAAGCGGATTACAGCATCGACTAACTCTTCCTCAATTGAGCCTTTTATAGTTTCATTGTATGCGACTTCGTAACCACGCTCTTTGGGAATGTCAGAATCCAATCCTTGACAAATGCGGCTGTTAGCAATCTTCTTATTATACCGATCAACATTAGCACGCCTTCCTTTTCTATCTGCTTCCACAGCTTCCATCAATTCAGAAATCACAAGGCAAAGAAAATGATTGTTACTTAGCTCTTGATCGTGAAACCCATGTTCACAAGCTGTTTTATATGCTTTGTCTCTTAATTCATTTAAATTCA